>Ga0306920_100011826_pt1 | contig 11825 bp, 12 predicted proteins | sample flu12Cox44000170_FD_204666 | JGI IMG/M metagenome (GOLD analysis project Ga0306920, IMG submission 204666) | Lab enrichment of tropical soil microbial communities from Luquillo Experimental Forest, Puerto Rico - flux4day.12C.oxic.44.000.170 (v2)... | ecosystem: Environmental > Terrestrial >...
CGGCCCTTGGGCCCGAGTGTCACCTTGACAGCCTTGGCGAGCTTGCCCACGCCCTTGCGAATGGCATCGCGGGCTTCCTGTTCAAATGCGATCTGCTTGGCCATTGATCAAATCTCCTGAAAAGAAATTGGATTCTAGGTTATGTTGTTTGTTAGTTTTTCACCCTTGTCCAGGTTGTTGCTTTGCTCTTAGGTTCATCCTCGTCAAACGCATTGAGCGTCTTCTTATTGATCGAGATAATGATCATCTTGGGAACCTTGTCCCCCACCTTGACGTTGAAAACACCCGGCGCGTCCACTTGGGTCACCGTTATGGCGATTTTCCCGTTAGCAACTTTCCACTTCCCGGAAAAAGCCGCCTTATTATCCTGGCACTTAGGGTCCAACCATTCCTGCTGGTATGTGCCGTCCTTCTTAACCTCGAAAGTGAGCTTGAACTTGTCCCGATACGCAACCCACTTGCCCACGAGGAGCCGAGTGATCTCACCGTCGCTCAATTTCTTGGTTTTTTCTTGCCCGATAGCAGGCAAAGTCAAACCAAGGCAAAAGCAGACGAACAAGATTGCCACACTCAAACGTTGTGGATTGCTTAGCATCGATCACCTCCGAGAAATTACAGGTCGGTGTACCTGCCTTCCCGGAACTTTTTCAACGCATTCTTCGCCAACTTGTCCAGGCGGCCAGCAGCCGCGTCATCTTCAAACTGCTTATCCCACAATTCGGCCTCAAACTTCGCGAACCACCTACGGAAGCGAGTCAGTTCTTTCGGCGTCAGCTTGCGGACGGCGGCTTCAATTTCAGCAACTGTGCTCATCGTTCCCGATCCTCGCGAATCAGGTCGGTGCTATCGCTAAAGACTCGGCCCGAAGCCGCCAGCCGCCCGCGAAATTCGTTCACTCGAGCCCACGCAGTCTTTTTTGCCTCCCGGTCCTTTTGGTTTTCCTCAAAGGATGAAAACCAGGCGCGAAGAGCCGCCAAGTCCTGTGGCGACAGCTTGCTGATAGCAGTTTCAATCTCCGTTATCGTGCTCATATCCCATCCAAAAGGGGTTTGTGCTACAATTCTATAATTCCAGCAGGAGTCGATCCATGATTCACATAACAGCCACCGAAGCTCAGCAACAACTTCCGGAACTTCTGGCCAAGGCGGCGGCCGGCCAGGAAGTTGAAATTAGCGACAACGGCCGGACATTTCGACTGATCGCCAATCCGCCCCGGCCACCGATCACGGGCACTCCAAAGGCCGGAAGCTGCAAAGGCCTCATCGAGATGGCCGATGACTTTGACGAGCCCCTTTCTTTCTTCGGGCAAGTTAATCACTGACCACAAAGAACACGAAGATCACAAAGAAGAGAAATTGCTCCAGTCCTTTCTTTGTGCTCTTTGTGGTTGACGATCAATCCAGCACCGCCAGCACGTCTTCCTCGCGCATGAGGAGGATCTGGTCCTCGCGGGATTTGTATTCCTCGCCGGCCCAGTTGGTGAACAGGATGGTGTCGCCTTCCTTGACCTGGAGTTTCTGGCGGCGGCCGTCCTTGAGCAAGCGGCCCGGACCGACGGCAAGCACCTTGCCGCGCTGCGGTTTGTTCTTGGCGGTATCCGGAAGATAGAGACCACCGGCGGTCTTTTCTTCCGCTTCCTGACGGCGAACAACGATCCGGTCTCCCAGCGGTTTAACCTTCATGGCGCAATCACCTCCTCGATATTTAGCAGGGTGCGTTCGGTCTTCGCCATTCACTGCTGCCGGAATCGTCAAAGGGGACTGCGAAGACCGAACGCACCCTACGATTCAAACAATGAGCCGGGGCTTTTTTAGCAAGTTCCATGCCTTCAGCAATGGATACCCGTAAGCTCCATCAGGGTAAATAGTTGCGGGAATGTCCATTTCCGCAATTCCTATTGCAGTCTGCCATATTTGCACTACATTGGGGATCATATCCTGTCGGAATGGCAGGCACTTTCAGGAGGATTTCAGTGCCCGAATCCCTGTCTCCCGTTCAATACCTCGGACGGCCTGCGTTCCGGAAGATCACGCTCTTGCCTCTCCTTGCGGCCACCTACCTCATGGTGGCGGGCGGTCCCTATGGCCTCGAAGACCTGGTGAAGTATACCGGTTACGGTCTGGCGATCGTCGTCTTGCTGCTGGTGCCCGTGTTCTGGAGTTTGCCGACCGCACTCATGGTGAGCGAGTTGTCCAGCGCGATGCCGGAGGAGGGCGGTTATTATTATTGGGTTCGCCGGGCCATGGGACCGTTCTGGGGTTTTCAGGAAGCGTGGCTGTCGCTGGCCGCCAGCATCTTCGACATGGCGATCTATCCGGTGCTTTTCATCACGTATCTTGGCTTCCTGTGCCACGAACCCAAATTGGCCAAGGATCCCGCCTTGCTCATGCTCATCGGCGGCGGAGTGATTTTGGTTTGTGTGTTCGCAAATATCCGCGGCGCCCGTCTGGTCGGCGGTTCCTCGCTGCTAATGCTCTTCGCACTACTCGGCCCGTTTGTCGTTATGATCGTGGTCGCGTTCGGAAGCCAGCCGGCCCCTGCGGAAGAGGCGCCGCCGCTCAAAATTGATTTCGTGGCTGGTTTCCTTGTCGCCATGTTCAACTATATGGGGTGGGACAATGCCTCAACGATCGCAGGCGAAGTTGATCGGCCTCAGCGCACCTATCCGCTGGCGCTGGGTGGCGCCTTGCTGCTCGTGGTCCTCACCTACACTCTCCCGGTCCTGGCGGCAGCCCGAACGGGCATTAACCCGGCTGCCTGGGATGAGGGCACATGGGTTGACGTGGGAGACAAGGTCGCCGGCCCTGCACTGCGAGCTGCCATCGCCATCGGCGGCATGATCGCCGGACTGGGGATGTTCAATTCACTGGTGCTCTCCTATTCGCGCGTGCCGTATGCCATGGCCAAGGACGGTTACTTACCGGCCGTCTTCACGCGCCGCCACCCGATGACTGGGGCGCCCTGGGTAGCAATTCTCGCTTGTGCGGTGGCCTGGGCTCTGGCACTGCAACTCAGTTTCCGGCGCCTGGTTGCTCTCGACGTAATCCTTTATGGCATGAGCCTGATTCTGGAGTTTGTCGCCCTGGTCGTCTTGCGGATTCGCGAGCCCCAACTCGCAAGGCCGTTCCGAGTTCCGGGGGGAATGATTGGCGCGGTGGTGGTGGGACTCGGTCCGACGCTGCTCATTGGGGCGGCGATTTTTGACCAGAGCTTCAAATGGGAATTGGAAGGAGACGACCCGATGGCGCCCGCCGTCGCCTTGCTCCTGGGAATCGCGCTGGCGGCACTTGGTCCGGTCGTCTATTTTGTAAGCCTTCCCTGGCGGCGCAAGGCGGTGCCGGTGGCCATGGCGGGATCCTTCGATTCATCGCTTCGCACTTGATCGGTGAGGCGAGCGCGAAGCGATGAATCGGCGTGGGAGGATGGTTCATGTTTCGCATCAAAAGAGAAATCCATGCTCTGATTTCGTTGTTTGTCCTGTCGGCAATTTCGTCGGCTGCCGATCTCGGCGCCGGCGCCGCCAAGGTGGACATCACGCCGCCGATCGGTTATCCGATGTGGGGCTACGGGGCCCGGCATGATGCTCCCAGCCTGGGCGTGCTCGATCCGCTCTTCGCCCGGGCCGTGGTGCTGAGCGCCGGAAAGGACAAGATTGCGATTGTGAGTCTCGACCTAGGCCGAGCGCCAACCCGCCAATCGATGGCGACCATTCGTAAAAAGGTCAAGGAAGCAACCGGCATCGAGCATCTTTTCCTGGTTGCATCTCACACACACCATGGGCCGGTCATCGAGCTGGATAATTGGCCGCCCAAGCAATCGTACGTTCGGCAACTCGAAGAAAAACTGGCCCACGTCATCATAAAAGCAGCCAAGGACCAGCGCCAGGCCCGGCTCGGCGTGGCATCGCGGCAACTTGACATGAATCGCAATCGCCATTCCAAACTCGCGGAACGGCCGGTAGATCGGGAGCTGATCGTGGTTCGCATCGAAGACGAAAAAGGCAAGGTGATCGCGCATCTGGTCAATTTCGCGGCTCATGCCGTCATGGCGAACAGCAAGGAACGCAAGTTTTCAGCCGACTTTCCGGGCGCCATGGCGGCGCTGGTAGAAAAGGAAACCGGAGCGCCCTGTCTGTTTCTCCAGGGAGCGGCCGGCGATCTTTCGCCCAATCCCGGCAAAACCCCTGGCCCGGAGAAGTTTGGCCAAGCATTGGGACAGCAAGTTCTCGATTTGGCCAAGGGCATTCGCTGCACGATCGGCAAGGAAACAACTCTGAAATGCCGGGAGCGCGATTTCACGTTCAAAAGCCGGGTCGATCTGACCAATCCCTTCATTCGGACCGCCTACAACATGGCGTTTTTCAAGGACTTGATCGATTTCTACGTGAACGAATACCGCGAAGGCATCCGGCCTCACTTAACCACGGTGCTCCTCAATGGCAGGATCGGTTTCGTCGGCGTATCCGGAGAATTCTTCTGCAGCCATTCTCTGAACTTAAAACGGCGGGCCCGGCTCGAGCATCTCTTGTTCCTGGGCTACTGCAACGATTACCAGCAGTATTTCCCGACCATCGAAGCCGCCGCCGAGGGTGGTTACGGTGCCGATTCCCAGGTTGCTCCCGTGGAGGTCGGGGCAGGGGAGCGCATCATGGACCGCGCCTTGATGGATCTTTACGAAATGCGCGGCAAGAGAAAATAAACATATCTTCGATAACGATTTACCGGCCGAATTTGATCCCCTGGGCGCAACAGTGCGTTACTTTTCCCCGTCTCGTGGAGAATTAGTAAAGGAGGCAGTTGGGGCGGGAGGAAACTCCATGATCTACTTGCTGCGCTATTCCGTCATTCTTTTCAGTTTACTCGCCCTCCTTGGCGGTGTGGCATACTTCCAGCCGGATTTGCTGTCGCGGTTCGGCATTCCAGATGCGCCTCGGCAATTGCAAAACTACTTTCGAGAGAAAAACCGGTCGACCCATCTGAAGGAACATCATCGAGCCCTTGACGAGAGGCGGGCCAAGATTGACCGAATCGTTCGGGCCCTGTGCAAGGAAGAAATCGGTCTTTGCGAAGCTGCCCGCCGGGTCAAGGCCCTGGAAAAGGAAAACCTTCCTCCGTTGATGTGGGTAGAGATCCCCAAGGAAAAATGGCCGGAACGGTTGCATGTGTGTCTGATCGAGCTGGTGGCGGAGGAACTCAGCGAGAAACCGGAGAAGGCCGCACGATTGCTGCCAAGGTTGGAAAAAGAAGTGCAGGACAAATTCGGCGTGTCAATCCGGATTGAACTTCCGAAACCGGAACGGGAAAAGGCATGGAGGGGCCCGCCCCTGCCGTTGCCTGCGAAAAAATCATGACGGAAATAGTTGTTGTGATATTCGTGGGGGAGGATAATGGATTGATAGTGAGCGGGAAGACGAGATGGAAGGTTGTTCGGGATGAGAGTTGAGCCGCCGGATACGGAATTGTTAATCGAGCAGGCCAGCCGGGGCCAGGCTACGGCATCGGACCAGCTGTTGATGCGCCATCGGGAACGCTTGCGCCATATGGTTTCAGTCCGGCTGGACCGGCGTCTGGCGGCACGGGTGGATCCCTCCGATGTGGTGCAGGAAACCCTGGCAGTGGCCGCTCGGAAACTGCCGAATTACCTTCGCGATCGCCCCCTGCCTTTTTACCCCTGGCTCCGATCGATTGCCTGGGAACGCGTGGTCAAATTGCACCTGAGGCACCTGAAAGCGCAGCGACGCTCGGTGATGCGTGAGGAATCTCAGCTTCCGGGCTTGCCGGACGAATCCGTACTGGAGCTGGCCAACCGATTGATCGATTCAGGAACTAGCCCGAGCCTGCGCGTGGAGAAAAAAGAGCTGCGCGGCCGGGTGCGACTTGCTTTGAGCCGCTTGCGCGAGACCGATCGGGAAATTCTGGTTCTGCGTTACCTGGAACAGTTATCGAATAAGGAGATTGCGGCGGCGCTGGCCATCAGCGAGGGCGCCTTGAAGATGCGCCATCTCCGCGCCTTGACCTCCCTGAAATCGATAATGTCCGAGCAAATGAAAGAAGAGCCATGAACTCCGCGCCAAGTCTCTCGACCGACGAAGTCCTGGGCGAACTGATCGATCGGATTGCCGGCCGAATCCAAGCAGGAAAACCGCTGAACCTGGAGTGCATCCTCCAGGATCATCCCGAACGCGCCAATGAACTGAGGGAGCTCTTGCCGGCGATTCAAGTCATGGCAGAATTGGGACATGCATTGGCCAAGGAAGAAATTACTCCGGGGACCGGTTCGCGCAAGGGCCAGGAGCTGGGAACCCTGGGCGATTTTCGCATCCTGCGCGAGGTGGGCCGGGGCGGCATGGGCATTGTCTATGAAGCGGAACAACTATCTCTGGGCCGCCGGGTTGCCCTGAAAGTTCTTCCGTTCGCCGCCACCATGGACCCGCGGAATCTGGAGCGCTTTCGCAACGAAGCACAGGCCGCCGCCCACCTGCATCACAACCATATCGTTCCGGTGTTCGGCGTGGGCTGCGAGCGCGGCGTGCATTACTATGCCATGCAATTCATTGAGGGACAGAGTCTCGCAGAGTTGATTTTCGATTTGAGGGCACAATCACGACCAGAAACCAATCCGGCGCAACAGAAACCTGAAAAACCAGGCGAAACCCGGCGATCAGCCATTTCCACCCTCGCTCCGTCGAGCAATCGTGCGTATTTCCGTCAAATGGCCCAGCTGGGAATCCAGGCGGCCGAGGCCCTTGACTACGCGCACCAGCGGGGAATCGTGCACAGGGACATCAAGCCTGCCAATTTGCTCCTGGATGCCGGGGGCAATTTGTGGATCACCGATTTTGGCCTCGCCAATTTTCAGGGAAACGACGTCCGTTTGACGCGCACCGGGGACTTGCTGGGCACCATCCGCTACATGAGTCCCGAGCAGGCTTCACCCAAACGCCTGCCCATGGGCCCGCGCAGCGACATTTACTCCCTGGGTGCAACTCTTTACGAGCTGTTGACGCTTGAGCCTGCGTTTTCGGCCGTGGACAAGGCGGAATTGCTCGTTCAACTCGCCTATCAGGAGCCGCGCGCGCCCCGCAGTGTGAACCGTGCCATACCGCCAGAGCTGGACACCATTGTCCTCAAGGCCATGGCCAAGAACCCGGACGAGCGCTATGCCACGGCGCAGGAGCTGACCGAAGATTTGCGCCGTTTTCTCGATGACCAGCCCATCAAAGCCCGGCGTCCGACCGTGGCCCAGCGCTGGTTGAAATGGACACGGCGGCACCGTGCGCTGGTGCGAGCGGCGGTAGGGGCGGCAGTAGTCAGCGTGGCTGCCCTGGTGGTCGCTCTGCTCCTGGTCTTGAATGAAAAAAACAAGGCTTTCCAGGAAAAGGAAAGAACGTTTCGGGCGGAACAACACCACCGGCGGAATTCGGAGGAGAATGTCCGCCTGGCCATGCAAACGCTCGATCAAATCTACCTGGGAGTGGTGGAGCGCTGGTCGCCCCGGGACACCAGTCCGCAACCGCAGGATCGGGAGCTTTTGGAAAAGGCCCTGATTTTCTACGAGTTGTTTGCCCAGAAAAATGCGGGCAATATGCAGGCTCGCACAGAGACGGCACGGGCCTATTTGCGCACCGGGGACGTCTGCACTTTGCTTGGTCAGGAAGTCAAGGCCGAGGATGCCTACCAGCAGGCCATTGTCCGCTTTCAGGATCTGGTCGATGCATTTCCTTCGGAGCCCGGTCACCGGCAGGAACTGGGGCGCTGCCATGCCAGCCTCGGCGCCATATTGGAAAACAATCGCCGCCTCCACCGGGCGATTCAGAGTTATCGCGAGGCCATTTCACATCGGCAAAAGCTGAAGGAGAGTTTTCCGGCGAACAAGGACTACGGGCAGGAGCTGGCGGATTCCTGGCACCGCCTGGCCGTTGTGTTCAGCTCGGGCGATCAGGTCAAGCAAGCGCAGGCGGCGTTCGATCAGGCTTTGGCCCTGCAAAAACGGCTCGTTTTGGACTTTCCTACGGACCCGAAGAACCGGCTTGCTCTGGCATCCATGCACCGGGACCTGGCATATCTGTTGTGGAAGAACGGCGGACTTGCCGATGCCGAACGCCATCTCCAGGAAGGACAATCGTTGCTGGAGCGCGGAGTCGGTCCCCGGAAGGACCAGGATGCCAAGAACCAGGCACGATTGGCGGCCTTGCAAGCCAGCTTTGGAACCATGTTCCATGAAGTTGGCATGGGCGAGCAAGCGGAAGTTGCACTTCGGCACTCCATCAAGGCGTGGCAAGAACTGGCTAACGAGTTTCCCAATGTACCTCACTTCCAGCTGGAATTGGCCGACAGCCAACATCATCTATGCGGCCTGTACCGGGATTTGAGACGTAGTAAAGAAGCCGCCGAAATGGGTCGCAAGGCTCTGGTCATCCTTGAGCCCTTGACCCACAAATGGCCCGGCCAACCAAAGGTTCGCGATGTCCTCGGGGAACATCTGAGTATTCTGGGTATTCTTTTTCTAGAGGCATACCATTTCGAGGAAGCAGAAAAACTCTATCGCCGTTCCCTCGCCCTGCGTACGGACCTGGTCAGAGAGTATCCCCATATTCCCGAATACCGCAGGCGGCTGGCCTGTGTCCACCATAACCTCGGTTTGCTGTTGCGCAGCTCCCGAATGGACGAAGCCGAGAAAGAACATCGCAAGGCAGTTGATGTCTTGACCGCATTGGTTGAAGAAGTCCCAGGTACCGCTTACCGTTACCGGCTAGCGATGGTTTACGGAGATTTGGGCAGCCTGCTGCTGAAGAAGAGAAAGTTTGCTGATGCCGAGACTTCCCTCGAGGCCGCACGCCAACTTCTTGATAAGGAGCTTGCCAAGAATCCGCACATGCTGAGTTTCCGAAAAACCCAGTCTCAAGTCCTCAGGGATCTGGGTGTTCTGCTGGCGACAACAAACAGACACGCCCTTGCCGACAAGTCCTACCGCCAATCCCTGGCCTTATCAGCGAATGATCCTGTCACCCTGAACAACCTGGCCTGGCTGCTGGTGACCTGTCCCGATACCAAATTGCGAAATCCGCGGGAGGCTCTGGAGCTGGTCACGAAGGCACTCTGCATCGCACCAAATGCTTCTTGCGGCTGGAACCCACGTTACTGGTGGAATACCCTGGGCGTGGCTCATTATCGGGCAGGTAATTGGCAACTCGCCAAAGGAGCTCTGATCACATCCACGAAACTTAATTCCGGAGGAAGCGCCTCGGATTGGTATTTCCTGGCCATGACCTGCCGACAACTCGGCGAAGAGAAGGAGGCCAGCATGTGGTTCAAGCGCGCGGAGGACTGGATGCAATCGCATCACCTTCACGACGAGGAATTGAAACGATTTCAGAAGGAAGCCGCCAAAGTGTTGGGCCCATAGTCGATCGCGTAAGTGAAACCGGGCTGAGATGGCAAGAGAGGTAATTCCGTTCTCATGGTGAAAACCAGTTCGCATTGACTTGTCTGGCATTCACAGGTATCTGGGAAACAAAAGGGAATCCAGGTTGCACCCGCAAACTGCGGAAGGCGGGCCTTCACTTCCTCGACCGAGGTTGAGGGCGTTCGCCCTGAGAACCAATAATCGCCGTGGCCGGTCGAGAGCCCCGTCGACGAAAACCAACTCATGCAACGATTTGCGGCGATCACCGGCTGGGGGCATTGTGTGCCCGACAAGGTCTTGACCAATCAGGACCTGGAAAAGCTGGTGGGAACCAACGACGACTGGATCAAGACGCGGACTGGAATCGGCACGCGACACATTGCCGGCGAAACCGATACCACATCTTCCTTGTGTGCCGTGGCGGCACAGCGCGCTCTGGAACGGGCCAGGTTGCCGGCTCGCGAGTTGGACCTGGTCATCTGCGCCACGACCACACCGGATCAGCTCCTGCCGGCGACGGCTTGTCTGGTTCATGAAAAGATCGGCGCCATCCGAGCCGGCGCCTTTGATGTCAACTCCGCCTGCACCGGATTTCTCCAGGCCTTCATCATCGGTGTGCAGTTCATTCAAACCGGGACATGCCGCCGGGTCCTGGTGGTGTCCGGCGAAATCCTCAGCCGCTTTCTGAACTGGCAAGACCGCAAAACATGCATCTTGCACGGCGACGGGGCTGGGGCGGTGGTGCTGGAGGCCACCGCGCAACGCTGCGGAGTTCTGGGGGTCGATCTGGGCTGCCGAGGGGACACCGAAAACCTGTTAACCATTGCCGCGGGTGGCTCCAGCAAGCCAGCCAGCGCCGAAACGTTGGCGGCGGGGGCCCATTATGTGCAGATGCGCGGCAACGAAATCTTCAAGCTGGCTGTTCGGGGCATGAGTCAGGCGGCCACGCTTGCCCTCTCACGGGCCCGAATCTCCGCCGACGAAATCCACAAGGTCATTCCGCTCCAGGCGAACTTGCGCATCGTCCAGGCCACGCGAAGCATTCTGGGACTGCCGGAAGAAAGGGTATTCATCAATCTGGATCGATACGGCAATACGGGATCGGCCTCCATCCCCCTGGCGTTATCCGAATACCTGGACGCGGAAGTGCCGCGGCCGGGCGCCAATTTGCTCCTGGTAGCCTTTGGCGGCGGATTGACATGGGCTTCTGCGGTTCTGGGTTGGGCCGATGTGGCCGCCATTATTAGACAACGCGAACAATCCGCCGCCCTCATCACACCGCTGGCTGCCTGAGCCGATCTTTGGGAGAATGGCAAAGTTGGCGGCGAACTAACGAAAGAAAGTCATTTCGACTTTTGCCAAGCCTGCAGTGCCGCCGACAGATCGGCAGGAGTCTGATAGCGAGCTTCGGGTTTCTTCGCGATCAACTTCCGGACCACAAAGGCCACCTCATCGGGAACCGCGATCAGTTTCTGGACGCGCTCTTCGCCTCCGGACGGCAAATCCTCGATGAACTTTTGCCGGCGGGCCTCCGCCACCGGCACGGGCTGGCCGAACTGATGCTGGTAAAGTTTCTCTGTCAAGGAGCCCTTGGGATAAGGTGGATTGCCGGTGAGCAGTAAGTAGAAAGTGCATCCCAGGCTATACAAGTCGGCGCGAATGTCGCATGTGCGCGAGTTACGTGCCTGTTCGGGTGCGACGAAATCGGGTGTGCCCATCAGAGACCCGAGTTGGGTGAGTTGATTGGGCTGATCGTCCAGGTCTTCCCTGCGTGCCAGTCCGAGGTCGAGGATCTTGACGACGCCCCAGGGGGCGCTGCCGGATGTCGGCCGCGCCATCAGGCCGCTCCCATGACGCGGGCCATCGGCATCCGCAGACGCTGAACGCGATACGAATAGATTCGCCGGTTTGATATCGCGATGGACCATGCCATGTTCGTGTGCGTGCTGCAGGCCGAGGGCCGCCTGAGCGATAAAATCACACGCCTGGTCCACACGCAACGGCCCGGATTGCTTCACCAGGCGATCCAGGTCGATGCCGTTGACAAATTCCATGGCGAAGTAATAAGTGCCGGCCACTTCCCCGGCATCCAGGGCGCGAACGATATTTGGATGGGACAGCTGGGCAGCCGCCTGTATTTCCCGGAGAAAGCGCGGAACAGCCCGCGGATTGCTCAGGAAATCCTTGCGGATGATTTTCAAGGCGACGACGCGTTTCAATTTTCCCTGGCTGGCCTTGAAGACTTGACCCATGCCGCCTTCGCCCAGCCGTTCGAGCAGAATATACGAGCCCAGGACGAGGTCGCTGCCACGACCAAGGAAAAGTTGATTGACCTGGTAGGGAGTCAACCAGCCGCGGCGGATCAGTTCCTGAGCGAGGAGGCGCGGATCGCTAAATCGGAGTTGCAAAGTAGAGAGTTC
>Ga0306920_100011827_pt1 | contig 11825 bp, 12 predicted proteins | sample flu12Cox44000170_FD_204666 | JGI IMG/M metagenome (GOLD analysis project Ga0306920, IMG submission 204666) | Lab enrichment of tropical soil microbial communities from Luquillo Experimental Forest, Puerto Rico - flux4day.12C.oxic.44.000.170 (v2)... | ecosystem: Environmental > Terrestrial >...
GGGTGATGCCCAGGGCCGCCACCAGCTTCTCCATCCGCCGGGTCGACACCCCCAGCAGATAAGAGGTGGCCACCACCGTGACCAGGGCCGCCTCGGCCCGGCGGCGCCGCTCCAGCAGCCAGTCCGGGAATACGAGCCCTGCCGGAGCTTCGGGATCGCCAGGGTGATGCTGCCGGCCCGGGTGTCCCACTCCCGGCGCCGGTAGCCATTGCGGGTGTTCGTGCGCTCCTGGCTGCGCTCGCCGTACCCGGCGCCGCAGACCGCCTCCGCCTCCGCGCCCATCAGCGCCTCGGCGAAGGTCTGCACCATCGAGCGCAGCAGATCCGGGCTGGCCTGGGCGAGCTGCTCCTCCAGCCAGCCCGAGACATCGATACTGGGTCCTGCGGCCATCGCGTGGCTCCTTCTCATCGAGATCTTTGGACGGAACTCAAATGAGAATCACGCGATGGCCGTCTCACCTCACGACGCCACGCTCATTAGCGGAACCATCGAACACCACATCAGCGGACGCAACCCAATTATGTGCCAGCTGACGCTTGGCAAGATCCCTAGACGCGGCACTTTTGCGCAAGGCCGTTATGCGCGTTCATGCTGTCGGCCCATCGTGTGTCCGAGGCACTAGCGGCCGGTCTGTCGGGCCTGGTCAATCGTTGTCAATTCGTTGAGAACACCCTCGCCCGCGTGGAAGACGGCTGACAACTGGTGCCGACCGTGGCCGAGGTCGTCGAGCGCAGCCTCGGCACGAAATCTGCCCTGATAGGTCAGGGCCCGGATGATGACGCGGCCCGCAGCGGGAGGGTCTGAGTCCGGGTCGGGACTCAAGAGGCCCAGGTGATCTTCGACGGCGGTAACGAACGACTGTGTTGCAGCCGCAACCCGGTCATTCGCGCCTTCACCGAGCATGCCGCTGCCATTGCTCAGGTAAAGGCTCGTTGCCCCGTCCACCATGGACACCAGGGTCGCGAACCCGGTCGGGAAACCGGTCTCCATGAGGGCACCCCACACCCTGTGACCTGCCGAGAACCGATCAAGGCCAGCTTCGGCAGGATCGAGGTCCAGGACCCGGTTGCGCAAGACCGCGGTGAGATGGCCATTGCCCGGCGCGCTGCTGTCTCGCTTACGCCTGCTGACACAACCTGCAGGTTACATTCCAATACAGCGCGACGTCTGCCAGTGCCGGGCTCGCTGGAACCGTGTAAAGCATTACCTGGCAGACGGTCGGGCGGCTTCCGGTGATGCTTGACGCTTTCTAGGGTCGGGAGCCTGGTTTCCTGGACGGGTGTCGGTCAGCGTCGGTGCCGCGGCGGGGTCAACGTGCAGCGCCCGCAGCGCGCGGCGCGAGGACGGACGACGGTGAGGCCCGCAAGGCGCGGCGTAGCCTTGGCTGGCCGGAGGAGCCGGGTGGCCGGGCTGTCACCGACGGGCGGGGGAGGGATCGGCCATCGCGGAAGCGGTACCGTGCCGCCCGGAGAACACGGCATGACGGGGAGCGGGATATGTCTGAGGCAGCCGGTGTGGTGGACCGCAACTCTGTGGCCGTCTACCTCGCTAAGCTCGGAACAAGCCCTTCGGCAGACAAGCAGGCTTAACCAGTGGACCTTCTGGCGCAGCACACGAGTGCAATGAGGTAGAAGCGTGCCCCGCGGCGGCCGGATCAACCCGGTGCTCGAGCCGCTGATCAAGACGGTCCGGGCGACCCACCCCAGGGCAGACGTCAGGCCCATCGCCCGGGCCTACGAGGCGGCGGCGTACTGGCACGCCGATCAAGTGCGGCTGAGCGGCGACCCCTACATCACCCACCCGCTCGCGGTGGCCACGATCCTGGCCGAGCTCGGCATGAACACCGACACCCTTTGCGCCGCGCTGCTGCACGACACCGTGGAGGACACCGCCTACACGCTGGATGAGTTGCGCCGCGAGTTCGGGCCGGACGTGGCGGCGCTCGTCGACGGGGTCACCAAGCTGAACCGGGTCAAGTACGGCGAGGCCGCCGAGGCGCAAACCGTGCGCAAGATGGTGGTCGCCATGTCCCGGGACATCCGGGTCCTGCTGATCAAGCTGGCCGACCGGCTGCACAACATGCGCACCCTTCGCTACCTGCCCCGGGAGAAGCAGGAACAGAAGGCCCGCGAGGCGCTGGAGATCTACACCCCGCTGGCGGACCGCCTGGGCCTGAACAGGATCAACCGGGAGCTGGCGGACCTGGCGTTCGCCACCTTGTACCCCAAGCGGTACGACGAGATCGCGAGGATGGTCTCCGAGCGTTTCCCCCAGCGCGAGCTGTTCCTGCAGGACGTGATCGAACAGGTCCGCGCGGACCTGCGCAAGGCCAAGATCAAGGCGGAGGTCCGCGGGCGCCCGCAGCACTACTACTCCGTCTATCAGAAGATGATTGCCCGCAATGTGGGCTTTGACGAGATCTATGACCTGGTGGGCGTCCGCGTGCTGGTCGACTCGGTGCGGGACTGCTACGCGGCGCTCGGCACGATCCACGCCCGGTGGAACCCCATCCCCGGGCAGTTCAAGGACTACATCGCGATGCCCACGTCCAACATGTACCAGTCGCTGCACACGACGGTCATCGGCCCGCAGGGCAAGCCGGTCGAGCTGCAGATCAGGACCTGGGGCATGCACCGGCGAGCGGAGTACGGGGTGGCCGCGCACTGGAAGCAGAAGGAAGAGTCCCTGTCCCCGGGGGGCGAGGCGCCGGGCGCCGGCGACATGATGTGGCTCCAGCAACTGGTCGACTGGCAGCGGGAAACCGCGGACCCGGCCGAGTTGCTCGAATCGCTGCGGTTCGACCTCGGCGCGGCCGAGGTCTACGTGTTCACCCCGCGGGGCGAGGTAAAGCCGCTGCCGCAGGGCGCGACCCCGGTCGACTTCGCCTACGCCATCGACACCGAGGTGGGCCACCGCTGCGTCGGCGCCCGGGTCAACGGGCGGCTCGTCCCGCTGGAAAGCACCCTCGACAACGGCGACACGGTGGAGATCTTCACCTCCACGGCGCCGGATGCCGGGCCGAGCCGGGACTGGCTGGGCTTTGTCAAGAGCGCCCGGGCGCGCAACAAGATCAGGCACTGGTTCTCCTAGGAGCGGCGCGAGGCCGCAGCGGAACCGGCAGCGCCCCGACAGGTTCACGTGGACCGCCACTAGCCCGGTCGAAAGGCACCCGCCGGCTTGCGGGCGCCAGAGCGGCGGGTGCTCTTCAGAAGAAGCGGAAGTCGGGGTGGTCGCCGTGCCACAAGAGCACGACGACCCGGCCGATGATGGTTGAGCCCTTGATCGGGCCCCAGAAACGGCTGTCGCAGGAGATCGCCCGGTTGTCGCCCATCACGTAGAACTCCCCGCGCGGGACGTGAAATGGGTCTTGCCTGGTGGCACCGGGTATCGGCGGCCCGAGCGGGTCATGCGGCGGCAGGTACGGCTCGCGGAGCCGCCGGCCGTCGACGTAGAGGATGCCGCCTGCCGAGTAGAGGGTCTGGCCCGGCAGCGCGATGACGCGCTTGACAAGGTCGGTCCCGGCCGGACCGCGACAGTGGTCGCGCGGCGGGTGGGTGAAGACGACGATGTCGCCCTCGCGCAGCTGGTGCCAGTCGAAGAACGCTTTTAGCACCAGGATCCGGTCACCGACATTAAGCGTCGGCACCATGGAGGTGCTGGGGATCGAGAAGGCCTCGAACGCGAACGTCCGGATGCCGAACGCCAACAGCACCGCCAGCGAAAGGGATATGGCCCATCCGGCGAGCATGCGGCGCCGCGACGGCGGCGCCTTGCGCGCGGCAAGCGGGCCGCCGGCCGCGCGCCCGGCCGCCCCGCCCAGGTCACCGGGGGCGCCGCCGACATCAGCAGTGGTCATGCCGGTCACAGCGGCCCGGTGCGCCGCGCGCTCCCCCATGCCGTGGATCGCCGGGCCGTGACCGGCCGTGCCGCGGATCGGCTGACCGTAGACCGGCGGGCCGCGGATGCGCGGTGCGTGAGTGCGCCACACTCGCCGCATTGGCCGGGGCCGGCGAGGACAGCAGCGCCAGCGGGACACCGAGGGAGCCCGCCGCCAGCAGCAGCGCAGCCGCTGCCGCACCGAGGCGCCGTCGTGGCCCGGTCACCAGCCGCGTGCGGGCCGCGCCCATCAGGTAGCTCCACGCGACCGAACGCGCGGGTGTCCCGTCCCTGATGAGCATGCAGGCGATCTCGGCCGCCTCGTCGCCATGACGGCTGCGCCACCGCCGCGGGTAGCAGCGCAGCGCGGACTCTACCAGGCGCATCGACCGTGAGCCCGGCATCAGATCCCTCCCAGGCCAAGCCGCAGCCGCCCGACGCTGCTGACCCGCTCGATCGAGTCGAGATGGGTGCGCAGTGCCACCACCCCCGCCGCGGTGATGCGGTAGGGCTGGCGCCGGTCCTCGGCGGGCAGGGCCTCGATCAGGCCCATGCGCTCGAGCCGGTCGAGCGCGCCGTAGAGGGTCCCGGGCCCTAGTTGCAGACCCGCGAACCCCTTGATGTCCTGGATCAGCGCGTAACCGTGCTTGGGGCCGTCGGCCAGGCTGGTGAGGATCAGGACCGACGCGTCGCCGGCCCGGCGCAGCACGTCCTGGCCGCTGATGTCGTCCCGTTCGCGAGCTGTCATCACTCCTCCTAGTACGCTGACTAATATATCGTCAAACGTACTAGCGGCAAGGCCAGATCCCACCCGTCACGCCCGGCCAGTGGCCACTGTGCGCCCAGAGCGACACAGAAGATCCAGTTCAGCGCGGCCGAAGCGGCTGCGCATCAGGTCATGATCACAGCGCAAATCGTCATTTCGGCGTGTCCGGGGAGATGGACCATCGTAGGGGCCGGGTTCTGGCTGCCGCCTGGCGCTCGGCGGTGGCGAAGGCGGCGGCGGCCAGCGTGTGCAGGTAGCGCGCGGCGAAATGCCGCTGGGTCAGGCCTGGCTGGGAAGGCGGGAGCCGTCCGCAGGCGGCTGGTCGGCTGGTTCGGCTTGTGCAGGCTGGTACAGGCCGAGCAGCAGGCCGTAGCGCGGGTGGTCGCCTCCGTCGTCGTCCTGCTCGGCCAGGTCATGCAGGGTGGCCGTGAGCTGCTGCGCGTGCTCGGGTGACAACTGCAGGCCGCGCAGCACCAGGAACGGGCCGGGCTGGGCGGTGGCGATCTCGGCCGCGAGCGCGCGGAACGCTGCCTCGGTGGTGGCGGCATCGTCGTAGGTCAGGCTGGCGAAGGCGCGCCGGTAGTAATGCTCGGTCCCGCCGCGCACCGTCCGCGTGCCCGCAGCCTGGACCAGGCCTGCCCGGGCAAGGACCTTCAGGTGGTGGGAGATGTTGCCCTTGTTGGTGCCCAGCGCCGTGGCCAGCTGGCTGATGGTCGCCTCGCCGCGGCCCAGGGTGAACAGCAGCTGGTGGCGAGTCGGGTGCCCCAGCGCCTTGAACTGCTCTGGTGTGGTCACCGCGACATCGTGGTCGTCCTCGGTCATGACAAAAGAGTTGGCAATAGTTGACTCTTCTGTCAAGAGTATGTTTTTCTTAACACTATGGCAGAGACCACAGCCCCATACGCCACAGGCGCGACACCGGACGACGCCGACCCGGCTGATGTCGTCAGCAAGGTCCGCGCCCTGCTCGAGTCCCGCTATGTCTTCCCGGATGTCGCCGCGGCGGTGTCCGGCGTGCTCGCCGAAGGGCTGGCGGCCGGGCGGTATCGGTCCGACACGCGTGAGCTAGCCGCGGCCGTCACCTCCGACCTGCAGTCGGTCAACGGCGACAAGCATCTGCGGCTGCAGTACCACGACGAGGAGCTCGCCGCACGGGTGCCCGGCGACGACACCGAGGAAATCGCATTCCTTGCCCGGTGGGCCGACCAGGCCTGCGGCGGCATTGCCTGCGCACAGCGCCTCACCGGCAACGTCGGGTACCTGGACCTGCAGCCGATCCTGTTCCCCGCTGCCATGTGCGCGGAGATCGTCACCGCCGCGATGAGCCTGGTCGCCACCACCGATGCGCTAATCCTCGACCTGCGGCACTGCGTGGGCGGCGAGCCCGGCATGGCCGTCTTCGCCGCCAGCTATCTATGGGACCATGACCCGGTCCAGCTCACCGGCCTGCGGGAACGCCAGGACACCGCGCCCCGGCAGATGTGGACCCTGCCGTATGTGCCTGGCCGCCGGTTCGGCAAGACCAAGCCGGTGTACGTGCTGACCAGCGCGACGACATTCTCCGGCGGCGAGCAACTCAGCTACGACCTGCAGCAACTCGGCCGCGCCACCGTGGTCGGCGAGCGCACCCGCGGCGGCGCCCACGCCCGCGAGGGCTTCCCCGTGCACCCCCACCTGGAGGCAACGATCCCCATTGCCGTGTCCGTCAACCCGATAACCGGCAGCAACTGGGAGGGCGTCGGCGTAGCGCCCGACATCGAAGTCACCGCCAGCCAGGCCCGCGACACCGCCTACCGGCTCGCCCTCCAAGCCGTGATCGCGGCGGGCACCGCCTCAGCAGCCGAGGCCAGCAGCGCGCTCGCGTCAACATAGCCCGCAAGGGAGGCCGATCAGGCCTCTCCCGTCAGCGCGCGCAGAACACCGAGTCCGGAGCCCTGTGCACGGAGTCTGCAGCTAACTGACACGCGAACGCGATCCACTTGACGTAGCAGCTGTATTTCCACCAACCGATAACAGCAGCGGCCCAGCAGTTCGGCCTCACGGAGCAGATGGCCCTGCCACCAGAGCCCGCGGTCGGCGACCGCCAGTGAATGCGTGCGGGTTAGGGTGCGGTCAAGGTGCCAAGACGAGGAGGATGCATGGCGGCCTTCACCCGGTCCGGTGACCTGCAGGGTGCGGAGTTCGTCGACGCGGACCTGCGTGGCGCCCGGTTCGTCCGGGCTGACCTGTCCGGCGTCGTGATGCGCGCCGTCAATATGCAGGGGGCGGACATCGACGCTCCGTGGCTCTCCGAGGGCGAGAGCTTCTTGCGGGTCAATGGCGTCGACGTCATCCCGCTCGTCGAGGCCGAGCTCAACCGCCGCTTTCCCGGCCGCGCTGACCGGCGCGCAGCCGATCCGGATGGCCTGCGCGCGGCCTGGGCCATGCTGGAGCGCACCTGGGCGGCCACGCTCGAGCGCGTCGCGGCGATGCCGGCTGGCACGGTCGATGTGTCGGTCGGCGGGGAGTGGTCGTTCGCGCAGACGCTGCGGCACCTGGTCATGGCCACGGACGTGTGGCTGGGCCGGTCGATCCTGGGGATCGAGCGGCCATTCCACCCCATCGGCCAGCCGTACGCCGAGTACGAGGCCGACGGCAACGACATGTCGGTCTTCACGACGGTCACCCCGTCGTACGCCGAGGTGCTGGAGGTCCGGGCGGGCCGCGTCGCGATGGTGCGGGACTTCCTGGCCACCGTCACCTCAGCGGAGCTGGGCGAGGTGCGCAAGAACCCGTGGGCCCCCGAGCACCAGGAAACCACCCTCTCGTGCCTGCACGTGATCTTCAAGGAGGAGTGGGACCACCACCGCTATGCCGTACGCGACCTGGAGGCGATCGAGGCGAAGCCCGGCGAATGAGCCGGTGACCTCGCCCTTCTCTCGCGCCTGGCAGCTCATTGCGGGGAAGGCTGAACAGGGGCTCGCCGTCGCCGCCGCCGAGCAGGAAGACGAACCGCTCCGGGTCTTGGCGCAGTTGGTCGATGCCGCCGCGCAGGCGTGGCTGCTGCCATGCCGCCGGCCGGTAGGATTCCGGCCAGCATCTGTCGATGCCTTCGGAGGCAGGCATGACCGGCAATCGTTCCAAGTGGCGCGAGTCCGGCGTGCGGATCGTGCGTCATGGCGAGTTCGACCCGAACACGCCGCAGACGCCCGGCATGCACCGCGAAGCCGCGATCAGCCGCGCATCGGCCGGGGCTGAGAAGATCTGGGCCGGTAACGTGATAATCCAGCCCGGTGCCCAGACCGGCGCGCATCACCACGGTGCCCTGGAAAGCGTGATCTACGTCGTGGCCGGCCGGGCCCGCATGCGGTGGGGCGACCGGCTGGAGTTCGTGGCCGAGGCGGGCCCCGGCGATTTCATTTTCGTGCCGCCGTTCGTGCCGCACCAGGAGATCAACGCGAATGCCGGGGAGCAGTTGAGTTGCGTGGTGATCCGCAGTGACCAGGAGCCCGTGGTGGTGAACTTGGACCTGCTCGAGGTCGAAGATCTCGCACGGGCCCAGTGGGTGGATTGGCATCACCCGGCGCACTGACGGCGCAGACGCCAGGAGACCGGCGCAAATAGCTCAGCCCCATCCGAGCCCTGATCGTCGTGCCGTGGGCCCCCCGTCCATCTGCTGGCCAAGCACGGTAGCTGCCAGCGCTAAGTGAGTGTCTCGTTAACTGGTTGCGGCATCGTGCAGCGGCGGCGAAGAATCTCGGTCGTGAGCCGCCGGGCTGGAGTGCTCACCGCGGGGCAGCGGGAGTCCTTGGAGCGTGCTGGCTACCTGCTGGTGGCATCGCTGCTGGATGAGATTGTTCTTGCGCCGATGCGCTCCCGGCTTGATGAGCTGGTCCAGCAGACCCTGGTGACCTGGGATGCCAACCCGGGCCAGGACGTCGAGGAGCCCGGTGTCGTCCACGCGAAGCTGGGGTTGTCGGACCCCGACTTCGCGCCGTGCCGCGAGCACCCGCTGCTGGCGCAGGCCGCGGCCGGGGTGCTTGGCCCGGACTGGCACCTGGGCGGGGTGGAGCTGCGCGCACCGCTGCCCGGCTGCGGCCACCAGGGTCTGCATCCCGACTACTTCCCGGGCCAGCGGACGCACGGGCCGTGGCGGAGCCTGTCGGCCATGTGGTGCATCAGCGCATTCACCCCGGAGAACGGGCCGCTGCGGGTCATCCCTGGCTCGCACCGGGTCGACCAGAACCCGGCCGACGCGCTGCCCCCCGGCTGCGAGATGGGCCCGCATCCGGCCGAGGTCAAGATCGTGGCGCCGGCCGGGTCGGTCATCTTGTTTAACAATGCCGACTTGTGGCATTCCGGCACGTTCAACTACAGTCCGGCCCCGCGCCTGGCGGTCACCGCAGCTCTCTTGCGTGGCCGCCCAGCAGTGGATGATGCGCCCGCGGGATCGTAGCCAGCTCGCCCGCGGCAGCAGGCGAAGTCCGCTATCCCGGCAGGCGGCGGCTAACGGCGCCGGGAACACGAGCCCGGGTACCGTGCGCCGGGCAAGACGGCCGGCGTCCTGACCTTAGGAAGCCGGGGTGGCGCCGACGGCGGGCAGCTCGGCTCGCAGGAGCTTGGGGTGCCGGACGACGCCGTCGGGTGGCGGCGCGACCAGCCCGCCGTCGGAGGTGACGTAGGCGATCCGGCCGTAGTCGCCGGGGCGCCGCCCCCATGCGGCGCTGGAGGGCCCGGCGAGTTGGTCGTCGAACGGGTCGCCGGCCACGATCTGCCGGGTGCCGCTGCCGCCCGGTGCCAGCGGGACGCGGTCGATGGTGTTCTCCCGGTGGGTGGTGATGTAGGCGACGCCGGCGTCCTCGTCGAGGCAGAAGTCATCGGCCATGGTGCCGCTCGCGACGAACTCCGCTGGGCCGGCGGGGTCGTGGGTGGTGGGGTCGACGGGCACTCGTATGAAGAGCTTCTGCCCAGTGGAGGTGCAGTACAGGTAGTGAGTCCGGGCGGCGTAGCGGACGCCGTTGGCCCCTGGCTGCTGGGGCACCATCCCGAGCACATCCGCGCTGTTCGCCGTGGCGGCCAGGCTGTCGTGCTGGAGCCACACCCGCGCCGTGGGCTCGCCGTCGCCGGGGGCCAGGTCGACCCGCCAGATCAGGCCGGCCAGGGAGTCGGCCAGCACGATCACGCCCGGGGCGAGCAGGCAGCTGCCGTTCAGCCCGCCCGCCTGGGCGGGAAACTCCAGCACGGTTTCGGCGGGTACTGGCTCGCCGGGGTTCCATTGGCGCAGGTCGAGCCGGTGCAGGTAGGACGTGTACGCGGTGAACGGGTCGGAGGTGTTGACGTAGAAGACGTCGGGCCCGGCCTCGACGATGCCCATCGTGAACTGGCCGAAGGTGTGCACCGGCACCGGATCGGCCGGGACGCGCTCCGGCGGGACGTACCAGAGCTGCCTTTGCAGGATCTCGGTGACCAGGATCGAGCCGTCCGCGCGGACCGCGAGATTCTCCAGAAACGAGTTCTCTGGAAAGACGGCCACCGTCGTGAGCTTGGCCGTTGACGCTTCTTGAGAATGCATGAGTTCCTCTTGTCAGTTGGTGCCCGCGGAGCCGATGGTGGGCTGGCTGGCTAGGATGCCCAGCCGGCTGGCGGGCGGGTGGTCGCCGACGATGCCGCTGCCGCCGTGCCGCCAGGTGAGGTACCGACAGGACAGGTTGACCAGCGCGGTGAGCCGGTTGCGGCCGCCGAGCAAGGCGATCAGGTGCAGCGCGAGCCAGGCGAGCCAGGCGGCCGTGCCCTGGATGCGCACGCGGTGGGGGAGCTGCACCACCGCGGACCGGTAGCCGATGGTGGCCATGATGCCTTTGTCGTGGTAGCGGAACGGGACGGCCGCCCGCCCGGTTTCCAGGCGGCGGATCTGGTCTGCGGCGTGCTTGCCCATCTGCAGGGCCGGCTGGGCGAGCTGGGGCAGCGGCTGGCCGTCGATCAGCGCGATGTCACCGACTGCGAATATCCGGTCATGCCCGGCGACGCGCAGGTCGGGGCCGGTGAGGATACGGCCGTTGGCCGTCTGCGGCAGGCCCCATGCGCTGACCGCGTCCGGCGCGGCCACGCCGGCGGCCCAGATCGTGATGTCGCTAGGCAGAGGGGTGCCGTCGGCGAGCACGACCTTGCCGGGGGTGATCTCGGCGATGGCGGTGCCGAGCCGAACCTCGACCCCGCGGCCGGCCAGCTGGCGGCGGGTGTAGTCGCTCAGCGCCGGGTGGAAGGGCGCCAGCAGCGCGGGACCGTGCTCCACGAGCGTGATGTGGACGCGGGCGGGGTCGATCTCGGGGAAGAAGGCGGGGAGGGCGGTGCCGCGCAGGTCGGCGAGGCTGCCGGCCAGCTCCACCCCGGTGGCGCCGCCGCCGACGACGGTCACCGCGACGTCGCCGGTCAGGCCGGTGAGGCTGATCCGGTCCAGCTCCGCCATGATCCGGTCACGCAAAACGATGGCATCGTGGCGGTGGTACAGACCCAGGCTGTACTCGGCCGCCCCGGGAACCTCGTGGTAAGCGGCGGCCACGCCGGTGGCCAGGATGAAGTAGTCGTAGCCGAGCGTGGTGCCGTCGGCCAGCAGAACCTGCCGCGCCGCGGCGTCGATGCCGGCCAGCTCGTCATGCCGGAACGCCGCACCATAGCGGCGGCTGACAGCGCGGACCGGGTAGGCGACATCGCTGCCGGACAGCCCGCCCGTCGCCAGCTGATACAGCAGCGGCTGGAAGGTGCTGTAGACGTTGCGGTCGATCAGCGTGGTCCGCATCCCAGCCCGGGCCAGCCGGCGCACCGCCGCCAGCCCGCCGAACCCGGCGCCGGCGACCACCACCCGCGGCACATCGCCACCGGCGCCACCCTGCCCAGGGTGCGTGATCGTGGTCATAAAGGTTTCCCTCCTTCTGTGTTTAGGCTGCTGGTGATCGGCCATTGAGCCTCGGCGTTGGTCAGTGGGTGGCCGGTGCCAGCTCGTGGTCCGCGCGATCCACCTGTATTTCGGTGACTGGGTGTCCGCGGCGCAGGCCGCTGGGCAGGAGCACGGTGACGATGATCGCGGCAAACAAGGCCGCGCCCGCAGCGTAGAGCAGCCCAGTGTGGATGCCGTCGACGAAGGCTGGGCCAGCGGCGGCCTTGACCGGGCCACCCGCGTGGATGGCCAGGGCGAACGAGCCGCGGG
>Ga0306920_100011828_pt1 | contig 11825 bp, 10 predicted proteins | sample flu12Cox44000170_FD_204666 | JGI IMG/M metagenome (GOLD analysis project Ga0306920, IMG submission 204666) | Lab enrichment of tropical soil microbial communities from Luquillo Experimental Forest, Puerto Rico - flux4day.12C.oxic.44.000.170 (v2)... | ecosystem: Environmental > Terrestrial >...
GAGTTTCACCGGGCCGTGCGGCGGCTCCAGCTGGCGGGCGGATCACTGCGCGAGATCGCCGAGGCGCTGGGCCTGAGTCATCAGCGGGTGCATCAGATCGTTGAGTCAGCCGGGGGAAGCCGGAGCTGGCGCAAGGGCCCTGCCGGTACGGGCGAGCTGTTGTCATGCTCGTTCTGCGGGAAGCATCAGAAGCAGATCAAGAAGCTGATCGCCGGGCCGGGTGTATACATCTGCAACGAATGCATCGACCGCGTGCACGCGGTCTTGGCCGGCACCAGCAAGCCGGCCAGCACGCCCATCGCCACCATCGCGCCGGTGAGCGATGCGGACCGCGCTGAACGGTGCAGCTTCTGCGGCAAGCGACGCCACCAGGTCGCGGCCATGGCATCGACAGGTCATCGGCAGATCTGCAGCGAGTGCATCGGGCTCTGCGACGAGATCATCTCCGAAGAGCTGGACTAGCCCCGGTGCTGGCTACTTGCGCAGTGATCTGAAGCTGGCGCGCATCTCCTCTGAGAAGAGCTGCGGCTGTTCCCAGGCGGCGAAATGGCCGCCCCGGTCGAGCCGGTTGTAGTGGATGAGGTTGTGCGGGTAGGCGCGCTCGGCCCAGCTCCGCGGGGCCTGGTAGAGCTCGTCGGGGAAGACGCTGATGGCGTACGGGATCGTGATCGGCTTGGCGTCGAAGAAGTCCGCCTTGTTCTCCCAGTACAGGCGAGCCGTGGAAACCCCGGTGTTCGTCAGCCAGTACAGGGTGATGTTGTCGAGGAGGTCATCGCGGCTCAGATCGCTGTGCAGGGTTCCCTGAAGGACCTGTTCCACCAGCCCGGGCTGGCCGGTGCCGTCGCCGTGATCGAGCATGAACGCGGCCAGGTCGGCGGGTGAGTCGGCCAGCCCGTACAGCGTCTGCGGGCGCGTGGCCATGATCAGCGCGTAGGCCACATGCTTGGCGTAGAAATTGCTCAGCTGCTCGTACGCGCGCAGCTCCTCGCCCGAGAGATCCGGCGGCGGCGGGTCGCCGCGCTCGAACCCCCTGGTGATGTCGGCTGGGGCGGTACCGGGCATGTTGGAGTGAATGCCGAGCAGCTCCGGCGCCGCCTGCATGCCCATCTGCTGCGTGACGGCAGCCCCCCAGTCGCCGCCCTGGGCCACGAACCGGGTGTATCCCAAGCGCTTCATCAGCACCACCCAGGCACGCGCGATCCGGACGGGATCCCACCCGGTGGTGGCCGGCTTGGCAGAGAACCCGTGGCCCGGCAGCGAGGGAATCACCAGATGGAACACGTCCGCCGCGCTCGCGCCGTGCGCGGTCGGATCGGTGAGCGGCTCGATGATCTTCAGCTGCTCGATGACCGAGCCGGGCCACCCGTGGGTGACGATCAGCGGAAGAGCGTCCGGGTGCTGGGAGCGGACGTGGATGAAGTGAATGTCAAGCCCGTCGATCTCGGTGATGAAGTTCGGCAGGGCGTTCAGATTCTCCTCGCACTTGCGCCAGTCGTAGCCGTTCCCCCAGTAGCGCGCGAGCTCCTGCATCATCGCCAGCCGCACGCCCTGCGAGTCGTCAGTAACCGTCTCCCGCTCGGGCCACCTGGTCGCGTTTATGCGCCTGCGCAGCTCGGTGAGGTCCGCCTCCGGAAACCCGACCTGAAACGGGCGGACAGCGGTGTTGCCGCTGCCGGTCTCTCCTGCTTCCGCATGAGCGGACATCTGCTCCTCCTGAGGTGCGTCCCGCATCAGGGTCAACGACCGCGGCTGATGATGGACACCTACCCGCAATCGTTTCTGGCGCGGCCGCTTGCACCCGTGAACTCCTGGTGAACGCCTTTGCGCGCCACAGGCCATCAGGCAGTCGGGCCTCCGCTCCCTGGGCGGCGGTCAGTGGTGCTGCACGTGGCGGAGTTCGTCAGGCACGTGCATGAGGAGCTGGGCCGCTATGCCGGCCGCTGCGGTAGCTGCGTCGTTTGCCACTGCGGGCGCACCGGGAAGGGCCGCGGTCTCTGCGCCCCGCGTTGCCAGGATGGCTGCGCGCTCGGACAGCAACGCCCAGGCCGGCCCGCGCCACGGCACGAAGTTGCCGAACTGGTAGTACATCTCGAACGTCGGCCCGGCCGTCCGCCCGGGATGGCCACGTCCGGCCGGCAGCCGCGGCAGCGCCCGGCCCAGCGGCCGCAGCACGTCCGCCATCAGCCCGAACGCTGTGCCCACCAGGAGCTGGAGCTGGTCATCGGTCTCGTCGGTGTGGGTGAAGAACCGGTTCAGGGTCTGCAGGAGCACTTCGTAGCCGAGGTTGAACACCTCGGCGATCGCGCGGGTCAGCGGGTCGGTCAGTAGCGGCTGTTGCTCGGTTATGTCGTAGGGCTGCCGCGTGAACGCGGGGATGACGGGGAAGGCCGGCTCGAACGCGGGGCTGGCCTGCTTGAGCTTGGTGTACTCCTCCCAGATGCCGAGGAACCTGCCGTAGTGCGCGGGCCGCCAGTCTCCGCGTGCCCCTTCGCCCTGCTCGATGATCTCGTTGATCGCAGCCGTTGCGGATGCCAGGTCGTGCACGGCGACGAGTTGCGGCCAGCGGAACAATTCGGGCGTGGCCTGGGCCCGCCCCGGGCCAACGAACAGGCCACGTTCGCCGAATTTGCCGGACAGGGCCGCCAGGCCCTGCTCGATGCCGCGATAGAGGTGGCCCACCGTCACGAAGTCCTGCCCGCGGCTGATGGCCTCGCCGGGCTCGACGGGCTCGCGCGGCGGAATCGTCGGCACAAATCCCGTCGCGTCCATGCGCTCCATGCCCTCGGGCCGTTCCAGGTACAGGAAATGAGTGAGCGAGTCGGTGCCGAACGGGAGGAGCCGGAACTGGACGCCGCCGGGCAGGTCGCCGCTGCTGCGCGGGAAGTTCGGCCGGCTCAGCGTCGGTGCCGCGCCGATCGCCGTCATCACATTGAAGACCAGCGCCAGGTGCAGCATCTCCTCGACGGCGATGCCGGTCAGCACGTCGTGCCAGCGGGCTACCGCGGCGGCCTGCTCCACGGTCAGCCCATCCTCCGGCCCGGCCTTCAGGCTGAAGCTCGCATACAGGTACTGGCACATGATCAGGTGCTCGACCTGGGCCGCCTCGGCGAGCAGGTACCACAGGTGCTCACGATGCTCAACAACGATCTTCGGCTCGGCCACCTACGCCATGATTCCAGCCCCGCCCCGCGGTGGCTACGCAGGTCCAGCCGTGATGACGCTGACATGGGTGCGGAAACTGACGCGGGCCGCAGGCGCGGAAGATGACACCCTGTACCGGTCGCTGGCCGCGGGCCGCGATGACGCTCACCGCCTGGCTGCTACCGCATCTTCGGCCCTGGCCTGGTGGAGTGGTGCTACCCGTCCGGCCCCCGCGTCCTGCGTCTGGCTTGGCCGGCCCGGCAAGGCGAGGCCGGCGAGGGCCCCCGCCAGGGCCAGGCCGGCCGCGGCCGCGATGGCGGGGGCGAATCCGGCGCTGAACGCGGCGGCGGAGTAGCCGCCTGCCGTGGCGAACACGGCCGCACCGATCGCGACGCCGAACGCGCCGCCGAGCTGGCGCATCATGGTGAAGCTGCCCGACGCCTTTCCGATGTCGCCGTGCGGGACCGAGCCGACCACGGCCCTGGTGACCGCGGGCACGGCCAGGCCAAGCCCGGCGCTGGAGATCATCATCGGCGCGAGCATCGCCGGGTAGGCCATCCCGGGGATGGCGATGACGGCGATCCAGGCGAACCCGGCGGCCAGCAGCAGCAGGCCGGAGACGACCAGGGGCCGCTCGCCGATCCGGTCGGCCAGCTTTCCCGCCCTCGGTGCGATCAGGAATGGCGCCACGCCCCAGGGCAGCAGCCGCAGCCCGGCGCTGAGTGGATCCTGGCCGAGGCCAACCTGCAGGAACTGGGCCATGAAGAAGACCGCCCCGGTGATCGACGCGTTCATCAGGAAGGCCACGAGGTTGCCTACGGAGAAGCCGCGGATGGCGAACAAGCGCATCGGCAGCATCGGCGCACGGGCACGCAGTTCCCAGCCGATGAATGCCACAGCCAGCACCACGCCCGCGGCGAGCGTCCCGGCGACCTCATGGCTGGACCAGCCGGCTGAGCTGCCGCGGACCAGGCCCCACACCAGCCCGAGCGCCGCGCCGGTGCCCACCGCCACGCCGGGCAGGTCCAGTGGGGCGCGCGGGCCGTAACTTTCCTGCAGGCGGCGCAGCGCCAGCGGGATGGCCAGCAGGCTGATCGGCACATTCAGCCAGAAGATCCACTGCCAGGCGATGCCCTGGGTGATCGCACCGCCCAGCACCGGCCCCACCACCACCGCCAGGGCGGTCACCGAGCCGAAGATGCCCATCGCCCAGCCGCGGCGCTGCGGCGCGATGGCCGCGTTCAGCAGTGCCAGCGCCAGCGGCATGACCATCGCCGCGCCAATGCCCTGCACCGTGCGCGCGGCGATCAGCCCGCCGACCCCGGGCGCGAGGGCGCACGCCGCCGAGCCGGCGGCGAACACGCCCAGGCCGATGGCAAACACCCGCCGCCTGCCGAACCGGTCACCGACGGCGGCCGCTGTCATCAGCAGCACCGCGAAGGCCAGGGTGTAGGCGTTGACCGTCCATTCCAGCTGCCCGATCGAGGCGCCCAGGTCGCGGTGGATGGTGGTCAGCGCGGTCGCGACGACCAGCAGGTCGAGCACGACCATGAACGACGCCACCGACGCCAGCGCCAGCGCCCAGCCCTGGGCGCGGGTCACGGCGTCCTGCCTGCTCGCGGTGTTCACGTGTCCTCCAGTGGTGAGCTGTGACGTTCGCCGCTGAATGAGACACCGCGGGCAGCCGCGAATTGACCGGTGACTTTCCGGCCCGGCTGGTGTCGTTACCTCAAGGACCCGGCGAAGGGTGAGGCGGTGCGAGGATGTGATCATGACCGCGACAGCGCTGGCCCGTGCCCGGGCGGGCGACGGGGAGGCGTTCCGCGAACTCACCGACCCCCACCGGCGCGAACTGCAGCTGCACTGCTACCGGATCCTCGGCTCATTCCAGGACGCCGAGGACATGCTGCAAGAAACGCTGCTGGCCGCCTGGCGCGGGCTCGGCCAGTTTGAGGAACGTGCCTCAATGCGCTCCTGGCTGTACAAGATCGCGACCAACCAGTGCCTGAACGTGCTGCGCGCCGCCGGCCGCCGCCCGGCTACCGCGGCCGGGTACCAGTGGTCTGCTCCCCCACCACAGCCCACCCGCCGGACCGAGCCACTGTGGCTGCAGCCCTACCCGGACGCGCTGCTCGATGACCTGCCCGACACCATGCCCGGCCCCGAGGCACGCTACGAGGCCAGGGAAGCGGTGGCGCTGGCGTTCGTGACCGGACTGCAGCGCCTGCCACCCCGGCAGCGCGCCGTCCTGGTGCTGCGCGACGTGCTCGGCTACCCCGCGGCGCAGGCCGCCAACATGCTCGCGGTCAGCGAGGTGTCGGTGAACAGCGCCCTGCAGCGGGCCCGCGCCACACTCGCCGCCCAGCTTCCCGCGTCAGGCCGCGACCGCGCTCCCGCACCGCGGTCGGCGCGGGAGCGCGAGCTCACCAGCCGGTTCGCGGACGCGTTCGAGGCCGCCGACACCGACCGCCTGCTGGCCCTGCTCACCGAGGACGCGCTGCTGACGATGCCACCCGAGCCGCTGGAGTACCAGGGCCACGCTGCGATCGCCGAGTTCTTCCAGAGCCGGCCTTGGTGGGGGGCCCGAACGGCCCGGCTGGTACTCACCCATGCCAACAACCAGCCCGCGTTCGGTTACTACCACGCCGAACCGCACGCGCCGGTCGCATTCGCCCACAGCCTTGTCGTGCTCACGCTGGCCGGCGACAAGATCTGCGCCATCACCCGGTTCGGCGACACCAACCTGTTCCCTGAATTCGGGCTGCCCCAGACCCTGCCCGACTAGCCCGGCACTGCCGGGCCTAACATCTCGTCCCGCGCGGGCACCGGCGGTCCATTGTCGCCCCCCGGCGTCAGGCCGGGATGGCGCCGAGTTGCTGCATCATGGCGACGCCGTCGAACTGCGTCCAGAGGTCAGTCACGCGACCATCCCTGAGGCGGTAGAAGTTCATGCCCTCAACCCTGATCGTCTGGCCGGAGGCCGGGATTCCCATGAACTCCTGCTGCAGCGAACCGGTCACGACCCACCGGGTGGCGACGTTGTCACCGCTGGCGATGATGTCCTGCAGGTCCTCCACCAGGTCGGGGAAGATCGCCTTGAAGCCCGAGACCTTCTGCTTGAAACCTGCCAGTGTCGGCTCATGGCCGGGCGCTGGATTGTGATCGACCAGCCCCGGGTCGGCGAGCTCGTCGATGGTCGCCTGGTCGGCCGCACGAAACGCGTGCTCGAAGCGCGTGATGATCTCGATGTTGCCGGACAAGGCCAGCCCTCTTTCCGTCGGTGGTGACAGTGCTGCGTGCGCGAAGGCGCGGCTCACTTCTGGTATAGCAACTGCTTGATTGCGATGATATAGCAACCAATAAGTTGCATCAACTGGCGCGGGCAGTTGTCACGGTTTCGCAGGACGGGCGGGCGGCACGGCGTGGGACGGGTTTTCCCCACATCCGACGGCCCTGCCGCGGCGTCTGCAACACGCAGGTGACCTGGACATGAACGTTTGAAGATCCCTGCGCGAGGGTTCCGGCGGCTGGTTGCAGTTCGCCCTGGCCGCAGGGAGCCGCACAGTGACGCTGACCTGCACCGCGACCAGACACGAACTCCTGCGGATGCCGTGACGGGCACACTGACCGGGTGGCAATGGGCCCGGAGACCGGTCCTACGCTGCTGTGCTGTAGTTGTATAGGCCCTGAGCGGCGGGCAAAGCTAGCGCCCCAACCTGAGGAGTCTGCCGTGTCCAGTGGGAAGCGGATGCTGGCCGCGATCGGCGGCCGGCTCTCTGGGCTGCGGTCATGACGAGCGTGACCGGGCGGCCGGCCATGACCGGGTCGCTGCGGAGAATGCTGATTCCGCTGGCGCTGGCTCAGTTCATCTGCAGCTTCGCGGGCTCGAACATGAATGTCATGATCAATGACATCAAAACCGACCTGGATACCACGGTCCAGGGCGTACAGGTGTGCATCACCTTGTTCTTGCTGGTGATGGCCGCGCTGATGATCCCGTGCGGGAAGCTGACCGACCGCTGGGGCCGCAAGCGGTGCTTCATGGCCGGGCTGGCCATCTACGGGGTCGGCGCCGTGCTCAGCGCCGTCGCCCCGGGGCTCGGCGTGCTGATTCTGGGCAACTCGATCTTCGAGGGCGTCGGCACCGCGCTGCTGATCCCGCCGGTGTACATCCTGACCACCATTCTTTTCACCGACATGAAGTCCCGGGCGTGGGCGTTCGGGGTGATCAGCGGCATGGGCGGGATCGGCGCTGCCATGGGGCCGCTGATCGGCGGCGCGATCACCACCGCGATCACCTGGCGGGCCGCGTTCATCTTCCAGGCACTCATCATCGTGATCATTGTGCTGCTCGCCCGCGGCATCACCGACCCACTGCCCGCCGACCCCACCCGCCCCTTCGACACGGTCGGGGCGGTCCTGTCCGCCGTGGGCCTGGTCGTTCTGGTCGGGGGGATCATGGCAGCCGACAGCAATCTGGTGCTGATGGCTGTCCTGATGGTGGTCGGGGCGCTCATCCTGGCCGGGTTCTTCGCCTGGATCCGCCGCCGCGAGCACGCCGGGAAAGAAGCCCTGCTATCGACCAGCCTGTTCCGCAACCGCACGTCGAACCTGGCCCTGGTCACCCAGAACGTGCAATGGGCGGTACTCCTGGGCACGGCATTTGTCGTGTCCGCCTACCTCCAGGTGGTGCGGCACTACAACGCCATCGAGACCGGCGTTATCTTCACCGCCGCCACCGTCGGCATACTGCTATCCTCACTGGCCGCTGGCCGCCTGGCTAAACGGTTCCAGCAGCGGTCGCTGATCCTGGCCGGGTTCGTGGTCACCATCGCCGGGATCATCGTGCTGCTGGCCATGGTGAAGGGCCACCCCGGCGCCTGGTACTTCGCCCCCGGGCTGTTCCTCATCGGGGTAGGCGTCGGCGTCATGCTCACCCCGTCGGTCAACGTCGTGCAATCCGCCTTCCCGGAGAACCTGCAGGGAGAAATCTCCGGGCTGTCGCGCAGCGTCTCCAACCTCGGGTCCTCGCTCGGCACCGCGCTCGCGGGCACCATCCTGGTCGCCGGTCTCGCCGACCCCACCCGGTCCTACGGGATCGCCATGATCGTGCTGGCGTTCATCGGCCTGATCGGCCTCGGCGCAACCATCCTGCTGCCGGCCACCGAACCTGCACCCAGCCGGGCCGGCGGGTAGCGCCTCATGGTCACCACGGCCGACTGGCCCGAGCAGCCGGTCATCTACGAGATCAACACCGCGGTCTGGCTCGGCGGCCTGTCGCGGGCGGCCGGGCGGCCGGTCACCCTGGCTGACGTGGCCGCCGCCGACTGGGACGCGGCCGTCCCGGAGGGTGCCGGCGCCGTCTGGCTGATGGGCGTCTGGGAGCGCAGCCCGGCCGGGCTGGCCATCGCCAACGGCAACGACGGCCTGGCGGCGTCCTTCCGTGACGCGCTGCCGGATCTGCGGCCCGACGACGTGATCGGCTCGCCGTACTGCGTGCGCCGGTACGTCGCCGACGAGCGCTTCGGGGGGCCGGACGGCCTGGCCGCGGCACGGGCCGCACTCGCCGCCCGCGGTGCCCGGCTGGTGCTGGACTACGTGCCCAACCACGTCGCCCCGGATCACCCCTGGGTGACCAGCCATCCGGAGTTCTTCGTGCGCGGCGACGAGCACGACCTCGCGGCCGACCCGGAAGCCTGGATGACAGCGGGTGGGCAGGTGCTCGCCCACGGGCGCGACCCATATTTCCCGCCCTGGCCCGATGTGGTGCAGCTCAACGCCTTCTCGCCGGACCTGCGCGCGGCGGCCGCTGAGACCCTATCTAGCATCGCGGACCAGTGTGACGGGATCCGCTGTGACATGGCCATGCTGATGACCAACCCGGTCTTCGCCCGGACCTGGGGTGGCCGGGCCGGGCCCGAGCCCAGCGGTGAGTTCTGGCCTGCCGTGCTCGGGATGCTGCGCAGCGCTCACCCGGAGACGGTGCTGATCGCCGAAACGTACTGGGATCTGGAGTGGGAACTGCAGCAGCAAGGCTTCGGCTTCTGCTACGACAAGCGGCTGTACGACCGGCTGCTGGCCGAGGACGCCACAGCGGTCCGCGGCCACCTGCACGCGGACCTGAGCTACCAGTCCCGGTTGCTGCGTTTCCTGGAGAACCACGACGAGCCCCGGGTCGCCAGCCGCCTGGCCGGCGGCCCGGAGCGGGCCGCGGCGGTGGCCATCGCCACCCTGCCCGGGGCCACGATGTGGCATGAGGGGCAGTTCGAGGGCCGGCGGGTGCGGCCTCCGGTCTTCCTGTCCCGCCGCCCGGACGAGCCACCCGATGAGGGCCTGGCCAGCTGGTACCGGCGGCTGCTGGCCTCGGTCGCCGGCCACCGGGTCCGGGCCGGCAGCTGGCGGCTGCTGGATGCCACCGGCTGGCCGGACAACCAGTCCTGCCAGCAGCTGCTCGCCTGGACATGGGACGGCGACGGCGGCGGCCGGCATCTAGTGGTAGTCAACCTGTCCGGGGAGCCGGCCCAGGGGCGGATCCCGCTGGGCTGGCCGGAGCTGCCCGGCCGCGACTGGCGGCTCACCGACCTGCTGGCCGGGACCGAATTCGGCCGGGACGGCGGCGAGATGGCCAGCCCCGGCCTGTTCGTCTCGCTGGACCCCTGGCAGTGCCACCTGCTCGCGCTGCACTAGCGAACGGTCAGGGAGTCCATACGGACCGGTCATGGGCGAAATACACCAGCCGCGGATCCAGCCGCTGCACGCTCTCCAGCCAGGCCGGGACCACGGGCAGCGGCTGGCCATGGCCATCGGCGTGCGCCCGCCAGGCGAGCTGGTCGGCCGCGTACCCGGTGGCGGTGTCATGGGTCTGCCCGGCCACGATCACCACCCCGTCCGGCCGCCGCACGACCAGCGACTGGTGCCCGTCGGTATGGCCCGGCGTTGGCAGCAGGTACACGCCCGGCAGCAGCTCGGCCTCACCGGTCACCTGCTCGAACCGGCAGCCCTCGAGCAGTTCCGGCAGTGTGTAGTTCTCCGTCCGGCGGGCGGCGGCCAGCTCGCCCTCCTGCACGAACACCGGGATGGTGCCCAGCAGCGGGTTCCCGCCGCAGTGGTCGAAATGCAGGTGGCAGTTCGCGGCCAGGCGCAGGTCGCCGATCCGGGTTCCGGCCGCGGCTAGCGCCTCCGGCAGCCCGACCCGGCGGATCCGGTAGTGGGCGTCCTCCTCAGGCCCGCCGCCCAGGCCGGTGTCGAACAGGATCATCCCCTGCGGATGGCCGATCAGGTAGCCCAGCGCCGGATCCACCCGCAGCTGGCCGGTCCCGGTCTCCGCCGGCGGCCGGACGAAATAGCCGAAGTCCACCCGCCGCACCGTCACCTCAGCCGGCCTGCCCACTCCGGCAGCTAAGCATGGTCCTCCCGCTGGTTTCCAGCCGACCGCCCGTCATGCCGAACGGCTGCCGCCCACCCGGCCCGATTGACAGCCGGCCAGCCTCACACCTAGCCTGGCTAGGCATGAGCTCCGAGAAGCTCAAGGGCAACCTTGATCTGCTGCTGCTGTCGGTGCTGGCGACCGGCCCGGGTCATGGCTACTCGGTCATCAGCCGGCTCCGGGAGCGCAGCGAGGGCGCCTTCGACTTGCCGGAGGGCACCGTTTACCCGGCTCTGCACCGGCTGGAAGCGGCCGGTCTGCTGGCCAGCAGCTGGGACCAGGCGGCCGGGCGCAAGCGGCGTATCTACCAGCTCACCGTCGCCGGGCAGGAGTCACTCGCCGAGCAGGCCCGGCAGTGGCGGTCATTCAATGGCGCCGTCGCCCTGGTCATCGGGGGCGCCGCGTGACGGCCGGCCGGTCGCCGGGGACGGCCACCGCCCAGGCCCCGCTGTCCGGGGAGCCGGTCCAGGAGTACCTCGACAAGCTGCTGCTCACCCTGACCGGATCCCCGCGGTATATCCGCTGCACCCTGGCCGAGGTCGAGGCGCACCTGCAGGACGCGGTGGCCGAGGGGCTCGCGGGCGGGCTGTCCGAGGCGCAGGCACAGGCCGAGGCCGTGCGGCGGATCGGCCCGCCGAGCGCGGTCACCGGCCACACCGCCCAGTTCGCCCAGCCAACCGCGGCCCTGCTCCGCCGGGCGGTACTGGCTGGCACGCTGATCGGCGGGGTCGGGCTGGTGGCACTGGGGGTGGCGGGCGCCATTTCCTGGGCGCTGGCCAGCCTGGCAGGCGGCACGTTCGTGACCGCCCCGTTCCCGCCCGGCAGTTACACCGAGGCCGACTGCGCCCGCTGGCTGGCCGGCGACCCGGGCACCCGCAGCTGTGTCGCCGCCATGACCGCCGACCACATCGGCGACATCGTGATGTACGGCTGCGCCGCAGGCGTGCTCGGGCTGCTCGCGCTGGTGGCGTTCGGGGTGCTGCAGTCGCGCTGGCAGGACCACGGCACGCTGACCGCACTGCCGCGCGGCAGCGCCGAAGCGGTCGGCATGATCCTGGCTGGCCTGGTCACGGTCGCCGCCCTCGGCATGGGGCTGAACCATGTCGACGTCACCCACGGCATCGGCGCCGGCCAGCCGTTCAGCCTGGCGGTGGCCGCCGCCGGGGCGGCAGCCTTCTTCGCCGTCCGGTTCTGGCGGGCGGCGAAGCTGCGGCCCTGAACCGGGCCGGGCGCCCGGGGTACGTGCGGGCAGCGCTCA
>Ga0306920_100011829_pt1 | contig 11825 bp, 15 predicted proteins | sample flu12Cox44000170_FD_204666 | JGI IMG/M metagenome (GOLD analysis project Ga0306920, IMG submission 204666) | Lab enrichment of tropical soil microbial communities from Luquillo Experimental Forest, Puerto Rico - flux4day.12C.oxic.44.000.170 (v2)... | ecosystem: Environmental > Terrestrial >...
CTTACGTAGTGATTCGTCGGCGACCATTGTGGCGTGCACGCACCGGAGGAACCGCTACCGGGGATGCCCCAACCTGTGCTATTCAAGTTCGGACAGAACTGTACCGACGTAATCGTGTAGTAGTACGGATTCGCGAAAACCTGCACGCCAGCGAAGTAGGTGAAAGCAGGATCGGGATACCGATACCCGGAAATGCCGGCGTAGGTGCCCCCGTTCTGCCGGCAGACCGACCCATCGGTTTTCGCTGTCGCGATCTCGGCCGCCGACGGCACGGATTTCGTACACCAAACAAGGTCACGATAACCGGAGACGAGGTTCGTGGCGCCGCCGTTGTTCGTACCGGGGTAGCCTGCGTAACCGTCCATGTAGACGTTGGTCCACGTTCCCGGATTCGCGCTTTCGGCCGGTCCTGGCCGTCGGGCGTCTTGCCCCTCGGATAGCGAATCTGCGGGTTGTAGTACATCCCATTGAAATCGCTGCTCATGTACGGCGGGGCGCCGTTGAAGCAGGTAGCGACGAAACCAAAAAGGAAGCATTTGTCGGGGTCCTCGCCGACGTAGTCGGGCAGGTACTCGTCGAACATGCTGAATGACTCGTCGAACGTGTACATGATGTTCGGCTTGACGGGGTTCAGCCCCTGCAGCGGAACCTCGGTAAGGGTGCTCGTCGTCGCCGCGTACAGGCCCAGCGGCTGCAGCGCCAGCATGGTCGCCAGCACGCTGGCACAGCCTTTCATGAACATCGACGAGCGCGTGAATATCATCGTGCTGCTCCTGGGATACAGGTCGGTCGCGCGCCAGCGGCCTATCTGAGAATGGCCTGCGCGTACTGCACCGTATTGCGCGGCCCCTCGACGCGAACCGTGACGCGGAAAAAGGTGCCGCCTGCGATCTGCAGGGCCTGGTAGTGCTGGGTTCCCGCAGCCGCACCCATCCCCGTGGCCGACATGTTGCAATTGCTGGGCGATGGCGCCCCCGCGCTGTCGCACATCCGCTCGATCACGTAGTAGCTCGTGTTGCCTGCCACGTCCGCGATGAGAGGGGTCAGCCCGGTCTTCGTGATCAGCACGGCCGGAACCTCGGGAATCGGATTGCCGGACGGCAGGCAGCCGCCACCGTCGGCCTGAACGCAGGCGAAATAGTTCTGGCCCAAGTTATTGACCGTCTTGTCGCCGATGGCCGGACTCGATGTCGCCGGATCGAACAGCGCCTGAACTGCCGTCTCGATGCTGCGGTCGACGGCGGCGGCCGCCGATTGCTTGAAGGCGAGATTGCCGGCAACGATCGTGGCGGTGTCCGCCGAGCGAATGAGCGCGATCGCGGCAAGGCTCAATGCGACCATCACGAGCAGTGCGATGAACAGTACGACGCCGCGCTCGAAGCGCCGGCGGAACGCGACGCGCGGCGCACCACGGGTTGTAGCGGAAAGGCTGCTCATGACGGATTCCAAAGCGCGTTGCGAAGCGGGACGATCGTTTCGAGGATCTTGTAGCGGTAGTGCTGGTTGTCGGCGCTTAGAGTCACCGTGTACGCGCACGTCGGCGCCGGGTCGCAGAAGAGCCCCAGCTGACCAGCCGGCATCCCGGGCGGGCTTCCAGCGGTGATCGGATCTTTCTCGTACTGCGCGCTGCGCGTGACGATCGCCACCCGCACCGCACGGATCTGCTTCAGTGTGGCGATCGGCTGCGCAGGGAGATTCGCCGAGTCCCATACGGCGCCGGTCGCGCCCTGCCAGGTGTCGACGATGCCGTCGTTATCGGTGTCGAGTCCGTACTGTGCCTTCAGGTTGACGACGTCGCTGACGAGCGGGACGGGCGTCGTCGCGGTGGTCAGCGGAGAAGTCTTCGTAAACTGATCCTGCGACCGAAGGCTGTTGGTGGTCAGGTCTACGGAGTAGACGACGCGCCCCATCGCTGCCGCCTGGCCTAAATTGATTAATGATGCAGCGCCCGTGTAACCCGTATCGGGATCGCCTGCGAAACGCGTATGCGTGAGTGTTGCGATGCCGTTGACGTCCACGGCGACGCCGGCACTGTCGATCGTGGACAGCGTGCACTTGCTGGTGGCGGGCAGGACAACGGCGATTATGTCGTTTGGGCTGAATCCGATCGGCGCCGATACCTGGTATGCCGGATTCTGAGGTCCCGTGAGCGGAACGGCCGTCGACAGTGAACCGGATCCACCATAGAAGACGGTGATCTCGTCGGGCGTATTCACATCGGCGCCGGCTTTGATGATCACCGGGAGCGGGACGAGGTACTGCAGCGGATCCGGGGCCGTCCGCGACGCCGGCAGCGCGAGATTGGCGTTGACGCAGCTCTGCAACAGATCGGACGCCGACGCGATGCCATTCCCGGCGATCGCGAGATCGCGGGTCAACGCATAGAGGCCGAACGCGGCATTCTGCTGAGCGTCGCTTCCAGCGGTAATCGTGCGTTTCTGCCCTTCGCTGATTTCGTAGATCTGGTAGATGATGAGCACCAGCAGCATCGCGATGACGATGCTGACCATGACCTCGATGAGGCCGACGCCAACCTGCAGACTCGATCTCGCGCCGGAACGCTGGCTCATGGGTTCTTCCCGATCTGGGCGGTCATCACTTGCTGGTGCCGCACGGGGTCGCCCGGCGCCTGCCAATAGATCGTCACGGTGACGGTTCGGCTTTGCGAGTCGATTCCCGGGCTGACGGTGACCTGCGGGGCGATCCCGCCGGGCAGGAGGCTCGCGATCTTCGTGGTCCACGCGGCGGGAACGTTACCCGAGCCGAAATCGGCGTCGATGTTCGTAGCGGTCGTCGTCCACATGTCGCCGATCATCCCGTTCGCGAGGTTGGCGGCCTCGGCGCGATACCGTGCGTCGTTTGTCACGCGAACCGAGGTCCCCAGCATGCCGATCAGGCCGAGCACGCCGAACGCGAAGATGAGAATTGCGATCAGCGCCTCGAGCAGGTAGCTCCCGGTCTGCCGCGCGGGCAGCGATTTGAACGAAGCGAGCCGTAGTTTCATCTTTAGCAGGCCCTCGGATCGGATGCCCCCAGCGCTGGATCGCACAGCCGCAGGCCGCGCGGCTTGGCGGGGTCGGAAGGGGCGGGGTCGTCGACGATGATCCGCAGCGGGCGACCCTCCGCGCCGGATGCGCTCGGGCCGATATCCAGCTGCTGGATGTGATCGGAAGGAAGCACTTGCTGATTGAAAACGCGGCCGAGCCCGGTGAAGCAGACCGACGATTTTCCAGCGGGAGTCACGGTAACCTTCGCGCGGCTGTTCACCTCCTGTGCCGCGAACTGCTGGATGGGATTGTGCTGGGTCGGACTGTCCGGAGCGAAGCTCGTGCAGTCCGTGTCGCCGGCGGTCATGGCCCATATCTGCCAGCTGCCGGCAGCGTCGCTGAGCGTGAATGCGACGTGGGAGTTGAGCTGTGCCGCCTGGGCGCTCGCAGCGCGCAGGCCGTTGATAAGAGACTCCGACGTCGAACGAATCTCGCTATTGCGCAGGAAAGTCATGAACGACGGCATGCCCAGCAGGAAAAGCAGAACGAGAATGGTGAGCGCCGTCAGCAGCTCGATCAGCGTGAACCCCCGGGACCTTGCGGTCGCCATGTCAGCAGTCGCCATTCTTGCGACTCACCCAGCAAGTGTTGGGGCTGGGCTGATGCCAGCCCGACGGCACGAGGACCGTCACCTTGTTATTGGCCTGGTCGATCGTGAACGTGAAGCCGAGTCCCTGGGCCCTCACCGTGTAAGCGGTCCCGTTCATCGTCGGGCAATCGATTGCAAAATTCTTGATGTTGGCTGGAAGGTAGATCTGCCCGGGCGGCGGTGCTCCGGTCGCATAAGCAATGCAGTCGCCCGACGCAGCCGGATAGGTTCGGTTGTCGAGAAAATACTGCTCGAGCCGCGTGCGCATATCGGACAGGTTGGTCTTGGCCTCGACGAGCTTGCTTCGCGTGACGTAATCGATGTAATTCGGGAGCGCGACCGCGGCAAGGATCGCGATCACCGCGACGGTGATCATCACTTCGATCAGTGTGAAGCCCCCAAATCTCGACGTTTCGCGCTCTATTGGCATCTCGGCGCCCTTCCTTCAGTCGCGGGTATCGTAGGATGCGCAAACGCTCGGATCAAACCGTCCCGACTAACGGGCCCTGTATCAGAACGGACGGCCAAAGCTCGGCGGAATTCGCGCTATCCAAGTGCCTCGAGCATCGATCGAATGACAATGGCATGGTCGGCCGATTGATGGTGCGTCGCGGCGGAGCCTCGGTCCGACCGAAGCGCCTTTGCTCCGTGTCAGCCAGGGCGACAGATGCTCTGTCATACGCAACGATCGGATGTCCTTTCGACGCGCACGCGACCCGTGTTCGCGAGCACGACGTGTAGAGCGCGCAGGCCGGGACGGCATACGACCAAGGTACCCATCTGCAATGCGCCGTTGAGCATCCTCGCCTGTCCAAGACCGGTGTAAGAGATGTAATCGGCGACCGGATGATTCGCGCTCACTTCTATGCCCGGCGGTGCGTGGCCTTCGACTTCGAGCAGCTGTTCGTCGCTGTCGATTGTGCCGTTGCGGTTGATGTCAACGAACATGACGAAGCCCGCGTCCCAGCTTCCGTGATCGGCGCATCGTAGACGATCGACCGACTTGCACAGATTGACGCGGTGCCCGCGGTGCACAGCCTCCGTGCGTGCGCGGGTCATCGTTTCGGCGAGGTGCTTCGCATGATTCGCGAGCTGATAGGCCCCGAGCCACTCGTGGAACGCCGGTACCCCCATGACTGTGAGCAGCCCCGCGATTGCAATCGCTATGACCATCTCGATGAGCGTGAATGCGGCGGACCGGCGCCCGGAAATGGAGTCGAGGTACGCGCACCGGCCAGACCGTTGCCGCGAAGCCGCAGGGGCGTCGCCGGCAGGCTCCGGCGCGGGCGCGTGCTCGTCCGATTGAAGTATTTGCGCCACGATGAATCGAGCCGGTGTCCAAGAAGGTCGTCGGCGAAAGCGTAGCGGCGCCTGGCGGAAGACCGGAATCGAACGGATGGCCGAACTGGCGCCGCCCCGGGCGCCGGGCGATAATCGCCTCCCGCCCCGGCCGTCCTGCATCCGATGCGCACGCGACGACCGTCATCCGGAGTGACACCATGAATGCACCCGAGCGGCTCGCCTCCGCGTCCAAAGCGAAATTCGTCTGGGACGACCCGCTGCTGCTCGACGAGCAGCTGCGGGAGGAGGAGCGGCTCGTCCGCGAGACCGCCCGTGCTTACGCGCAGGAGAAGCTACTGCCGCGCGTGACGAAGGCGTTTCGCCACGAGCTCTCCGATCCGTCGGTATTTCGGGAAATGGGCGCGCTCGGTCTCCTCGGGCCGACGGTGCCGCAGGAGTACGGCGGCGCGGGCCTCAACTACGTCAGCTACGGGCTGATCGCGCGCGAGATCGAGCGCGTCGACTCCGGCTACCGCTCGATGATGAGCGTGCAGAGCTCGCTGGTGATGTTCCCCATCTGTACGTACGGCTCGGAAGCGCAGCGCCGGAAGTACCTGCCGAAGCTCGCGACCGGCGAGTGGATCGGCTGCTTCGGCCTCACGGAACCGAACCACGGCTCCGACCCGGGGTCGATGATCACGCGCGCGCACGCGGCACCTGGAGGTTATCGCCTCGTCGGCAGCAAGATGTGGATCTCGAATTCGCCGATCGCCGACGTGTTCGTCGTCTGGGCGAAGACCGACGACGGCGTGATCCGAGGCTTCATTCTCGAGAAAGGAATGGAGGGACTTTCCGCGCCGAAGATCGAAGGCAAGTTCAGCCTGCGCACGTCGGTCACCGGAGAGATCGTGATGGACGATGTACTCGTGCCGCAAGAAAATCTGCTGCCCAACGTCGAAGGGCTCAAAGGCCCGTTCGGGTGTCTCAACAGTGCGCGCTACGGAATCGCGTGGGGCGCGCTCGGCGCGGCGGAGGCGTGCTGGCACGCGGCGCGGCAATACGCGCTCGATCGCAAGCAGTTCGGCCGTCCGCTCGCCGCGAACCAGCTCATCCAGAAGAAGCTCGCCGACATGCAGACCGAGATCGCGCTCGGCCTTCAGGGCTGCCTGCGGCTCGGACGTCTGAAGGACGAGGGCAAGGCGGCGCCCGAGATCACGTCGATCCTCAAACGCAATTCATGCGGCAAGGCGCTCGAGATCGCGCGGATGGCGCGCGATATGCACGGCGGCAATGGGATCGTCGACGAATTCCACGTGATCCGCCATCTGCTCAATCTCGAAACGGTGAACACCTACGAAGGCACCCACGACATCCACGCGCTGATCCTCGGGCGCGCGCAGACGGGGATCCAGGCGTTTTTCTGACGCAGGTTGCGATGAAGCTCTACGACTACTTCCGATCGTCGGCCGCCTATCGCTTGCGCATCGCGCTCAACCTCAAGGGTCAGTCGCCCGAGCGCGCGTTCGTTCACCTGCGCCGCGGCGCGCAACGTGCCGACGAGTACCTCGCGCTCAATCCGCAGGGGCTCGTCCCGTCACTCGTGACCGACGCGGGAGACGTTCTCACGCAATCGCTGGCGATCATCGAGTGGCTCGACGAGACGTATCGCGAGCCGCCGCTCATGCCCGCCGATCCCGCGGGGCGCGCCCGCGTGCGCTCGCTCGCGCTATCGATCGCCTGCGACATTCATCCGCTCAACAACCTGCGTGTGCTGAACTACCTGACCGGCACGCTCGGCGTGACCGACGCGAAGCGCGACGGATGGTACCGCTACTGGTGCGACGTCGGGTTCGAAGCGCTCGAGACTCGAATCGCGCGCGAAACGGCGACCGGCGCCTTTTGCCACGGCGATACCCCGACGCTCGCGGATATCTGCCTCGTTCCGCAGCTTGCGAACTCGCGCCGCGTCAAGCTCGATCTCGAGCCGTATCCAACGCTGCTACGTATCGAAGCCGCGTGTGCGGCGCTGCCCGCGTTCATGAACGCCGCGCCCGCGAAGCAACCCGATGCCGAGTGAGCGAGCCGAGGCGCGAAGCGCGCGCCGCCGAGCGACCGAGGGAGGCCGACAGCGCGACTATGACGACGCTGGTCGGGTGGTGGAGGCCGAGAATGACCGAACAGTTACAGCACGATTGGGGGATTAAATGGGAACGGTGATCGAACCCTGGGACATACCGTCGGTGCCCGCGGCCGGGGGAGCGCAGCGCTTTCCCGTCCGCCACATCTATTGCGTCGGGCGCAATTACGCCGAGCACGCGAAGGAGATGGGAGGCGACGCGACGAAGGAGCCGCCGTTCTTTTTCACCAAACCCGCCGACGCCGTCGTGGCGGTCGAGCCTCCCGCCGTGGGGCGCATCCATTACCCGCTGGCGACGAAATTTTTCCACCACGAGATCGAGATGGTCGTCGCGATCGGAACGCGGGGCGTGCAGCTTGCGCCCGCGGATGCGCTCGGCATCGTCTGGGGCTATGCGGTAGGCCTCGACATGACGCGACGCGATCTGCAGAACGAGATGCGCGAGAAGAAGCGGCCCTGGGACATCGGCAAGTCGTTCGCGGAGGCGGCGCCGATGGGCGTGCTGCATCCCGTGTCGACGATCGGACATCCGAGCCGCGGCGCGATCTGGCTCGACGTCAACGGCCAGCGCCGTCAGCAGGGCGATCTCGCCGACATGATCTGGGACGTAGCGCACACCGTGCATTTCCTCTCGCAGTATTACGAGCTGCTGCCCGGGGATCTCATATTCACGGGAACGCCGGCGGACGTGGGGCCGGTCAAGCCTGGAGACCGACTCGACGGCGGGATCGACGGTCTGGGCACGCTGTCGATTTCGATCGTGCCGCCTGCGTGATGAGTCGGCTCGGGTCCGCTGATTACACCCCGGAGTTCGTCGAGCGCGGCTACAACAACCGCGCTGCCGTCGCCGATCATCCGCGATGGTTCGCGTACTACCTGGACGCTTCCGCAGAGGCGCGCGCGAAGTTCGCGCCGCAGCTCGACCTGCGCTACGGACCCGGGCCGACGGAGACGCTCGACCTGTTCCTGCCTTCGGGGTGCGCACGCGGGACGTTCGTCTTCATTCACGGTGGCTACTGGCGTACCTTCGACAAGAGCGATTTTTCGTTCGTGGCGCCCACGTTCGTCGCGCAGGATCTCGCCGTCGCCGTCGTCAACTACGATCTCTGTCCAGACGTCTCCATTGCGACGATCGTCGAAGAATGTCGGCGCGCCGTGACCTGGCTCGCTCGCGACGGCGCGTCGCACGGCGCAGATCCCCGGCGCATCGTGGTCGGCGGCCATTCGGCCGGCGGGCACTTGACCGCGATGCTCTTCGCGACGGACTGGTCGGCGCGCGGCTTTGCCGACGCGCCGATTGCCGGCGGGCTCTCGCTGTCAGGCGTACACGACCTCGTGCCGCTGGTCCGATTTTCGTTCAACGAGGATTTCAGGCTCGACGACGCGGAGGCAACGCGCCAGTCGCCGGTGTTCCTCGCGCCGCGCACGCGAGCGCCCCTTGTGCTTGCCGCCGGCGCCAACGAGACCTCCGAATTCGTGCGGCAGACGCAAATCCTGTGGGACGCCTGGCCGCAAAACAGGCCGGCGGGCGCAGCGGGCCCGATGCTCGTGCCCGGGCGCCATCATTTCAGCGTGATCGCCGACTACGGAGAGGCCGAGAGCGGGCTGACGCGGGCGACGCTCGCGCTGTTCTAGCCGCCCGCGCCTGCTGGCGATTGACCGTGGCCGGCTACTTGCCCGGCGGACGGTACGAAACGGATTTCTTGCACGCGGCGTCCACTTCCTCGGGCGTCAGCAGGACGACGGTATTGGTCGTTGCCGCGCCCGACTGATTGACCGCAAGCGCCATCGCAGCCGCAGACACATTGTCGGGAATGTCCGCGATCACGAATGCGTCTCGCCCGCCGAACGCGAAGTAGAACGATTCGAGGCGTCCTCCGACGCTCGCGATCGACTTCTCGACGGCTGCACGCCGCGCGCTTCCGCCATCCTTGGCGATCCCCTTGGCACCCTCAGCCGTGTAATTTGCCTCGAACAGGTATTTCCCCATTGCTGCCTCCGCTGTAGGTTGTGTGCATCCTGGCCCCGGGCAGATTGGCCGCGGCAGAGCGCCGTCGGATGCTGGATCGCTATTCTGCTCTTGTTGCCGCGTAAAATGATGCCTTCGACGCGTCCGAAGGACGACCGGATGAGCCTCGCACCGATAACCGAGACCATCGCCGACATGAAGGCCGGCCGGCTGGCCGTGCTCGTCGACGAGGAAGACCGCGAGAATGAGGGCGATCTCATCTTTGCCGCCGACTTCGTTACGCCTGAGAAAGTCAACTTCATGGCGGTCCACGGCCGAGGGTTGATCTGCATGCCGATCACCGCCGAGCACGCCGCGCGTCTCAATCTCGCGCCGATGGTTGCGCAGAACCGCTCGGTGCACGGAACCAACTTCACCGTGTCGATCGAGGCGGCGCAAGGGGTTACGACGGGGATTTCGGCCGCTGATCGCGCACAGACGATCCGCGTTGCCGCGGCGGCCGATGCGAAGGCCTCGGACATCGTTCAGCCCGGGCACGTCTTTCCGCTGATTGCGCAGCCGGGAGGCGTCCTCGTGCGTGCAGGACACACCGAGGCGTGCTGCGATCTGGCCAAGCTCGCCGGACTCACGCCGAGCGCTGTGCTCTGCGAGATCATGAACCCGGACGGAACGATGGCGCGCCTGCGCGACCTCGAGCGCTTCGCGGCGCAGCACGCGCTGAAGATCGGAGCGATCTCCGACCTGATCCAGTATCGCAGCCGCACCGAGCGTCTCGTCGAGCGAATCGCCGAGCGCCCGCTCGCCACGGTGCACGGCGCATTCCGGCTCGTCGTCTATCGCGACAAGGTCTCCGATGCGACGCATCTCGCGCTCGTCCGAGGACCGGTGTCGCCCGACAGCGAAACGCTGGTCCGCGTGCACGAACCGCTTTCGGTGATGGACCTGCTCGATACCGGCCGCACGTCGCATTCGTGGAGCATCGCTGCGGCGCTCGCGGCGATCGCCGACGCAGGGCGTGGCGTCGTCGTGCTTCTTCATCGCCCCGAGAGCGCGCAGGAGCTGCGCCGCCGCGCGCTCGCCGTCGAGACGACCAGCGCCGCGAAAGTGGACCTTCGCAACTACGGGATCGGCGCGCAGATCCTGCGCGATTTGAACGTCGGCAAGATGCGGCTCCTCGCGAAGCCGCGAAAGATGCCCAGCATGGCCGGCTTCGATCTCGAAGTCACCGGGTACGTCGAGCAGCCCGCGGGCGCGAGCGCGTCGTAGGTTTTTCCCTCGAGCCCCCGATCCCGAACGCCGATCCCATGACTGAACGACGAATCCCATCGAACACGAACGGTGTGGGTCGCCGCGTCGGAATCGTCCTTTCGCGCTTCAACCCGGGAATCGGCGACTTGCTGCTTGCCGGGGCGCTCCGCGCGATCAAGGAGGCCGGTGTCGCCGAGCGCAACGTGACGATCGTCACCGTGCCGGGCGCGCTCGAGACGCCGCTTGCGCTGCAGCGATTCGCGCAAACGGGCGACTACGACGCGCTGGTCGCGCTCGGCGCGGTGATTCGCGGCGAGACCTATCATTTCGAGATCGTGGCGAACGAGTCGGCGCGCGGTGTCGCCGAGGTCCAGCTCGAGTTCGGAATTCCGATTGGCAACGGAATCCTGACGACCAATACGGACGAGCAGGCGCTTGTGCGCTGCGAGGCGAAAGGCTTCGAAGCAGCCCAAGCGGCGCTCGAGCTTGCAAATCTGCTCGAGGCGATCGATGGCGAATAGCGGCAGCTCGCGCCATCGCGCGCGCGAATGCGTGTTGCAGGGCCTCTATGAGCGTCAGCTCTCGGGCAACGCGTTCGATGCGATCCGCGCGCGGCTCGTCGCCGAGCCGAGCTTCGCGAACGCCGACCGTGCGTACTTCGACGAGCTCTGGTCGGGCGTCAACGCCGAGAGCGAGGCGCTGATCCGGATAGTCGCCGCGACGATCGATCGGCCTGTCGCGCAGCTCTCGCCAGTCGAACGTGCGGTGCTCGTGATCGGCGCGTGGGAGCTCAAGCACCGGACCGAGATTCCGTACCGCGTGGTTATCGACGAATCGATCGAGCTCGCGAAATCGTACGGCGGGACCGACGGGCACAAGTTCGTGAACGGCGTGCTGGACAAGCTTGCGCCGTCGTTTCGTTCCACCGAGATCGACTCGCTGCGAAGCCCCGCCGGCACGGCGTGAGCGGAGCTCGCGCGCGGATCGCTATAATCAGCGGGTGAATGAGTTCGAGGTGATCGCGCGATTCTTCTCGCGACCGCCGCGAGCGGCATCGGTGCATCGGGGAGTCGGGGACGACGCGGCGCTGCTGGCGCCTTCCCCGGGCTGCGAGCTCGCGGTCTCGGTCGACATGCTCGTCGCCGGGCGGCATTTCCTGACCGACGTCGACCCGGAGAAGCTTGGCCACAAGACGCTCGCCGTGAACCTCTCCGACCTGGCGGCAATGGGCGCAGCGCCCCGCTGGGCGTTGCTTGCCGGCGCGCTGCCCGATCTCGATCCGCGGTGGCTCGCTGCGTTCGCGCGCGGTTTCTATGGGCTCGCGGATGGTCACGACGTCGAGCTCGTCGGCGGCGACACGACGCGCGGGCCGCTGAATCTGTGCGTGACGGTGCTCGGTGAGATTCCGACGGGGCTCGCGCTGACACGCGCCGGCGCGAAGCCCGACGACGATATCTACGTGTCAGGCGCGCTTGGCGACGCTGCACTTGCGCTGGTTGCGATCACCGGTCGAGTGCCGCTCGGTGGCGATTCGCTGGCCGCGGCACGCGAAAG
>Ga0306920_100011832_pt1 | contig 11823 bp, 10 predicted proteins | sample flu12Cox44000170_FD_204666 | JGI IMG/M metagenome (GOLD analysis project Ga0306920, IMG submission 204666) | Lab enrichment of tropical soil microbial communities from Luquillo Experimental Forest, Puerto Rico - flux4day.12C.oxic.44.000.170 (v2)... | ecosystem: Environmental > Terrestrial >...
CCGGACATTTTGCTCCTAAAGCGAACGAAATGCGGACAAAATGTGATTTATGGGATTTTAGTGCAAACGAATACCTAAAAAACCGCATGCCGCGCCCCTTTGGGAGCGCGGCATGATCTTAATGTTAACTGTGAGGAAGCTTAACCAACGTCAGTTGAATGAATTCGCCGCTCCACGGAAGGGGTCTTGTTCCGCTTACTGGTGAGCTTGTTGAGGGCACCCAGGTAAGCCTTGGCGGAAGCGACCAGAGTATCGAGATCGGCGCCTTTTGCGGTGAATGAGCGCCCATTTTCCGCGAGTCTGACCGACACTTCCGCCTGCGCATCTGTCCCGCCAGTGACCGCATGAACCTGGTAGAGCTCGAGGGTCGCCTCATGCGGCACAAGAGAGCGGATTGCCTTGAAGATCGCGTCCACCGGACCGTTGCCGGTCGACTGTGTTGTGGCGTGCTCGCCATCGATATCGAGAGTCAGCGTCGCGGTTTGCGGTCCCATCGTGCCGGCAATCACCGTCAATGAAAGCACCTTGATCCGGTCGTGGGCGTGCGCGATCTCCTCGTCGACGAGCGCCTCGATGTCTTCATCGTAGATCTGCTTTTTTCGATCCGCCAACGCCTTAAACCGGACAAAGGCATCTTCAAGCTGATTGCTCGCAAGCTCGTAGCCCAGCTCCTCAAGCTTGTGGACGAAAGCGTGACGCCCCGAATGCTTGCCCATTACCAACGAGGTCTGCTTAACGCCAACCGATTCTGGCGTCATGATTTCGTAGGTCTGGGCGTTCTTGAGCATGCCGTCCTGGTGGATGCCGCTCTCATGGGCGAAGGCGTTTCGCCCGACGATTGCTTTGTTGTACTGCACCGGGAACGACGTCGCTGCTGCGACCAATTTTGATGCACGTGTCAACATCGATGGGTCGACGCCGCAATGAAACGGCAAGATGTCGTTACGGACTTTCATCGCCATCACGACCTCCTCGAGCGCAGCATTGCCGGCGCGCTCGCCGATGCCGTTGATAGTGCATTCGATCTGCCGCGCTCCCGCCTTTACTCCCTCGAGGGAATTGGCGACCGCCATACCGAGGTCGTTATGGCAGTGAGTGGAGAACCGCACTTTGTCCGCGTTCGGAACACGCGTGCGCAACATTTCAATGAGTGCGAAATATTCCTCCGGAACCGTATAACCGACGGTGTCGGGGATGTTGATAGTCGTTGCTCCGGCATTGATTGCGGCCTCGACACAACGACAGAGGAAATCGTGCTCGGTGCGGGTGGCATCCTCGGCCGACCATTCGACATCGTCCGTATGGCCGCGCGCGCGTGTTACCTGCCCAATCACCATTTCGTAGACTTCGTGCGACTCCTTCTGGAGCTTGTATTTCATATGGACCGGTGACGTGGAGATAAACGTGTGGATGCGCCGACGCTTCGCCGGTTTGATCGCCTCGGCACAACGATCAATATCCTTGAAGGCGGCGCGCGAAAGACCGCAGATGACGGCGTTCTTCGAACGCTGAGCAATCTCGTGCACCGCGGCAAAGTCGCCTTCCGAAGCGATCGGGAAGCCAGCCTCGATGATATCCACGCCCATATCATCGAGAAGTTCGGCGACCTCGAGCTTTTCTTCATGCGTCATGGTTGCGCCGGGACATTGCTCGCCGTCGCGCAAAGTTGTGTCGAATATGACGACGCGGTCCTTCTCGGACTTTGTCTGGGTACTCATTGAAATGATCCTTCTCCTCGAATGCGCCGCTCAGGGCGCTCTGTGGGTTCTCCGTCAGTCCCCCGAGTGCCCAGGCTCATGTGCCCAGCCGGCCCTCAGGGGCGAATAAGGAGAAGGAGCGTCGCCGGAATGAGGGATGCCGCAGAACCGGCGTGCTTCGCCGTCCGCTCGTCCGCGCAGATGATCTGCCGCGTCGACATAGCTATTCCCTCGCGTCGGCGGTTAACTTGACGAATCCCGGTAAAGCCCACGTTAACCGCAGGCGGCGCTTTTAGCGGAAAGCGGCGATGCAAATCAAGCGCAGCTCGCGAATAGGTCAGAACTGCTGCCAGTTTGAGCGACGAAAACCATGACCCATATGACAAGCAGAGTTGGGCGCCAGGCGTGGACCAGGTCAGCGCTCTTTGTGCTCTTTCTGGCTCTCCTGCTGTTCGTGCCGGCCGGTTCCCCGCGGTTCTGGCAAGGCTGGCTCTACGGTTTCGTTTTCATCTCGTCGACAATCACCGTCAGCGCCTATTTCCTCAAGCATGACCCGAAGCTGGTCGAACGACGCATGCATGCAGGGCCTATAGCCGAGCAAGAGCCAACGCAAAAGCTTATCATGGCCATGACTTCGGTCGGCTTCGTGCTGCTTTTCGTCCTCCCCGGATTTGACCACCGTTGGCACTGGTCCGCGGTGCCGGCGTGGCTGGTATTTGCAGCGAACGCTGCAGTGGTGCTGAGCTTCTGTATTTTCTTCGCAGTGTTGAAACAAAACAGATATGCGGCGTCGACGATCAGGGTGGAGGCGGACCAGCCCGTCGTTTCCACCGGAGCCTATGGAATCGTCAGGCATCCACTCTATTCAGGCGCATTGTTGCTGCTCATATTCACCCCACTCGCTCTTGGATCGTACTGGGGCTTATTGGTTCTGGTTCCGATCATCCCTTTGCTGGTTTGGCGCCTCCTCGATGAGGAACGTTTCCTGAAACAGAATCTGCTAGGCTATGCCGACTACTGCCGCGCCACACGTTTTCGTCTTATCCCCGGAATCTGGTAACCGCGACGGTTGGATCTTTTCGCTTTCGACTAACCATAGCTACCCCGAAAAACGCGACACGAGAAATGCAGTCACGAAACGCGGCATCGCGGGGTCGAGATCCCCGCGCCCACGGACGACACGAATATCTGCAAGCTCCGGGTGCTGTTCCGATGCAAGATGCTTCAGGATGCGCTTGCGCAGGATTTCGGCGTTCTCTGTCGACCGCAGAACCTTGATCTGCGCGATCAGCGTTCCATCGGTAACCGTCGTCCAGCCCGGGTCACTTGCAAATTCGGTAACATGCAGGCCGGTTTCTTCATGCAGCTCCCGACCTACGCTCAAGGCGAGGTCAACCTTGTTGCCGACGATGTCCTTGGGATCGGGCGTCCCACAGGGAAAATAAATTGTTCCGGCGTTGAAGGTGTGCGCCCCCATTTCACCCAGCAGAAACGCACCGTCCGCCGTCAGAATTGCCGCCGCACTGAAGCAATCGTGCGCTTTTGCAGCGGGGCGGCCCCAATGGCGCCAGGCTGCAAAGCTCGCGTAATCAGTCTCGAGATACTCGCCCCGGAATAAGCCGCCCCTCACCACCTTATGATACAGAAGGAGAACACGTCCGTTCCAAATCGCAGGTTTTTTGCGTTGCAGGTTCGCGAAAAACGCATCGATCTCGGCGCGGCGTTCGAGGGCGAAGTCCCACGGCCTCGGCACGTACGAAAGATCCAACCTATCGATGTGGGAAATCAATGGCGCTTGACTCATGATCCGAGCGCTTCTGCCTCAAACACCCGACTTGGATTTGTTATTTCGTCCTGTGCAGCGACCAACTGGATCTCTCGCGCGCCCACGGCCACAGTCTTCGCCAGTACACCGAATACGCTGGAAGCAGCCCGCGACAGTGCTTCGCCGACGCTCCCGCTGCGCAGATAATGCGCGAAAAAAAGTGCTGCGATAGCATCACCGGCGCCATTGACCGCGAGATCGAGTTTTGGAGTCCGTAACCTGAAGCAACCGCTCTCATCGGACGCCAGTAAATCAATCGAGCCTTCCGGCGTCTCGGCGGCGTGCAGCGATGTCACCATGATTGCACGCGGTCCGAGATCGTGAATCGCTTTCACAGCATCACGCGCCTGTTGCAGATTCAAGCTTGCACGTCCGCTGAGACAATCGAGCTCGAAATGATTGGGCGTAACGACGTCGGCGGCCGGAACCGCCTTATTCTTCATGAACTCCGGAATCCCCTCGCGAACAAAAATTCCGCGGCCGACATCCCCAATCACGGGGTCGCAGCAGTATTTGGCCGCCGGATTGGCCTGCTTCACGGCCGCAACCGCATCCAAAATGGCTCCACCGATGTCGGCTGACCCCATGTAGCCCGAAAGAACGCCATCGCATTCTCTAATCATGCCGCGCTGCTCTATCCCGGCTACGACTTCGCTGATCATGCCGGCATCGAACACCCCGCCCTTCCAACTGCCGTAGCCTGTGTTGTTGGAGAACTGAACGGTGTGAATCGGCCACACCTCCACGCCCATCCGTTGCAACGGAAACACCGCCGCCGCATTGCCGACGTGGCCATAGGCAACATGCGATTGGATCGAAAGGATATTCATCGCGTGCGGGACTTCCCGATTGTCATGCCAGGCGTTGGGCCCGGTGTCATCTAGCTGTACAAGATAAATACAACGCCGCGAGTCGGATAAGCCCGACTTGCGGCGCTAAAAGTACCCATAATTTCAGGAGCTATAAGCCGCAACAGGATGGTGGCTATTTCATTCCCATCTTGCCGGACGCTTCGACATATTTGTTGCTGTAGGTCTTCGACAAATCGATATTCGCGTTGGCAACCTCCGGCGAGGATTGGCTGAACACAGCGAGCACCGCTTCCGCACCCTTTGGATCCATGCGGCCCGTCTCTGAATACATCGGCAACGTATTCTTAAGCGCCGCAACGTATTGCGCTTTGTCCTTGCCAACAAGATTCGCTGGCATCTTGTCTGCTATTTCTTCCGGCGTATGTGAATGGATCCATTTCAGCGTGGCGATGATGGCATTGGTCATGGCCTGCACTTCCTTCTCGTGCGCGGCAATCCATTCCGCCTTGGTGTAGAGCGCACCACCCGGATACTCGCCGCCGAACACCGCCAACGTGTCTTTCTGGCTGCGGGTGTCACTGAGAATCTTGAGCTGCTTATCCTGGCCCTGCAGGATGGTGATCGCCGGATCGAGCATGATCGCGGCATCGACAGTGCCCTGCTCCATCGCCGCCACAGCGGTCGCGCCTAGTCCGACGCCAATTACTCCAACGGAATTTGGATCAACGCTGTTCTTGCTCAACATATATTTGAGAAAGAAGTCAGTCGAAGAGCCCGGCGCGCTTACACCCACCTTCTTGCCCGCGAGATCCTTGATCGAATTAATCTCACCCGCATGCTTGGGCGACACTACTAGCGCGAAGCCGGGGAAGCGGTCGTATACTACAAACGACTGAAGGTGCTGGCCCTTGGCCGCAAGATTGACGCAGTGGTCAAAATAACCCGACACAACATCGGCGCTACCGCCGATCACTGCCTTGAGGGATTCCGAACCACCCTTGAAGTCGACGACCTCGACGTTGACGCCCACTTTTTCGTATTCGCCAAGCGCCTGCGCCAGCATCGTGGGCAAATAGCACAGGCACGATCCCCCACCGACCGCGAGCGTAATCTTTGATTGCGCAAGCGCGAAGCCGCTCGACAGCACGATGGCCGCGAGCGTCGCAGCGAGCCGTCGGAACATTACGGACATGATTTTCTCCTTTATTATTTCGAAGGCGCTGAGGCGCGCGAAACGATAGGCCAGTCGAGCGTGGATGCCTAGGGGCGGGTGTCGGTCGTCGCCGGGCGCCAGACCAACAACCGGGTCTCGATCACGCTGACGATGGCATCGATCAGGATCACGAAGGCGGCGAGCACAAACATACCGGCAAAAACGCCGGCAACGTCGAATACACCCTCTGCCTGTTGGATCAGGTAACCGAGACCGGCGGCCGCGCCGAGATATTCGCCCACGACGGCGCCCACGACCGCGAAGCCCACCGACGTGTGCAGCGAGGAGAACATCCACGAAAGCGCCGAGGGCCAATAGACATGCCGCATCAGCTGATGCTCATTCATTCCAAGCATCCGCGCGTTTGCGAGAACGGTGGGACTCACTTCCTTGACGCCCTGATATACGTTGAAAAACACGATAAAAAACACAAGCGTGACGCCGAGGGCGACTTTCGACCAGATGCCGAGACCAAGCCAAAGCGTAAAGATCGGCGCCAACACGACCCGCGGCAGCGCGTTGATCATCTTCACATAAGGATCGAACACCGCGGCAGTCCGTGGTTGGCGCGCAAACCAGAAGCCCACCAATATTCCCCCGAGCGAGCCGATCACAAAGGCGAGAATTGCTTCGCTCAATGTCACCCAAAGATGTTTCCAGATCACCCCGCTGGCGAACCAGGCGCCAATCTGCTTCCCGACGTCGACCGGATTGGAGAAGAAGAACGGCGGCAAGAGAAGCTTGCCAAAAATGGGATAAGTCGTGAGCACGTACCAGAGCGCAATGCTGACAACCAACACCAGCACCTGCAACAGGAGAAGATTGATGCGTGACATGACGATCAATCTCCTCCCGACTGCATGATGCGCGACGCGTCAGTACGGGTTTCTGAAAAGGCCGATCAGTCCGGCGGCGCCCTTGGTATGGCCGTTGAGTTTCTCGAGCAGTTCAAGTCTGGTCAGGCCAGGCGGAATCGCCTTTGGATCGAGATCGGTTGCAACGATAATGAACGTATAGTGGTGCGGAGTACCTGGCGGCGTGCAGGGACCCATGTAGAAATCCTTGCCAGCAGTGCCTTTGCCGCCGACATATTTGTCTGAGGGCTTGCTGGTTTCGCCTTCCTTGAACGACGTCACGGAGGCCGGGATCCCGTAAGCATGCCAATGGTCGACGCCTAGGCCACCGCGACCCTCGGGGTCGGTCATGATCAGCGCATAGCTCACCGTGCCGGCCGGTGGATTTGTCCATTCCAGCGCCGGCGACACGTTCTCGCCGACACAGTTGGGATTTGATTTGTTGTCCCCCGCCATCTTCTTTGGCAGCAATGTCCCATCCTTGAACGAGGAGGAGCTCAGCGTGAACGGTTCGGCGGCATGGGCGCTTCCGGCCAAAAGAAGAGCGCCGGCAGCGGCGGCAATCGTGAGGCGTAGTCCAGACATTGCAGTTCTCCCTTTAAGTTTTTATGCAGTGCTATCAAGAACAACGCTAGCTTAACAAAATTCCGTCTGCATCATGCTCCTTCGCTTTGGGCGTAGCCCTTGATCACTTCGGCTTTTAATGTTTGCCAGATATCGCGATGCAGCGCATGAAATTTGGGGTCAAGTTTAACTTCGGAGATGTCGCGCGGACGCGTCAGAGGAACTCGCCAATCGCCGATAATTCGCGCGGCCGGCCCTGCCGACATAATTACCACCCGATCAGACAACGCAATCGCCTCTTCCAGGTCGTGCGTGACAAAAAGAACGGCCTTGCGATCGGCCGTCCACAGATCGAGCAGAAGATTTCCCATGATCTGACGCGTTTGCGCATCCAGCGGCCCAAATGGTTCATCCATCAAAAGGATCTTCGGATCGCGGATCAGCACCTGCGCCAGACCGACGCGCTTGCGCTGACCCCCCGACAGCATATGCGGATAGCGATCGGCAAACGCGCCGAGGCCTACGCGTGACAGCCACGTATGTGCCCGCGCATAGGCGTCGTCACGAGACGTGCCGACGATCTGAAGGCCAATCGCAACGTTTTCAATTGCCGTCTTCCACGGAAACAATGCATCCGCCTGAAACAGGTACCCTGCCTGACGGTTCAGCGTAGCAAGCGGGCTGCCAAAAATATTGATCGCACCGGCGGCTGGCGCAAGCAGGCCAGCGGTGACGTTCAGAAGCGTGGATTTGCCGCATCCTGTGGGACCGACAATTGCTACGAATTCGCCATCGGCGAGGTGCAGAGTAGCGTTTTCAACGGCCGTATAGACCCCTCCGCGCGCAAGGCGGAAAGCGACACTTACACCATCGAGCGCGACCGCCGCGCGCGATGGGTGGGCCTTTTGCGCACCGGTCGCAACCACGGCGGCGCTATCCGCCATTGCGTGTCCTCCCCGCACGTTTCTTGGACGGCAAGCTATCCGGCCAGCCGTGGCTTGCAAGGCCTGAGACGTTAAAGGCCCTTGATCAGACCGGCCTCGATCAGCAGACGATTGAAACGCCGCGCTTCGGTCCCGTCGGCGCAACGGTAAAACAGACCGTGACAGCGCGTCAGAATCTTCTTCTGCTCGCCAAATGACGGATCAAGTGGAACTCCCGCCGCCTCCTGCACCAGCAGGGGCAGGTAAGGCGCATCGAGCGTATTAAGTGCTGACGACAAATCGACCGGCTTGAAGTTCACCGTGTCGATCGCGTAGTAACTCGTGTAGTAGCGCGGATCGAAAGTTTCCAATTGGCGGGCAAGCGCGGCATCGCTGAGGCTCGGATCAATAATGCGGTAGGCGAACTCCGGTTGGTGATCACCAAATCGAACAATCAAAAAAGAATCCGTCGGGAAGTCGCGCTTCAGCCTAACGAGTAACGCCGCGTAGTCATGCGCGCTTAAGGTTTGCCGCCGAATGTATTCGTCGACGTTGGGAGCGTTGCCGAGGGCGCGCCACCCCGGTGTTAGTTCAGGACGATAGCTGAAATCCCATGGGAAATGATTGGCGGCGGTATAGACCAGTAGGAACAGAGGCCCTCGGCGATGCTCGCGGGCGATGATGTCCGCTGCCTGGTCGAAATAGAAACTATCCGGTTCAAGTCCGCGAGCCCGTAGATCCTTCATATCGAGATAGTGTTCGACACCCGCCGTCGTCTGGAACCCGCGCGAGCCAAGAAATGCACCGTAGAATGGGTAAAGACTGAATGTCTTATAGCCGCATCGAGTGAGCGAATTTGGCAATCCGCGCACGACGTGACCGGCGGCAATACGTGTTACCGACGCCGCGAACTTCCCGTAGGAGCGCGCGGACAACCCAGTCAGCACGTTGTACTCGGTAAACCAGCTGGGACCGCCGGCTCCTTCCACAACCATCTTGCGCGCCACGCCGTCAAACGACCGGAAGTGCCGATGATACCCTGGAGGCACCTTCATGCCCGGTGCGGCGGTGATGTCAAAACTCGACTCATCGTGCAGCAGAATAATGTGGGGCAGTTTTACGCTGGGGCTGCAGACCGCTGTTGGCGCTTTCAATCTCCCTGAGGGGATTGCATCCGATTCCAGCAGCCCGTGCGTAGAAAATTCGTAGATCGCTTCAATGCCGGAGCGCGCAAACTTGGACACGTAGTCGCGGTTGAAGAACTCACCATAGAGATCGGCCGGGTAGGCTGCAGACAAAACGACGAGACCGCTCGTACACAACGCGCCGCATATGGCGCTGGTGCGCACGCGCACACGAAAGGGATCGATCCGCCACAGCAGCATCAAGACCGGGATCGCAAAGACGGCGCCAAAGAAAACAGGCTCGCGCAGTCGCGGCATGACCGTAAACAAAAAGGCAGATGTATCCGGATCGATGATCATGAGGTCGACGAAATTTACGGTCATCATCAGTTTGTCGTACTTGAATTGCGATAAAAGAATGAGTGCGATGATCATCGCAAGCGACAACGCCCCTGCGGCCGCTGGGCGCCGCAACAACGCCAGCCAGAAAAAATTCAACAGGGCCCAAGCGAGCAGGAAGGTTGCCTTCGTCGCAAGGTCGAGTTCCGGCGCCGTCATAATGACGAGCGCGATGAGATGAATGATGGTGACGATGGCGAGGGCAAACGTATCGCGCCGAGAGATCGCCTCGGCGGGCGCAAGTCGACTGAGGAGTGCGGACGCGACGGACAACATGGCCTAGGCGGCCCTGCCCGGCTGCGATCCCCACTGCTCCCCCAGCGCACGGCCAAGTGTCATAAGACTGTAATCAAACGGTCATTGCAAGGTGTCGGGTCGCGCGCAGGCCAATTTTTATCATGTTAACCAAAGAGATGGCCACAGCAGGCTTTCAATTGGCCGTTCCGCACCCATGCCGCCCATGCCATCATTGTCCGGATGGCTTTCGACCCCCGCCTATCCGACGCGTGGTCGCGTCTGCCCGACTATCTTGGCAACCACGTGCTGGTGAGCCTTACTGCGCTCGCCATTGGCCTTGGCATCAGTCTGCCGGTCGCAATCGCATCCAGGCGCCGACCCCTTTTACGAGGCGTTTTGCTCGCGGCCGCAAGTGTGGTGCAGACCATTCCCGGCCTTGCCTTGCTCGCGCTCTTCTATCCGCTGCTATTGGCTTTGGCTGCCGTGTCGGAACGGGTCTTCGGAAAAGGCTTCTCCGCCCTGGGATTTTTGCCGTCCGTGCTGGCGCTGGCGCTCTACTCGATGCTGCCGGTGCTGCGCAACACCGTCACCGGTCTTAACGGCGTCGACAAGCGCCTGAGCGAGGCCGCCCGCGTCGTTGGTGTGCGGCCATGGCGGTTGCTACGAGATATCGAACTGCCGCTTGCGCTACCGGTTATCATGGCCGGGATTCGGACATCAGCCGTCTGGGTCATCGGCACCGCAACCCTTGCGACGCCAATCGGGCAGACGAGCCTTGGCAATTACATCTTTTCCGGTTTGCAGACTCAGAATTGGGTTTTCGTCGTATTCGGCTGTGTCGCGGCCGCTCTCCTGGCACTCGCGGTCGATCAATTGCTAGCACTGATGCAAGTGGGCATTGCCGGCAGCAGCCGAACGCGCACGACGTTGGGTGGAATCGGCCTGATCATACTCATGCTGGGGGCTTTAATCCCCGCCCTGGCGCAACCTAGATCCAGTTACTTGGTCGGTGCGAAGACATTCAATGAGCAATACGTGCTGGCAGCACTGATCGAGCAGCGTTTGCAGGCCGCCGGCCTCACAGCCGCGCGGCGACCCGGCCTCGGATCGAATGTCCTGTTCGACGCGCTCGCTTCTGATGCGATTGATATCGCCGTCGACTATTCTGGAACGCTTTGGGTCAATCGTATGCACCGCGACGATGTTCCGTCGCGCGAAAAACTCCTTGCCGATCTGGCGCAGTGGCTGCAGACCACGGTTGGAGTTCGATTGCTTGGACCAATTGGCTTCGAAAATGCCTACACATTGGCGATGACGCGGAAAAAGGCTGAAGCGCTGGATATCCGCTCAATCGATGACCTCGCCAAACACGCCAGAGAACTGACCGTTGCAGGCGACTATGAGATATTCGCGCGCCCTGAATGGCTGGCGTTGCAAAATGCCTATGGCCTGAACTTCCGAGGCCAACGGCAGATGCAACCGGAATTCATGTACCAGGCCGTAGCCAACGGCGACGTCGATGTGATCTCGGCTTATACAAGTGACGGTCAACTGGCAACTTACGATCTCCTCGTGCTTGCCGACACCAGGCACGCAATTCCTTCTTACGATGCAATCCTCCTGATTTCACCAAAACGCGCGGGCGACGAAAAACTGATCGCTGCGCTCAAGCCGCTTATCGAGGCGATCGATGTCGGCATCATGCGGGCTGCAAATGCCCGCGCCTCGAACGGACATGACACACCGGATCTCGTGGCAAGGTGGCTCTGGGAAGAAACTCAAAAGCGATCGCAATGACAGATAACGATTTCTAGCTGCGGACCTCTGTCTCCCGCAAATGCGAACGCGGCCGCCCCAACAAGGGCGGCCGCAGTGATAATACAATCCGGATCTGCTCTCAGTTTTTGCTGCGGTCGACCAACGCGCGTTGCTTGATCCAGGGCATCATGTCGCGCAGTTTTGCGCCGACCTGCTCGATCGGATGTTCGGCGAGCTTCGCGCGCGTCGCCTTGAACGACGTCTGGTTGACCTTGTTCTCGAGCATCCAATCTTTGGTGAAACGCCCGGACTGGATGTCGGCGAGAACGCGCTTCATTTCTGCTTTTACCTCCGGCGTGATTACCCGCGGACCCGAGACGTACTCGCCATATTCGGCGGTGTTCGACACCGAGTAAT
>Ga0306920_100011833_pt1 | contig 11823 bp, 9 predicted proteins | sample flu12Cox44000170_FD_204666 | JGI IMG/M metagenome (GOLD analysis project Ga0306920, IMG submission 204666) | Lab enrichment of tropical soil microbial communities from Luquillo Experimental Forest, Puerto Rico - flux4day.12C.oxic.44.000.170 (v2)... | ecosystem: Environmental > Terrestrial >...
GCGATGTCTAGCGACGACAGGTAGACATGCGCAAGTTGATCAACGCAGGTGTCCCAGCTTGGGAGCTGGGACCGATCCACCCGCGAGGGAGACGACATTGACTTGACGAGCTCTTGGGCGGCAACGGCGGCTGGCGCGCCGCGCGGCACGCCACGGACCCACCCCGCTGCGACGAGTTCGCTCATGCCGGCCGCGTCGTAGGCCACAACCGGGCGCGCGACGCACAAGGCCTCCATCACCGCCACTGGGTGCGCCTCGTAGTCCGACAGGGCGGCAACGACGCTCGACTCGGCCAGCGTGGTGGCCATGCTCTGGCGATCCGCCGGTGCCAGGTGCTTGATGCTCACCCGGTCGGAAACACCAAGATGGCGAGCGAGTTCGTAGAGATTACCCTCATACGGGCCCCTTCCCAAGATCAGCAAGTGGGCTTCGGGGATCTCACGTATAACGTACGGCAGTGCCTCTATGACCCGGTGATGTCCCTTGTACCGCTCTAGTCGGCCACTGGACACGATCCGGCCAGGGACGGCGACCGTCCCCGGCGGAGGCGATGGCAGTGCTCCGCCGTTACGGATCACAACGGGCCGCTTGGCGCCAAGCCGGGCATGTCGCGCGAGGGCGGCAGCCTCAAAGCGACTCACCGCAATAAGTGTCACGGCGTTCCGCAGGAGTGGGCCCGCCAGCCGCCATTGGGCGGTTCGCATGGCGTTCCGGAGCCGTGACGAGTGCCCGCCGGTGTGGAAGGTGACCAGATAAGGGATGCCGGCCCGCCGTGCGGAGATCATGGCGAGCAACGGCACCGGCGTGTGGATGCCTTGGCAATGCACGAGGTCCCACCTGCGCTGCCTGATCACAGCCGCAATCCCGGGGGCGAGGTAGTAATCCCGTCTGCGCGGCCAGGACGGGACGCGCAGTACCGGGATGCCCGCAACGACCTCCTGCCGTGGCAGCCGCCGGGACCGGTCGGTTGCGAGCACCGTGATGTCGAAACTCCCTACCGCCAAGAGGCGGCGCGCAACCTCATAGACGTGCGTCTCGACCCCACCGGCTTCCGGGAGGAAACGAGGGCAGACCATGAGTATGCGAGGTGGCCGCTGCAGCGCCTGCTCCCCTCTCTCGCCGAACGCGTCGCCGGAACTTACCTCACGTGTCATGATCCGTCAGCGTCTCGTCCGCCGAGGCTCCCCTGATGGGGTTGGGAGACTTCCCAGAATTTCGCGGAGCGACCCGTGCGTAAACGGCTTCGAGGCGCTCCACGACCGCGGACGCGGTGAACCGCTGGATGCGTTCCTGCGCACCCGCAGCAAGGCGGGCGCGCAGGTCAGCATCATTCAACAGCCGGGCCATGGCTTCGGCGAGCCTGTATTCATCGCCGGGCGGCACAAGAAGCCCGTTCTCCCCATCCAAGATCATATCGACTATTCCGCCGGTAGTAGTTGCCACCACCGGGCGGCCACTGGCCATCGCCTCCATTACCGTCGTCGGACAGGCATCAAGGCAAATCGATGGGAGCACAGCAAAAAGGCAACGACGAAATGCGGACATAACGTGATCGTGCGGCCACTCAGCGCACATCTCAACGCCGTCGGGAAGGCGCGCAGGCGTGTCTGGCATGCGCCGGCCGACCAGCAACAGTGGCGGGCGGCCCCGGCTGAGCGATTCGTAGGCCCGCAGCAGCGTCGGCAAGCCTTTATCTCTGGACAGCTCGCCAACGAAAAGGAGGAACTCCTCTTTCGGCAAGGCCGGCGGAATGTCTCCGGTCCGGTCCTTGACCGCATCATCTGCCCGATTCAGGACGACCTCGTCAAGGACGAAATTGGGTATAACGCTGGTGTGTGAGCCATGTGGGATATGGTTGCCGCTGGCGACAGCGCTGCTCACGCACACCACGTGGTCGATGGTCCGGTTTTTCCATGGGCGCATCAGCGCCGTAGCAGCTGCCGTCAGTGGCCCCACGGCCGGTCCATAGTTAGCGGTAGCGCAAGGCAGACAGCGCGCGACCGTAGGTCCTTCACATGCCGAGCCCTTCCGCATCAGCCGCTTCGTCGCGCAGACATGACTGAAGTCGTGCAGCGTGAGCACGAGCCCAAAGCGCGGTCCTGTCGGCGATGAGCGACGGAGCGCAACAGCACTGTTGACAATCCAGTTGTGTGCGTGAACAACCTGTGGCCGCTCCTGCCGAGTGATGCGTGACAACTCGCGGACACCCAGTGGATCCGGCAACGGCGGGTGATGGGTGCGGTTGGTCGAATAAATACCCGGAAGGCGCATCGCAACCGTGGCGAACCTGTGCACCCGAACCCCCGATGCCAGGGTTTCCTGATCCGGGACACCAACCATGCGTTGCGTCGCCACCGCAACCTCGTGCCCCCGCTCGGCGAGGGTATTCGCGAGGTTGAAAACGTGGCGCTCCTCGCCGCCGATGTCCGGCGGAAAGAATTGGGCCAGCAGAAGGATGCGCATCAGCGTGAAAGACCCCGAACACTCTGCAGCACTATTTCTTGTGTATATCCCGTAATAGCCGACAAGATTCCCAGAGACAGAGCGAAAAGGCGCATCATCGAATCCTTCCTGTCCGGCCGAAAAACCCCAATCAGTTCACGGCGCATAGCGCGGATGATCGTGTGAGTAACGTAGCTTCTCTCCGAGCTCAGTGCAGCCGACGCTCCGGCCAGCCGTGATACCCGTGCTTTCGAACATCCCTCCGCATGGCATCGGCCGAGAAAGTAACGCCAGGTGGCACGGGACTGGTCTACGTGGTGATACACCACGGCCTGCGGTTCATAGATGACCCGCGCACCCGGTGACACCCTGCGCAGGCGGATGCTGAACTCGGTCTCCTCGCAACCGAGTGGGCGCGATGATATTAAGGTGCGCCCTACCGACGAATCGAAAAGCCCGGCCTGATCGAAGGCTGCCCGGCGGAATGACATATTCGCTCCGATAGGGTTGCGGATCTCGGCTTTGGCTTCGGGCTGTCCTCGGTAGCTGCAGCCGACAACCCAGAGAAACTCCTCCGGCAGCCATGCGGGCCTGCCGGGTGGGCTCCAGTCGGCAAGGACAACTCCGCCCACGCCAAGGATCGACTCGTCGTCGTAGGAAGCGAGCAGCGTCTCCAGCCATTGGGGCTGAGCCCGGGCGTCATCGTCGAGGAAGACGACGACATCGCCTGCTGCATATCCGATGCCCGTGTTGCGGGCACCTGACAGGCCGCTCTCGAATTTGTTGGGAATCACCACATGATCTGGATACTCAGCCGCGAGACGATCACACAGCGCCGGGTTGTGGTCGGCTACCACGATCACCTCCGACGGTGGCATCGTCTGGCGGGCGATACTGTCAAGGGCCGCCCGGATCTGCGGCAGCCGCTTCTCGGTGTACACGCACACCACGACGGACGCCCTGATGCTCTCGCGAGCCTCGGGCCTGAGGCGATCCCTCACAGCGGAACCAGGAACGAAGCGCCGGTGGATCCATCTGCGTCGAGCATCACGACGATCTGCCGCAACACGCTGGGAAGCTCGTGACCAAGACATCCTCCTGGCCCTTTGTGTGACGATCTTTACATCCGAGCGGAGTGAGCTGGCCGCCGCCGCGCTGTCGTCCACCGAATCCCAGTCAACGAGCTCGATCTGCCGCAGGCATCGCTTCGCTCAGCCATGAGAAACAGCTTTACCAGCCGGAACGGCGACATCGTCCTTACCATACGCCGAGCGCACCCACGTCGATCACGCCCGGCCCCGCCGTCGGCAAGCATCTCGCAGTCAACCTCATGACCCAGCTCCACCGCGCGATGACGCGCCAGTGCCCGAAATATCGGGAATATTCCGGATAGCGCGGATCAACGACCTGGCCAGCGGGCCACTCCGGTCCCGCCACCGATCACCGTAAATGACCAGGGTTAGCATCGACTCGTGAAGGGCTGGGGTTCACTCAGTCGCCAGCGAACGGCTGACGGCAGGCGGGGCCCGGTGTGCCCTGCCCGTAGGATGCCCCCGCTCCATGTCCATCGGGCCCTGGGCGCATGACCGGGTTCACGGCCGGCGAGCCAGCAGAGCCGACGGAGCAGCCGGCAAATCCGGCGGAACTGCCGGCGCAGGGATCGAAACTAGTGCTGGTCTCGAAACTGCTGGCGCAACCGTTGGAGTTGCGGCGGCTCCTCACGACCTTCGGCTACCTGGTGGCCAAGCAGGGGGCCACGGCGGTACTGGGCCTTGCCTACTGGGCCGTCGCCACCCATCTGTTCTCGGCGCGAGATGTGGGTCTGGCGGCCGCCGCAAACTCGACTGCCTACTTCCTCGGAGCGATCGGGGCTCTTGGGATCCCGCTCCTCTTGCTGGCCGAACTCGACTCGCTACCGGCCGCGGTCCGCCGCGTCACCGTCAGCACCGGGATGTATATCTCGTGTTTGGTTGTCCTGATCTTGTCGCTTGCCACGCTGGCCCTCTCCCCGTTTTTGGGCGAAAGCCTGAGGATCATCGGTGCCGACTCGACAACCGCCGCTCTGTTCGTAATCGGATCAGTGGCGACGATGGGCGGGCTCACCTTCGACAATGTGGCAATCGGACTGCACCGGGGTTCGGCCCAGCTGATGCGAGGCAGCCTGAACTCCCTGCTAAAGCTGGCGATCGTGGGTGCCTTCGTCCTCATCGGGTCCAGAACAGCATCGGGTCTGCTGTTTGCCTGGGCCCTGGCAATGGTTGTCTCGCTCGTAGTCTGCATGCCCATGCTTCGGCTCGAGCCGACCCCCACCGGCGAGGGGAACCTCAGCCATCGAGTGGCACTTACCCGCCGCTACGGCGGGCTTTCCTTCAGGCACCACGTCCTCAACCTGTCGATCAATTCCATCGGCTACATCGTTGCCCTGATTGCAGCTCTCCTGATCTCCCCGCAGCAATTGGCCTACTTCTCGACCGCACTCTTGTTGTCGTCCACCGCAATGATCATCCCGTACCTGCTGGCGCTGTCCTTGTTCGCCGAGATATCGGGCGATCAGAGCCTCCTCCACCGCCACGTCCGCCGAACACTCCCCCTCGGGCTGGCCTTGAGCGGGGGGATCTTGGTCGTCGTCGCGGTGGCGGCTCCCCTGGTCATGCGCATCTTCGGCCCCGCTTACGTCGTGAACGGGACCACTGCCTTGCGCCTTCTCCTCTTGGTGGGTCCCGCCTACGTGATCAAGGACCACTATGTGGCGATCCGCCGCGCCCAGGGACGACTGAGCCACGCGGCCAAGGTTATGGTGGCGGGCACCTGCGCCGAAGCGGCCGGCGCGGTGTTGGGCGGACTCTACTGGGGCATGACGGGCCTCTGCGTCGGATGGACCCTCGGCGCTTGGTGCGAGGCGGTCTTCTTGCTACCCGCAGTGCTCCGGGTCTTCCACGAAGACCATCCGGCCGAACCCGGGCCCGGCGGGGCATCGGGGTGAGCGTGGTGGCGAGGCGATGGGATCACCAGGGGCCCGAGCCACGATCCACAGGAGTCGGGCTCGATGCTCCTCGCCGGACGGCCGCGTCATCATGTAACGTGTAACCGGCTATTCCTGCCAGGGCGTTTTGGGTCAGTTGTGCGTGTCCTTTGCGGCTGATGGGGGGAACGGCATCGAGGGGGCAGTCCGAAGTGGTGGCCCAATCATCTCCCAAACTGCTCTCGTTCCGCCACAAGCCGCGAGACGAAGAACCCCTGTTCAGACGTAGAGCTCGGACGTTGGCCAAGCGCTCGGCCCGGTCAATCGTCCGGGCCAGGCCCAATGAGCGCCGCGTCGTATTGATCTTCGGATGCCAAAGATCAGGGACCACGATGGTGCAGCAGACCTTCCTGGATCGATCCTGGCGGGTACTCATCCTCGAGGAACACGATCGCCGTCTCGTCAGACCTGGGCGCGGGGAGACGACCTGGCAGGAGTATTCCACCGTCCTCGGACGAATCCGCCGTCTCCCCTTCGAGGTCGTGGCAGCCAAACCGCTGGTGGAGAGTGCCTCAGCCACAGCGCTCATGGACGCCGTCGGCGCGGTGAAGGCGCTCTGGATGCTTCGCCATTACCCGGAGGTCGCGCGATCCAATGTGAGTCGATTCGGCATGGACAACCCCTACCGGGATCTGGAGCCGATTCGTTCCCGGGACGCGCAGGACTGGCGATACAGAGGTGCGACCGAGGAAACGTGCGAGACGGTTACCGACTTGCTGAGCCGTAAGCTCACACCATTCGACGCTGCCGCGCTCTTCTGGTGGACCCGCAACCAGCTCTATTTCGACCAGCGCCTCTGGGAGGACGATCGGATCCGGGTCCTCCGTTACGAACGAGCGTGTAACCAGCCCGGCGAGGTGGTCCGCTCCCTTTCCGGCCACATCGGAGTGCCGTTGCCCCTCGACTCGATAACCTCACGGGTACGGGCGCAGCCGCCCCATCCGAAGGCCAGAGAACTCGACCCGGACGTCGAGCAACTCTGCAGGAAGTTGTGGGATTCGTTCAAAGGCTGCCCAGAACTGTAGGGAGAACCGACAGAACGGTGCCCGCGGCCGGCCCCTCAGGCGGGCGCGTCGACCAGGAAGGGGTGTCCTACGCTGAGGCGCAACGGAATGCTCATTCTCTGTTACCACCGGGTCGCGGAAGGCGTCGAGGACCCTTTCTATCTATGCGTAAGCCCCGGCAATTTTGCCGCCCACCTCGAGGAGATGTCGAAGGCAAGGGAACCGTCGACGCTCGCCGACCTATCGGTCCCGTCGCGCCGGCCGCGGGTGGTCGTGACCCTTGATGATGGCTACCGCGACAACCTGACTAACGCGCTGCCGATCGCAGAATCCAAGGGCGTGCCGATCACCGTCTTCGTGACCAGCGGAATCCTGGGAAACCACAAGGGTCTGTGGTGGGACCGCCTCGGCACCCTGTTGCGCTCGCGGCCACCACAGGTAAGGGAGATCGACTTGTCGGTGGGCGGGCGCAACGTCCGCCTGCCACTCGGTTCGTATGGGATGAGGGCAGACCTCGATACGGTCCGCCGCCACCTGCTGCCGCTTCGGGTGTCGGAGATCGAGCAGGCGCTCGACGCCGTCTCTGAGCAATGGCAGGTGGCTTCCGCTCCCCCGCCTGACGCCGGAACGCTGACCGCCGAGGACCTCCGTCTGCTGGCGGCCAGCGACACCGTGACGATCGGCGCCCACACGGCCGATCACGTCCGGCTTCGGGATCGCTCGGCACGGGAGCAGCAGGACACCATCTCCGGCTCCAAGAACGAGTTGGAGCAGTCGATTGGCCGGGCGGTGTCGCACTTCGCATACCCATTTGGCGGCCGCGCCGACTTCGACGACCGTTCGGTTGACGCCGTGCGTTCGGTTGGGTTCGACACCGCGTGCACCACTCTCCCCGGAACGGCCCGTTCCTCGACCGATCCCTACCGCCTCCCCCGGCGCCTGGTCATGGACTGGGGACGGCTTCGTTTCAGAGTTCAGATGCAACGATGGAAACTCGGGTGACCCGCAGCGAGGAGACGGGGGTAGTGGTTCTCGTGCCCGTGAACGGCTTGGGGGCGCATTCTGCGAGGAGACGGCCACCGTATCCCTGGGGGGAGCCCGGTTAGTGAGCGAGCAACTCGAACGGGACATCGAGGCGGTACTGGAGGCCCGCATCGGGCGCGAATGCGTGTTCATGCCGTCCGGTCGATTTGCCATTCACCTCGCTTTCCAGTTGCTCCTCTCGCCCGGCGATCGCATCCTCATGTCCCCGCTCGAGGACGACACCGTGTTCTACGGCGCCCTCGCGGCTGGGGTCTGGCCGGTGATGGCACCAGTGTCGACCCACGATGGAAACATGCGCATCGACGCAATCGATGACGCAACGTGGTCGACCGTCTCTGCGGTTCTGACAGGTAACACCTACGGCCTTCCCGACCGTGTCGTCGAGCTCAGCGCTATCTGCGGCCGATTCCAGATCCAACTGATCGAGGATGCCGCCCATGCGCTCGAGACGGACATTGACGGGCACCCCGTAGGCAGCTTCGGCGCTGTTTCCGCCTTCAGCCTGTCGAAGCATTTGCCCGGGCGAGGTGGCGTTCTCGCGGTCGACCAGGAGGTCAGCCGGCGCGACGTCGCCCGATTGCGCGATCAGCTCATGCTGCCGAGGCCATTTGGCAACGGAACGGTCGGCCTCGCACGATCATCGGCCAGGGCGCAGCTGGAGGCCCTCCATCTCACCCGGGGGCTGGATCGTGCGCGCCGCCTCACACGCCCGGTCCGAACTGCCCCATGGCGGGTGCCGCTGCGCGCGCCTCGGCTGGAGCAGGCACGGTCCAGCGGTGACCTGGGCCAGTTCGACGGATGGATGGAGACGGCGTACCCGGATTACCGGATGCGACAGCGATCGGGCTATCTGAGGCGGACGCTGGGCAGCCTGCGCGACCTCACGCGGGACCGCGAGGAGCGGGTCGCGGGCGTGCTTCGGCTTCGAGCGCTCGATGCGGTTGCCCCGGCGGCCCGCGCGGGAGATCCGCTGCCGTTGCTCCGCGTACCGCTCCTGGTCGAAGGCCGGGACGCCGTGGCCCTCGAGCTACGGCGACGCGGGATAAATGTGTTCTTCGTGTACGCGCCGCCGCTGGATGAGTACGCCGGGCCAGAGTTCTGTGAGCCTTCTCCACTCCCGGAGGCAGCCCGATGGTGGGCAGCTCACATCCTCCCCATCGACCCACACGATGCGGAGCGCGTTCTCGACCTGGTCCGGAACAACCAGATCCGCCTGACGCCCGCAGCCCCGCCACCGGTATGACATGACGTCGTGGCAGGGCCCTGTCCACGGAACCCGCAGCTAGGCCGAGGCCGTTAGCCGATCGCGAGCCGACCGTGCCCCGCCTCACGGCACAGCGGCGGACTCCGTAACGAAATGCGGGATCGCTCTTCGCCGACGACCTCAAGATCAGGCCCGTCCGGCTCGAGGCCCGGATGGCGGTCACGCGATGTCGTGGGGTCTTCTGGGGGGCCGGGATCTGAACCAGACAGCGATGGCGCACGGAAGACGGGGATGCGCGTGTGCGGGAGGCCGGCCCTCACCAGCACTAGCCGGGCGGCCGTGAGCACGACGATCAGTCCCAGGAACCACCGGTAGCTGACCATCCAGGAGGTGCCCTGAAGCGGCCAAAAGACCCGCACCCCCGGGTAACCCTCGGCGATGTCCCGCGCGAAATGGAGCACCAGCCCAGTTGCCACCCCGGCCAGGACGGCCCGGTGCCTGCGACCGGCCGCCGCGGCCGCGACGAACACGGCCGCAGTGGATAGCGAATGTGTGATCGGGCGCTGAGCCGAGTCCCCCAGCAGCCGGAGGTAGAGCGGTATGTGATCCAGATCGATGGCGACCGACGCAATCAGCGCCGCGACATAGAAGCGGCGCGGCGCGTCGATAAAGCGGATCAGGACGAGCAGGCCCAGAGCTGCCATGGCCAGATGGGCGGCCTCATCGACGGGCCCGGTGGTCCACACGGCAAAGGCAATCCTGCGTTCGGCCGCGTCACATGCCAGCGCGGCCCCGGCCAGCAACAGCGGGCCAGCCCACCACTGCACCGATCTCAGCACGGCTGATCTCATCCCTGGCCGCCTCCGGATGACAACAGTGGACCGTGCATGCGGTCAGGGTAACTCCGTAATCCCGGTCCAGTTGTTCGCGGGCCGACCCTGCCTCTACGGTCGGGTAACATCCTTAGGCTGTGCTGAATGACCATCGACGCGCCCGCCTGTGCATATGCGGGCATCCTTACCCCGCGCACCAGCACTACCGGCGCGGAACGGAGTGCTCGCTTTGTCCGGACTGCCGCCGCTGGCGGCCATGCCTCGGGCAGATCACGCGCGTCGTCAAGGGGCTGATCAGCGGGCCCGAACCTGAAGATTTCTAGGCCAGCCTCCTGGCCAGGTTATCCGCGCCCTGCCGGGCAACATGGACGATAAAGCACTACGCGCAATTCGCGGGTGAAATGCAGGGTTGCCGCGGTTTTCCCTTGAAAGCGATCGGCTATTCAGGCGACCTGGCTGTTGCTGGCCCATGCACCAGCGCCGGTGAGTTCGTCGGCGATCAGCGCCACCCAGGGCCACCCGGCGCCGGGCCCGATGTCCTCCCAGTTCATCTGGTGGCCCACCGGGTCGCGGCCATGATGGCGGCGCGCGGCCCCGGCGCCGGCCGAACGAGCCGGCGCGCGGTGATGAGCCGCCCCGGCGGACGCGACCTCCCCCACGGTGACCGTTTTGGGATCGCCGCCCGCGGCGATGCTCCTGACCACCATGTCACGGCTGATGGTCCCGCGGACCTCGCCGTCCTCCGCGCGGACCACAAGGGCCGCGACCCCCAGTTCGCGCATCATATGACCCGCCTGGCGGAGGGTCTTTCCCGGGTCGATGTATGCCGCGTCCGCTTTCGCGGCCTTGCCCGTGCCGATCACCGCGACCCCCATATCGTTCCCCCTGTCTATGTAGATCAACGCTCAGCGGGCACAGAAAGTTCACTCTGGCCCCGGGCGGATCGCACGCCCCGCACTGGCCGCAACGCCCGGGGCAGACAGAACAAGCTGATGCCACCCGCGCGGCCCCCTGACGCGCGGGTGGCAAGCCCAGGCCGCCAGCCCACAGGAGCTGTTACTTCGCGACTGCGGTTGCGGCCGGGCATGCAGTCGCTTCCGCCGTCGGCGCGGCGTCTTGATGTCCGCCCTCCGTGGCCACCTGCCTGGTGCTGGTTTCCAGCACATCGGGGCGAAGTGCAGGCCCGGCGCAGCCGGTGTGCAGATCGTGTGAACGCGCCGCCGGCCCGGCCTGGCGGCGCCGCTGCCGGGCGCTCAGCAGCACCGCCGTTGCAATGATCGCGACGATCACGCCGAGGCTCACCGTGGCCGGGATGTGCCACACGCCCGCGAGGAGCATTTTCACCCCGATGAAAGCGAGCAAGGCGGTCAGGCCCTGGGTCAGGTAGCCGAACCGCGTCATCGCGCCCGCCAGCACGAAGTACAGCGCGCGCAGCCCGAGCACGGCGAAAGCGTTGGAGGTGAAGACCAGGAACATATCGGTGGTGACCCCGAGCGCCGCCGGGATCGAATCGGCCGCGAAGATCACGTCGGTCACCTCGATGACGACAAGCACGGCAAGCAACGGGGTCGCGGCCAGCCGGCCGTCGAGCCGGGTCAGGAACCGCCCGCCGTCGTAGTCCTCGCTGACCGGCATGACCCGGCGCAGGGCACGCACGATGAGGCCGTGCCCGGTGTCGACGTGCACGCCGCCCCGCGCCATGCGCAGCGCCGCAACGATCAGCACTCCCCCGAACACGTACCCGGCCCAGCTCAGGTGCTCCAGGAGCGTAGCGCCGGCCGCGATGAAGCCGCCCCGCAGCACGAGGGCGCCGAGGACGCCGGCGAAAAGTACCCGGTGCTGATAGGTGGCCGGCACGGCGAACGCCTGGAACAGCAGCGCGAAGACGAAGACGTTGTCGATGCTGAGCGCCTTCTCGACCAGGTAGGCGGTGAAGTACTCCTGCCCCGCCGCGCCGCCGCGCCAGGCGAGGAGCACGCCGCCGAACGCGACGGCCGCGGCCACCCACCCGGCGCTGACCAGCACCGCCCGCCGCATCGTCGGCTGGCCACGGCCCATCGCCAAGTCAACGGCCAGCAGGCCGAGGATCACGCCCACGGCCGCGGCCCAGGCCCATCCCGGTGTGCCCGTCATCGGCCGTCTCTTTGCTCGGCCAGGCCCAGCGAGGCTGTGCCCGCCAGGCGCCCGCCGGCGCCCGGCGGCGAGGTGCGCTCCCGGGTCTGGGTGTGCTCCTGCGCGCCGGCTTGCTCCGCAGCGCCGGCACGCTCTTGCCTG
>Ga0306920_100011834_pt1 | contig 11823 bp, 9 predicted proteins | sample flu12Cox44000170_FD_204666 | JGI IMG/M metagenome (GOLD analysis project Ga0306920, IMG submission 204666) | Lab enrichment of tropical soil microbial communities from Luquillo Experimental Forest, Puerto Rico - flux4day.12C.oxic.44.000.170 (v2)... | ecosystem: Environmental > Terrestrial >...
TCAATACGGTGATGATCCCGGTGGTCTTGCGCGCGGCGATCGCAGTCCCGAACACATTGTAGGCGAATACCACCAAGACCACGACGATCCCGAGAGCTGCCCAGCGCGGCGCTTCGACATATTTCCGGCCCTGATTGATCAACCACAGGGCCGCCTCGTTGCTGCCGCCGTATTGGACAAAGATGAACACCACTGCGACCACCGCAACCGCGGCGCAAAACACGTAAAACAATATCTCAGCGGCCCTGATCCCGGCGGTCTCACGACCCAATTCTCCCGGCAGAAACCAGTAGATCGACCCCATGAACCCCATCAGCAGCCAGATCACCAATGTATTGATGTGCAGAATCTTCATCATGTTGAACGGAAGAATTCCGAACAAAAAGTCAGGATTTAGATAATAATAAGAGGAAAGCAATCCGGTTATAGTCATTACGCCAAAGAAGGTGATCGCTGCGGCGAAATATCTTAGAGCGAGCGTCTGCGAGTGATACATGGCCATCCTCCTACCGTTGTTTTTCGATTTGATTGAAGTTCGGGGGAAAGCCATTGGTATCCACCGCGGCCATCCACTTCAGATAGGCAACGACAGCTTGGGCTTCGGCCTCCGTGATGCCTAGGTTTGGCATCGTGCGGGTCCAGGTGCGGTATTGCTCCGGATCCATCAGAAATTTGACCATCGCCCCCTCGCGCGTGTCGGCGCCGGTGACCGCCTGCCAGCCTTCCCAATCGGGATCAAGCCAGGCCTTGGTGAGATCCGGGGCGTAATAGGCGCCGTTGCCAAAAAAGGTATGGCAATCGATGCAGGCGCGGCTCTGGATTACCATCTTGCCCCGGTCGATCAGCATGGCGGCGGCCGCCTCATCGAGCGGCTTGCCGAACAGCGGCTCGGCGGCGCCGATCACCGGCACTTCGAAACCGCGATTGCTGTCGAATTTGTAATCGATGTGGCGGTTGATCACGGTGTAGGGCTGCACGTGCGCGCCACCCGGACTGATCGCCGCAAGACTATCGATCGTCAGCATGATCAACACGATCGACATCACGGTGATGGTGCTGATCGCACCGGCGCGCCAGAATGCTGGATCATCAAAAACCATATCTTTCTGCCCCGTCGTCGCAGCCCCAGTAGCCAACCTGCGTTCCCACTGAGCGAGCGCTAAAGATCATGCGCGAGAATTAGAAGAGCCGGACACACCGGATCGCTCAGCCTAGGCCGATGAGACGTCGCAATGCAGTGACGCTGGCCGAGGACAATGCATAGTGGTCCTTCTCACACGGAGACCGGTGACAAAGACGCGGTCTAGGGAGCCGGGATCATGTGCTCTTCAACCCCCCTAACACCCGCGATGTTCTCGGCCGCGACACGCAACGCCAGTCTCTCCTCCTCGGATTGGTCGTTGCTGAGCCAGAAGTGCACGACCCTGTCCTTGACGATGACATCAGCTGCCCAGATCTTGAACCAACGCTGCGCCTTGAACCATTCTTGTTCCATCAGCTCGGCGAGCTGCTTCTCACGAATGGTGCGGTCGTCGTTATTCACCTCGCTTGCCGGGTCGCTCCGTGTCACTGCCAAGGCGCGCACAAGGTTCGCTCTGCTGATGATGCCGACGAGCTGACCGTCACGAACGACCGGGACGCGCTTGATCCGTTTCGTCTCGAGCAGCGTTGCCACATCGGCTAGCTCCGTCGTCTCGGCAACGGCGACGACATTCGCCGTCATGACATCCTTTACCTTGCGGCCGTGGGATTTAACGTACTCGCGGGCGAGGTCCTCGTCTGACGCGATTTTATCAAGCCAGCAGGAACGCCGGTGTTCGGTCCGGCGCTCGGTCCCGGTCTCCGCGCGATGCAAGAGATCGCCTTCGCTGACGATCCCGACCAAGCGCTTGTCGCGATCGACGACCGGGACGCCGCTGATTCCTCGCTCGGAGAGCAGCCTCGCCAACGCCTGCACCGTGGTGTCCGAGTCGACGGTAATCACGTCCGGTGTCATCACATCCAGGGCGCGCATTCCGGCACCTCCATGCGAGTTCAATAAGAAACAAGCGAACACCGGCCCGCAGAGCCGCTCAGAACCCCTCGGCGATTTCTCGTAATGCGGACATATTGAAAAGCCTGATCCGCTTGTCGTCGAGCAGCGCGATCAGTCCTTGCTTTTTGAGCAGCGTTACGGTTCGACTTACGGTCTCGGTGGTGAGGCCAAGATAATCCGCGATGTCGCTGCGGCTCATCGCCAAGCATACCGGGTCGCCCGGCCACCCGTGCCGCCTCGCTAAGCTGGATAGCATCAAGATGAACGAGACGACCCGTTCGCGCGCCGACTTGCGCCCAAGGAGCATCATCTGGTCTTGCGCCGCCGCCAGCTCATGCGACGCCATTTCAAGAAGCCGCTGCTCGAGGTGGGGTATTTCGACGAGAAGGGCCTCGAGCCTCCGGCGAGGGAAGCGGCACAGCCTAGTCGGCCCCAGTGCCTCGGCACTGTAGGCGTAAGCCTCGTTATGCGTCAGTCCGAGAAAGTCCCCGGCAAAAAGAAATCCCGTGATTTGCCGCCGGCCATCACCCAGGAGCTTATAGACCTTCACGGTACCCGCCGTGATGGTATAGACGTATTCGGCGGGATCGGCCTCATTGAATATCGGGCAATGCGGCGCGACATCGATCGTGCGCATGATGGCTGCAAGGCGCTTTTGTTCTTCGCTGGCTAGTGAGGCACACGCCGAAAACTCGCGTGCTTGGCAAGTGTCGCATGGAGAGGCGAGATGCAGGGAATAGGCACCGGCTCGCGCAGCGATGCTGAATCTCGACACCGTGTCTCTCGTGTCGTCTCGGCAGATAGCGCTATGCATCGCATAACCCTCCCCCTGAGCCCGTAACCCCGTCGCCGCCATCGCCCGCGTGGCCCGATCTCACCGCCAGCCTTCTGTAGGCCCGTATACCGGTCGGCACATGCCCCGATCTCTCGAGCGACAACAGAAGCTCCTCCTCCGAGTTTCCCGCTCCCCCTCCGAACTCGGCCCAAATCGCGTCACAACCGTTCATCTCCGCCAGCCGTTCGGCAGCGCCGATCGTAGAGGCCCACAGCCTCGCACGGCCCGGCACATTGGGGATCATGATGTGGTCCATGCAGAAAATGCGGCTATCGTGGAGGTCGGCGCGAACCTCGAAAGCAAACAACGAGAGAATATAGCCGGCCGTATTTTGTATAGTCATCACGCCACGCGGCCAGTCCGGCGAGCGGGCCCCGAGTTGCGGACGAACGAACTGCGTCCAGCGAGTGGCGGTCATGCCGGGCACGACGTTGCGTACAACGGCATAGGCTTTACGGATCGTCCTCCGATCCAGAAAGCGGGCTGTCAACATGTCAGCCATGTTAGCGGGCCCTCGATATTTCCCGGTTGGACTCTGCCCAAAGCACGTTACGCCCGCTTTGATCCAGATCAACGGGCAGCCCGCAGGCATCGAGGAACGCCGGGCGCAAGGCAGCCGGAGCCTCGGGCAATCGCGAGAGCTCGGATACGTTCGAGGGCAGACGCTCGCGCCGCTTTTCGGCGCCGCGCCTACCGATCTCGAACGTGCGACAAAACGCAGCAAGCGCCGGATCCGACCCTGTCTTAGCCGGCGCGCACCAGCGCGGCCCGCATCTCCGACCCGTCCGGAGGGCGGGTCGGACCGTCTACCCTGCCTTCACCTGAAATAGGGTCCGGCGGACTGCGAGCGGGAGCCCGGGCTTGTTGCCGGCGGATTGTGGTCGGGGTTTGGCCGTGGCGTCGTCGTCGGCCGGCACCCGGGTGTTCTGGCGACGGAGCTCCTCCATGCGGGCGCGGATCGCGGCAAAATCGTCGGCAGCGCGAGGTCGTGTCACGTTCCCTCCGTTTTCGTTTTTCGGACAGGCCTGTGGTCGGCGCCACTATACAGGCACCGGGCAAAGTTGGGGACCGGAAAGAGCCCGATCCCTGCTTTATGTCGCCGGGGGATTTCGGCTACCTTGAGCACCTCGACACGAGGGAGGGTCATCATGAAGGTGGTCACGCTTAAAGACATACCGAACGTCCCAGTGGAAGGCGCCGAGCGGATCGAAGGGTGGACGGGACCGGTTTCCCGCTCGCGTCAGACCATTATCCAGCCCGGCGACTCCGCGAACTATAACTGCAGCGTGGTGAACTTCAGCCAAGGCTGCACTACCGGGTGGCACACGCACACCTGCGATCAGATCTTGGTCGTGACCTCGGGCTCCGGCATGGTGGCGACCGAGCACGAGAAGCATGAGATCAAGGTAGGTGATGTCGTGCACATCAAGGCCGGTGAACGCCATTGGCATGGCGCCAAGCCCGACACGACGATGGGGCATATCACAATCACGGCCGTTGGCGGCCAAGCCACACACGGCTAGGCTCGAAATCATATAGCGGGCGATTTCCCGCAGCGCCACATCGCCGCCAGCGGCGCTCGATCGCCTGCTTCTGCCGGTGTGGCATTGACTTCGACTTGCCGCCGCGCGTGAGGCCGTGAACCCTGGCGCACTCGCGCGCTGTGCCGGCGCCCGCGAGAATTGGTTGGCGCACGGGCACGAGCGGCGGTCGAGCGTCCTCAGCATCAACCGGCCGTGGCGTCATGGTCTTGGCCGGCCGGTTAGGCGATCATTCGGGCATTGATCATCAGTCGCGGCATTAGCGGACTTGCCGCCGCAATCGCGCTGCAGCGGATCGGGATCGCGGCTGCCGTCTTTGGGATGGCACCGCATATCACCGAGGTCGGGGCTGGGTTGTCGCTCTGGTCCAATGCGATTGTCGCGTTGCGACGCTTGGTCTGGGGGCACCGGCTCTGCAGGCCCTATCGGTCTTCGTGCGGACGCGGACGTTTCTTTCGACCGGGAAGCGTTTACGGGCGTAGATTTCGCTGCGTTGGACAAGCATGCGGGCGCTCTTTCCATCTGTCTACACCGCGCGGCGCTTCAGCTCGCCAACCCGCTCGGGGTGTGGCTCCGGCAAGTAATCGGCTCCGCTTCGTGGGCGCAAAAAGCGAGCCGAAGGGCTGTTCGAGCGCTTGCTCCGCGTCGGTCTGCCTGAGCCTACCGGCTGAACCACGCCTCCAACAATCTTGGCTTGGTTGCGCTTCACGAAACTTCAACAACCTCGCCGTCGTTGGGCTAAAGGAGCGGCCTCGGGCCGAACCAGCATCGGGGCACGACCATGAGAAATCCCAATCGTGATCGACGCCACACCTACGCAATGCCGCTCAATGCGTGCAATAGCTTATTAGCTGCACAAGCGAACGATTGGGCACAGACCGAGCTTTGATAAAGAATTGCTAAGGCGCAAGATCTAATGGCAGCCATAATAGCTTATAGTCTGTCGGGCGCGATTGCGCTGAGCATCCTGTTGATTGCCGTGGGCTTGCTATCCGTGCCGCATATGGCCGCGGCAGGGTTCGGTGTCGCGGTCAGACCTGATCCGCGATGGGACGCCTGTCCTTCCACGAAAGTGGTTTCGCGACATCGCATCCGGTCTGTTCACGGCGATCCTGATTCGCAATCGGGCTGCTCACTTGCTTGGCTGGTTCATGCTTGCAGCGACAAGCATCTTGCTTGCCGACGCCGCAATCGCCCTCAGGGACGGCCGGACAAGGGCCGTAGCCTTTGGCGTTCATGGCGCAGCCGCTGCAGTGATGCTGACCATCAGCGGCTTTCTGTTGCTTGACTGATCGCATTGCGGGAGATCGCGAGCCGCGTGAGGCAATTGCTTGGAAACGGAGAATGACATGGTGCACAGCGACGTTCTGATCATCGGTGCCGGGCCGACCGGGCTCGTTCTGGCGCTCTGGCTCACCAAGCTCGGCGTCAAGGTACGCATCGTCGACAAGACAGCGGAGCCCGGCACGACCTCGCGCGCCCTGGCGGTCCAAGCGCGTACCCTCGAACTCTACCGGCAGCTCGACCTTGCGGACCCCGTGGTAGAGCGTGGCCACAAGGTCCCCGCGGTCAATTTATGGGTCAAGGGCGAGCCGGCGGCGCGGCTACCCTTCACAACTATCGGCGAGGATCTGACCGCCTTCGCCTTCCTCGAGATTTTCCCACAGGACCAGCACGAGCGATTGCTGATCGAACGCCTGGAAGAGCTCGGCGTCGCGGTGGAACGACGAACGGAGCTGATGCGCTTCACCGACGAGGACGGCCGCATCAGCGCAAGCCTTCGCGGACCCGATGGTCATGAAGAGGACTGCGAGGCAACCTACCTGGCGGGCTGTGACGGCGCGCGCTCGTCAGTGCGCGAGACCCTCGGCACCGGTTTCCCCGGTGGGACTTATCGCCAGGTGTTCTACGTCGCCGACGTCGAGGCGGCCGGTCCGCCCGTCAACGGCGAATTGCATGTCGACCTCGACGAAGCCGACTTCCTGGCCGTCTTCCCGTTGGCCGGCGAAGTCCGGGCTCGTCTGATCGGAACCGTACGCGATGAGCGTGCGGACCATGCCGATACGCTCAGATTTGAAGACGTCAGCAGCCGGGCGATCGATCACCTCAAGATCCAGGTCAAGAACGTGAACTGGTTCTCGACCTACCACGTGCATCACCGGGTGACGGAGCGCTTCCGCAAAGGTCGTGCGTTTTTGCTCGGGGACGCGGCGCATATCCACAGCCCGGTGGGCGGCCAGGGCATGAACACCGGGATCGGAGATGCCGTTAATCTCGCGTGGAAACTGGCGGCGGTGCTGGCAAGCCGCGCGCCAGAGAGCTTGCTCGATACCTATGAGACCGAGCGCATCGGCTTTGCCAGGCGGCTGGTCGCAACGACCGATCGCGTATTCAGCTTCGTCACCGCCGACGGGCGGATCGCCGAGATCATTCGCACGCGGCTCGCACCAGTGATCTTCCCGAGAGTGGTCGCCCTCGGGCCGGTTCGCGACTATCTCTTTCGAACCGTCGCGCAGATAACTCTCAACTATCGCGGGACACTGCTCAGCTTCGGCTCTGCCGGTCACGTCCATGGCGGTGATCGGCTTCCGTGGGTGCCGGGCGAAGGAGCGGACAATTTCGCCCCGCTATCCGCGATGACCTGGCAGGTTCATGTCTATGGGATCGCAAAGCCCGACCTCGTCAAGTGGTGCGCCGATCACAGCTTGGCACTGCACGAGTTCGCCTGGACGTTGCAGCATCAGGCAGCGGGTCTTGCGCGCGATGCGCTTTATCTCATGAGGCCCGATACTTACGTTGCGCTCGCCGACGCATCGGGCGCGCCAGAGGCCATCGACCGCTATTGCACCGAACGCGGGCTCCGGCTCGGCGCTCAAACCCGGGATTAAACCTCGCGTGCCACCGGTGCCCAGCCGGGCGGGAAACATCAGCTCGTCGCTGCCGTTGAGTCGGAACCAACGCTCCGATCCAGACGTTAGGGCCAGGGCTGTGGAGTACAACCATGCAGGATGCTGCCGATCTATCGTTTCTTGCCGGCGGCGGCGAGATGGGCGAGCGGACGCGAGCCCTGGATTGGTCGAGCACCGTTTTGGGACCTCCGCGGGGATGGCCGCAGAGCCTCAAAACCTCCGTCAGCATTTGCTTGGGCTCCCGTCATCCGATTGTCGTGTGGTGGGGCAACCCCGCCTACACCCAATTTTACAATGACGCTTACATTTCGTTCTTGGGTGAAGCCAAGCATCCGGTCTGGCTAGGCCGCTCGGGACGAGGGTGTTGGAGCGAGATTTGGCCGACTATCGGCCCGATGCTCGAAGGTGTGTTCGCAAGCGGCCAGGCCACCTGGTCGGAGGATTTGCTGCTCGTACTTGACCGCAACCTGCCGCGGGAAGAAGCCTATTTCACATTCTCCTACAGTCCCATACGCGACGACGACGGAGCAATCGGCGGAATCTTTTGTGCGTGCAATGAGACCACGGGCCGTGTCATCGGAGAGCGACGGCTGCGCACTCTGCGCGACCTGAGCCGAGCCGGAGAGGCAAAGACGGCCGAGGGGGCATGCGAGCTGGCCGGTCACACTCTTGGCGAGAACCCGGCCGACATTCCGTTCGGCCTGATCTACCTAATGGACGAAGACACCAAGCACGCCCGCCTCGTCGCTACCACAGGGGTGACGCCCGACAGCCCGGCAGCCGCCAATCGCATTGCCATAAACGTTCCGGCGGAAGCGACGTCGACATGGCCATTGCCGCAAGTGCTTGCCTCGGGGACCGCTGAGCTCGTCTCGCATCTTACGAAAAGATTGGGTTCATTACCGGGCGGCCTGTGGCCCGAATCTCCCGACACGGCTCTGGTTCTGCCGATCCTTGCTCCTGGTCAGACAGGACCGACGGGTTTTCTGGTATCGGGCCTCAGCCCACGACGCGCGCCCGACGCAGAATACAGTAGCTTCCTGGACCTGGTTGCCGGACAAATCGGCACTTCCATCGCCAACACATGGGGCTATGAGGAGGAGCGCAAGCGCGCCGAAGCGTTGGCGGAGATAGACCGCGCCAAGACCGCTTTTTTCTCAAACATCAGTCATGAATTCCGTACCCCTCTCACATTGATGATGGGCCCGCTCGACGATGTGCTGGCCCGTTCCGCCGATTTATCTTCTGCCGACCGTCAGCGGCTGGAGTTGGCCCATCGTAATTCCTTACGGCTCCTCAAACTTGTCAATACGCTATTGGATTTCTCACGCATCGAAGCCGGCCGCATCCAGGCATCATACGAGCCCGTTGATCTTGCGACTGTGACGTCAGAACTGGCGAGCGTATTCCGCTCGGCAATCGAGCGTGCCGGTATGAGGCTCGTCATTGATTGCCAGTCGCTTTCGGAAGCCGCCTATGTTGACGGCGAAATGTGGGAAAAGATCGTTCTTAATTTATTATCCAATGCTTTCAAATTTACTTTTGAAGGAGAAATCGAAGTTGCCTTGCGGCAGGTTGACCACGCCGCGTGCCTGACGGTGCGCGACACCGGCACCGGCATACCAGAAGGCCAGATTCCGCACCTATTCGAGCGTTTCCACCGCGTCAAAGAAGCACGAGGACGCTCCTATGAAGGCAGTGGCATCGGCCTCGCACTCGTCCAGGAACTGGTGAAGCTGCATGGCGGTAATGTTCACGTCGAGAGCGAAGTTGACCATGGCAGCCTCTTCACCGTTTCGATTCCACTGGGCAAGGGGCATCTCCCCACTGACCGGATCAAGACGCCGCGGCCCGCTGTGTCGGCGAGCCTGCGAGCCGAGGCCTATGTGGAGGAGGTATTGCGGTGGCTGCCGAACAGGTCGCCCGCCAGTGAGTTGGCTGATCAGACGACCGCGGGGCTTCAGGCCGACAGTTTGCTTGGCCCGCCGCTTTCCGCCGGCCGTAACGTGGATCGCATTCTGATCGCCGATGACAACGCGGATATGCGTGAGTATCTGCGTCGGCTCCTAGCTCCAAGTGGCTATGAGGTCGAAGCCGTGGCCGACGGTCTGTCTGCCCTGGGAGCCGCCCGGCAGCGCAAGCCCGAGTTGGTGTTGGCCGATGTCATGATGCCCGGACTGGATGGCTTCGGGCTTCTGCAAGCGCTGCGCGCCGATCCAACGTTGGGGGGCGTCCCGGTTATTATGCTCTCGGCCCGCGCCGGTGAAGAGGCGCGGATCGAAGGATTGCATGCCGGCGCCGACGATTATTTGATCAAGCCGTTCAGCGCGCGCGAACTCCTGGCGCGCGTCGAGTCGCATCTGAAGATGGCGCGCTTCCGCCGCGAGGCAAATGACGCGCTCCGATTGCGTACAGCTCAATTTGAAACGCTGCTCAATCAAGCTCCGTTGGGTGTCTACCTCGTGGATGCAGACTTCCGCATTCGGCAGGCAAATCCCATCGCATTGTCGGTGTTTGGGGAAATTTCCGGCGGTGTCATCGGCCGCGACTTCGGTGAGATCATCCATACCCTATGGGAAGAGCACTACGCCGATGAGATCGTCAGGCTCTTTCGTCACACGCTGGCGACGGGTGAGCCCTACATTACTCCCGAGCGTGCCGAGGTCCGTCTCGATCGAGGGATCAGGGAGTATTACGAATGGCGGTTGGACCGCATTGTCCTGCTTGACGGCCGCTTCGGCGTCGTCTGCTATTTTCGTGACATCGCGCAGCAAATACAGGCACAGACCACGCGTGAGCTCCTCGTCAACGAGCTCAACCATCGCATAAAGAACACATTAGCAAGTGTGCAGGCAATCGCACAACAGACGTTACACGGAACAAATGATCCCGCGAAATTCTCGAAAAAGTTCCTAGGGAGAATTCAATCGCTCGCGCGAGTACACTCCCTTCTGACCGAAGAAAACTGGCAGGGAGCTGGTCTTGCCGAGTTGGTCCGAGACCAGCTCTTAGAGGGAACGGCGGATGAAACGCGGCTCGATGCTCGCGGTCCCGCGATCCGCTTGGCCCCCCAGATGACCCTTCATCTGGCCTTGATGCTGCACGAACTCGGCATGAATTCGGCAAAATACGGGGCACTCTCGGCACCCGAAGGATCGATCGCGATCACCTGGTCGGTGAAGGACAACACGCTCGTTCTCAAATGGGTCGAGCGTGGGGGGCCGAGCGTGACCGCACCAATCTCACGCGGCTTTGGCACGACTCTGATTGAGCAGAGCGCCAGAAGTGAAGGCGGCAGCGCCAGTATGCTGTGCGAGGGGGACGGTGTTAGTTGGGAAATCGTGCTGCCGCTACCGCCTTCCGCCCCGCCGCAATCATCATTCGGGACGCGCGCCGGCGAGGCGCCCAATGTGGCAGCGCCTATACAGACCGAGCCTGAGCGACCTCCTGCGGCGCTCGCGCGGCTGCGCTTCCTGGTCGTCGAGGACGAACCGCTCGTCGCCCTTGCGTTGATTGGTTACCTGGAGAACGCGGGGGCCCAGGTGGTTTCAGTCGGTACGGAAAGAGAAGCTATTGAGGCGATTGGAGGACCCCGCTTGGACGGAGCCTTGCTTGATGCCAACCTTCACGGCCGACCGGTCAATGAGATTGCATCTTTGTTGACCCGCCGCAAAATTCCGTTTGCCTTTGTCACCGGCTACGGACCCGCCGGATTGCCAGCTGCCTTCAGGCACATACCTGTTTTGACCAAACCCTTTAGAAGTCGACAATTGCTCGACACGGTAGTAGCGCTCGCGCCAGCAGAAAGGCCGTGTTGAGCAATTGCGGCAATAGTTGCTCCTGCTTTGAGTTCGCCCCGACACTGTCGCCCTGCTCTCGGGCGTTCTTGCGATTGGGCAAGAAACCTGCCTCGCCCGCGTTAGACCAGCGCCGCTCTTCCGCGATGAAGCCGACGGAGATTAAACGCGTGTTCGCGCGGCTCCTGAACCCGGGATCTGGCCTTCAGTCGTCCGCATCGTTTCGTCTTCCGGTCGGTTCTGACGCGCGGTCAACAAGTCCTCGACTGGTTGGGTTCGACACTCGCCCAAGGCGGCGAATGTCGGAGAATACGAGCGAAGACCGGGCAGTCGGTCTCGTGTGCACCCGGCAGATAGCCCACGCTCATCAGGAATTCGCCGACGATTTGCCCGCCGGTGAAGCGGAACGTTCGGCGAAATAGCTGCGTCCACGCCTCCAGCGAGCGTGGGTGGTGTGCGGCAAGCCAGAGCGCGAACGAACCGTGCGATTGCCGCAGCGCCTGGAGGCGTCGGGCATTTTCGGTGGCAGCTTCGATCTTGAGCCGGTTACGGACGATCCCGGGATCGGCGAGCAGGCGGTCGATCGCGGCCGGGCCAAAGGCGGCGACGCGATCGACCGCGAAATCCGCAAAGGCGGCGCGGAACGCTGCGCGGTTCTTGAGGATTGTCGCCCAAGAGAGGCCCGCCTGATTGATTTCGAGCATCA
>Ga0306920_100011836_pt1 | contig 11823 bp, 9 predicted proteins | sample flu12Cox44000170_FD_204666 | JGI IMG/M metagenome (GOLD analysis project Ga0306920, IMG submission 204666) | Lab enrichment of tropical soil microbial communities from Luquillo Experimental Forest, Puerto Rico - flux4day.12C.oxic.44.000.170 (v2)... | ecosystem: Environmental > Terrestrial >...
GCAACCAGCCCATTCCCTTCAGCGACCTAGTGGCCAACTACTCCAACGGCACGTCCAACTACAACGGCCTGACCGTGAACCTGAAGCGGCGCTTCTCGCAGCATTACGAACTGCTGGCTTCCTACACCTGGTCGCACTCCATCGACGACTCCACCGACCTGGAGGCCACGCTCGAGCCGCAGGACAACTTCCATCCCAATCTCGACCGCTCCAATTCGCTGTTCGACCAGCGCCATCGTCTCGTCTTCAGCGGTGTGTATCAGAGCGGCAACCAGGGCAGTAACACCAAAGGCAAACTGCTCAGCAACTGGACCACCGCCATCATTCTGGAATACGGCAGTGGCCGTCCCTTCAATATCGTGTCCGGTTTCGACCAGAACTTCGATTTCTCGTCTTCCACGGACCGTCCCATGATTGCGACCCAGCAGCAGATCGGCGCTGCAAGGGCCGGGATTCCCGATGCCTGCGGCAACATCGCAGCGCCGTCGTCGTTTTCGCCCAGCGGATACCTGATTCCGACCTGCTTCGCCAGCGCCCTGACCACGGGACAAGTGCCGGTCTTGATTGGAAATTTGTCCCGCAATGCCGGCACGCAACCGACCGTGTTCTTTAACGACCTCCGCATCGCGCGCATGATCAGGTTGCGGGAGAGAATGCAACTGCAGGGGATCATGGACCTGTTCAACATCGTTAACAAGAACAACGTCTCCGCCGTCAATCCCATCTGGAATTCGGCCGGTACGCCGACAGCCTCCTACGATCCTCGCCAGTTCCAGTTCGCTCTACGCTTGTCCTGGTAAGGGTTATTCGTTGGACCGGGTTTAGGATGCGACGATTCAGCTTCACGGCGCTCTCCACGGGCGCCGTTTCTCTTTTCCCGTTACTGGCGGCTTCTTCACCCGAGACTTGAAACTCGAAACTGTTTTTTGCCATTTACAATCGAACTCTCATGAAACGCCGTTCTGCCGACGCTACCCGCTGTGTTCATGCCGGAGAAGATCGCCACGGGAAGTCCGCCCCGCTCACCACCCCGATCACGCAAACCTCGGTCTTTGTCGTCCCCGGACTCGACCAACTGCGCCGCTATGCGAAGGGCGACCGCAACCTCTACCTCTATGCGCGTTACGGCACACCGACCGTCAAGGCAGCGGAAGACAAGATCGCTGCTCTCGAAGGCGCCGAAGCGGCGGTCATCACTGCCAGCGGCATGTCAGCCACGCTGATCGCGGCCCTCGCCACCTGCCAGGCTGGCGACGAGATCGTCTCGATGCTCGACATTTACGGCGGCACGGTGAAGCTGTTCGAAAACGTGCTCTGGCGTTGCGGCATCAAAACGCACTTCATTCCCTATCACGACCTGGTCAACGCCGAGCGCTACTTCACCCGCAAGACCCGCATGTTGTTTTTGGAGACACCTACAAATCCCACGTTGCGCTGTGCCGACATCGCCGCCCTGTCTGCTATGGCCCGCCGCCACCAAGCCTGTGTCGTCGTTGACAACACCTTTGCCACTCCGGTTTTGCAGAAACCGCTCGAGCTCGGCGCCAACATCGTGATGCATTCCGCAACCAAGTATCTCGGCGGACACAGCGATCTCACCGCCGGTGTACTCGCCGGATCGAAGCGGTGGATGGACCGGGCACGCGAAATGATGATCCTCACTGGCGGATGCCTGGATCCGGGATGTGCCTATCTGCTGTTGCGTGGATTGAAGACCCTGCACCTGCGCGTGGAGCGTGCCTGCCGAAACGCGGCGGCCATCGCCGCGGCGCTCGAGCAGCATCCCAAGGTCGCGCATGTGTACTATCCCGGACTTCCCAGCCACCAAGCCCACGATCTGGCCGCGCGCCAGATGAAGGACTTCGGCATGATGGTCTCCTTCGAGTTGCGCGGGGAAGAGCCGGCCGTCGATCAATTCATCAAGAGTGTGAAGCTCTGGTATCTGGCCACCAGCCTCGGCGGGGTGGAATCGATTCTTTCCTACCCCAGACTCTCCTCGCACATCGGACTGAGCCGGAAACGGCTCAAGCTGCTGGGCGTCACTCCCTCGACGGTTCGGCTTTCGGTAGGGATCGAGGACTCCGCCGACCTGATCGCCGACCTCGAAGCCGCGCTGGATCGCGCTTGAACGATTGGGCAGGCTTTTAGGGTGCATTTACGGCTGCTTTGGAGAGCGGTGTCCCGCGCGGCTGGGGTCCGCGCGTAGCAACGAAAATAAAGCCCTTTTACGGCACGGCTGAAGCCGTGCCCTGATACAAGGCCCTCAAGAGCGAGTTTTTCAGCAGCCTTTAAAGGGCGTGCTCCACCCTGCCTATTCATCTGCTGGGAAACGACTCTAGCGCTTCCGCAACCTTGGGAAGGCCTAGTACTCTGCTGTCATCCACTCGGACCAGCCGCGACAGGGGCGGGACCAAGGATGGAAGCCGCAAACGCCTCTCCGTCGTTGCCTCCCCTCTGACCCTCGTAGTACCATCACCTTGCATTCTTTTCGTCAGGAGAGGGCTGTTTCGTTAGTAATGAGATTTCTTCGGTGCATGGTTGCCCCCGCCCTGCTTTGTGCCGTGCTGTTCAGCGCGGGCTGCGAACCTTCCCAACCCAAAAACACTGCTGCCAAGGTCGAGCCACAGGCAACTGCCCCAACGGTCACTCCATCGAGCGCGAGCTCCAGCGCCGACCCACCGGCCGCCGAGCCCGCGGCGACTCCCAAACCCCAGTCTGAAGCGGTTGACGCCCTGATCGCGCAGGCCGAAAAGCTCTACAACGCCGGACAGGCGAACTATCAAGCTGGACACCTTGACGCCGCCAAGCAGAATTTCGATCAGGCCTTCAACCTCCTGCTCTCCAGCAATATCGAGGTCCGCGGCAACGACCGTCTGGAACACGAGTTTGACAAGATCGTCGACGGGGTCCACGACCTGGAACTGGTGGCGCTAAAACAGGGCGATGGGTTCACCGAACAGCGCTTTGAGCCCGCTCCCATCGATGAAGCCAATGACATTACGTTCCCGGTGGATCCGAACGTCCGCGCCCAGGCCGAGGCCGAGATCAAGACCACCAAGTCCGACCTGCCGCTCATGCTCAACGACCAGGTCGCCATGTTCATCAATTACTTCTCGAGTCCCAAAGGACGGCCCACGCTCGAACATGGCCTCTCCCGGGCTGGCCGTTATCGCGATTTAATTTCGCAGACACTCAAGCAGGAAGGCGTTCCCCAGGACCTGATCTATCTCGCCATGGCCGAGTCTGGATTCCAGCCGCTGGCCGTGTCGCGTGCCGGGGCCCGCGGCATGTGGCAGTTCATGTCCGGACGTGGCGCGATGTACGGTCTGGATCGCAGCTGGTGGGTTGATGACCGCCAGGATCCGGAGAAGTCCACCCACGCGGCCGCCCGCCATCTCAAAGACCTCTACGATGAATTCGGCGACTGGTACCTCGCCATGGCGGCCTACAACACCGGTCCCGGCAACATCCAACACGCCGTCGAGCGCACCGGATACGCGGATTTCTGGGAGCTCTATCGTCGCGGGGTGCTGCCCGAGGAGACCCGCAACTACGTGCCCATCATCGTGGCGGTCACCATCATGGCCAAAAACCCGGCGCAATACGGTCTTGAAAGCGTTGTCCCTGAGAAGCCGGTACCCACGGACAAGGCCACCATCAACTACCCCGTCGATCTGCGTCTGGTTGCCGAGTGTCTCGATACCTCGGCGAGCTACTTGCAGGAGCTGAATCCCAGCCTGCTTCGAATGACCACTCCCAAGGACCAGACCTTCGCCCTCAATCTGCCTGCCGGCACCAGGGAAAAGTACGAAACCGCGATCGCGTTGATTCCGCCGGACATGCGCACATTTTGGCGGTATCACCGGGTGGAATATGGGGACACCCTCGCATCGATCGCCCGCAATTACCACACGTCGACCAGCGTGATCGCCGACGCCAACAACCTCCCAGGGGACGACGTCAGGGTCGGGTCGAAGTTAATCATCCCGATCGCACCGAGCAAGGCCGACGCGGTTGCGTACTCCCGCAAAGCCACACATTACACAGTCCGCAAGGGGGACACCCTGGGATCGGTTGCCGACGACTTCCAGGTTCCGATCGACAAGCTGCGTAAATGGAACCGCCTGCGCGGGAACACGGTGGCCGTAGGACGCACCTTGATCATTTACAAGCCGTTGGGGGAAGGAAGTGGCCCGGAAGTGGCATCTGGCAGCAATCATCCGGCATCCAAGTCAGGCAAGAAGGGCAAATCGGCCAAGGGCGGTTCCGAGGCTTCGGCCAACTCTGAAACCGCCGCCACCTACCACAAAGTCAAGAAAGGCGAGACCCTCAGCGGTATCGCGGAGTCCTACAACACCACCGTCGCCAACCTGAAAAAGAACAACACCAACTTGTCGGCCAACCTGCGGGCCGGGGAGGTCCTCGTAATCCGGAAGTAACCCCTCCGCCGCTCCGTCGGTAAACTTCATCACTCTTTCCTGTTTGCGCACTTCCCTTGTCGCCGATGTTCTGATACAACAAGGCGCGTCGCAGTTTTTGTGTGCCGCGGTATCACAACTGGGTTCGTTTTCTCCGTGCTATAATCGCGCGCCTGTTTGATGCGGCGTTGTTTTGAGTTCAACCTTTAATCAGCCTTGCGAGCAGCCCCTGTTTGTTAGCGGAGCCCGGCAACCTCAGGAGGACACATGACGGCTTTCGATGAAACTTTGTACGGACGTGACGACGAGATGGATGACTACGGAGACGGTTCCTACGGCGATTCGCCCAACAATGAGGAGTACGAAGAGGAAGAAGAGGAAGAAGAAGAGCCCGAATCAATTTCCGTGATAGAAGTGGTTGAGGCGGAAGAAAGCGAACCGGAAGAGACAACGGTCACCACTGCTCCTCCTCCGCCCGCAAAGAAAGCAGCACCGCCCAAGCCTCCGAAGCCGGCTGCCAAGACGGCACCTCCGAAACCGGCCGCGAAGGCACCGGCAAAGAAGGCTGCGAAAAAAGCCGCTGCAAAGAAGAAGGCCGCACCGGCCAAGAAGAAAGTGGCCAAAAAGCCGGCCAAGAAGGCTGCGAAAAAAGTGGCCAGGAAGCCGGCCAAGAAAGCCGCGAAGAAGGCTGCGAAGAAAGCGGCCAAAAAGCGCCGCCGCTAGTCCCGATTCATCAGCTACACAAGCCACGGTTCGCGCCGTGGCTTTTTCATTTCTGTTGGTCCGTAGGCCTTCATCAGAGCAAAACCTCGTCCAAAATTCAGCAGGGACGGCGTTGCCGAAAGCTGTCGTAATTGCCACATCCGTTGCGCGCGTCCGGTTGCCATCAGAATGCGGCCGATGCGTGGAGTGTTGAACCTTGCGTCAAGGGCCCACCGGCGATCGCTCAGGCACGCTTCCAACCAGGCGCTGAAAACGCCTGGCCCTGCAGGAGGCACGCCGATGTCTCCTAAGTATCCCGCATATCGGGCCGTAATGTTCAGGCAGCGGCAGAACGTGACCGCGAGGTGCTGGTAATCCCGGCAGACCCCGACACGCTCGGTGTAGACATCCAGCGCAGTTCGCGTCGGCCGCGCGAAATGGTAGCCAAATGTGACGTTGCGCGCACCCAGTCGCAGATCGTCTGCACTCTGTGTGCGCCTTTTGCAGCGTCCCCAGACAACTCAACCGCCGTATTGGTGAGCAAATCGATCTTGCCCTAGCGGCTAGGCAACAGGTATCGCAGCGTGTCATAAAGCAACCGCCCCACGGGAACTTCCTGCGCCTTTGGATCGTGCCAGTCTGGCTCCCCCGAATCCTCAATCAACGTCGAGTTGTGCAACCGTATCTTCCCGCGTGGTATCACGAAGCGCGACGCTTCGTTCCCGAAGCTGTCGGTGTAGTGATCGATCTCGACCGGGGGGATCGAGTAGCAGTTGGTCGCGCTCCCTGAGGTCTTGCCGGCGCGAAGGATGAACATTCAGGTGCGCAACCATGGCTACGCGGTCCGCAACTTCAAACGTGATGTCGTAGCCAATTCGAATCAACATGAGGAAACCCGACGGCGGGACCAGAGGCGCGCGGGTTGCGCTGAGCCAAGCGAAAATAAGAATCAACCGACGCCTTTGCTCCCAGTTGGACTATGACTCTACCACGCTAAAAGCGATGCACTCGAAACCCGAGACGATTTCTATTCCCTAATCCCTTGCCTCTGCCATTACAATCCCGATGTTGCGCGCGGGTGTATTTTCGTGCTCTCCACCATCTCAATCAAAAGGGGTTTATTGATGGACAATTCCTGGACTCGTCGTCAATTCATGCGCATCGGAGCAGGTACAATCGCTGTCGGTGCTGCTGCGAAAGTGACGTTGCTCGAACCCTCTGCCCTCTGGGCTTCCGCCAACCCTTTCCAGCCCAGCGACACGGTGCGCTTCGCTTCCATCGGCACCGGAGTGCGAGGATGCGAGTTGCTGAAAGCATCGCTGAGGGTTCCTGGGGTGGAATGCGTGGCGGTCAGCGATCTTTGGGAAGGCCGTCTGACTGCCGCGCAGGAGACGCTGAAGAAATCAGTTGTCACGTCCCGCAACTATAAAGAGATCCTCGATCGCAAGGATGTCGACGCCGTCATCGTCGCCGTGACCGATCATCAGCATCGCCGCGTTGTTGTCGACGCCTGTGCCGCCGGCAAGGACGTTTACTGTGAAAAGCCGCTCTCCCACACGGTTGAGGACGGCTTTGCGATGATCGCCGCCGCGCAGAAGAACAACCGAATCGTGCAGGTTGGCAGCCAGCGCGTCAGTTCCATCCTTTACGAAAAAGCTCGTGAGATTTACGCTTCCGGCAAGCTGGGCGAAGTGTGTTGCATCGAGGCCTACTGGGACCGCAACTCCGCCAGTGGCGCCTGGGTCTATCCCATTCCTCCCGGGGTGAACGATCAGAACATCGACTGGACAACCTTCCTCACGGGCGCGCCAAATGTCTCTTTCGACCCTGTGCGTTTCTTCCGCTGGCGGTGCTTCACCGACTACGGCGAAGGATTGGGCGGCGACCTCTTCGTTCACCTGATCTCGGGGATCATGTTCATCACCGGAACCAATACAGTCGCTTCGCGCGCCCAAACCACCGGTGGGCTCTACCGTTGGAAGGACGGCCGCCAGTTCCCCGACCTGATCGAGACATACTACGACTACCCCAATTTCCGCGCCGCCGTGCGCTGCAACTTGAACAACGATGGCGGCGAGTTCATCGGCTTCTACGGCACCGAAGGCACCATAATCATCAAGGACGCCACACTTACTTTCTCGCCGCAGAACACGCGGCCACAAATGGAGGACTACTCCACCAAAGGCTGGCCTGAGGGCCTGCGCAAACAGTACGAGGCGGAGTGGGAGAAGGAGCATCCGCTCCCTGCGCCCTTCGCCACCCAGCTGACCGAAGAGGTCGAAACCTACGCGCCGCCGAAGGGCTACAACGACACCGTCGATCACGAGGCCAACTTCTTCAACGCGGTGCGTACCCGTAAGCCGTGCGTTGAGAATGAAGGGTTCGGCAACAATGCGGCCATCGGCTGTCATCTGGCGAATTACTCGTACTTCAACAAGCGTGCCGCAATGTGGGACGCCAATGCAAAGAAGATCACAGGATAGCGCTCATGCTTGCCGGTGCGGCCGCTCGAACCGAAGCCGCGTCGGCCCCCCGTGCGATAGTGCGAGAGGACGAGTTATGCTTGCTGGAAGATTCACATGTGCACTGCTTCTGCTGACAGCCATTCCCGCCATGAAGGCGCCCCAGGTTCGCGCCGCGCTTTTCGGCACTAACCCGGGTATAAAACAGACCAGTCAAACCGAGGGGGGGCATTCTGCTATGACGTTCAGTGTGACCAGTCCGGCGTTCGCTTCGGGCGCGGCCATTCCGAAACCCTACACCTGCGAGGGCACCGATATCTCTCCGGCGCTCGCCTGGAGCGGCTCTCCTACCCAAACCGCCGGCTTGGCGCTGATCGTAGACGATCCAGACGCACCAGTTGGCACGTGGGTGCATTGGGTGATCTGGAACCTCCCGGGCAGTGCGCACCAGCTTCAGGAGAACGTTCCGAAGCACGACCGGCTGGACAGTGGCGCGGCGCAGGGAAGCAACGATTTCAGGAAGATTGGCTACAACGGGCCGTGTCCTCCTCCGGGCAAGACGCATCGCTATTTTTTCCGGCTCTATGCCCTGGACGGCAAACTTAACCTTGCGCCGGGCGCGACGCGCAAGGAACTCGACGCTGCCATGAAGGGACACATCCTGGCCCAGGCCGAGTACATGGGAACGTTTCGTCGATAGCTGCGCGGCGGTGACCCAGCCTTTCCAAGCACGCCGCAATTGAGGAGTGTCCCATTCCCAGTCGGCGGTATATGCCCACAGGGTAGAAGCATCGCTTTTTCAAGTCGGGAAGGACCGATTACCTTCTTCATTTCGCGTCGCAGCTTTACCGGTGGATTACCATGATTGCTCTGGCGTCTCCCACGAGGCGCGACAGCGGAGGCACTTTTGCATGGCAGCGCTGCGCAGTGGTGACGCCCAGCTTTTCTACGAAATCACAGGAACGGGCCCGGACGTAGTCCTGCTTCATCCCTTCCCGCTGAATCACCAATTCTGGGACAACGTGATCGATCAGCTCAGCTCTCGCTACCGCTTGCTGCTGCCCGACCTGCGCGCGCACGGCGATTCCGAAGCCGGAGACGGCCCCGTGACCATGCAAAAGCTGGCCGGTGATCTCGACCACCTCTGTCGTGAACTCGCCATCACCAAGGCGATTTTCGTTGGCGTATCCATCGGAGGCTATGCGTTGTTTGAATTCTGGAAGGGTTTTCGCGAGCGCTTTACGGCACTCGTGCTGGCCAATACTCGTGCGGCTGCCGAGACTTCCCAGGGACGCGCCGGTCGCCTGCAAACCGCCGACAAAGTGCTGCGCGAGGGTACTGCGGTATTCACGGAAGACTTGCTGCGGAAGCTTTTCTCGAAGGTTACGCTGTCAAGTCGCCCCGACATCGTTGACGCAGCCCGGGCCATGGCGGAAAAGATGTCACCCACCGACATCGCCGAAGTGCAACGTGGCATGGCGGAGCGTGCGGATTCCATTCCCACGCTGGCCACAATCAATGTGCCGGCACTGGTGATCGCCGGAGAAGATGACAGCGTGCCGCTCAGCGAACTGAAGCTGATGCACGAACTCATCGCGGGCAGCAGATTCCGCGTGATTCGCAAGGCCGGCCATTACGCGGCTATGGAGCAACCTGCCGAGTTTGGCCGCCTGCTGCGAGCGTTCTTCGACAGTCTCCCTCGCGGTTGAGGCCGCCCATCCGGACGATCGATCGGTTTTGTGACCGGTGTCACCATCATTCCCGACCCCTCTTCAGTAGAATGAAGGCGTCATGATCGATGCCCTTCTCGTTCCCGAAAAGACGGTGGTTACCGCCAAGGGCGACAGCGAACCACTCGACGTCAGCGCAGCCTCAAACCCGGTGTTTCTGGCCACGCTCAACATCACAAAAGTCGTGGAGCAGGAATCGATTGAACTCACCTTCTTCCCATCCGCCGACGGCGTTACCTGGGAAGCCAAGCCGGTAGCGTCGTTACCGCAGAAGTTCTACGTCGGCAAGTCTCCGCTGCTGGTGGACCTATCACAGACGAAGGACGCGAAATTTCTGCGGGCGCACTGGGAAGTCAATCGCTGGGGGCGCGGCCCCGCCACGCCGAGTTTTGAAATCAGCCTGCGGGTGCGCGAAATTCCGGCGGAGCTGCTGCGGGAAGCGCGTGCCGAAGCGGCCACCCGTCGCTAACCGGCGCGTCCTTCCGGTAGTCTAGTTTCAGCACAACCAGGAACTGAGGACGCGCTCCTCATGCAGGGAAACGAGTCAGTAGTTATCCGTCCAGCGCGCAATGTGCTGGGAAGTATTCGCGTGCCCGGCGACAAATCGATTTCGCACCGCTATGCCATGCTGGCGGCGTTGGCACGCGGACGTTCGCGTTTCGAGAACTATTCGCCTGGCGCCGACTGCAACAGCACGCTGGGCTGCATGCGGGCCTTGGGTTGCAGTGTGGAGCGCGACGAGCAGGGCGCGGTCGTCATCGAGAGGATTGGCCCGCAGCTACACCCTCCCAGCGCTGCTCTCGACTGCGGCAACTCAGGCTCGACCATGCGCATGTTGTCGGGCATCGTGGCAGCGCAACCTTTCACTAGCGAATTGATCGGCGACGAGTCGCTCTCGCGGCGGCCGATGAAGCGCGTGATGGATCCCCTGCGCAAGATGGGCGCGGAGATTACCGCCACGGATGACCATGCTCCGCTGCGGATTGCCGGCACGGAGTTGCACGGCATCGCGTATCAGGTTCCTGTCGCCAGCGCACAGGTAAAGAGCTGCCTGCTGTTCGCGGGCCTGCTCGCCTCAGGTCAGACTACTATCGAGGAGCCAATGCGCACCCGCGATCATGGCGAGTTGGCGTTGCGCGCCTTTGGCGCCGACGTTACCCGCTCTCGCAACTCTGTAACCATTGCGGGAGGCCAGACCCTACATTCGCTCGAGGCATACATTCCCGGCGACAGCTCTTCAGCTGCATTTTTCCTTTGTGCGGCGGCGATCTTCCCCGAGTCCAACCTCGTCATCGACGGCGTGCTCCTGAATCCCACCCGATCGGCGTTGCTTGACGTGCTCACAGCCATGGGCAGCCGCATATCGATGGTGCGGGTCGAGGAACAGCACGGCGAACTGGTCGGCACCATCTCGCTGACGGCCGGCAGCAAGAAGCCGGTGGAGATTTCCGGAGCGCAGACCGCGCTGCTGATCGATGAACTCCCGGTGCTGGCGGCGATTGCTCCCTACACCGGCGGCCTCATCGTGCGTGACGCCGGTGAGCTGCGGGTGAAGGAATCGGACCGGCTCACAGCGGTGACACGCAATTTGCAGGCGATGGGCGCGCAGCTCGAGCAGACCGCCGACGGCTGGAGGATTCCAGGTGGCCAGAGACTGCACGGCGCTGAAATCGACAGCTTCGGCGATCACCGTATCGCTATGGCATTTGCGATTGCGGCATTGCTGGCGAAAGGCGAGACGGTTATGCGTAACTCCGAGTGCGTGGCGATTTCCTATCCTGGATTCTTCGCTGACCTGGAGAAGCTTCTGGAACGCTAGTTAACTTTGTCTAGCATCAAAAAAAAGTGCGCCGCGCTCACTCGTGTCACTCCATCAAATCTCACCAGAATTCTCTATTGCTTAATCTAATACTCGGTATCGATCGGCTCGGGAGCTTTGGCCTCTTCGGGCTCCAGGGAAAGCTCTTCACGTGGTTCCTCCATCGCGCCGGGCTCGCCTTCTTTCCTTTTCAGGCGGACCACCGTGATCTTGGCAAAGCCTTCCTCAAATTTCGGCGGCCGAAGCTTTCCGGCCATGCGCATCATGACGTCTTCCGGCACGTTGCGCTCGCGGCGGCGATTGCGCTCGATGCACACCTCCGGAGGAACATCGAAAAACACGGCATGGGCCTCATAGCCAAAGTCATGCGCCAATTTCACCCAACTGCGGCGCTCGTGCGGCGAGAGATTGGTGGCATCCACGTAATTCCACGGACGCTTGGCCAGCAAGCGCGCACGCAACATAGAACGCAGAGTGGAAAACACCAGGTCCTGATAGCGCTGCTCGGTGACATCGTCAAAGATTAGTATCCGCACCATGTCGCTGGAGAGTGGGAGAATACTGTGGCGCTTGAACCACGTGCTCTTGCCCGATCCGGGAAGCCCGATCGCCAGTACCACCGCGCCTTTGGACTTGCGCGCCTCGTGCGGAGCAGGCGGACGCACCCCGGCCGACGCCGGCTCACTCGGCTC
>Ga0306920_100011837_pt1 | contig 11823 bp, 9 predicted proteins | sample flu12Cox44000170_FD_204666 | JGI IMG/M metagenome (GOLD analysis project Ga0306920, IMG submission 204666) | Lab enrichment of tropical soil microbial communities from Luquillo Experimental Forest, Puerto Rico - flux4day.12C.oxic.44.000.170 (v2)... | ecosystem: Environmental > Terrestrial >...
ACCGCTGTCCCAGGGATCTCTATCCCCGAGTCTCTACTGGACCCTGCCCGTAGGAGGCACACTTGCCGGTGCCTCTGGAGCGGGGCCGTCCTCAAGCAATCCCTGAGGCCCTCCGGGAGGCGGCGGGGGAGGAGCCGCCTGGTCACCGCCCTGGCGCCGGGGTCCCCGGTCCCAGTTCCGGTGCATCATTTGGTGGTTCTGGCGAAATTCCTGCACCTGCTTCCACTGATCAGGCGTAAGCTTCGACCGGAGCGCAAACAGAAAACGCGCATTCGCCTTTTCCAGTTCAGCGCGCGCCTGCGCTACCTTGTCGATCTGTTGAAACGCTGCGGACTCGTTGGGCTGATCGTCACGCATCAGGGGTTCAAGCGCCAGTTCTGCTTTCTCCAGGTTTGCGCGCAGATCGATCAGCTGTTCGCGATGCTGCTGGAGGATACCGTCCATTGCTTTGCGCTGATCATCAGTCAATTGCAGTTTCTGTACGATTTCCGGATTGTTCCACCACTTGCCACCGCCTCCGGGCCCAAGAGCCCGCTCCATGGGAGGCCTGTGAGGACCAAATCTTGGGCCCCCATCCGGCGCGCCCGGGGCGACCGGCGCGCCAGGATTCTGGGCGCCCACAGCTCCCGCCGAAAAAAGAGCGGCGACAGCTACACCCAAACGTAATGCGTTAGTGACTTTCATTCTTCTCTCCTCGCCCCCCGCCCCAAGGGGACTTCGCTTTCCGTTATTTACTTCCCTCGTCACTCATCAATGAAGCCAACGGCTCCATAGCACTTGGAACTTCACGCGATAAATCGCTGTCCACCTTGGCCAGCAAGTCCTCTTCTTCGCGAGCACGCTCAGCGGCAAGCTGCTGCTGATGCTCGGCCTCGCGCGCAGCCGCTGCCCGAGCCTGCTCCTGCTGGTGATGGTTCTGATACAAGCCGCCTGAAACCGCACCGACGAATACAGCGCTTCCCAACACCCATCCCGGAGTTGACCACTGCGACTTGCGGGTCGTGACCTCGGCTGGAACACGTGAGCGGCTCACCATCGAATCGCTCCACGCATGCACGCTGGCCCTGAAGTTGCCAATGGCCTCTCGTGTCTTCGGGTCCAGCGGGTCCAACCCCTCCCGTTCCGTTGCCCGGTGTGTTCCGGTCAGGTTTTCGTCGTTGCGTTCCATCTACTTCTCTCCCAACTCTGCCCGCACTCTGCTCAACGCCCTTGAAAGATGCGCCTTCACAGTACCTTCGCTCAACCCGGTCGCGTCGGCGATCTCCTTGAGTTCGAGCTCTTCCACAAATCTTAAGAGAAACACCGTGCGCTGACGCTCGCTCAACCCGTCGACTGATCGCCACACGTTCGCCACTTGCTCGCGCGCCAGCATCTGCTGCTCTGCTGAACGCTCTCCGCTCGGAAGCCAATCGCTGGCCTCCTCCACATCCACCGCATTGGTGCGCGTATGACGCCAGAACTGGAGGCGCCGGTTCCGCCAGTTGTCTTTCTGCAGATTGATTGCGATGCGCATCAACCATGTCATGGGGCTCGAGTCACCTCGAAAGCTCGACCAGTTTCGATGCGCCTTCAAAAAGCAGTCCTGCGTCAGCGTTTCAGCCAGATCCACATCGCGCGTAGACGCCAGTAGAAACCGGAAAATCTGCGCCCGGTGAGTTGCGACAATGCTCGCGAAGTCCCGCTCGGCGACTTCATCCGCCGTGGCCTTTGTCATCGGATCCAACGTGGTGCAGGCCGCCATCACTCAGGTAGACGCCTGCTTTCGTTGCAAGTTTACAGCCACTCTGGAATTCTCATCGTGCTTAACTCCCGCTCTGATAAACTCTTGGTAAACGCTTACCGCATTGATTCGCAGGACCCCACATCATGCTCCTTGAATCCCTTCGCCACCAGGTTCTCGAAGCCAACCGCGAAATCTCCCGCCGCGGTCTCGCACCCCACACGTTTGGAAATGCAAGCGGAATCGACCGCTCGGGCCCCCTGTCGCTCGTCGTCATCAAACCCAGCGGTGTCGACTATGCTTCTCTCAAACCTTCAGACCTCGTCATCACTGATCTCGATGGAAAGATCGTGGAAGGCACGCTCCGTCCCTCAAGCGATCTGGACACTCACACCTTTCTCTATCGCGAATTTCCCCAGATCGGCGGAATCGTACACACTCACTCTGAGTTCGCCACTGCATGGGCGCAGGCGGGGAAGCCTATACCCTGCCTTGGCACAACGCACGCCGACTACTTCCACGGTCCGGTACCGGTGACCGAGCCGCTCACTGCGGAAGAGGTTGCCGAGGGCTACGTGCGAAATACCGGAGCCGTTATCGTTCGGCGCTTCCGTTCGGACGGGCTCGACCCCGCCGCCGTACCCGGCGTGCTCGTGGCCGGACATGCCCCTTTCGCCTGGGGCAAATCTGCGACCGATGCCGTGGAACATGCGGACTGTCTCGAGTACATCGCCCGTCTCGCTTTCCGCACGGTTCTGCTCAATGCATCTGCCGGACCGATCCCGACTCACGTCAGCGAGCACCACTACCTTCGAAAGCATGGCGCAAAAGCAACCTACGGACAAAAATAAGCGCACCCCGGGCTGTGGACGGAACCGGGTTAGCTTAACCAGAGACCAGGACAATCTCCCGTCAAAGCCCTTGCTACAGAATGAGCTACCGATTTCAATATGCCGATCCTTTTAGCTGGATATATCCTATTGTTTTTTGCAGCCCTGTCGAAAAAGGAGCATCACATTGGTTGACCTTCGACGCCCTTCCCCGTCCCTATACCGTGTCTCTTCAAGCGCTTGCCCTGATATTACCTGAGAGCGAGAACGCGTCGGGGCATGGCATCCGACGTGCTATGTAGCTCATGAAGTCAGTTTCCCACTCCATGGAGACGAGTCTATTCAATCGCTTGCAGGCGACACTGCTGGCCGTGGTCACGGCCGGACTGGTGCTATTGGCGGTGCTCAACTTCCGCCAGGAGGGAGAGACTCAGCAACCAAACGATGGTGTGTGGTGGGCAGAATCTTCACTTGGGAACGGACTCATTGCTGAGAGGGTCCTGCCTGACAGCCCCGCCCAGCGTGCAGGTATCGAGCCGCGGGATCTGCTGACCGCCGCAAATGAGAGCCCGACCCTACGGGTTGCGGATCTTGAGCGCGAGCTTTATCGCACCGGAATCTATGGCAAGGTCTCCTACGCCATCACGCGCGATGGCGTCCCCCTCGACACTCCGGTAATTGTCATTCCGGAACCGGCTGACCGCAGTCTTCAGCACGCGCTTCGCTTTATTGGTCTCATCTATCTCGCCATCGGGCTCTACGTCCTCTTCCGTCGCTGGACGGCGCCGAGAGCCATGCATTTTTACCTCTTCTGCCTCGTCTCGTTTGCATTGAATTCGCTCAAGTTCACCGGAACCTGGGACGTCCTCGACAAGACTGTCTTCTGGTTCAATGAACTCGCAGTGGCGCTCCAACCCGCGCTCTTCCTCCACTTCGCGGTGAGCTTCCCGGTGGAGCGGCTGAAGGGTATCCGGCGCCGCTGGCTTCTTCCGGTGCTCTATGCTCCCGGTATCGCGCTCTTTTGCCTGTGGGTGACGGCGCTCAACCGCTGGCAGGCCACCGGATTGCTGCGACACAGGCTTGAGCAGGTCGATTACGCGTACATCGCGGCCTTCTACGTCTGCTCAGCGCTCCTTTTCATTCACAGCTACAGCCGTCCGAATCCGCCGCTTTTGCGGCAGCAGTTGAAGTGGCTCACCCGCGGAACGCTCCTGGCGGTTCTGCCCTTCACACTGCTCTACGCCATCCCGTTCCTTTTCGACCTGCGCATGCCCGGACTGCTCACCAAGCTCGCCGGGGTCTCGCTCGTCTTTCTGCCGCTTACCTTCTGCTGGGCAATCGTCCGTTATCGCCTCATGGACACGGACCTCATCTTCAAGCGCGGTGTGGCCTACACGTTGGCCACCGGCGTGTTGTTGGGCGGGTATTTCGGCATCATTGCGCTTGCTGCCGACCTGGCACACAATCGACTTCCCGAGGGCTTGCGCGCATGGGGAGAGGGCATCGCCATCGTCGCCATCCTCGCGATCTTTGAGCCGCTCAAGCGCAAGATCCAGGGCTGGGTCGATAAGGCATTCGACCGCCACCGTTACGACTATCGCAAGGCTCTCGTCGAGTTCGGTCGCGGTCTCAGTTCTGAGACGGACATCGAGGCGCTGCTCTCGTCCATCGTCGAGCAGCTCCCGCGCACTCTGCTTGTCTCGCGTGTCGCCGTATTTTTGGCAACGGAGCCTCGCGGGCTTCGCCTTGCCGCTTCCCACGGCCTGCCCTCCGCATCCGTGCACAGCACGCTCGCGCTTGGTTTCCTGGACTTCGATCGCGCCGCAGACCACTCGCACATCTTCCTCGAGAACGCGCAGCAGGCTTTGCATCTGCCGCCTGACCAGCAGCGCACCGCGGCCATGCTTGACCTGAACTACTACCTGCCGTGCCGCGTGCAGGACGGCGCAATTACACGCACCATCGCCGTGATTGGCCTCGGACGCACCATCGGCGGCGATTTCCTCTCCAGCGAAGACGTCGAGTTGCTCGAATCGCTTGCCAGCTACATCGGCATCGCGCTTCAGAATGCAAGCCTGTATTCACGCCTCGAAAGCAAGATCAGCGAATTCGAGCGCCTTAAGGAATTCAACGAGAACATCGTTGAATCCATCAACGTGGGCATCCTCGCCATCGACCTCGAAGATAAGGTTGAAAGCTGGAACGCGCAGATGGAGGCGATGTACGCGGTCAGCCGCAGCGAGGCCATCGGCCAGGACCTCAGTTCCGTATTTCCCGAGGGATTTGTATCCGCACTCGAAGCGTTTCGAAATGAGGCGGGCGTACACCACCTTTACAAGTTCCCACTCACCACACGCGCAGGCGAGCAGCGCACCGTCAACATTGCTGTTGCGCCTCTTCTCTCGCGCGACTTCGTCGCAGTTGGCCGCATTATTCTGGTCGACGACATCACTGAGCGCATCTCTCTCGAAAACCAGCTCGCCCAAGCCGACAAGCTGAGCTCCATCGGCCTGTTGGCCGCCGGCGTTGCACACGAAATCAATACGCCGCTCGCGGTCATTTCTTCGTACGCACAGATGCTTTCAAAGCAGATGAGAGCCGATGCCCGGTTTGGCCCTGTGCTTGAAAAAATAACGCAGCAAACCTTTCGCGCCTCGGAAATTGCCAACGGTTTGTTGAATTTCTCGCGTACTTCAACAACCGAATTCCGCGAAACGAATCTGAACCAGGTGATTCGCGACACACTCTCGCTGCTCGACCATCAGCTCAAGACCGCGCAGGTAATTGTTGAGGTCGAACTGGCAGAGAACCTGCCGGCGATTTCAGGAAATCCTGGAAAGCTGCAGCAGGTCTTTCTGAATCTCCTTCTGAACGCCAAGGAGTCGATGCCCGGTGGCGGACGGCTGCGCGTTGCCACCATGGTCAACGGTCATGTGGAAGCGCTCGTTTCGGACTCCGGCTCAGGCATTGCGCCGGAACATCTCAAGCGCCTCTACGATCCGTTCTTCACCACCAAGACTACTCCGCGGCCGGGGGAGAGACGCGGAACGGGACTCGGCTTGTCTGTCTCCTACGGGATCATTCAGGAGCACGCGGGCAAAATTCACGTCGAAAGCGCCGTCGGAGCCGGCACAACATTCCACCTTGAGTTTCCTCTCATAAGGAAGTCGGTACATGTCTGAGGTTGAACAGTCTTTGAATCTTTCCTCCGGTCCTGTGTTCGCGTCCGGCGCGACCGGCGGCAGCATCCTTGTGATTGACGACGAAGCCGGCATCCGCGAGTCGCTCGAAGTGCTGCTCACGCTTGAGGGCTACTCCGTCAGAATGGCCGGTGACGGCGAACAGGGATTACGCATACTCGAGCTCGAGAACTTCGATCTTGTGCTTCTCGATCTAGCTCTTCCCGGCCAGAGCGGTCTGGAGCTTCTACCGCAAATCAAGGAGCGCCAACCCGACACGCCGGTCATTATGATAACGGCGTACGGCACGGTTGAAAACGTCGTTGAAGCGGTCCGCGCCGGTGCGGAAAACTTCATCCAGAAGCCCTGGGACAACGAGAAGCTCCTCGCCGACATTCGTTCGGCTATTGCCCGTTATAAAGCTGAAGAAGAGAATCTCCAGCTCAAACGGACACTGAAGCAGCGCTACAACTATGCCAACATCGTCGGCAAGAGCGAAAGCATGTTGCGCGTCTTTGACCTTGTCGCACAGGTTGCTCCCAGTCGCTCCACCGTTCTCATTCAGGGTGAAAGCGGGACTGGCAAGGAACTGATCGCCAAGGCGATTCATGCCAATTCACCGCGCCGCGACAAGCCTTTCGTTCCCATCAATACCGGGGCGATGCCTTCTGAGCTGCTCGAGTCCACGCTCTTCGGCCACGTCAAAGGGGCATTCACCTCTGCAGTTGCTTCAAAGAAAGGCCTTTTTGAAGTTGCGAACGGCGGCACACTCTTCCTCGACGAGATTGCCACCATGGGCATGGATACGCAGGCGAAGATCCTCCGAGTGCTCCAGGATCGCCGCTTCATGCATCTTGGCGGCATCCAGGAAATTCAGGTCGATGTGCGCATCATCGCCGCGACCAACGTCGATCTGCGCCAGGCCGTACGCGACGGCCGGTTCCGCGAAGATCTTTTCTACCGCCTGAACGTCATTACGATTGATCTGCCGCCGCTCCGCGCCCGCCGCGAAGACATTCCGCTTCTCTGCAATCACTTCCTCGAGTTCTATGCAAAGGAAAATGGCCTCTCGCCCCGCCGTCTATCTGCCGATGCCCTGCGCGCACTGATTGACTACGAGTGGCCCGGCAATGTGCGCGAGCTTGAGAACTCCATCGAGCGCGGTGTTGTGCTGTCATCGGGACCCGTGATTGGCTCTGACCTTCTCCCCGGACACATCACGGGCCGGAGCTTCCAGGACGCACTGCTTGAGCACAATCCCAACGCTTCGCTCTTCGACATTCTCGAAGATATTGAGCGCCGCATCATCATTGAAAAGCTCGAGCGCTGCAACTGGAATCAGACCGACGCGGCAGAGCAGTTCCACATCCCGCTCTCCACGCTGAACCAGAAGATCAAACGTCTCAACATCGAGATCCGGAAACGCGGCAGGGAGTAGTCGAACGCTTCTCCTCAATGTGACGGGTATGTGTCATGCATGCGCAGTCTCATCGCGCGTGCGTGGAAAGCCCATTACACTCCAACCGACTCCTCCTGCCACTGCTCGTCCTCATGCGATTGTCCGCCAAGCGCCGCGAGCCACATCCTCAGAAACATCCTCAGCTCCTCGGGCGGCCTCAGCCACGCATCTGCCGCTGTCGTGCGAATCTCCCTCCGCATCAACACGCTCAGGTGCGGCGCGTCCGCGTTGTTTACGGCTCGAAATGCGCTTTCGTCTGTGAGATCGTCGCCTAGGTAGCTCACCGGCCTCCCCGGTCCGGCTTCGGCGAGAACGGCCTCTACCGCTCCGCCCTTGTCACGACCTACACGCAGTTCAATCCCGGCCTCAAATTCGAGCAGCGTCAGCCCATCGATTTCCGAGAGTGGCTCAAAGAGTGCGCGGGTTTTGCGCTCGATAAGCTGCGCCTGTCGCAGAGGATGGCCACGCCAGTGCATGACAGCTGCATTCGGCTTGTCTTCAAAAAGTCCCCCGAAGGCGTCCCTCCGAAGTTTCTCGCGCACCGCATCGAGTCTCTGACGCGCCATTGGGGGTGCCTCTTCCAGTTCGCGCCTGCCGTCGGGATAAAGTCTTTCCGCGCCGTGCAGGCCCCATACCTGGATCGGCGCATCGAGCTCAAGCATCGTCGGAATTTCCGCAGCCGGCCTGCCCGTCACTACGGCGATGTGCGTCCTTCCCTCGCGCTGAATGTCGGTGATGAGCTTCTGCACTCCCGCCCATGGCCGCGCGGTAAACCGGTCCACACGGAAACCTGCCAACGTTCCGTCGTAGTCAAGCAACAATATCGGCTTCGTTTCCGAAACAAACGAGCAGAAAAATCCTTCCAGCTTCTTTAATGCTTCAGGAGTCAAATACTGCTCTCTTTCTATGCACGTTTACGGTGCGCATCGACTGGAGTCTTCTCTGATCTGGGGCCGGTGGCATACACTTCAACCCCCTCCTGGCTCTCCAATCGCACCTCTCTCAGGTCGCCCAGCACCATGGCGGCCCAGCGATAGATATTGTGTTCCATTACCTGCCGCCGCATCTGCTGCATCCGCTCCCTGCGCTCTGCGCGAGGCATATCAAGCCCGCGGTGGATCGCTTCGGCAACTCCGGCAATGTCGTAGGGATTGACAATCAACGCGTCGCGCAACTCGACCGCGGCGCCAGTGAACTTGCTCAAGACCAGCACGCCGTCCTCATCGTCTCGCGCCGCAACAAACTCCTTTGCAACCAGGTTCATCCCATCGTGAAGCGAGGTCACCAGGCAGACATCAGCTGCGCGATACCAGCGTGTCACCTCTTCATGGTTGCAATGGCGATCGATGAGCACAATCGGTTTCCAACGAGCAGTCTGATACCGCGCATTAATCCGATTCACCTCCTCCTCAACATGCTTTCTCAGATCTGCGTAGCTGGGAATGCGCGTTCGGCTGGGTGAGGCAATCTGCACAAGTGTGAACCGGTCCCAATACCACGGGTGTTCCTCGATGAGCGCCTCAACCGCAAGCAGACGTTCGAGGATTCCCTTGGTGTAGTCCATCCGGTCGACCCCCACGGCGAGGTTCTCCGCATGCACACCAAATTCAGACAAGAGTTCCCTGCGTACTTGTGCTTTTTCCTCGTCGCTCAAGCCGATCGACAGCAACGGCGATGACGTGCTGCCGTCGAAAGCCACGCTTACCGGGTACGGCCGAACCAGCGTTGTGTGTCCATGCCGGCGCGCGGTCATGTGCTCGCGATCAGTGCGCGATTCCAGCACCCGGTCCACTGTTGCGAGGAAGTTATTGCAATGCAAAGGAATGTGAAACCCGAACAGGTCCGCACCGAGCAGTCCATCCAGCAACTGCGCCTGCCAGGGACAGATCCCAAACGCCTCAGGATTCGGCCATGGAATGTGCCAGAAAATCGCTACGCGTGCATCCGGCCGCGCAGCCTTTACAAGGCGGGGCAGCAACGCGAAATGATAGTCCTGCACGAACACCAGCGGATCCGCGCTCCCCTTCATCTCGTCGAGCACGGCGCTCGCGAATTTCTCATTCACGCGCTGATATGCTTCCCAGTCCCCCGCGCGAAAAATGGGTCGCGTGTGCGCAATGTGGCAGAGCGGCCAAAGCCCCTCGTTGGCGAATCCGTCGTAATATTTGGATTCTTCCTCCTCCGAGAGCCAGACGCGGCGCAATGTATAGCGCGGATCGTCCGGGGGAACGCGAAGCCGGTCAAACTCATCCACATTCTGCGCATCTGCATTACCGCTTCCGCTTGCGACCCACACGCCGTCGCAAGCGCGCAACACGGGCTCGATCGCAGTTACCAGGCCGCTGGGCGGAACGATGCAAACGGTCTCCCGTCCCTTGCGCACATGGATATACGGCTCCCGGTTCGACACGACGAAGATGCGGCCGCCCTTGCCCTTGTTCCGCATGTGCACGGCCAGGCGCTCGGGAGTCCAGTTGTTTTCGCCCTCGTCGCGCAACCGCGCTTCGGCGGCCGCGGCGGCGCGCGCTGCAATCAGGCTCTCCGCCATCGTCTCCACTTCACGGGCTAAGGGACTGAAGATGCTCAGTTCCTTACCTCCGGTCCCGAGAGGTCTGTCAACGTGGCCCAGGCGCAGGCCACGGATTCTCTCTGCCACGCGCGTCAGTGGCCTCATCAGCAGCCAGCGCACCATAACGAACGTGACACCCACGATGAGCAAGACGATGGCCACGATGCGCCAGAAACTGTTTTGCCACAACTCGTAACTGGCGTCCCGGATAAAGGCTGTATCAATCAGGATGACCAGTGCGCCAACAAGCCGGTTGCCATCGTGGAGAGGAAACACCTCCTCCAGCCACTGCACACTGCCAGTACTCCCAAAGGCGTTTACTTGCGCTCCCTTCACAAGCGATTTCTCGACATTTGTCCTGGCAAGCGATTGCACTGCCGTTCTTGCCAGCGACTTGAAGGGAGGGTGCCCCAGCGCTTCGAACACCTCAGCAGGGCCACTCGACGCCAGAAGCTTGCCTGCCGGATCGTAGATGCCGACTCCGAGTATCCCAACCTGAGTTCTCGAGCTCTCAGCAAGCGCGGGCAGAGCCTCCTGGTTTCCGTCAGCCAGCGTGCGCTCGATCTCCGGCCGAAGCGCGGTCCCGATCCATGCGGAACGCCGCTCAAGTTCCTGTCTCTGTGCGTGCTTATGTGTCAGCACCTCGAAATAGGTAGAGGCAACCGACACCAGCGTTACGCCCGCGATGAGAGCAAGAATCAGGCGTAAGCGGAACGAATGCATTTGTAAAGTCCCCCATCTCTTTTCCCAGGCGCTGGCTATGCTATCTAGTTAGATGCAAACAAGCATCTCGCGCCGCACCGAGGAGGTCCAGTGGAAAATAACTCCCAAATTCGTTAATTACTTACAAGGGGTTATTCTTGCCCCAGTTGGACTTTTCCGGTCTTCCATGCGCTATGCTTTTGAGCAGAGCAAAACAGCCGCTCACCCTGCAACTTCCGGTACGGCAACCTGATGGCTCTTGGGAAGATCGAAAGTACAGCCAAAAGCATCGTGCTGACGGTGCAGGATTACTCCCTGTTCGCGTATCGCGGCACCACAAACCTTTTTCGCCCACCGATCTATTGGTCCGATCTTCTGGTTCAGGCTGACATCATTGGTGTCGGTTCTGCTTCGATCGTGCTGCTCGCCGGCTTCTTCACTGGTGGTGTGCTTGCCCTGCAGTCCGCCGCAACCCTGTCTCAATTCGGAGCTACGGCGGTCACCGGGCGGTTTGTAAGCGCGTCCATGATCCGCGAACTGGGTCCCGTGCTCACCGGAATTATGGTTTCAGGCCGAAACGCCTCCTCAATGGCCAGCGAACTCGGCTCGATGGTCGTAACTGAGCAGATTGACGCCATGCGCGCTCTAGGTGTTGATCCCATGCGCAAGCTCGTAACGCCGCGCATCTTCTCCTGTATTACGATGCTGTTTTTCCTCACCATCGTCGCGGACTTCTTTGGCATTCTTGGGGGCGCCGCGGTCACCGTCTTCATGAACCATCAGAACGGTACCCAGTATTTTTCCATGGCGTACCAGTACATCCATTTCCCCGACATTATGCAGGGGCTGGTAAAGCCCCTCTTCTCCGGGTTCATCATTTCCAGCATCGGCTGTTTCTACGGCCTTCGAACCACGGGGGGCACCCAGGGCGTGGGACGCTCCACGATTCAGGCGGTCGTCGTTTCGTCTGTGCTGATTATCTTTGTCGACTTCCTCCTGACCCAGGTTATGCTCACTTTCTTCGGTTGATGACAGACACCATCACTCCCGTTCCCCTTGAGCGAGGCGGCAGCGGATCGCCCCTCGAGCCAGACCCTGTCCTCGAGTTTCAGAACGTTGTGATCGCCTTTGACGGTCCGCCCGTTCTCGAGGACGTAAGTTTCTCCGTGGCCCCGGGAGAAACCAGAATCCTTCTCGGCCCCGCGGGCGTCGGCAAGAGCGTCTTGCTTAAGCTGGCCAATGGATTGTTGCGCCCTGATTCGGGACGAATCCATCTTTTTGGCGAAGAGATCACGCGCGTGCGCGAGCGCGACCTTTTTCACCTGCGCATCCGTACGGGTATGGTCTTCCAGGAAGGCGCTCTC
>Ga0306920_100011838_pt1 | contig 11822 bp, 13 predicted proteins | sample flu12Cox44000170_FD_204666 | JGI IMG/M metagenome (GOLD analysis project Ga0306920, IMG submission 204666) | Lab enrichment of tropical soil microbial communities from Luquillo Experimental Forest, Puerto Rico - flux4day.12C.oxic.44.000.170 (v2)... | ecosystem: Environmental > Terrestrial >...
TGCGCCCGGCGCGGTGAGCGGCGGCCAGTCAGCCAACACTGCGAAGGTGCTGGCGCTGTCAACGCTCCAACAATAGCACCGGCCGCTCGGATGGACCGACGGCGGCACGAGCACATAACCGCCGTCGCCCTTTACGTCGATGCCGATCGCGATCTTGTTCTGTGAACACGGCACCGGACGGCCGGGCCATCGGAAGTACACATGCCGACCCGGCCGCGGCGTTATCGCCTCGATGCTCGCCGGCAACGCGCCGTGGATGGCCTCGACCTTGCGCAGCTCGGTTTCGGCGTCGAGGCCGTCCACGTCGATGACGAATACGTTTGACGGTTTGCCGGTGGCTATCCCGACATTGTAACTCGGGTCGGTCCGCCACCACTGTTCTATGATGGCTGGATCGGTGGTGGCGTCCTTGAAGCCATGCGGCGTCGCTGGCTGTTTGGAGCGCGGCAAGCACGGAAAGACGGCCATGCCGCGAGTAGCCAACGCGATGGCGTGGTGCAGCATGGCCGCCTCCGTCAGAATGGAATTTCGTCATCGATGCTCGGCGGTGGCGCTGCCGGTGCTTTGGATGGCGCGAGCGGCAGCTCTCGCGGCTTTCGGATGCGGATGCAGGCGACTGTCTTTCCCTGCATCTCGGTCGTTGTCGGGAAAACCTCGACGCGCACGCCGGGCCAATTGTCCGTTTCGTCGGTGCCGGCACAGTCGGCGACCGCGTCGAAGTTGGTCTTGTTAAGCGGAAGCGATTTCTTCGCGTCGCGGAAATACAGCACGATCTTGGCCTGCTCGCTGCCGTTGGGCTTGAGGGTCTCCAGCGGCGCGCGTGTGATCTCCAGTACGTGCGGCTTGCCCGCCAGGTCGCCGGCGCTCAGATACTTGGTCGGGAAAACATCAGATTTGCGCATAAGTACGGCTCCTTGCTTGATGCAGCCGCCGGGAATTGGGGTGCGCACCGTGGCGGCGGGACGACGCGCTCATTCGCTACTCGCGAAATTGCGTGAGTACGGCGCGTTCGGTGTCATCGAGCTCCTGGCGCACGGTGGTTTCGATCTCGGCGCGCACGCTGGCGAAGTTCACAGCTTCGCCGGTGAGCCAGCGCAGGAACGCCGAGCGGAGAATTAAGAGTATCGCGGTGACCAAGCGCGCAGCGCGATCTTGAGCACGCTGCGGCGGTCGAATATAGTGCGGGTGCATTTGTTACTTCTTTCCGGTCGGTCGTGTGGTCGTTGTGCCAACACCGCACGCCGGCCTTCTCTTTGGTTAGTTAGTCAGCGGCTTCGCTGGTCGGCTGCTCGTGCTCTCGCCAGCTGGGGCGGTCCGGTCCGGCTGTCACGTTTGTCTTAAGATCGCGCAGACCGCGCAAAAACCGCCGCAAGCGCGCGGTCGGGGTTTTTCATGCGGCGTTCAATGGTGCTGGCGCTTCAGTCTTGCGCCGCCGGCTGCGGCGGCGGGGTGACGGCTCGGTGGGAGCCGCGGTGATAGCGTGGTTGGCTGCCATTTGCTTCTCGGCCTCTGTCAAACTGGCACCGTGTCTAGCGATGCACTCGATTTCAGCAGCTTTGAACAGAACCCGGCTTCCGATGCGGATGGGCCGGAGCTTTCCCGTCCGTTGCAGCCAGAAGAGTGTCGTCTCGCCAATTTTCAAAATCGCCAGAGCCTCGGCGCGTGTGAATAGGCGCGGCGGGCCACGGGCACTATTTGCGGAAGATGGGCGCGGCGAGCCGCTGCGAGCATACTTCGCGGAAGGCAGATCGTTGATCAGCTGGTAGTAGAGCGTTGGTCGGTGCTCCTGCAGGTGGCGCAGCAAGTCCTGACCGCTCATTCCATCGACGACGAGAGCACCCTTCGTGGTCGCTGTGGACATCTCTACGCCTCTCTCCAAACACACGCCGAATATCGGCGGGGCGCGATGAAGGTAGGCGAGTTCTCTAGATTAGTCCGGGAACATTCGGCGATTTTGTTGCCAAAAAACCGCGCTAATGTTCCCGAGCGTCACCTGTCCGGGACCGAGAGCGATAACAGTGCTTCACCCTGTCCGCGCTCCACTCCTTGTGCTCAGGCACGTCGAAAACGACGTTGGCGAGGATGGCGACAAGCGTATAAGGCCGCCGTCCGCTCCGTTGCCAGAGCCAATCGCACATGCGATTGACGAAGGCAATTTGATGAGCGTTCCTCGCTCGGGCCTTTCGTGGTGGTGGCGCGATGGTAAGCGCCTTGTAAACGAAGTCGGCGTCTCGTTCGAAGAAGGCAGCGGCGCGGGCCAGTTCTGTCAGTGTTGTTTCGCTTATTCCTTCCTCGGTGCGGATTTCGGGATCTTCCGCCTGCATTGCCTCAGCAACGATGCGGGCGTGGGTGGCTAAATTGACCGGCATCAGGCGAGCCCAGACTGGCCGCATAACTGTGTCGATTATAAACGGCCTCCAGACCGGGGACGGCGTGGTTGAGAACGCGCTCTGCAACCTCGAAACGAACGCCAAGTTCCGCCAAACCCGTCCGCAGCGTGCGGCGCAGATCATGCAGGCGCACGTCGAGTAATCCGGCCTTGTGGCGCAACCGCTCGATCCATTTGTTTAGGGTCATGGGCCGCTTGCCGTCGAGTGCGAATACCATCGGCCCAAGGCGAGGCAGCATCCGCAAAGTTTCGACCACCGGTCCCGAGAGTGGTATCTCAAATGCACGCCCACTCTTGTTGCGCTCGGCCGGCAATCGCCACGATGCTGCATCCAAGTCGAGTTCGGACCATGCCAAGCGACCGACCTCATTGCGCCGCGCGCCCGTCAGCAACACCACACGGAAGTAGGCTCTCGGCAGTTCGGGTAGCTTTTCGATTGTCCGCCACAGTGCGATCAATTCTTCCGCGGTCAATGTGCGATCCCGAGGAATTTCGAGCTTCCGCCTGGATACGCCCACAATCGGGTTGACAGTGACCAGTCCGCGTTCGGTGGCATACGCGAAGATGGCCTGTAGGGTTTCCCGGCAGCGGTTCACCTGGTGCCGCAAGCCTTCCTCGCGTTCCAGGTCGTCGAGAAATTCAACCACATCGGCTCGCGTCACCTCGCCCACGCGTTTGTTGCCGAGCTTCGGGATGATGTGACAGCGGGTGCGGCTTTCAATGTTGCGCCAGGATCGCAGGCGCTTGACACTGTCGAGATAGGCAGTAGCGACTTCGGACAGGGGCCGCGCCTTGGCTTCCGCCGCTCGCTGCGCCGCCGCCTCGCTTTCCTCGACCGCGATCAGGTCAACGCCTCGCTTGGCGGTGGCAACAATCTCTCCGGCCCTCTGCCGGGCCGCGGACAGTGACACGGCAGGATAGGTGCCGAGTGCGACCGCTTTCTGTGTTTGCCCGCGGGGTCGGTAGCGCAGGAGCCAATCGCGGCGACCCTCAGGGTTACTCTTGGTGGCCGCACTCACCCGGAACGTAAGGCCCGGCACGGTGGCGTCGGTGTAGATCGCTCGGCCCGCCGCGGGGGGCTTACGGCTCGTGAGGAATCGGTCGGTCAGCTTGACGGTCATCGTGGCGTCCTTCCTGCTCGGGTGCACCCAGGTACTCACTGGGTACTCAAACCTGGTCCGCAACGGCGCGAGACTGGTGAACTGCCCGCAAGCTCGGGCGAGCCTCTAAGCCTTGCAAACCACCGAGTTTGATGCACCAGGCAAGAAAGGCGGCGAAGCTACACGAAACCCGGCGCAGGTTAGTTACGCTGACTGGCTTCCATCGAGCAGCCAACCGAATTTTTCCCGCGCCTTGCGCGCGACCTCCGAGCTCGGCGCGTTGGTAGGCGGAAACCGGTCGCGCCAGTGCCACGGCTTGCACGCGTTAATCAGTGCCACCGAATGGGTCATGTTGCCCACGGCGCGCCGCTCCGGCGGTAGCGCCGGGTCGGCGCTGGAATCCCACGAGCCGGTGATGAATTGAATGGATTCCTTGGGATCGGTGCGGGTGAGCATGGCCCAGAGCAGGTGATCGATATTGGTAACATCGACGTCGTCATCGACCACCACGATGTATTTTGAAGCGTAAGCCGAAGCGCCGCATTGGGCAGCGACGTGCGCGGCCTGCACCGCGTGCCCGGGATAGCGCTGGGTGATAGAGACCGCGTGCAGCATGCGCGCGCCGCCGACTTCGTGGCACCACACCGCCTGCACGCCGGGAACGCCGGCATTGGTCATGTTCTGCTTGATGGTGGCGGAACGCATGACCGCGCGATAACGCGCCATTTCGTCCGGCCCCGCGCCCATCGGCGGCACGCCGACCACGATCGGATCATTGCGATGATAGATGGCCTTGATCTCGAGCACCGGGATTTCCCGTACCCCGCCAGCATAATGGCCAGTCCATTCCCCGAACGGGCCTTCCGCATGGGTTCGATCGGGAGGAACGTAGCCTTCCAGCACGATCTCGGCGTTGGCGGGAAACGGCAACCCGGTGACCTTGCCGCGCACCATTTCCACCGGTCGGCCACGCAAGCCGCCGACGAGGTCGAGCTCGAACACGCCATAGGGCGCTTCCAGTCCGCCGAAGAAAAAGGCGAGCGGATCGCCGCCGAGAATCATCACCACTGGCAACGGCTCGCCGCGCTTGAACGATTTGTCCCGGTGAATGCGCCCGTGATGACCGGCGGCCATGACGATGCCGACCGTCTTCTTGTCGTGCACCTGGGCGCGGTAGGCGCCGGCATTGAGCCAGTTCTCCTCGGGATCGCGCGTGATGCTGTAGGTGCCCGTGCCGATATAATATCCGCCGTCCCGCTCATGCCACTTCGGCGCGGGAAATTTGGTCACATCGACCTCATCGCCCATCATGACGTTTTCGAGCACCGGACCATCGTCGACGATGACGTGCGGAACGATACGCTGCTCCTTGAGGTAAGCCTCACGATACGCGTCGCTAAGCTCCCATTTGGTGAGGTGGTCGGGAAAACCGAGCGTCATGTTGCGGCGCGTGCCGGCAAACATGTTCAGCAGCAGGCGAAAGCCTTTCGGGCAGCCCGGAATGTCCTCGAACACGACGCACGGGCCGTGCTCGGCGCGCAGCACCGCCTCGGCGGCAAGCCCGATGTCCTCTTCGCAATTGGCGCCCTTGACCGTGCGCACCTCGCCGAGCCGCTCGGCCATCCCCAGCCATTCGCGCAGATCGTCATAGGCGATGTTGCCGGCGAAATTGCTTTTCTCGAGCATTGCGGATGAACCTCGCCGTTAGTGCTGCGGGAATTACCAAGCCCGCTGATCGCGATCGAGCTTGGCGATCGAAGCCTAATGGACAAAGTCGGCGTGCACAACGCGCCATGCAGCATCAGTCGCTCGCGGCGGCATGGCCGTCGCCTCGGTGCAGATCAGCGCGTGGCGAGGCCACGCGCTGCGATGTGCTGGTAAGCGGCGTGTTAAGAGAATGCGCGAATGCCGCGGCCCATCATGTCATGCGCTGCGGGCCCGCCGGCTTTGAGCTCGGAGAGCTGTCTGCGATAGAAGTCGAGCACGAACAGGCGAATGGCCGATGACAGATTTCCGTGGCGGCGCTCGGAATCGATTGCGGCGACCATGTCCGATAAGGTGAGATGGCGTCCACCCGCGATTTCTTTCAGTCCCGCCCAGAACGCATCCTCGAGGCTTACGCTGGTCTTGTGGCCGGCAACCACGATCGAGCGCTTGACGACCGGAGATTTCGCCTCCCGTGTCCCGTTCTGATCCACCGGCAGTCGATCATCAGTGATATGCATGAAACCCACCCCCGTTTGCTGTAGTAAATCGGCGACATAGGAACAGGAAAATTTCTCACCACTGTGGCGGTGCAGAAAGAAACCTGGAGCGTGGCAAAAACCACACAGGTTCCAGCTTGTGCTTTTGAAATCAGCGGCCGAAGCGGTAGCCTGGTGCGCGGTTGCATTCTGGCCCCGGCGGCGATCTGTTCAGCTGCAGGAAAAATGGCGGGGCGATGCGGGAGGAAAACGCGATGCGTTCGGCGTGCAAACGTTACGTACTGATCGGGATGTTCGGGATTGTGATGCAGTCGAGCGACGCGGTCATGGCGCTCGACGAAGTGAAGCTCGGCAAAGCCGTGCCAAATTCCTTCGCGTTCGGTGCGACCGAAGTCGGGATTGAGGCGAAGATTTTCGAGCGCGAGGGAATCGAAGTCGAGGTCACGAGTTTTCGCGGTGATGCGCAGATGCAGCAGGCGCTGGCTGCGGGCAGTCTCGATATCGGCTTGGGCTCTGGGCCAGCGCTCGGCTTTCGCGCCAAGGGTGCGCCCGCGATCGGCGTTGCCGTGATGTATGGGCCACCGGCCAATCTCGCGCTGGTGCTGCCCTTCGATACGCCGATTAAGGCGATTGGCGATCTTCGCGGCAAGCGAATCGGCGTGACCACGGCCGGCTCGCTTACGGATTGGCTGGTGCGCGAGCTCTCGCGCCAGCAGGCCTGGGGCAGCGACGGCATCCAAATCCTGGCGCTCGGCCAGATGCAGGCGCGGCTCGCCGCGATCCAGCGTGGCGAACTTGACGGCATGGTGATCGAGGCGGCGACCGGCTACGAGCTGGAGGAGGCCGGCAAGGCGAAAAACTTTCTGCTGTTCGGCGACATCGCGAAGGACTTCTACACGCATGTGATCTTCGCCACCGACGCGATGATCGAGAAGCGGCCGGACCTTTTGCGACGCTTCTTGCGCGGCTGGTTCAAGACCGTTGCGTTCATGAAGGCAAACAAGGATTTCGTCGTGCGCTCCGAGGCCAAGACGATCGAGGTCAAGCCCGGCATCGCGGCGAAGATTTACGATGCGCAGATCGGCGGCTTTTCCAGCGACGGCGCCTGGAGCCCGGCCGCCATCGAAGTGATCCGCCACTCGCTCAAGGAGCTCGGAATTCTCACCTCGGTGCCGGACGCCAAGGCGATCTACAACGACGCTTTCGTGCCGGTGAAATTCTAAGACGATCGCATCGCGCAGGCGGGCGCATGGCAGACATCGAACTTGGCAAGGAGAGGCGCCGGCGTTTGCTCGCCGCCATGGCGGAATCCCGCATCGACGCACTGCTTCTCTACGGCAATGCCTGGCAGGGCGATTACCTGCGCTATGGCACCGATTTCAGCATGCTCGAGGGGCACGGAGTCGCCCTGGTGTCGTCCGACGGCGCCACCGAGCTGTTTCTCGACAGCGTGGTCGAGGCCGAGCGCGCGGAGGCGGAGACGTCTGGCACGACGGTTCACTTCGACGCCGATATCGTGCGTGCCGTTCGCGCAAGAATCGATGGTGCGGCCCATCGCCGGCTGGCGGCCGCGCCGCGGCGACTGCTGCCGAGCGGGTTCCTGGCCAAAGATCGCGCTGCCACGCTTGCCGATGCGACCGTGCTCGTCGACTGGCTGCTCATGCACAAGTTGCCGACGGAAATCGCGGTGTTGCGCCGCGCGGCACAATTGGCGGACGACGCCTATGCCATGTTTCGCGAGGCGGTGAAAGTGGGCCGGCGCCAATACGAGGTCGTGGCGGAGGTCGAAGGCTACCTGCGCCGCCGCGGCTGCCCGGACAACTTTATGATCATCGGTTCCGGCGGCAAGGATGTGCTCGGCATGACGCCGCCGTCGGAGCGGCGCATCGTCCGCGGCGATCTCGTGACCACGGAGCTGACGCCGGCGCTGCAAGGCTATTTCGTTCAGATCTGCCGCACGCTGGTGGTGGGCAAGGCGAGTGCCGCGCAACGGCGTGCCTTCGACGTGTTCCGAGAAGCTTTGGAAGCCGGGATTGCGGCGGTAAGGCCGGGGGCCACCGCAGCCGATGTCGCGCGCGCCGAGAACGACGTATTCCGCAAGCGCGACCTCGGGGATTACACCACCAGCAAATGGACGCGGGTACGCGGCCACGGCCTCGGCCTGTTCTGCGATTCGAAACCGCACCTGCTCGAAGATATCGAGACCGAGCTCGTTCCCGGCATGGCGCTCATCGTGCATCCCAACACCTATCATCCCGACGCCGGTTACATCGTGCTCGGCGACGCGATCGTCGTGTCGGAGCAGGGTGCCGAGGTGCTCTGCCGCACGCCGCGCGAGCTGTTCGAGGTCGCAGCATGAGGGATACATGCGGCGCGGCCTGATCTCCCGTTCCGCGATCGAGCTTCCGGACGCCGTACTTGACGCGCGCGTCGCGCGCACGCACGCGGCACTGCGCGAGGCACAGCTCGATGCGCTCCTCGTCTATACCAACAATACGCGGCCGGCCGGCGTCTCCTGGCTGACCGGCTTTGTCCCATACTGGTCGGAGGCGCTGCTGGTGCTCCTGCGCGACCGTCCGCCGGTGCTTGTGGCGGCGCTCACCTATCGCGTGAAAAGCTGGATCGAGCGCACGAGCCGGATCGCTGAGATCATCCACACGCCGCGCATCGGGCTCGACGCCGCGCATCTCATCGCCGGCACCCAGGCCGCTGCCGCCGTCGGCATCGCCGATCTCGCCGGCCTGGCCGACGGCATCGTCGCGGATTTGCGCTCGGGCGGGCCCGGGCTGAAGTTGCACGATGCGAGCTCGCTATTCGAAGCGCTGCGCGGGCGCGCAGATCCCGCCGAGATTGCGCTTGCCGTGCAAGCCGCGACGATTGCGCAGCGCGCGCTCGCGCAAGACTTGGGAGAAAGTCTGCTCGAGATAATCGCCGCGGTTGAGAAGACGGCGCGCGTGCTTGGCGCCGAGGAAGTGTATGTCGCCGCCGCGCCTGATCTCGCGCGCGAGCCTCGGCTGCGGCGCATCGAAGGCGATGCGAAGCGCGGCGAAAGCTTCGCGCTGCGGGTGAGCGTCGCCTACAAGGGCACCTGGGTAAGGCTGGTGCGCAGCTTCGTCGGTGGCGCACGCCGGGAGCGCGCCGCTGCGCAGTTCGCCGCAGCCGTCGCGCAACTGCCGCAGGCGCGCGGCTTCGGCGGCTTCTCGTCTTGGCTGGTGGAAGGTTGCCGCATCGCGCAGCCGCTCGAACCGCTGATGGGCTCGCGCATGACCGCGCCGCGCATGCCGGCACCGGGCGCGCTGGTCTCGGTGCAAGCAAGCCTGATCGTCGATGGGCGGCCCGTGCTGGTAGGCGCGCCGGCCTTGCTCGGCGCGCCCGGCGAAGCTGCAAGCCTGCTCGTCGAGCCGCGCTTCGACTGAGCTCAGGCGGTGCGCGGCGGTGCGGCGGTCGCCTCGCTGCGCGCGTGCAAGGCCATGCCCACCATGGCGCCGCCGCCGAACAGCAGGTTGATCCCCACCAGGAGTCCGAGCGCCCAGGCTGCGGTGCCGGGCAGACCGGCCCAGATTATGGCGGCGAGGATGAGGTCGATAATGCCGCTCACGAGCATCCAGCCCCAGCGTCCGGAAAGCTCGCGCTTGTGCTCGAACGCGTACATGATCGAGGCGACGCCTTCGATGATGAAGAACACGATCAGCAGCAAGGTCAGCGACACCGCGCCGGTTACCGGCCATGCCAGCAGGACCACGCCGGCGGCAATGCCCAGGACCGCGGAGAGCAGTGACCACCAGAATCCCGGCGCGTGTCGCGCCCAGAACGTGGTGATCAACCCGACCACGCCGCTGATGAGAAATAGCCAGCCGATAAAGATCGCGACCGCGAGCGTGGCGAGCATCGGAACGATGATCGCCAGTACCCCCAACACGAGCAAAATGATGCCCTCGACCAGGAACAGGACCCAATGCTCGCGTACCGACTGCGTAATCGCACGCTGCAACTCATTGATGTCGCCCGGATTCGTTGACACGTCAGACCTCCCTCGCTCGGTGAGACTGCGCCAAATTTGAACATGAACTCCGCCGCAATATATCTTTACCGGCACATCCGCGCCACGGCCCCAAGGCGCTGCTGCATAAAGACCGGCTAAACGGGAGGTGTGTGGCGATCAGCAATACTTGTTCGCTGCCGCCCTCGCGCGCGTAGCAGCGCATAAACCTGACCCGCACTTTTGTGCGGGTCAGTCGAGGCATCGTTGAGTGAGGAAGTTATTCGGGCGATGCCCAGCGGGCATCACCAAGCCGTGATCCACTGCGCGATGTCGTAAACCAGCGCGCCAAGTGCGCAGGCGGCAAGTGCGCCCCACAGCACGCCGAGAAGCGCCACCGTGTTCGCGCGCTGCACAAATTCCTTGTCGACCAAATGGGTCATCGCACGTGATTACGCCCGGCTTGTATCGGCGAATGTAATGCTCGACTCGACCGATCGGCCAACGCATCGAGGGCACAGCAGGGTTGCAACTGCCGCGTGGCTCGCGTGCCCGTTTACGCGGGCTTTACACTTTTTTCGCAGCGATTCGCCCCCTCAATCGACGCGGCCGTGACACCCTCGACCACCATTGCTAGGAAGCGCCATCAATCCACGCGAGGGGAAATTGGAGTCATGCTGCACAGGCCGAAATGCCCGGTAATCGCGCTCGAGGAACACTACTGGGACAAAGAGTTGGCGGCGCAATTCGTCGGCGTCGAGGGAACCCGCGATCCGGAGCTGCTCAAGCGGCTTTACGATCTCGGCGAGCTGCGGCTCAAGGAGATGGACGAGGCCGGCATCGACATGCAGATCCTCTCCCATGGCGCGCCGTCGGCGCAGAAGCTTTCCGGTCCTGACGCCGTCGCGCTGACGCGCCGCGTCAACGATAGGCTCCATGCGGTTGTCACCGCCAATCCGAAGCGGTTCGTTGCGTTTGCGGCGCTGCCGACCAGCGATCCGAAGGCTGCCGCCGACGAACTCGAGCGCACGGTCGGGCTCGGCTTCAAAGGCGCGATGATCCACGGCCTTGCCAACGGCATCTTTCTCGACGACAGGCGGTTCTGGCCGATCTTCGAGCGCGCCCAAGCGCTCGACATTCCCCTTTACCTGCACCCGTCGGTGCCGCTGCCGGCGGTGATGGACGCCTATTATAAGGAGTACGCCAAGGACTTCCCGATGGTGGTGCGCGCAGCCTGGGGCTACACGGTCGAAACGGCGACGCAGGCGATCCGGCTCGTGCTCGGCGGCGTGTTCGATGCCTATCCCCGGCTGAAAGTCGTGCTCGGCCATCTCGGCGAGACCCTGCCGTTCCTGGTCTGGCGGGTCGATCACGCGCTGGCACGGCCAGGCGCCAAGACGCTGAGCTTCCGTGATGCGTTCTGCGGCCATTTTTACATCACCACCAGCGGCAATTTCTCCAATCCGGCGCTGCTCTGCTGCGTCATGGAGATGGGCATCGATCGCGTACTGTTCGCGGTCGATTGGCCGTTCGTGGCGAACAAGCCCGCGATGGCTTGGATGGATACCGTTCCCCTGTGCGATGAGGACAAGGTGAAAATTCTCAGCGGCAACGCCCAGCGGCTGTTCCGGTTGTGAACTGCGAACCGGCGGTGTTGTGACGTGTTGCTGGCATTGTGATGCGAGCCGGCTTGCATAGTTAAAAACGAGGCCCCTTGGCATTTGCGTGCCGTCCGCACAGGCGCGATTGCCGTGTCGCGGCCGGCGTTGTATGGGGGCGCGTCCCGCGTGGTGACCAGCGCCTATGCCCCGTCCCCCCGCTCGGGCCCGTAGCTCAACGGTTAGAGCCGACCGCTCATAACGGTCTGGTTGGAGGTTCGATTCCTCCCGGGCCCACCATTTTCAATGATTTATCGGGTGCGCTCGTGTTCGATCGTTCGCGAATGTTCGCTTTCAGTTCACGAATATCATTGGTCAATCGTTGGTCAAAGTTTGAGGGGCCACACCTCGTGCCCGAATAGTCACTGTGCCTAGAGCTTTTGGTCTCGCTAAATCATCACCGACTAATCCCCGGCTAAGCTGACTTATCGACGCTTGCCGAGCGAGGGCAACCCGCCCGACAGGTCCAGACACTGTGGCTGCGCTTTCGCT
>Ga0306920_100011839_pt1 | contig 11822 bp, 10 predicted proteins | sample flu12Cox44000170_FD_204666 | JGI IMG/M metagenome (GOLD analysis project Ga0306920, IMG submission 204666) | Lab enrichment of tropical soil microbial communities from Luquillo Experimental Forest, Puerto Rico - flux4day.12C.oxic.44.000.170 (v2)... | ecosystem: Environmental > Terrestrial >...
ACGTGTTCGACATGAACTTCACGGCGTTCGGCAGGTGGTCGCCGTTCATGCGGTCGAAGTCGCCCTGGTTGATCGCGTAGCCGCTCGCCCACGCCGTGACGTTGAAGAGGTAGACGAACTCCTGCGTCATGTCGGCCTGATTGCCGAACGTGAGCGCGCCCCAATCGTTCTGGAGTCCGACATAAGCCACGCGGCCGAACAGCGAGCCGCCGTTGGTGATCTGTCCGTTGCCGAGGTGAAAGCCGCTCTCCAGCTCGAACACGGCCTTCAACCCGCCGCCCAGGTCCTCGGTGCCCTTGAGGCCCCAGCGGTTCGCCTGCGCAATGCCGTCGTCGAACTTCACCTGGTGCGAGCCGCCGGCGTTGCTCACGTATGTCACGCCTGCGTCGATGATCCCGTACAAGGTGACGCTGCTTTGGGCATGGCTCACGTTCGAGACAGCAGCCAATGCCAGCGTCATACCGCTCAGTGCCATCGCATTCGGTTTCTTCATGGTGTCGGGTCTCTCTTGTCGCGCGTTGCAGGTTGTCGGGCCGCGCCGGATACGCATGGCGCACTGCGCGGTGGAACAAAACGTACAAGTCCAAATCTCGTCCGACTTGCGCAGACACGACATGCGATGGCGCTAACGCGACACGCGAGCGACGAGAAAACCCCTGAAAAAGAGGCGCAATCCGTTATGGGACGGGCTTTTCGAGGCGTTCCGGCCACGCGATCATCGGGAATCCGACGCGGAATGTCTAAAAAGCGTCAGGCCCGCCGCTTGGCCGCTTTTATTGATTGAACATTCAATAAAAAATGCCTAGAGTGAAAACCTTCCTGAAGCGCCATGAACCACCATGCCCAAGATCGGAATGCGCGACGTGCGTCGCGCGCAACTCATCGACGCCACCCTGCAATCGATCGACCAGTCGGGTCTCTCAGGCACGACGCTGGCGACCGTCGCGCAGCACGCGAAAATCTCCACTGGCATCGTCAGCCACTATTTCGGCGGCAAGGACGGCCTGCTCGAAGCCACCATGCGCCACGTGCTGCACGACCTGTGGGAGGCCACCGTGCGCCGGCGCCTCGCCGCGAAGGACGAGCCGCGCGCGCGCCTGCGCGCCATCGTCGCGGCCAATTTCGACGTCTCGCAGGTGAACGCGCCCGTCATGAAGACGTGGCTCGCGTTCTGGGCCGAGAGCATGCATCAGCCCGCGCTGCGCCGTCTGCAACGCGTCAACACGCGACGGCTCCATTCGAACCTCTGCGCCGAGTTCGAGAAGGTGTTGCCCGCAGCGGGAGCCCGGCGCGCCGCGAGCGGCCTCGCCGCGCTGATCGACGGTCTCTGGCTGCGCGGCGCGCTCACGGGCGAACCGTTCGACACGAAGGCCGCGCTGCGCGTGGCCAACGACTACATCGACCTGCTGCTCGAAGCGCGCGCCAAAGCGCGCTCCGGCAAGTCGGCCAGATAATCCGGCCCGGAGTGACTGCGATGCCCTGCTTTCCCCTGCAACGCCTCTTCATCGACGGCGGCTACACCGACGCCACCAGCGGCGAAACGTTCGACACCTACGATCCCGCCACCTGCGCCAGGCTCGCTACGGTGCAGCACGCGAGCGCCGCCGATATCGACCGCGCCGTGCAGTCGGCCCGAACCGGCCAGCGCGCCTGGGCCGCCATGACGGCCATGCAGCGCTCGCGCGTGCTGAGGCGCGCGGTCGACCTGCTGCGCGCGCGCAACGACGAACTCGCGGCCCTCGAAACGTCCGACACAGGCAAGCCGATTGCCGAAACGCGTGCCGTCGACATCGTCACGGGCGCCGACGTGATCGAGTACTACGCGGGCCTCGCGCCCGCGCTCGAAGGCCAGCAGATTCCGCTGCGCGAGACGTCTTTCGTCTACACACGGCGCGAGCCGCTGGGCGTGACGGCGGGCATCGGCGCGTGGAACTACCCCATCCAGATCGCCTGCTGGAAATCGGCGCCCGCGCTTGCCGCCGGCAACGCGATGATCTTCAAGCCCAGCGAAATCACGCCGCTTTCGGCTTCGAAGCTCGCGGAGATTTATGTCGAGGCAGGCGTGCCGCCGGGCGTGTTCAACGTGGTCCACGGCGACGGCCGCATTGGCGCGATGCTGAGCATGCATCCGGGCATCGAAAAGATTTCGTTTACGGGCGGCGTCGAAACGGGCAAGAAGGTCATGGCGGCCGCGGGCGGCTCCACGCTCAAGGAAGTCACGATGGAACTGGGCGGCAAGTCGCCGCTCATCGTCTTCGAAGACGCCGACCTCGACCGGGCCGCCGATATCGCCGTGACCGCCAACTTCTTCAGCGCAGGCCAGGTGTGCACCAACGGCACGCGCGTGTTCGTTCATCAATCGGTGATCGCACCGTTCGAGGCGCGCGTGCTCGAACGCGTGAAGCGCATTCGTGTGGGCAATCCGGCCGATCCCGACACCAACTTCGGGCCCCTCGCGAGCGCCGCTCAACTCGACAAGGTGCTCGGTTACATCGAGAGCGGCAAACGCGAAGGCGCGCGGCTGATCGCGGGCGGCGCTCGCCTCACGGAAGGCGATTTCGCGCGCGGCCAATACGTGCAGCCCACGGTGTTTTCCGGCTGCCGGGACGACATGCGGATCGTGCGCGAGGAGATCTTTGGCCCCGTGATGAGCATTCTCGCCTTCGCCAACGAAACCGAAGTGATTGCGCGCGCCAACGAAACGCTTTACGGCCTTGCCGCCGGTGTCGTGACCGAAAATCTTTCGCGTGCGCATCGCGTGATTCACCGGCTCGAAGCAGGCATCTGCTGGATCAACACGTGGGGCGAGTCGCCCGCCGAAATGCCCGTGGGCGGCTACAAGCAGTCGGGCGTGGGGCGCGAGAACGGCATCACGACGCTCGAGCACTACACGCGCATCAAATCCGTCCAGGTGGAACTGGGACCGTATCAGCCCGTTTTCTGAGGGAGTCCTGCATGGCAGCGCAAGAGTACGACTACATCATCATCGGCGCGGGATCGGCGGGCAATGTGCTTGCCGCACGCCTCACCGAGGACCGCGACACGACGGTGCTGCTGCTCGAAGCCGGCGGCCCCGACTACCGCTTCGATTTCCGCACCCAGATGCCAGCGGCGCTCGCCTTTCCGTTACAGGGCCGCCGCTACAACTGGGCCTATGAAACCGACCCCGAGCCGCACATGAACAACCGGCGCATGGAGTGCGGGCGCGGCAAGGGACTCGGCGGCTCGTCGCTCATCAACGGCATGTGCTATATCCGCGGCAACGCGCTCGACTATGACGGCTGGGCAGAACGCAAAGGGTTGGAAAACTGGAGCTATCTGGACTGCCTGCCCTATTTCCGCAAGGCGGAAACGCGCGACATCGGCGCGAACGATTATCACGGCGGCGACGGCCCCGTGCACGTCACGACGAGCAAGCCGGGCGTGAACCCGCTCTTCGAGGCGATGATCGAGGCGGGCGTGCAGGCGGGCTATCCGCGCACCGACGACCTCAACGGCTACCGTCAGGAAGGCTTCGGGCCGATGGATCGCACCGTCACCGCCAAAGGCCGGCGTGCGAGCACCGCGCGCGGCTATCTGGATCAGGCAAAGCATCGGCCGAACATCGACATCGTCACGCACGCCGTGACGGACCGCATTCTGTTCAGCGGCAAGCGGGCGTGCGGCGTCGTCTTTCTCGACGGGCCCGCACGCGTGACGCGCCATGCGCGCCGCGAAGTGCTGCTGTGCGCAGGCGCGATCGCCTCGCCGCAGATCCTGCAGCGCTCCGGCGTTGGCCCTGGCGCGTGGCTGCGCGAGCTGGACATTCCCATCGTGCTCGATCTGCCCGGCGTAGGGCAAAATCTTCAGGACCACCTGGAAATGTACATGCAGTACGAGTGCAAGGAGCCGGTGTCGCTCTACCCTGCACTGCTCATGCGCAATCAACCGGCCATCGGCATCGAATGGATGTTGCGCGGCACGGGCATCGGCGCCAGCAATCATTTCGAGGCGGGCGGCTTTATCCGCACGCGCGACGACGATCCGTGGCCGAATCTCCAGTACCACTTTCTGCCTGTCGCGATCAACTACAACGGCAGCAATGCGATCAAGATGCACGGCTTCCAGGCGCACGTGGGCTCCATGCGCTCGCCAAGCCGCGGGCGTGTGAAGCTGCGCTCGCGCGACCCGCGCCAGCATCCGTCGATTCTCTTCAACTACATGGCCGAGGCGCTCGACTGGCGCGAGTTCCGCGACGCAATCCGCATCACACGCGAGATCATTGCGCAGCCCGCGCTCGATCGTTTTCGCGGATGCGAGCTGAGCCCTGGTGCGGCGCTCAAGACCGACGCGGAGATCGATGCATTCGTGCGCAACCGCGCGGAAACCGCTTATCACCCGTCCTGCTCGTGCGCGATGGGCTACGACGACATGGCCGTGGTGGACGGCGAAGGCCGCGTGCATGGCGTCGAGGGCCTGCGCGTGGTGGATGCGTCGATCATGCCGCGCATCACCACCGGCAACCTCAATGCGCCGACGATCATGCTCGCGGAAAAAATCGCGGATCGGATTCGCGGGCGTGAGGGGCTGGCGCGATCGACCGCGGATTATTATGTTGCGAATGGGGCGGTGGCGCGGGGCGCAAATGCTTCCGCGGGTGACAAGGCGAAGGACGCGGCATCAGGTTCGATCAAACGGCGATCGCATTCCGAGACGATTTAAATACGTAGCGCAGGGCGGCCGACCGACGGGGAAAGACGTCGATGGCAAAAAAAACGGCACCACGCGAGCAAGCCGCCCACATGATGCCGCCAACACTGAAGCAAACTCAAACCGACGCAGCCAGCCAGTGCGAAACCGCAATCGTAAGCCCGGCCGCAACCAGCGCTCCGTAAGGCGCAAGATTCAACCACCGGCTGCGCACCGGCACGCTGACTTCCATATCGAGCGCACTGCCCGCCGGAAACCGTCCGCGATCCTGCCAGTAGTGCCGGAAAGCAAAAACCGGCACGATCAGCAGCATGGCGATGAGGCCATCGCGCAACGTCCCCTCGCCTTGCAGATTGGCGCCCGCGCCCACGAACACGAGGTTCGCGTAACCGCAGAGCGCGCCCAGCGCGAGCAGCCACGTCGGGCAGCGGAACGGGCGCGCCCACGCGCCACGGTCCATGCGATGAATCCACCCCGACTGCAAATTGAGGAAAACGAACAACATATAGCAGACGTTCGAGATCGACAGCACCGTCATGTAGTCCGACATGGCGAGTAGAACGAGATTGAAGCCGAGATCGGTCCACATCGCCGCCGTCGGCGCCCCGTGCTCGTTCACGCGCGAGAGGTAGCGCGGCAGCCAGCCGTCCACCGAAGCCTGATAGAGCGTGCGCGACGAACCCATCATCGACGTCATCACGATCAGCAGAATGGAGAGCATCAGCATCACCACCACGGCGTTGCCCACCCACGCGCCGCCGCCCACCATCGCCGCCATGGCGGTGCCCACGCCGGTGCCGTCGCCGATGCGCGGATCGAGCATCATCGGCGTGCCCAGCGCGCCCTGAAACGCGAGCGGCACGAGCGTCATGACGACGAGGCATAGCGCGCCGGACCAGAATATCGCCCTTGCCGTATCGCGCCGCGGGTCGCGGAACTCACGCGTATAGCACACCGCCGTCTCGAAGCCGTATGACGCCCATCCGGCCATGAACATCGCGCCCAGCGCCATCACGACGCCCTGGCCGTTCCACGCGCCGAAGACCGAAGCGGTGAGATTGCCGTGCGCGTCGTGCCCGAGCGGCAGCAGCGGAAAGAGATGTTTGGCGGGCACATCGCCGGTGATGAACGGCACGAGGCCGACGATCAACAACGGCGTGAGCGATGCGATGCCGAGAATCTTCTGCGTTTTCGCCGCCTTCGAAGCGCCGCTGTGCTGAAGCCGGAACGTGATGAGCAAAAAGGCCGCGGCGATCAGGAACGTCGCATTGATGCGAAGGGTGAGGCCCGGCTTGATGAAGTCCAGATTCGCGAGCGTCCAGCGCCACTGCATGATGGCCGCTTCGGGCGCAAAGAGCGTGGCGAGCGCGTAGTTGGCGGCGAGCCCGCAACCCAGCGCGAGCATGGGCGACCACGCGAGCCAGTTGCACCACACGGAAACCGGCGCGATCATCTTGCTGTAGCGGACCCAGCCGATTGCTCCGTACACCGAAGCACCGCCCGACTTGTGCGGAAAGAGCCCTGAAATTTCGGCGTAAGTCGCGCTTTGCACGAGGCCCATCGTGATCGATGCGATCCAGATCGCCCACGCCGGCTGCCCGATGGTCGCACAAACGCCGCCGATCGTGAACAGCACGCCCGCGGGCACGCCGCTCGTCACCCAGAACGCGTCTTTCCACGTGAGGCCGCGCTGTAGTGCATGGCCATGACCGCTTCGTGCGTCGCTTTCCTGTGCGCCGCGCGCACCGATTCCCGCTTGCTCCATCTGCCTCCTCCTCTTTTGAACGCTAATCAACCAAAATTGCCGCGCAAATAGGGGGTTCCGCGGGTGCAAACCGCGGAACGAGGCGTTTCAGTGCACGCCAAGCGAGGCGCGCACGGCAGGCAGGCCCGGCTTGCCGTCCAGTGTGGTGACGCCGGCCAGCCAGTTGTCGAGCACGTGTGGGTTGCTGCGCAGCCAGTCGGCGGCGGCCTTGTTGGGGTCCTCCTTGTTGGCGATCGGCACCATCAAATGGTTCTCGATGGCGGTCGTGAACTGCAGGTTGGAGACGAACTTCGCGACGTTCGGGCAGCGCGCCGCGTAGTCGGGCGGTTCCGCGGTCAGGACGCGCGCCGCGCCGTAGTCGGGGCCGAACACGTCGTCACCGCCGGAGAGATAGTCGATCTTCATCTGCACGTTCATCGGATGCGGCTCCCAGCCGAGGAACACGATCCATTGCTTCTCGCGAACGGCGCGGTTGACCTGCACGAGCATCCCCGCCTCGCTCGATTCGACGAGCTTGAACTTGCCGAGGCCATACTGGTTCGCGCCGATCATCTTCTGAATGAGCGCGTTGCCGTCATTGCCGGGCTCGATGCCATAGATACGACCTTGCAGCTTGTCCGCGAACTTCGCGATGTCCTGGAACGATTTCAGGCCGCCCTGGTAGACGTAATCGGGAACCGCGAGCGTGTATTTGGCGCCCGTGAGATTCGGCGTCGAGAGCACCTTGATCGAGCCCGACTTCGTGAAAGGTTCGATGATCGGGTCCATGGTCGGCGACCAGTAGCCGAGAAACACGTCGATCTGCTTGTTCTTGAGCCCCGCGAACGTGATCGGCACCGAGGCAATCGTTTTCGTCGGCGTATAGCCGAGCGCGCCGAGAATGGTGGATGCCACGCCTGTGGTCGCCGCGATATCGGTCCAGCCCACGTCCGCGAACCGCACGTCCTTGCACGCGGCAGGATCGGCTGCGTACGCGCTGGCGCAGAGGACTGCAGCGCACGCGAGCGCGCCTGTCTGTAGCAGGGGGAATCGGCACATCGTCATCTCCTCAGGAATCGAACTACGTCGCAGGGTCTGGCGCATGAAACTCGCCATGAAGTCTCATGAGGAATAGTTGTCCGGCAAAAAGCGGACTAACGTAGCAATTGCGACGAGCAATTGCGCAGAAGCGACAAGCGATTCCAGCGAGGGAGGCTGGACAGGGCTTTAAGTTAATTGAACGATCAATATACGAACCTTCGCCGCCTCCCTTTCATTTTGAAAAGGTAATCGACGTCTACCGCGCTCTTCAACGCGCATAAACGCATGACGTCGTTGTGAATGCGTGCATCGCTTCCTTATGCCGATCGCGTTCTTACCAACCGTTACACAAGCGAAGCAATCGTTTCACCTGAAGCGCAGGCGAGTTCCTAGAATTCTCCAGACCGTTGAGCAGCAAGGCGCCACGCCACGACGGTCCCGCGCAAGTCCGCACGGAAAGCCGCACGGAAAGCCGCACGGAAAGCCGCACGGAAAGCCGCAATTCGCGCGACCCTGCGCGTGCAATCGATACCAACTACGCAGAAAGGAGTTCACATGACTCGCCTCTCGCTTGCCTCGCTCATCACGGCTTCGGCCGCCAGCCTTTGCGCCGTTGCGCTGAACGCCCATGCGCAGACCCCCGCGCCGTCTGCACCGGCATCCGCCGCGGCCCCGGCCGCAACGGGCCAGCTGCATGCCGCAGACAAGGCGTTCATCGCCGACGGCACGCAGACCGTCGCCACGCAGCGCGATGCAGCGCGCATTGCCAACTCGCGTTCGACCGACCGCGAAGTGAAGGCCTTCGCGGAGAAACTCGTCGCCGACTACACGAAGCTTTCGGACTCGATGCGCGCGGCGAGCCCGCGCGGCGTGGACGTGCCGCGCAACGATCCCGATGCGGCGGTGCTGGCCAGCATCAACAACCTGCGCGGCGCGGAATTCGACAAGACGTATATCGAGCAGGTCGCGCTCGCCGGTCAGCAGAAAACGCTCTCGGCATTCCAGGCGGAGATCGCCTCGGGCCGTGACGCGGGTCTGAAGAAGGCCGCCACGGAAGGTCTGCCCGTCATTCAGGCCGACTATGCCAAGGCGCAGGAGCTTGCCAAACGCAAGCACCTGGCAGGCTGATGGCGCAGTGATCGCGATGTGATCACGACAGGGGCCGGTTGCGCGAGCGCCGGCCCTTGCTGTGTGCCCTACTCTTCCTTCTGTTCGCGCGCGGCCATGGCTAGCCGCTCCATGCGCTGGTCGGGCACGAGCCAGAGCAGCGCGACGATCAAGTAGAAGATCGCGCCTATGCGCGGATAATCGAACGCCGCGAGCGTAAAGCCCGCCAGATAGAGCACCGGCGACATTTTGCCCTTGACGTCGTTGCCCAGCGCCTCCGCAAGCGGGCTCTGCGTGCCGTGATAGCGCACGAGCACGAATTGCAGCAGGGCATAGGCAACCGCACAGAGCAGCAGGTTGATGCCGTAGAGCGCGGTAGGCCAGCGCCCGAAGTGGTTCTCGCCCATCCAGCCCGTGGTGAACGGCAGCAGCGAAAGCCAGAACAGCAGATGCAGGTTGGCCCAGAGCACCGAGCCGTTCACGCGGCGCGCGGCGTGCAGCATGTGATGATGGTTGTTCCAGTAGATTCCCACGTAAATGAAGCTCAGCACATAGCTCAGGTAGACCGGCCAGAGCGGTGCGAGCGCGGAGAGGTCGTCGCCGTGCGGCACCTTGAGTTCCAGCACCATGATGGTGATGATGATGGCGAGCACGCCATCGCTGAACGCTTCGAGTCGGTTCTTTTCCATCTGCTGGATCGGCTTGCAAGGGACGTGAGGCAAGCCGCAAGTATGGCCTAAGTCGCATTGCGACGCCACGCGGGCGAAATGGCGTGTGCGGTGCTGCACATGGCGCGCACGCGTTCCTGACCTATGATGGCTTCAAGCGCCACGCCCGCCTCCGAGGCTTCATGAACTCCATGCCATCCGCAACCAACGACCGCCCTGAGCGCCGCGTGACCGTCTGGGACCTGCCCACACGGCTTTTCCACTGGCTGACCGTCGTGCTCGTTGCGGCCGCCTACGTCACGCAGCGCATGAACTGGATGCAGACGCACGTGCGCGTCGGCGAGACGCTGCTCGCGCTCGTGCTGTTTCGCATCCTCTGGGGCTGCTTTGGCAGCGAGACCGCGCGCTTCTCGCGCTTCGTCGCCTCGCCGCGCAAGGCGATCGAGCATCTGCGCCATCTGTTGCGGCGCGAGCCCGACGTGCAGGTTGGCCACAACGCCGCGGGCGGCTGGATGGTCCTTCTGCTGCTCGCGCTGCTGCTCGTCGAGACGCTCACCGGTCTCTACGACAACAACGACATCGCCGACGAAGGTCCGCTCAGCGAGACCGTGCCCGCGAAAATTGCCAATGCCATCGGCGACCTGCACGCGTGGGGCTGGGACCTGCTCGCGGCGGCGGTCGTGCTCCATGTGTGCGCGATCGCCGTCTACGCGCTCGTGAAAGGCCACGATCTGATCGGCCCGATGGTGAGCGGCAGAAAGCGCTTGCCCGCTTCGGTGCGTGCGCCCGCGCGCGCGTCGTTGTGGCTTGCGGTCTTGCTGATGGGTTTCTCGGCTATGGTGGTCGCGCTGCTCGCCGCGTATCTTTGATGCCGCAAATCGAGGTGTAAAACTCACGCGAACCCCGCGCAGCGCGTAAAATCAGCGGCTCGTTTTCACTCGACAAGATTTCCCGATGGCAACCTACCGCGAATTGCTCGCCCAGAAGCGCGAGCTCGACGAGCGCATCGAAGCCGCGCGAGCCGTTGCGGCGCACGAGGCGCTGGCCAGCGTGCGCGCGGCGATCGCCGAATTCGGCTTCACGCCCGAAGAGGTGTTCGGCAAGCCGGGCCGCGCCAAGACCGCGCGGGGCGCGCGCCGCGCACGCAAGCCCGAGGGCGGCAAACACGAGCGCGCCAATCTGGACCTGTTCGGCGACGCCGCCGACAAGACCTGAGCGCACAAACAAACAGGGCCCTCACGGGCCCTGTTCCAGGCGATGCCATGCGCCGGCTGCCCGGCGCATGGACGTGACGCGTTACTGCGCGCCGAGCTTCTTGATCAGCACGTCGAGCTGCGCCACTTCTGCTTCGGTGAGGTCGGTGAGCGGCGCGCGCACGGGGCCCGCGTCGTGGCCCACGAGCTTCGCGCCCGCCTTCACGATGCTGACCGCGTAGCCCGCGCGGCGATTGCGGATGGCGAGATACGGCAGGAAGAATTCGTCGATGAGCTTGCCCACCGTCGCGTGATCGTCGGCCGCAATCGCGCGGTAGAAGTCCATGGCCGTCTTCGGAATGAAGTTGAACACCGCCGACGAGTACACGGGCACGCCCAGCGCCTTGTACGCGGCTGCGTAGACTTCGGCCGTGGGCAGGCCGCCCAGGTACGAGAAGCGGTCGCCGAGGCGGCGGCGGATCGTCACCATCGCCTCGATCTCGCCCACGCCGTCCTTGAAGCCGATCAGGTTCTCGCAGCGGTCGGCGAGCTGCTCGAGCATGTCGGCGTTGAGCTTCGAGTTTGCGCGGTTGTAGACGATCACGCCCATCTTCGGCACGGCCTTGCAGACTTGCTCGACGTGCGCAGCAATCCCTTCCTGCGAGGCTTCCGTGAGGTAGTGCGGCATCAGCAGAATGCCTTGCGCGCCGTTGCGCTCGGCTTCCTGCGCGTATTCGATGGCCACGCGCGTAGCTCCCCCCGCGCCCGCGAGAATCGGCACCTTGCCCTTGCAGGTTTCGGTGGCCGTCTTGATGACCTGCGAGTATTCGCTCTTCGTGAGCGAGAAGAATTCGCCCGTGCCGCCCGCCGCGAACAGCGCGCTCGCGCCATACGGGGCCAGCCATTCCAGGCGCTCGGCGTAGGTGTTCGCGCGGAAGTTGCCTTGCGCGTCGAAGTCGGTCACGGGGAACGAAAGCAGGCCTTCGGAAACGATTTGCTTGAGTTCTTGCGGCGTGGTCATGGTCTTGATCCTGTAGTGAATTCGGTAAAGGTGTTCGGTAAATGAATGGCGCTCAGCGCACGAGGCACGGACGCTTGTTGTCGAATTTCCAGTTCGGAATGAGGTATTGCATGGCGATCGCGTCGTCGCGCGCGCCGAGGCCGTGCTCCTGGTAGAGCGCGTGCGCCTGTTCCAGCGCGTCCATGTCGATCTCGATGCCGAGGCCGGGCTTTTTCGGCACCTGCACCTTGCCGCCCACGATCTGCAGCGGTTCGCGCGTGAGGTGCTGGCCGTCCTGCCAGATCCAGTGCGTGTCGATGGCCGTGATCTTGCCAGGCGCCGCGGCGGCGGCGTGCGTGAACATGGCGAGCGAAATGTCG
>Ga0306920_100011841_pt1 | contig 11821 bp, 11 predicted proteins | sample flu12Cox44000170_FD_204666 | JGI IMG/M metagenome (GOLD analysis project Ga0306920, IMG submission 204666) | Lab enrichment of tropical soil microbial communities from Luquillo Experimental Forest, Puerto Rico - flux4day.12C.oxic.44.000.170 (v2)... | ecosystem: Environmental > Terrestrial >...
CGCTGTTGCTTGTCCCGCACTTGAAGCGGTAGCCGGTGTAGAAATTGTAGGGGCGGATCGGCTGATCGTTGCTATCGGTCAAGGTACTTGCGGAAGGACCATCACCGCGCCCTTCCTGGCCGTGGCACTTCCAACATTCGAGCTTCTGGTACAGAGCCTTGCCGTGTTTGATGCTGTCAAGGGTGAGGGCCGGTTCTGGCGGAACGGTAATGGGCTCGCCCGGCTTGTCGGTGACCCAGCGGGCGGAAAAGGTTTTGATGAAGGCGACGAGATCTGCGCGGTTTTGCGTGGTGAGCGTGGCCCAACCGGGCATGTTGGTGGTGATAAAGCCGCGCGTGATGGAATCGTAGAGATCGGAATCGAGCGGCAAAGTGCCGGTCGGCGTGGAACGGCACTTGAAAGTAGCGGGGACGAAGTTGCGGGGCAAGGGAGTGACCCAGGGCGCGTTTTCACCGTCGCCGTTGCCGCGCGCTCCGTGGCAGCCCCAGCAATAGCGATAGTAGAGATCCGCGCCAGAATCGGAATGCCCGTTGAGGTTTCCAATATGCGATTCTGTGTTCGGCGATGGCTTGGCCGGCGACGGGTCCGCCTGCTGGGCCGAAACCGCCAGCGGGAGGATCAGTGCTGCTGCGACATTCAAGCAAATCTTGGTGATCTTGATGTTGAGCATGTGCATTCTCCCTTAGAAAGCGAAGTCGAGCCCAAACATCAGGCTGCTGCTGGTCAAGTCGATGGGCAGTCCGGTTGTGGGCGAAACCTGAATTTTTCGCTGCCACACAATCGAGTATTCGTTGTGGAAGGCAAGACCGGTGCGGCTGCTCACGAACGGGTAGTAACGAAAACCGAAAGTAAGGGCGTCGATGTTCCCCAGATCGCCTGGGTTCGAATCGAGCGCTTGCTGGCTCATGCGGATGAGTTCGTAGCGATTGACGAAGATCATTTGCGGATTGAAGGTGTAATGCGTCTCAAACAACGCACCATTCCAAGTAGGGGCGTGGGCACCGGACGGCAAGCCGGCGCTGCCGGCGTTTGCGGGCGTGTTGGTCCCGAGGTAGATGTTGTCGTGGCCGTAGAAATACATCGTCGTCACATCCAGCTTCTTGAAGTACCACATGCCGATAAACCCGGCCCGGTAGTACGGTTCGTTTCCGGTTCCCGTGCCATTGATCGGTGCGCCGCCACTGCTGTACTGGGGAAAAGTTGTGGCGCGTCCGAAATAGGCGAAGCCTCCGACACGTTGCAAACCAAGGTTGCCGAGCTGAAAGGCCCGATTTGCCGCGATGAAGCCTTCATAGGCGCTGCTTGCAGCTCCGCCGACCCCCGATTGAAAGTCCGGATTGCCGTCGGTGGCGCCGAGAAGAGAAGCAGAGACGCGCGTGCGATCGTCCTTTGAATGGCCCGACCATTCGAGGCCAACCTGGTTATCACCTAATCCGAAGACGTAGGATGAGGACGGCACTCCCGGTGCAACCCAGGGTTGGAAGTGGTAGTTCTGATAGAATCCGCCGTTGGCGGAGAGGGTCATAATGCGCTTTTCGGAGAGCAAGTTGTCGAGTTCGAACTTGCCCATTTTGACGTTGAGCCAACTTGAGTTCAGGATATTGTCAAAACGGACGTTCACCGATTCGAAGTGAAAGGCGCCGGTTTCGTCGGAAGAAGGCACCAACTGAAAGCTGATGTTATGAGCCAGGGTGCCTTCGGTCAGTATATCGAGCCCGCCAAAATCAAAGCCATGCGTCGTGATGTTAGCCAAGGCGGTGTTCGGCCCGCCGGGGCCATCGACGATCACGTTGTCTTGATGCTCCAAGTGCCAATTGGGAGTGATGCGCATGGCGATCGGCCAATAAGCGGGGCTTTGAAAGATAGGAGCGTCGCGGTCGTTGCCCATCTGGTAGCCGTTGTCTTTGAACTGCTGGCCAAAGGGACTGAGCTTCGGCCAGGCCTCGTGACACGACGAACAGGGCATGCCGTACTTGCGCGCGAAAGCGGGAATCGCGTTCGCCGGGCGACAATCGACAAACGCTACGACGAGCAAAAGAAAGATGCTGAAAGGGACAGACCTGGCGCGCACGCGTCCTCCCTTGAAATTGATAAGCTTCGACCAATCCATACGGCCCTCCTCGCACGGTGACTTGAGATTTGAATTTTCTGGGGAGTCCCTGTTATTGAATCGAACGGCTGCGCGCCCGACGTCAGCTCTCCTCCCCCATACAGCCTTCATCGCACTCAGCAAGGGAGTGAATGAACGGATTATCCGCGGGAGATGGCAACGGAGCGGCCGAGGCGGCGCCCATTGAACCGCCGCGAAAGGATATTTTTCGAGCATGAGGGAACATCGGGATTTCCCTTCGACTACAGAACCGCCATTCCGCAAAGGAAGCGTCCTAAAAGCGGAGTGTGAACCTGTATAAAGCTCAGATGCACTACGGGTCTTTGAGGGAGAGCAACGTGCCGTAATGAAATTACAATTTTGATAACAGGCCGAAGAGCCTTGCGCAAAAGTCGATCGTCAAACAGGTGCGACGGTGTTGGCGAAATACACGATGAGAAAATCACGGGGACGCGAAGAGGCACGACTTGGCAAAGCTGCGTTTACAGGATATTTACCATCTAAATATACCGAAATGCGCTGGTTTTACACGCAGCTTACATTTTTTACCTGCGCCTTACCCGACGCCAGCCTTCCGAAAAATTATTTGTTTTTTTTGCACAATCTACTTGCGCGTTCGCGAAGAGCCTTCTAGAGTCACTGTCCGTCGCGACGGAGCACTTGTCGCCGAAGACAAGGCGAGTTTGGGCCAACGGCGCAACCCATGCGCCGCTGGACAAAAGCGTTGGATCCCTGAACCGGAGAGTCGGGCGTTCCCCAAAACGCCCGACCAACGCTTTCTGATAGCAAAGGCTCGCCGGCGGCGCCTGGGGAACTTCCTTACAGAACGGAGCGGATGGCGGGGTCGAAAGCGACGTGGGTGACAAATTCGCCGCTGATGAGGAAGGAGGCCGATCCGTTGGCGCGAGAGAAGTGCAGGAAGCGGCTGATGTGGTAGTCCTCGTCGAACGAGGAAAACAGGGCTTCCGTCTCTTCAGGGGAAAGGGCAAAGGCAGAGAGGGCGATAGGCTCACCGAAGCGAGTGGCCAAGCTGGAATAACGGTCGACAATTTCGCGGAGGTTCTTCATCGTGGCAAGGCAAGCGCATGCAGCGCTCCTGGCTTGCTCTGCGGCCGAGTGTACGCGCTTGCGCTCCTTGAGGAAAGCTCTTACGAGCCGCATGGCCGCGGTGAAGCGCGAGGGAAATTGGCGCGAGCCGCAGTGTTTCGATAAGATGCTGTGCGGCAGCAAATCGCTTGGAGGAAGCAACCATGAGCCTGTCGGTCGGACAAGCAGCGCCGGATTTCACGTTAAAAGATCAGAGCCAAAAGGAAGTGAAGCTATCGGATTTTGCGGGGAGGAAGAAGGTTGTACTGGTGTTTTATCCGCTCGACTGGAGCCCAACCTGCACGAACGAGCACGCGTGTTTTGTGAACGACATGAAGCAGTTTGAAACACTGGACGCGGAAGTGCTTGGGGTAAGCGTGGACAGTGTGTGGTCGCACAAAGCCTATGCCGAGAAGATGGGGATCAAGTATTCGCTGCTCGCTGACTTTCATCCGCGCGGTGCGATGAGCGAAAAGTATGGCGTGTATCTGCCCGACCGAGGCATCACGGGACGCGCCATTTTTATCATTGACAAGCAGGGAAAAGTGGCATGGGCGAAAAACTACGACATTCCTGTGGTGCCGGACGTGAAAGAAGTGGCCAGCGCGCTAGCGAAAGTCTGAGGTTAGAGCTCAGCGATAGAAGACCGAAGCGAGAAATAACAGCCGAAGGCACGGATTACTTTTTCTTGTCCTCGAGTGGCGGATTCGGCTTCCTATCTTCCAACGAAACGTCCGGCTTTTTGAGCGCTGGAGGCGCTGTGGGCGTGTCGGCCAAAGACCGCACGAAAATCACCATTTGCCATCGCTCGTCTTCGGTGAGGCGCTTCCTGAAGGAAGGCATGGGTTTGCGGCCTTCGGTAATCTGATAATAGATTTCTCCATCCGAAAGCTTGTTCATCCGCACAGGGTCGGTCAGGTCCGAGGGCGTGGGGTCGTACATCATGGCTTCCGAGCCGTCGCCCTTACCCGTGTCGCCGTGACAATTCGAGCAATGATCGATGTATAGCTGCTTCGTCACGGTCAGGTTGACGTCAGCGGGTTTGAAAGGATTTTTGCGCTCTTTCGCGTCCTGGGGAACAACCCAGGGGGTTTTATGGAAAGCCGCAAAACCGATTGAGAGACAGATCAGCGCGAAGACGCAGGCCAAGAGAATTTTGCGCAGCCGAAGAGCGCCTGGGGAGATGGTGGTCATGGACGACGCAAAAAGTTTCGCACAAACCCGCGGAGGCGGGAAGACGAAAGGCAAGGTCGAGTCGTCAGACGCCGCGGAAGATCAGCCAGAGAAGCTCGGCATTAAAGAAAAGGATAGCCGCGGTAATCAGCCAGGCTACGGCAGTTGTGAACCGGGAATTGACGAACGGGCCCATTTTTCGGCGGTCGCTGGTGAACAGCGCCAGCGGGATCATGGCGAAGGGCAGCTGGAAACTGAGTATGACTTGGCTGAGGATCAGGAGCGAAGTAAGCTTGCCTTCGCCGGAGATGCCGATAACGAGAATTGCGGGAAGAATCGCAATCAGGCGAGTGATGAGCCGGCGAATCCAGGGTTTCAGACGGATGTGTAAGAACCCTTCCATGACGATTTGCCCGGCGAGCGTGCCGGTAAGCGTGGAATTCTGCCCGGAAGCAAGAAGCGCAAAAGCGAAAAGCGTGCTGGCGAGGCTGGCGCCTAACACAGGGCTGAGCAGCTTGTAGGCTTCGGAGATGTCCGCCACTTCATGAAGGCCGCGAGAGTGAAAGGCGGCCGCGGCCAAAACGAGAATGGCGGCGTTGATGAAGAGGGCAAAGAGCAGCGCCACGGTCGAATCGATTACGGAGTATTTGATGGCTTCACGACGACCGATGTTGTTTTGCCCAAAAGCGCGGGTCTGCACAATGCTTGAGTGAAGATAGAGATTGTGAGGCATCACCGTAGCGCCGATGATGCCAATAGCGATATAAAGCATTTCCTTGTTGCGGAGAATCTCGAGGCGCGGGATGAAACCATGGGCCGCTTCGAGCCACAGAGGCCGGGCGATGAAAATTTCGTAGACGAAGCAAACGGCGATCGTGCCGATCAGAGTGACGACGAAGGCCTCGATTAGGCGGAAACCACGGCCCTGGAGCGCGAGAACCAGGAGAACGTCGAAAGCGGTGATGATGACCCCCGCAAATAAGGGGAGGCCGAAAAGAAGTTTCAGGGCGACGGCCGAACCCAGGACTTCGGCGAGATCGCAGGCGGCGATCGCCAATTCACAAACAATCCAGAGAAAAATCGAGGTTGGGCGGGAATAGTGATCGCGGCAGGCCTGAGCGAGGTCGCGTCCGGTGGCGATGCCGAACCTGGCGGCGAGGGCCTGGAGGAACATGGCCATAAGGCTACTGATGAGGACGGCACTCAGCAGAACGTAGCCGAACTTGGAGCCGCCGCCAATGTCGGTGGCCCAGTTGCCCGGGTCCATGTAGCCGACGGCGATGAGGTAGCCGGGCCCGGCAAAGACCAGGATTTTGCGGAACCACGAGGAATCCGGTCGAACGGGGATGCTGCGGTGTGCTTCGGGCAGGGACGGAGTGGCAAGAGCGCGACGCCATCCGCTAAGCGGAACGTCGCCGGGGAGCGGCGGTTTAACGGCGAGCGATTTGGATACCAGATCTCCCACGATATTAACTATGGTGAACTCTCTATATAAACTAGACTTAACCCTTGCAACTGTCAATAGAACTTTGCCGAATGGTGCACCTTTCCGGCCGCGGGAACGAATAAACTTTTTCCGTCCCGGGCGGGCCTGGGCCCAAGCCCGGCGCCCGCACGCTTCGTCAGGACGCAAGGCGAGGCTAGTTTTCCTGTGATACCTTGGAAATGGAAATTACGGAGAACCACGATGACCGAACAGCCGACGCCACCGACACCCGGACAGGTACAGATCAAAGCGGATGAGAAGGAACTGCAGGGGATGTACAGCAATCTCGTTATGATCCATCACCATGCGGAGGAGTTCACGCTGAATTTCGTGTACGTTTTCCCAAATGGGACGCAGGGGAAGCTTTTGAGCAGCATGATTGTGAGCCCCGGCCACGCAAAGAGAATTTGGCGGGCCCTCGGAGAGAATCTGACGCGCTATGAAGCGCAGTACGGAACGATCAAGGAAGGGCCCGAGGGAACGCCGAATCCAGATATTGGATTCGTTCAGTAAAACGGAGTGATGTGTGCAATTTCGTGCGGCGAGCGACCAGGCTATCCTCGTTTATCTCGGGGAAGAAATCGGGCAAGCCGCGCACGAACGCGTTGTAAAGCTGCTTCGAGTGCTACAAAAAGAGCCGCCGCGCTGGCTTCGAAACGTTCAACCCGCCTACTGTTCCCTGCTGGTGAATTTTGACGTTTCCCTAGCCGATCACGCCGAAGTAGAGGAAACAATTCGCAGCCATGAACAACGCGCCGAAAAACAGCGGGCGCCGAAAACTCGCACAATAGAAATTCCGGTGTGTTATGGGGGTGAGTTCGGCGCTGATCTCGAAGAAGTTGCCGAGGCACATGGGTTGAAGCCGGAACAGGTGATTGAACTGCACAGTTCGGAGACCTATCGCGCGTACTTCCTCGGCTTTGCTCCGGGATTTGCTTACCTTGGGAACGTGCCCGCCGCAATCGCGACGTCTCGTCTTTCGAGCCCTCGAAGAAAAGTGCTAGCTGGAAGTGTAGGAATCGCAGGCAGGCAAACGGCGGTATATCCGATGACGACGCCGGGCGGGTGGCGAGTTCTCGGCCGCACGCCGCTTCGCGTGTTTCGCGCCGACCGCAAGCCGATGGGGCTGATTTCGATTGGCGACCGGGTGCGCTTTCGGCCCATCAGCGGTGAAGTGTTTGAAAAATTGGAGAAAGCGTGAGTTCGCTGGTCGTGGAATCGGCGGGCTTGCTGGCCACGGTGCAGGACTTGGGGCGGCCGGGGTTTGGCTCGGAGGGAATTTCAGCTTCGGGCGCAGCCGACCCAGTCGCTTTGCGACTCGGAAATTTGTTGGTCGAGAACGAGCCCGGCAAGGCGGGATTGGAGTTGACGCTGGTGGGCGGGAGTTTCCTGTTTCCTGAAGGCGCGGTTGTCGCGCTGACGGGAGCGGATTTGGGAGCGGCCGTAAACGGGCGGCCGCTGGAAGTGTGGACCTCGCATGCGCTGGGGCCGGGAACGAGGCTTGAGTTTGGGGCGACAAGAAATTATGCCCGGGGATACCTGACGGTTGCGGGGGGCATTCAGGTGGATGCGTTTCTCGGAAGCGCTTCTACGCACGTGCTGAGTGGGTTGGGGGGATTCGAGGGCCGAGCGCTGCGGAAGGGAGACCGGTTGCGCATCGGAAAACCGGCAAGAAAGACTCGGAAGAGAACAGTGACGCAGGCTGCGCTTTACGCATTGAAACCGCGGAAGATTCTGCGGGTGACCGAAGGACCGCAGGCAGAATGGTTTTCCGAGCCAGTGAAGCAGGTTTTCTACCGCGACATGTTCCGGGTGAGCGAAGAGTCCGACCGAGTTGGATTGCGGCTGGAGGGAACCGCGCTCCCGTGCAAGGCAACAAAAGAAATGATAACCGAGGGCGTCTCGTTGGGGGCGGTGCAAGTGACTCCGTCCGGGCAGCCAATCATTTTGTTTGTGGAGCAGCAGACGACGGGCGGATACCCGAAGATCGCAAATATCATTGGAGCGGACCTGCATCGTATCGGCCAGTTGAGGCCACGAGTGGAAATTCGGTTCCAAAGGACCTCACTCGCGGTGGCGCAGTCGCTGTGGATGGAGCAGGAACGGCTATTGAACACGCCAGAGCAGCTTTTCGAATGACGCACATCGATCTGAATTGCGATATGGGAGAAATGCCCCGAATGGTGTCCGACGGGAGCCAGGAGGCGCTGTTACGGTTTGTTTCGTCAGCGAATATAGCCTGCGGGGGACACGCCGGCGACGCCGGGACCATGCGCGAAACGATCGAGCAGGCTTTGCACTGGAAGGTTGCCGTTGGCGCACACCCGGGCTACGAAGATCGCGCGAATTTTGGGCGGGTGGCGTTGCAGTTGAGCCTAGAGGAGATTGCGGAGTCCGTGCGTAGGCAGCTCAAAGCGCTCGACGTCGTTGCGCAGCAGTGCGGGGCAGAGATTGTTCACGTGAAGGCGCACGGGGCGCTGTATAACCAGGCGGCACGTCAAACGGGGACTGCCCGGGCGATTGCGGAAGGCGTGGGAAGGTGGCGCAAGGACGTCGTGCTGATCGGGCTGGCCGGCTCGGTGATGGTCGATGAGTTTCTTGAGGCGGGATTCGCGGTCGCTGCTGAGGCATTTGCGGACCGGCGGTACGAGGCGGACGGGAGTTTGCGCTCGCGGAAATTCGAAGATGCGGTTTTGAGCGAACCGGAGTCGGCTGCCCTACAAGCGCTCCGAATCGTCGAGCAAGAAAATGTGATCGCCACAGATGGAAGTATTGTCGGGCTGCAGGCAAAGACGATCTGTGTTCATGGGGACACACCGGGAGCTGTGGAGATTGTGTCGGCGGTGTATCGGCGGCTCATGGGAGCCGGGATCAGCGTGAGAAGCCTGCGTAGCAGAAAATAGAGCTTAGCCGGAGGGCGGCACGCGGTGTCCGTGAATCGAGAGAACTGCGAGAAATGCGGTAGTACGGTGATCAGGCTTCCGAAACACCCTTTCTTGTATGCAACTTTTTGGCTTTAGCTCGTCAAAAACCTGCATTGGCGCCGGGTATCGACGCACTCGGAAGGCGCAATCGTGATTGGCAATGTTTCCCCTTATTCGGCCCGCAAGGCCTCGACCGGATCGACTGCCGCAGCCCGTCGCGAGGGCAGATAGCACGCCAGCAACGCCGTGATCGCAAGTCCAGAAGACACAGCGATGTATGTAAGCGGGTCCATGGCTTTCACGCCGAAAAGTAGGGATGACATCAGCCGCATCACGGCAAACGACACGAGAAGTCCAGTCACCAGACCGATGCTTGTCAGCAACATACCCTGCCGCACGAACATCCCTATCAGCGTTGGCAATTGCGCCCCGACAGCCATGCGAATCCCAATCTCCCGCGTTCTCTGCGACACCGAGTAGGCAACCACGCCGTAAATTCCCACCACTCCCAGCAGCAGCGCCATTCCGCCCGCTACTCCGAGCATGATCAGCGTGAACGAGGTGCGTGCCAGTGACCTGCGGTAGAAATAATCGGCGGTGTGCACTTCCGCGAGCGGCAGATTGGGATCCACCGACCACACCGCCTGACGCACCGCGGCCATCAATGCCTCCGATCCCGCGCGACGGCTACGGATGGCACAAGCCACCTCACGCCGCACCGTCAGGGAATCGCTCTCGAAATTGCTCATCATCAGCGGCCAGTACGCCGCCTTCGTTGGTTTCTGGTTCACTCCGTCGTCGTAAACGTCCCCTGTCACACCGACAATCTCCCGCCAGTCATCCTTTGAGCCGACGCGAACGCGTTTACCGATCGCGTCGCCCGGAGTTGGCCAATACTCTCGCGCCACGTTTTCCGAAACAATTGCCACCGGAAGTTTCTGGTACATGTCCTCCCACGTGAAGTCGCGTCCCGCCACCAACGGGATCTGCACCGTCCTCAGGAATCCGGGGGACATGAACTTGAACTGCAGCAGCGGCGGAAGCTCGCCTTCTGCGTATGTGCGCCTTTCGACGAAGATAGGATCATGCCAGCCGCCGGGATCCATCGGAATCTTCGTGCCGATCGCCACTGACCCCACGCCCGGAATCGCCGCAATCTTGTCCTGAATCTCCTGCTCGAAGCGCACCACGCGCTCGTCCTCTTTCACTTCTGTCTTGGGGATGTAGATCCGGAACGTTTGCACCTGCTCCGGCTGCGCAAATCCCGGATTCACGTTTGTCAGCGCTCGGAAGGTCCGGATCATCAGCCCGGAGCAAATCAAGAGCACCAGCGCCAGCGACACCTGTACCACAACCAGTACATTACGAGCCCGGTGCCGCTGCCGGCTCTCGCTCAACGCCCGCCCGCCTTCGCGAATTCCCGTGCTCAAGTGCGCCCCCGCATACTTCAGCACCGCAATCGACCCGAACAGGACGCTGGCCAGCACGGCTATCCCGAGCGTAAACAGCAATACCGTTCCATCAATGCCGATCTCCTGCAGCCGCGGAATTCCCGAAGGCGCCAGCGCCACCAGCACGCGCAGCGCGCTGTAAGCTAATCCGAGCCCCAGCGCGCTGCTTAGGAATCCGACGATCAGACTTTCAAAAAGCAACTCGCCCGCAATGCGCGCCCATCCGGCGCCCAGTGCCGACCGCAACGCCAACTCCTGGCGCCGTCCCTCAATCCGTACCAGCATCAGGTTGGTAACGTTGGCGCATACGATCAGCAGCACCGTCCCGATGGATCCCATCAGCACCCACAATACATTCCCAATATCGCCCACGACCTCCGCTCTCAGCGGCTTGGCATTGGGTCCAATTCGCGCGTCTTCAAACAGCTTGATGCTGAATCCCGGTGGAGCGTCGAAGCTCCTCATCACGATTGGCAGCATCCGCGCCATGTCTGCATTGACCTGATCGATCGTCACTCCGGGCTTCAACCGCGCCACTCCGTCATAGCTGAAGTTACCGAGGTTGGTTTTGTTTCGGTCGAGCTGGAAGGGAGTGATGATGGCCGGATCGGAACGGTCGAGGAAGTGAAACCGCTGCGGCATCACGCCGATGATCTGGCGCTGCTTTCCATCAACCATGATGGTCTTGCCAATGACAGAGCGGTCGCCGCCGAACTTGCGACGCCAGTAACCATAGGTCAGCACGGCGGTATCGGGGGCACCTGGAAAATCGTCCGCTTTGGTGAACACGCGCCCCAGCATTGGCGGGACGCCTAGGATTGGCAACATGCCGTCTGTGACGATGAGTGCGTCGACGCGCTCTGGCTCGGCCGTGCCCGTTACGCTGACAGAATCACCCTGATAGAGACCAATGTCCTGAAACACGGTGCCTTGTTCCCGGAAGATGAAATAGTTCGAAGGGGACAGCTCGAAATCCTTGATGTTGATCCCAGGCGCCGTCAGCTGGATCGCAGCTAGTTGTTCCGAATGCGGGTAAGGCAGAGGCCTCAGCAGGACGCCTTCGAGTACGCTGAACACTGCCGTGTTCGCGCCGATTCCTGCTGCGAGGGTAATCAACGTAATGGCGGTAAACACCGGTGCCCGCCCGAGCCTCCGAAGCACCTGTTTGAACTGACGCCCTATCGTCATCACCAACCTCCCACCCAGATCGGTCCCTCACAGGTCAATACGCCGCTCAGGCGTAGAAGTTCCCGGCTTTTTGTGGCTTTAGCGGTTTGGGGGAGTCTATAAGCCCGAACAATCGATGACTCTCAGGGTGCCGCGGGTGCTGTGTGTGCCGGACGAATTTTCTCTGCCGGGACGATTCCCTGCCCTTCGAGAATGCTGTAGAACTTGTCCGCCGCCAGATCTTTCAGCGTTTCCGCACGGCCGGAGGGCCAGCGAATCTCCAGGCTGTCGATCTTCGCCGCCTTGCCTAGTCCAAAGTGGATACGCAGGTCATTTTGAGAGAGATAGCTACTTCCGCTGTGAATTTCGTCGGTCTGCGTCATCCCGCCGGCCACTAGTTTCAACCGCGCACCGATGGCCATCC
>Ga0306920_100011842_pt1 | contig 11820 bp, 20 predicted proteins | sample flu12Cox44000170_FD_204666 | JGI IMG/M metagenome (GOLD analysis project Ga0306920, IMG submission 204666) | Lab enrichment of tropical soil microbial communities from Luquillo Experimental Forest, Puerto Rico - flux4day.12C.oxic.44.000.170 (v2)... | ecosystem: Environmental > Terrestrial >...
CGAGCGTCCACCGAACCAGACCGAAAGTGGGTCAAGGCTGCCCTTACGGAACATCGCGGGATCCTGACTTAGAGATCCGCCCTAGGGGAGGTGCCCCGTGAGGACTGATCAAGTCGACTCAGCGGACGGGCCGCTGGCACAGCACGATGCTCGAGAGCGTGGTCTCACCGACCATCACCACCCACTGCTCGACGGAAGCCCTCCGATGCGAGCGATCTGGACAGTCATCGAGCAGATCGCGGACGCTGATGCGACCGTCTTGCTCTGTGGGGAAAGCGGCGTGGGGAAGGACGTTGTCGCTCGGGCCATCCATGCCGCGTCGCGGCGCCGGGACGGTCCGTTCATCAAGGTCAACTGTGCCGCGATCCCCTCCGAGCTGCTCGAATCCGAACTCTTCGGCCACGAGAAGGGGGCCTTCACGGGTGCGTACTGCCGGAAGGTGGGGCGATTCGAGGACGCGAACACGGGCACAATCTGCCTGGACGAGATCGCCGAGCTGCCGCTGGGCCTGCAGGCCAAGCTCCTCCACGTGCTGCAAGACTTCCGGTTCTCGCACGTGGGCGGCCGCCGGTTGATCGACGTCGACACGCGCGTGATCGCCGCCACGAATCGGGACCTGGATCACGCGATCGCCTGCGGCGAGTTTCGCCCGGACGTCTACTATCGCCTCGCGGTCGTGGAGATCCGGATTCCGCCGCTCCGGGAGCGGAAAGAGGAGATTCCGCTCCTGGCGTCGTGCTTCCTCCGCCGGTTCAACGAGCAATACCGGCGCCACGAACAGCTCTCGCCCGAGATGATGGCTCGCCTCATGGAGTATTCCTGGCCGGGCAATGTCCGGGAGCTGGAGAACTTCATTCGACGCTCGGTGGTGCTGGGCGGTGAGCAGGACCCGTTCAAGGCCCCAGTCGCGCATGGTCAGAGCGAGCACACCGCAGCCTCGCGGCCAACTCCTGTAGTCGGCGAGAGCTTGCGGGAGATCGCGCGCCGCGGCGCGCGGGACGCCGAGCGCAAGGCGCTCCGGGAGGTGCTCGAGCGAGTCCACTGGAATCGCGCTGAGGCGGCTCGGATGCTCCAAGTGAGCTACAAGACGCTGCTCAACAAGATCGCCGACTGCGAGCTGACGCCGCGGTTCGAGCGCGGTTTCGAGGCACGCGGCGAGGAGGCAACGATGTCGCAGCCAGAGAACTTGCGGATCATCCGCGAAGCCTTTGCGGCCTGGAATGCTCATGACGTCGACCGCTATGCCGCGCTTCTGGACGACGCCTACGTTGAAGAGACGTACACGAGGCCCACGCTGGTAGTTGGGCGCGAGGCCGCGCGCGCAGCCATGCAGGCGTATCTGCGTGTCGTGCCGGACTTACATTTCGACTGGGACGTCATGATCACCAGCGGTGATCAGGTGTTCACGCGGTGGCTGGTCACGGGGACCTACCAGGGGGAGCCCATGAGTCACTGGCCGTCCGATCGACAGCTCGAAGAGTATGGCTGCACTCTCATCGGACTAGGCGAGAGGAGAATCAGGCACGTCTGGCATTACTGGGAGACCAACCACATTCTGCCGCACGTGGCTGCGCAATAAAGGACATGATGGCACGCTACCTGTTCATCGTATCTCTGCGGCACCCGGCGCTGTATGGTCATCTGGCGCGGCGGTTCTCGGACGACCCGCACGCGCAGGTGGTTCTCGATCGCCGGCTGGCCTCGCGTCGTCGGGCAGAGATGTCCGTCGGACTTGAACGCCGGCGGGCTGATCGGCGTCAGCGGCCCGGCGTCACCGAAGAACTTCTCCGTCGTTCCGTCGCGGTGGTGACGATTCCGTGATCTCCCTCATGAGCGACCCAAGGCGGGACGCATTATGAAAGTCGCATCAATCCTGAAGTCCGAGGGGCGCGAGCGTGCCACGACGTCGACCAGTACGACCATCTTCACCGTCACCTGAGACCTGAAGCTGAAAGGCATGGGCGCCCTCGTTGTCAGCGACGGCGTGAACGCGGTCGTTGGCTTGGTCGCTGAGCGGGATTTTCCGGGGCCTGGGCATCCCTGCGCCGAAGATCGCCACTGATCCTCGGCGTCAGGCTGACCACCCTTGCTCCGGTCTCGGGAAGAGAGTATAGAAGCGAAACTTCGGAAGCTGCAGCGGTTTCAGGTTGTCTCGGAAGCCCGAGCGGTTTGAGGTATCCCGCCATGAAGTTTTCTGCAATCGCCCTCGTCCTCAGTGTGGTCCTCGCTAGCGCTGCCGTCGCCGCTCCCGGTGATCCGCGCCTCATTCAGGGAGCGCTGGAATGGCCGCCCGCTCTCACCGGCGCTGAGCCCTTCATCGTCGTGCGCGGGGATGATGGACGCGTGTACTACGCGGATGTCATGGCCGCGCAGCGATACGTGCAGGGCGCGCTCAGCGCCGGCGGCCACATTGCGCTCCTCGGCCTGGAGAGCACCCAACCTCACGAGATCGTCGCGGTCGCACTGGGGAGTGGTGATGCCGGCGCCCTGTCGCTTCCGCTCGGCGAGGCCACACGGACCACGTCGCTAACCTCTTCTCCTCCGCCCTCGACGGCCCCTCCCGGAGTGACCCCACCGGCGCCAGCGGGCGAGCCTGCGACGATGGCACCTGCGCGCCTTGAGGAGGCGCATCCATCGAGTCGTGAGGAGGGATGGGGAGTGACCCTCCGCGGCTGCGTGTACGGGATCACCGATGCGAATCAGCTTTTCCTTCTTAAGAGTGACGACGGCCGAGTCGTCGTGGTCGACATCTCCAAACTCGACCTGAGCATCGCGCGGCGGCTCCGGCTCGGTTCGCCTGTGACAGTCGTGGCTGTCCCCGTTGGGAACAAATTCCAGGGCACGGGCCTGGTCGTGACGGAGACGGGCACCAGCCGAGTGACACCCGCCAAACCCGCGCACGCTCGGTAGATAAGCCGTGCGCCTCCGAATAGACGTGCTTCACTGAATGCGTCTGGTGGTGGCGCAGGTTCATCGGCTCTGGCGCAGTGTTCCGCGCCCAGGGAGTGCCTTCAACCTCGCGGGAGACCTGTGAGGAGAGTTATGGCCCAGAAGCTCTTTGTCGGTGGTCTGGCTTTTTCTACGTCCAGCGAGCGGTTGCGTGAGGTGTTCGCCCAGGCGGGTGTCGTCGAGTCGGCACAGGTTGTGATGGATCACCTGACCGGCCGTTCACGCGGGTTCGGCTTCGTCGAGATGGCCACAGTCGAAGGAGCCGAATCGGCGATCAAGAAGTTCAACGGGCATGAGCTGGACGGGTGGACGCTGAGAGTGGAGTACGCCTAGCCCCGGAGTCGGTGGTAGGCGCGTGCAAGTCGTGGTGGTCTCGACCCGCGGGATGATGCTCGCTTGCGCAGTGTTGGACTCAACTGCGAACCTCCCGGACTGTAAATCGCGTGCTATCAGAGCGGTCGAAAGGTCAATGCAGCTGGCGAAGAGTGAGGGCCGCGCCTATACCGTGAATGACACCACGGTTACGTCGTCGGACACTCCGGCCGAAGGGCAGGTGAAACGCCGATTGGGTGTGGACTGAGTGTGGCGTATTAGTCTTACCAAGCGCCGAAGAGTAGCGGGGTGTCCTTCGCCAGAACCTCGTCCGATCCGCTCGGCGCGATCCGGAGTCCGGGGCAACGGCGCAAGCCGTGCCCTAGGTGGAACGACCGAGGTTTTCCGGATGGCCGGCCCGTCGCGAATCTACCGGACTCGCGATTGATGAGCGAGAGCAGGCAGACGAGATCGGAGCGCCGGCCGGTAAACCGCGGATCCCGAGGAGGCTGTGCTTAGGCGGCCTGGCGGATGTAGCGATGGTGCAGGCCACCGACTTCGGGAAGCTGCACGATCTTCCCCGCCGTAGGGAGCTCGATCGGCCTGAGGTCAGGCGCGTCCTTGTCGAGGGCGAGGTGGGTGCGCGCCTGATGGTAATAGGCGAGGTAGCGGGTCAGGATGCGGCGGAGGTGGCACTCGCCGAGGATGAGTACGTGATTCAGGCACTCACGCCGGATCGAGCCGATGAGTCGTTCCGCGAAAGGATTCTGCCACGGGCAGTACGGTGCCGTAAGCACCTCCTCGATCCCCATGCCCTTCAGGCGATGCCGAAACTGCTGACCGTAGACGCGATCGCGGTCGCGGAGGAGGTAGCCCGGCGCAGAGTCGTCTGGGAAGGCGTCCACGATCTGCTGGGCGGTCCATTGAGCGGTGGGGTGTGCCGTCACGTTGAAGTGGACGGCGCGCCGACGGTGATGAGCTAGCACAACGAGGACGAAAAGGACGCGGAGGCGAGCGGTGGGCACGGTGAAGAAGTCGATCGAGACCAGGTCGCGAACGTGGTTAGCGAGGAACGCCCGCCATGTTTGAGAGGGCTCGGGAGGACGCTTGGGCATGAGGCGGGAGACCGTACGCTCGGCGACGTCGATGCCGAGCTTCAGCAGCTCGCCGTGGATGCGGGGCGCACCCCACAGGGGATTGGCCGCGGCCATCTTCCTGACGAGTGCGGCGATCTCGGCGTCGACGGGAGGGCGTCCGCCTCTGGACCGGCCCGAGAGCCGGGTCCAGTACTGGCGGAAGCGGCGGCGCTGCCAGCGCAGGACGGTATTGGGCGAGACGATGACCAGCGCCCGCCGCCAGCCAGTCCAGACTCTGGCCAGGCCGACCCAGAAGAGACGGTCGGCCGGGCGGAGCTTAGGGCGGGGCGCGAGTCGCTTGTAGACAGCGAGCTGCTGGCGGAGGGCCAGGTTCTCGAGGGCGAGCTGGCGGTGGCCGCCTACGAGGAAGGGGAGGAGCCGGAAGAGGTGGAGTAGGAGCGTGATCACGGCCGAGATTGTGGCCGGCCGGCGCCGACGAATCAATCACCTGCTTGGCGGACGACGTTTTGGCGAGGGACAAGCCGGTTGGCCCCATTTCCAATGCGACTCAGGACACACTAGTCGTCGACAATTCGCGGCCGTGGAGCCCGCGCTCTGCTTCACCCGAAACGCAGTCGACGACAATGGCGAGCTCGTGAACGGGACGGTATCGGTTGCTGAGATTCGACGTAAGCTCGATCACCATGAGGAGAAGCAAAGAAAGGCCCAGATAAGTCATACGATGAGAGCAGCAGGCGGCACGGAAGCGGCGAAGCTCCTGCGTGCCCTATCCGATCCCGCAGAACACCACTCTGCGTGGCAGAAGCTAGAGCAGTTGACTAAACTCTACGTGGACTTAAACGAGTTTGGGAGTGGTTGGCTCAGACCGAGCGAGATGACAGATGACGCGCGGGCGCATCTGGAGGACGTGGCGAATGATTATGCGCTGCAATGGTGGCGATACCAGCATCAACCTGAGACGCTAGCTCACATCGAGTCGAAGCTGGCTGCTGCACTCAAACAGTGGCCCGACCGTCCCGCTTTGCCCGAACCGGCTAGGCTGGAGTTCCTCCCCGACACCGTGGGCCGGCGCGGGCCGAAGGGGAAGTGAGCGTCAGGCTCGCTCCGCCGGGATACCGATACACTGGTCCGGCCCGCCGTGGCCGGAGCATGGCCACGACGGCATGGGTTGAAACAGGCCTGTCCTGCCCCGTGCGCTCCTGAACATCGCGTCTATTGCGCGCTGAGTCTGCGCGCTGGTGAAGGACGGACCGAGTTCTGTCCTCGCCTGCTTGCCAAGGCACCCGACACAGAAGAACTCGCCTTTGTGCCTGCGCAGAAAAGCACCAACGACGTTTTGGACCAGCTCCTCGGCAGTGTAGGTCATGACGGCTGCATTGACAGACTAGCCGCTATTACGCAATGAGCGACGAGTTTCGGCGCCCGTGGACTTGGCTCCGGCCGCTCGCGGACATCACGAGGCGGATCTGAGCGTCACGGTCATTTACAGCCTCGTCCCCGAACGAGGCCTGATAGTCCTCCCGGGGCGTGGATCCTCACTTTCGGGTCGCCGAAGCCAACACGATTCTCCGACTCGACACGTTACGTCTGTAAACCGGTTGATCTGCATCGTCCCGCCCGGGCCGATAGCGCGATAGGGTGTCGGCCAGGCAAACCAGGCGAAGACGAGCACCACGACCGCGAACGCAACCTTTCGGGGATGGCGTCGCAGGAGTTCTGCAGCCATCTCGAAGATGTTCATCCCTTCCGCGCCTTCCCCCATCGTGCCCTCGGCGCCGTGCCATTCATCGCGTTCCTCCAAGCGCCCGTGTAACGTAGTGCTCGGCGCGGCCCTCAATCCCATGCTCGCACAAGCAGCCGCCGTCGTGGTCCATCGGCAGGAGGCACGCGCATGTGTCATTGAATTGCGTCGCCTCGAGCGGATGGCTGAATCGAGGACGGCACCACGAGATTGGCGCGGCGGCCCGAAGCTGTGCGCGCCGAGCGAGGGCCTGCTCGGCGATGCGATCGTCAACGCCAGCTAGATCGTCCAGTCGCCAGAAAAGCTTCATCTCTTAAACAGCTCCAACCAGGCGAATACGCCGTAACCCGTGACGGTCATCGCGGCGGCCAACTTTTCTTCTTCACCATCGTCCAACGCGCCCGCGCACATCCAGTTTCTTCTTAGACGCGATGTTGATCTCGTTCCATTACGTCAACACTACTACGAGTCGGGACAGCCTAGAGGCAGCGCAACGCCTTCGAGATCTCGCCGGCGCTGGCGATCACTTGTGCTGCCTGGCCGATCGACAACGTCTTGGGGCTCGAACGCGGCGACAAACTCGTGGCCGTGACCCACGAGCGCGATTTCCGTCCCGAAGCGGCCCGAACTTCATGAGCGAATTGACCGGATCGACCCTGGCCCGTCTCTGGCTCGATCGGTGAGGAGCGCGTGCGGAGGTACGCATCCTGTAGCTGGGTGGAGCGCAAGAACCGGCCGATCTCGCGTTCCGACTACGCGGGAGGAGGCATGAACACACGCTGCTTAGAATACAGATTCCCGCGAGAGTAGTTACTACTGTCCGGAAGGTAATCGACGCACTGTCAAGCACGCCCTGTCCTTGACCACCTCTGCCAGTCGGCGCTAACGTGGGCGCACTCTCGACCTTCACCGGCCCGGCAGTTGGGAGGCTCGTAGTGAAGTGTCCCCGGTTCCTCCAAGAGAAATCCGCCGTAGGTGAAATTCCGCCCAGAGAGTGGTGCTCTCGATCCATCGAGTAGGTCAGGACCGGTCGTAGGGGCTCATTCGGACAGTGGAGGACATCGGCCGTGTCATCGCGGTGATCGTCTTCCGCTCAGAGGAGGACGCTGTGTCACTTAAGGGCAAGCACGCACTGGTCACGGGAGGGTCGCGGGGCATCGGACGTGGAATCGCACTCAGGCTCGCCGAATCTGGGGCGCAGGTCGCCGTCCACTATTACGTCAACCAGGCGGCCGCCAAAGAAACCCTCGAGAGGGTCAGAAAGCACGGCGCCGACGGGTTCCTGGTCCACGATGTGTGCTTCGATCCCCACCCAGTCAAACGCCACAGCGTGCGGCTTCAGCACTTCAGCTAGCGTCTTCATGGCTCGTCCCTTCCTTGCTCGGGCCTCGTCGGTTCTCTGTTCCAGGACCACCCACTCAAGGGGGTTCCCGCTGTCGGGGAAAGGTGCGCCGCCATCGCCACAGCAGCAATTCGCGTCTCAATTGTTCGAGAATCGTGCTTGAAAGCGGCCGCTCCCGCTGCGGCCCGGGTGTTCGCCACGTAAAGGGGACTTTATGTGTGGGGCAGACACCGCGCCACGCGTGGCGCACTCCTCGCACAAGAGCCGGTTGCCCTCGGGACAGTAGTAACTACTGGTGCCCCCGCGCTCAAAGTACAGATGCTCGCAGCAGCACCGCCCTGGCGGCGTGGTCATGACAGCCGTCGCCTTCTTAGCCGTCCTGTCACCACGCGCCACAGCCGCGCGACGTGTCCGGTTCGTTGTCTCCACGGTTTCGGGCAAGGCGGAATATGCTGCCATTCGTGGTCGATAAGGCTTCCCGGGGTGGAGCGACGAGATGGCTCGCTTGCAAAGCGTGCAGACAGGCACAGGAGCCATACAGGCCTCCCTTCGCTAAGTGGGCTGGACGCGGCCACGCCTTCGGTGACTACAGTTCCCGACAGCTCCCAGAGGGCAACGCCCAGGAACCCGTGCCGCGTGCGCGGCAATCCGATCTACCGAAGCGGGCCGGGGTACCACCGGCTACTACATGGTCGCACGCCAGCCTCGCTCGTCATACGGCGTCGGCCAATACCGTCGCCCTCAGAACCTTCTAAGGACGAAATGTCGGAACGCATGTTCGACGGCGGCTTGCAGCGCCTGGACGTCAGAACCGCGCCCAGCGAACGACATGACCGCCGAGCGCGATCGCCCACGACGGCGCCAGCGCCATCACGCCGAGGCGCCAGAGCCGCCTTGGGGACTGGCTTAGGCCGGACTCCTCCAGGCGCCGCAGGCGGCCCTCGGTCCCGATCGCGCCGACGAGACCGGCCGCAGAGGAGAGGAGCCACATGACGGCCGGGATGAGGTGGGGGCGCGTCCCCGGTACGTTCGGGAGGAGTGTGACGAAAGCGACGAGCCACGCTGGCAGGAGCGCGACGAGCCCGAACGCCCAGTACACGTGGGGATCTCGCGCCGATCCCCGAGCCAGGCGATTCGTGCCAACTCGGGTTGCCAGCACTCCCGCCAGAGCCAGGACCAGAGACGAAATTACAATCAACAATGCCTCGAGTCACCGGAACGGACCGGCACCAGCGCGGACCGTCCGGTAGCGGAGACGCCCAGCGAGCAGGTCCTCAAAGATCTGGTCGGCCCGGGCGTCCCAGAATGCCCTCCGCGCTTCGAGGGACTGCTGGGCTCCTTTACGAACATCGTTTTGAGCGACTCATCGACCGTTGGCTCAACACTCTAATTTGGATTTGGCCGCTGATCGCGATAATCGCAGCGTCTGCACGGCTCCTTTGGTTCGCCGCCACCTCGCCACGCGGCGACCTGGCCTATTTCTTAGAGAAGCGCCAGGGGTTTTCGTCGTGTCCATTGCAACCTGGAGTCTCATCGTGACCACGCTTCTCTGGATGGTCACGAGCATGGTTGGATGGTGGAGAGTTCGCCGCTGGGAGCTGGGTCTCAGACGGCTACGACGTCAGTTCGACACGGCAGCGTTTCCCGGGAACCTCCGTTGAGCTAACGGTACCCCGTTTACTCACGAAACGATGCCGAGGGGGTACCCCGACAAAACCGACAAAATTAGCCGCGGGGAAGGAGCGCTGCCCCAAAATCCGCTCCTTACTGCCAAGCGCAACCGAGATCGTCTTCGGGCTCCAACGCGGCGACAAACTCGTGGCCGTGACCCACGAGTGCGATTTCCGTCCCTGGCGGTCCACGGCCCGGGCGTAGGACGGCGCGCCGGGCCATCTTTACGTCGTGTTCGCGCTGAACTCCATCCCGCAGCGAGCTATGCCTCGCGCTTATTGAGGCAACGGCGATACCACGGCCGGCCGGCATCCGGCAGGCGCGGTGCGATTCGGATGAGCCGAGCGTGCTTATAGTGCGCGTCACAACCGCCACGGCATGTAATCGTGAGCCGTCTCACTCGGGCCACTCCGTAAGTGACCAGCCCGCGTCGACTGCTGTCTTCCAGCGATCGCCGCGCTCAATGATCGTCCGAACCTCCAAGAGCACCGGGTGGACGCCAAGCCCCCAGGGCTGGATTCGCACGTGGGCGTGAGCGACGACGCTCTCCGAGCCGTCCGCGAACTTCACCAGCATCGCCGGCGACGGCCCGATCGGAAAATCGCAGAACCGCGTGAGGTCCTCGAGGCGCCCGTCGTGTGCAAAGGAGCGGATCACGTGAACGGCTGGCATTGGTCCAATCAGCGTCTGCCACTCACGGTCATCGTCCTTACCGCCCTACATCCGGCCGATTGGCGCTGCGTGGGCTAGGCGCCGCCAGAGATCCAAACTGGCGTACTTCTTGTCCCACAATTCCTCCCATTGCGAGCGTAGTGCATCATAGAACACCACCCACGTCGCAAAATCCTTGAAAACTGCTCAAAACCGGTGCGCCATGCCCGCTGGTACGAACAGCGCATAGCCAGGGCCGAAGTCCACACCGTCCTCCCCGCGAACGAAACGCCCGCTGCCGGAGGCAACGATATACACCTCGTTGCGGCTATGCGGCTTCTGTGGGTCGTGGTCCAACCCGATCGCCGGAGGCGCAAACCAACGCAACCTCAGCGTGCCATGGCACAGTACTTCCGCTGAGCGCCACCCCGCCGGTATTGGCGTCGTGGCGGCCGCAGCGCGCGCTCGCGCGGGTTCGGCGCGCACCTAAGAATAGTGGCAGCTCTCGGTCCTACACCGCCAGGCCTTGGATCGCACGCCCTCGGCCCGATATCGGTCTCGTAACTCCGTAATCGGCAAGGGATCGTGGCCGCCGAGGAGTCCCGTCGGCGTTGAGCCGGCTGTGACGTGTGGGCGTACCCGTGAGAGCCCCAGGTGTTCGGTGACAACCCGAGCTCGCCGCTCGACCTTCAGACGATTCGTGTCCCAATCTGCGATGTCGGCGACGACGTCAGCACATTCCTTGGAGACCTCGCGGCCAACGGGTTGACATGCGCCGCTCGGCAATTGAGTCCATCTTCATTCGGTGAGCAGATGCCCCGGTTCCGGGCTGACTATGTCCCGCTTCTTGCTACTTCGTCGCCTGCGGCTGAGCTCGGCTCGCCGTCAGCTCGGCGTACGTGAACCACCAGCCGTCGATCAGGCGAACCTCGAGCGAGCTCCCGGACTTCTCGTAGACCTGGATGATGTCATCGCCAGCGGAGACGCTGCTGACGTAACGCCAGCCGTTCGCCTCCAGGGTGGCCCGCATCGCGTCGCTCAGGCTCGCGACCTCGATCCGGCCGCGGTAGACGAGCCGTGCGGCCTTGACCGCGGGCGACTCGATGATCGTGGACTCGCTGGGCTGGTAGGTGAGCCCATTCGGCACCGGGATGTCTTCGAACTCGCTTCGAGCGGGCCGGGACGACGTGGTAGCGCATCCAGCCATGAGCGCGAGGACGAGGAACGCGGCGACCGTACGTTGAAGGCTCATGTCTAGCAGCCTATCAGGGTCGGCTGCAACGTCACAACAATGCGATATCCCTCAAGTGGCTGGTCGCAGCCGAAGGCGCGGGCTCCCGTGGGCTCGGTGTTAGCGAGGTCCTGCGGGCGATGGCACGACCTGCAGCCAGCCGCTCGGGCACTGCTGTGTATAGGGGTAGTACATCCGGCTGTCGGGGCAGTAGTACCAATACTGCGGATCAGGCGGGGCATAGACGGGCGCCGGCTGCTCCACCATTACAGGGGACGAATACACGATAGCCGGCGGGTAGTAGAGCGGCACGAAGGCGGGACCCACAAAGACCGGGCCGACGAACACTCTGGGACCGAAGAAATGCCGTGGACCCACGAACCCGTGCCCTCGGACCACGACTCCCCGATGGACGTCCCCACCGTGGCCGGACCAAGCGAGGGCTGAAGCCGCGCTGCCCAGGACGCTGACCGCCACGCCGATCCCACATGCGAGCTTCCCTAGGCTGTTCATCGTGCTGCCCTTCCTCCTATTCTTCGACGGGCCACCCTCTCTAGATATTTGCCTCCGAACGGAAGGCAGGGGGGCCGGACGGTTTGTTCGCCAGCGATCCGGCCTCCGGCGCCTCACACTGCGGCCGCCCTCTGAACGGTGGAGTGCGAGGGGCTTGCTGAGCAACGCCACGGCGTCGGTCACGCGCTCGACGTCACATCGCCGGCTTGGCAACCCCGCGCCGTCGGGCTCGTGAGGCTCAGGGCCGCGGTTCAAACGCGACTGCGCCCACAGGCTTCGGAATCTTGAGCGCAAAGCGCGTACACGATTTACA
>Ga0306920_100011843_pt1 | contig 11820 bp, 7 predicted proteins | sample flu12Cox44000170_FD_204666 | JGI IMG/M metagenome (GOLD analysis project Ga0306920, IMG submission 204666) | Lab enrichment of tropical soil microbial communities from Luquillo Experimental Forest, Puerto Rico - flux4day.12C.oxic.44.000.170 (v2)... | ecosystem: Environmental > Terrestrial >...
ACATCAGGAGCGAATAATGCAACTCAATCCCTCTGAGATCAGCGAGCTGATCAAGAGCCGGATCCAGGGCCTTGAAGCGAGCGCCGACGTTCGCAACCAGGGCACCGTGATCTCCGTGACCGACGGTATCGTGCGTATCCACGGCCTGTCGGACGTGATGCAGGGCGAAATGCTCGAATTCCCGGGCAACACCTTCGGTCTCGCGCTGAACCTCGAGCGTGACTCGGTCGGCGCCGTGATTCTGGGTGAGTACGAGCACATCTCGGAAGGCAACATCGTCAAGACGACGGGCCGCATTCTCGAAGTGCCGGTTGGTCCGGAACTGATCGGCCGCGTGGTCGATCCGCTCGGCAACCCGATCGACGGCAAGGGCCCGGTCAACGCGAAGATGACCGACGCGATCGAAAAGATCGCTCCGGGCGTGATCTGGCGCGAAGGCGTGTCGCAGCCGGTGCAAACGGGTCTGAAGTCGATCGACTCGATGGTGCCGATCGGCCGTGGCCAGCGTGAGCTGATCATCGGCGACCGTCAGTGCGGCAAGACCGCGGTGGCCGTCGACACGATCATCAACCAGAAGGGCAAGGACCTCATCTGTATCTACGTCGCCATCGGTCAGAAGGCTTCGTCGATCCAGAACGTGCTGCGCAAGCTCGAAGAAACGGGCGCGATCGAATACACGATCGTCGTTGCCGCTTCGGCTTCGGAATCGGCCGCGCTGCAGTACCTCGCGCCGTACGCCGGCTGCACGATGGGCGAATACTTCCGCGACCGCGGTCAAGACGCCCTCATCATCTATGACGACTTGACCAAGCAAGCCTGGGCATACCGTCAGATCTCGCTGCTGCTGCGCCGCCCGCCGGGCCGTGAAGCTTACCCGGGCGACGTGTTCTATCTGCACTCGCGTCTGCTCGAACGCGCCGCACGCGTGTCGGCCGACTACGTCGAGAAGTTCACGAACGGCGAAGTGAAGGGCAAGACCGGTTCGCTGACCGCACTGCCGATCATCGAAACGCAAGCGGGCGACGTGACCGCATTCGTTCCGACGAACGTGATCTCGATTACCGACGGCCAGATCTTCCTGGAAACCGACCTCTTCAACGCAGGCATCCGCCCGGCAATCAACGCCGGCGTTTCGGTGTCGCGCGTGGGTGGTGCGGCACAGACCAAGGTCGTGAAGAAGCTGTCGGGCGGTATCCGTACCGACCTCGCGCAGTACCGTGAACTGGCAGCATTTGCCCAGTTCGCATCGGATCTCGACGAAGCGACCCGCAAGCAGCTCGAGCGCGGCCGCCGCGTGACGGAACTGCTCAAGCAGCCGCAGTATCAGCCGCTGCAAGTGTGGGAACTGGCTGTTGCGCTGTTCGCGGCGAACAACGGCTACCTCGACGACCTCGACGTCAAGGACGTCCTGCCGTTCGAAAAGGGCCTGCGCGAATACCTGAAGTCGAAGCACGCCGACCTCGTCGCGCGCATCGAGGACAAGAAGGACCTGTCGAAGGACGACGAGAACGCGCTCCACGCGGCTCTCAAGGACTTCAAGAAGTCCGGCGCATACTGATCCGTCCGGGAATCAAACAAGATAAACGGACTGGGACCCGAGTCAGCGCCAAAACGCTAACTCGGGTCGACAAAGGAGCAAGCAATGGCTGGAATGAAGGAAATTCGCGGCAAGATCAAGAGCGTGCAAAACACGCGCAAGATCACCAAGGCGATGGAAATGGTCGCGGCGTCGAAAATGCGCCGTGCCCAGGAGCGCATGCGCGCCGCCCGCCCGTATGCCGACAAGGTCCGCGACATCGCTGCGCACATGAGCCGTGCGAACCCCGAGTATCGCCACCCGTTCATGGTGGAAAACAACGATGCGAAGGTCGCTGGCGTGATTCTCGTCACGACCGACAAGGGTCTGTGCGGCGGGATGAACACCAACGTGCTGCGCGCGACGCTGCAGAAGTTCAAGGAGCTGGAAGCATCCGGCACGTCGATCGAGGCAACCGCGATCGGCAGCAAGGGCCTCGGTTTCCTGAACCGTCTGCGCGCGAAGGTCGTTTCGAACGTCGTGCAACTCGGCGACACGCCGCACCTCGAAAAGCTGATCGGCGCGATCAAGGTGCAGCTCGACGAGTACTCGGAAGGCAAGCTCTCGGCGGTGTACCTCGCGTACACGCGCTTCGTCAACACGATGAAGCAGGAGCCGGTGATCGAGCAGCTGCTGCCGCTGTCTGCCGAACGCCTCGAAGCAAATGACGACGGCACGACGCCGAAGTCGGCGTGGGACTACATCTACGAGCCGGATGCGCAAACCGTCGTGGACGAACTGCTGGTCCGCTATGTCGAAGCCCTGGTCTATCAGGCCGTGGCGGAAAACATGGCTTCGGAGCAGTCGGCCCGTATGGTGGCGATGAAGGCGGCGTCGGACAACGCGAAGACGGTCATCAACGAGCTGCAGCTCTCGTACAACAAGAGCCGCCAGGCCGCGATTACGAAGGAACTTTCGGAAATCGTCGGCGGCGCAGCAGCCGTCTGACAGGCGCGAACCGATTGCGAAACCGCGCCGGTGCCGAGCCGGTGAGCGAGTGAAGAATTCAGGTATCTAAAGGAAAATCGATGAGTACAACTGCTTTGGTAGAAGGCAAGATCGTACAGTGCATCGGCGCGGTGATCGACGTGGAATTCCCGCGCGAGACCATGCCGAAGATCTACGACGCGCTGATTCTCGAAGGGTCGGACCTGACCCTGGAAGTGCAGCAACAGCTGGGCGACGGCGTTGTTCGCACGATCTGTCTGGGTGCTTCGGACGGTCTGCGCCGCGGCACCGTGGTCAAGAACACGGGCAACCCCATCAGCGTGCCGGTCGGCAAGCCGACGCTCGGCCGCATCATGGACGTGCTCGGTCGCCCGATCGACGAAGCGGGTCCGATCGTCAGCGAAACGACGCGTGCGATCCACCAGAAGGCACCGGCGTTCGAAGACCTGTCGCCGTCGGCGGAACTGCTCGAAACCGGCATCAAGGTTATCGACCTGATCTGCCCGTTCGCAAAGGGCGGCAAGGTCGGTCTGTTCGGCGGTGCCGGCGTGGGCAAGACCGTCAACATGATGGAGCTCATCAACAACATCGCGAAGGAGCACGGCGGTTTCTCCGTGTTCGCGGGCGTGGGCGAGCGTACCCGTGAGGGCAACGACTTCTACCACGAAATGAAGGACTCGAACGTTCTCGACAAGGTCGCGCTGGTGTACGGCCAGATGAACGAGCCGCCGGGCAACCGTCTGCGCGTCGCGCTGACCGGTCTGACGATGGCCGAGCACTTCCGTGACGAAGGCCTCGACGTGCTGTTCTTCGTCGACAACATCTACCGTTTCACGCTGGCTGGCACGGAAGTGTCGGCACTGCTCGGCCGTATGCCGTCGGCAGTGGGCTATCAGCCGACGCTGGCTGAAGAAATGGGCAAGCTGCAAGAGCGCATCACGTCGACGAAGAAGGGCTCGATTACGTCGGTTCAGGCCGTGTACGTCCCTGCGGACGACTTGACCGACCCGTCGCCGGCCACGACCTTCGGCCACCTGGACGCAACCGTCGTGCTGTCGCGTGACATCGCCTCGCTGGGTATCTACCCGGCAGTCGACCCGCTCGACTCGACCTCGCGCCAGATCGACCCGAACGTGATCGGTGAAGAGCACTACTCGATCACGCGCGGCGTGCAGCAGACGCTCCAGCGCTACAAGGAACTGCGCGACATCATCGCGATTCTGGGCATGGACGAACTGTCGCCGGAAGACAAGCTGACGGTGGCCCGCGCACGCAAGATCCAGCGTTTCCTGTCGCAGCCGTTCCACGTCGCGGAAGTCTTCACGGGCTCGCCGGGCAAGTACGTGCCGCTGAAGGAAACGATCCGCGGCTTCAAGATGATCGTGGGCGGCGAGTGCGATCACCTGCCGGAGCAGGCGTTCTACATGGTCGGCACCATCGACGAAGCCTTCGAAAAGGCCAAGAAGATCCAGTAAGGGTCGCGTTGCTGGCAACGAGGCGGGAAGCGCGCAGCGCATGCCCGCCGCCGCAACTTTCTGATCCGGGCCATGCATGGGATCGGAACAGGCGCTGAAGCGCTAATTCCGATCGACAGGAGTCGACACATATGGCAGCAACCATCAAGGTAGACGTCGTCAGCGCCGAAGAGAGCATCTTCGCCGGCCAGGCGAAGTTCGTTGCGCTTCCGGGCGAGGCGGGCGAGCTGGGCATTCTGCCGGGCCACACGCCGCTCATCACGCGCATTCGTCCGGGTGCCGTGCGCATCGTGGCGGAAGAGGGCGACGAGGAGTTCGTGTTCGTCGCAGGCGGCATTCTCGAAGTGCAGCCGGGCGCCGTCACGGTGCTCGCCGACACGGCGATCCGCGGAAAGGATCTCGACGAGGCGAAGGCGACGGAAGCGCGCAAGCGCGCCGAAGAGACGCTGCAGAACGCGGGCTCGAACCTCGAGTACGCCACCGCTCAGGCCGAACTGGCCTACGCGGTCGCGCAGCTCGCGGCGATCCAGCGCCTGCGCAGGATGAACCAGCACTGACTGGTTCCCGGACGTGCGCCCTCGCGGGGCGACGGCCGAAGCGAAAAGGGCTCCCCAACCGGGGAGCCCTTTTTGCATCTGGGCGCCGGCGAACGGGCACGGCCCGATGGCATCGCGATGAAAAACGCGGGATAAATGGCATGAGCCACGGTGGTCGACAAAAACGCTCTGACATACTTGACGTTTACGGAAAGGTAATGCCAAATCACATGCTCGTGGCCGGCTCACAAGGCGGTGCCGCGCGCGACCCAGACCCTGCGGGTAAGACTTGATGCCGCCGCCGGGAAAGCCGGTGGCACAATTTTCAAATTCATTTCAAAAGCGGGAGTGACGCTCCCCAGGAGACAGCCATCATGGCAATCGACGCAGCAGGCGCGCGCGCCGCGCCCGGTGTAGATGAGCCGCTCATCGCGCCTGAAGACGGGCTTTCGTACGTGCGCGGCACGACCGGGGTGCCGCTCAGCGATGCGACCCTCGGCACCTTCCTGCAGGAGACCGCGAACCGGTTTCCCGAGCGTCCTGCCGTGGTGTTCCGCGAGCAGGGCATCCGCTGGAACTGGAGCGAGTTCGCCGCCGAGGTGGACGTGCTCGCAGCCGGTTTCGCCGGGCTGGGCATCGTCAAGGGCGACCGCGTCGGCATCTGGTCTCCCAATCGTGTCGAATGGCTGCTCACGCAGTTCGCGACCGCGCGCATCGGCGCGGTGCTCGTCAACATCAATCCCGCGTACCGCCTCGCCGAACTCGAATACGCGCTGAACAAGGTCGGCTGCAAGGCGATCGTTACCGCGGAGAGCTTCAAGACGTCGAAGTATCTTGAGATGCTCCAGACGCTCGCGCCGGAACTGGCGACCGCTGCGCCCGGCCAGTTGCAGGCGGCGCGCCTGCCCGAGCTGCGTGCGGTCATTCGCATGTGCGATACGGCGACACCCGGCATGCTGTGCTTCAGCGAAATCGTGGAGCTGGGCCGCGAGCGCATTGCCCGCGACGGCACGTCGTGGCTCGAAGCCATCGACGCGACGCTAGCGCCCGACGACCCGATCAACATCCAGTTCACGAGCGGCACGACCGGCAATCCGAAGGGCGCGACGCTCACGCACCGCAACGTGCTCAACAACGGGCGCTTCATCGCGCAGGCGATGCGCCTCACCGAAGCGGACTCGCTCTGCATTCCGGTGCCGCTCTATCACTGCTTCGGCATGGTGCTCGCGGTGCTCGCATGCGTATCGGTCGGCGCGAACATGGTCTTCCCGGGTGAGGCCTTCGATCCGCGCGCGACGCTCGAAGCCGTCTCGGAAGAGGGCTGCACGGCATTGCACGGCGTGCCCACGATGTTCATCGCGGAACTCGATCATCCCGAGTTCGCGCGCTTCGATCTCTCGAAGCTGCGCACGGGCATCATGGCCGGCTCGCCGTGCCCGATCGAGACGATGAAGCGCGTCGTCTCGAAGATGCATCTCGCCGAGATCACGATCGCCTACGGCATGACCGAAACGAGCCCGGTGTCGTTCCAGAGCTCGACCACCGATCCGCTCGACAAGCGCACGACTACGGTGGGCCGCATCCAGCCGCATCTCGAAGTGAAGATCGTCGATGCGCTCGGCAATATCGTGCCGGTGGGCGAAACGGGCGAACTGTGCACGAAGGGTTATTCGGTGATGCTGGGCTACTGGGGAGACGAGGCAAAGACGGCCGAGTCGATCGTCGACGGCTGGATGCATACGGGCGATCTGGCGACGATCGACGCCGAAGGCTATTGCAACATCGTCGGCCGCCTGAAGGACATGCTCATTCGCGGCGGCGAGAACATCTACCCGCGCGAGATCGAGGAATTTCTGTTCCGCCACCCGAAGGTGCAGTCGGCACAGGTCTTCGGCGTGCCCGATGCGAAGTACGGCGAGGAAGTCTGCGCGTGGATCGTACTGCGCCCGGGCGAAGCGGCCACGGCCGAGGAGATCCAGGCGTTCTGCCAGGGGCAGATCGCGCACTACAAGATCCCGAAGTACATCCGCTTCGTCGACGAGCTGCCGATGACGGTAACGGGCAAGGTGCAGAAGTTCGTGATGCGCGCGCGCATGATCGACGAACTCAAGATCAGCGAGCAGAAGACGGCTTGAAGTTTTCGTTTCGATGCACGACGGCCGCGGCGAGCGCATCATCACGCCGCGGCGCTCTTGCTTGAATGCGCAGATTACTTGGGAAGCCGAACGATTATCTGATGGCGCAGGGGAGTTCGCGCGGGGCGATGCCCGGCGAATGACGGTAAGCGTTGAGGAAAACGAGGACGAAAAAAAAGCGGGCCTGGAGCCCGCTAAAAACCACACGCTACGGGGTTAGCGCGAGGAGACCAAAGGAGGAGCCGGGTCATGAAACGTCGTAGACGCCGGTCACGGCTCCAGCAAGGATGCCCCTCGAGAGGGCTTCGGCGTAGTGCCGACCGGCTGGTGTTTTGTGTCCGCTCACACTGGCACCGAGCCACATCCGTGTTGAAACCGTTGAAGGCATTGTGGGCGAATTAAGACGGGTTCGCGGTAACAAAGTGTTTCAGGTTGTAACGCCCGCCAGATAAGGCTCTGGGGGCTTTTTTGCCATCCTGAGCGTTTCGCGGAAGTCATTTTTACCGCTATGTTCAGCGTCTGTCTGACAGACTGATTGACCGCTTGCGGGCGTGCATTCGATTTGCATGAGGAAAGGCCCGCCGCATGGGTTTTTTTGTGCGCGACGCGGCCCGTACGGAAATTACCGACTGCGCACATGCGCAATGCGTCGACACGCAGCGCGTGCGTGCCATGCAATCTTTACGCGCCTCGCGTTGCGACACCTTCTGCAACTGATCGTAGCAATTCGAAGGGCCATAACACTGCCGCCAACGCGGTGCGCGCTCATTCGCTGTGCCGGTTCAGCACCTCACTTCAGCCACTTGTCCGAGATCGCCTGATATTCGCCGCTCGCGCGCGCAAGATGCAGCCACTGATCGACGTATTGCTGGAGCACCACATCGCCGCGCGGCACCATCCACGCTTTCTCTCCGTACTGGAACGGCTTGTCGGGATGCACCGAGCACAGGCCCGGATTGAGCTTCTGCTGCAGCATGGTTTCGGAGGCGTCGGTCACCATCACGTCGGCCTTGCCCGCGAGAATCTGCTTGAAGATCGTCACGTTGTCCGGATACGGGACAAGCGTCGCATGGGACAAGAACTGCTTCGCAAAGCGTTCATTCGTGCCGCCGGGATTCACGATCACGCGCACCGAAGGCTGGTCGATCTGCGCGACGGTCTGGTACTTGTTGACGTCGTCGCATCGCACGATCGGCGTCTTGCCGTCGACCTGATAGGCCTCGGTGAAGAACGCCCGCTTCTGGCGGTCGAGCGTGGTGGAGACGCCGCCCACGGCAACATCGCACTTCGCGAGGAAGTCGTTCATGAGGTTCGACCACGATGTCTTCACGAACTCGGCCTTCACGCCCAGCGACTTCGCGAGCGATTCCGCCATGTCGATGTCGATGCCTTCGAACGTGCCGTCCTGCTTATAGAACGAGTAGGGCTTGTAGTCGCCGGTCGTGCAGGCGCGCAGCGTGCCGCGCGCGAGGATTTCGTCGAGTCGCGAAGGGGCGGCGGCGGCCGGCGATCCGGCAGCCGGCGCTCCGGCGGACTGGGCGAAGGCGCATGCGCTCAGCAGTACGGCGCTAACGATCGTCAGGCCGAGGGCGGCTCTTTTCATCGTGTCTCCAGACAGGGTTTTGTTTGATGTAATGTTTTGGAAAACGGTCTGATCATAGCCTTCGCATACGCTGCGGATAAGCGCGGACTTACCTGGCTATGCAGGTCCTATACTTCAGTGGCATTGCGCTTTCCGGTCACGCTCATCAGCGGCATGGCGCGGCGGCCGCTCCGGTAAAATGGCCGCTTGCTTCCGAACCTTGGCGCGACTTCGCGCAACCCGCACGTGGCCCACACTCTCCTGAACGACACTTTCCTGCGCGCGCTGCTGCGCCAGCCGACCGAGTACACACCGATCTGGCTGATGCGCCAGGCTGGCCGCTATTTGCCGGAGTACAACGCCACGCGCAGCCGCGCGGGCAGCTTCCTCGGTCTCGCGAAGAATCCCGATTACGCGACCGAGGTCACGCTGCAGCCGCTCGAGCGCTACCCGCTCGACGCCGCGATCCTGTTCTCGGACATCCTGACGATTCCCGATGCGATGGGCCTCGGCCTCTCGTTCCAGGCGGGCGAAGGGCCGAAGTTCGCGCATCCCGTGCGCACGGAAGAAGACGTGGCGCGTCTCGCGGTGCCCGATATCGGCGAGACGCTCGGCTACGTGACCGATGCGGTGCGCGAGATCCGCCGCGCGCTCACCGACGCGCAAGGGCGCCAGCGCGTGCCGCTCATCGGCTTCTCGGGCAGCCCGTGGACGCTCGCCTGCTACATGGTCGAGGGCGGCGGCTCGGACGACTTCCGCACGGTCAAGTCGATGATGTACGCGCGGCCGGACCTCATGCAGCGCATTCTCGAAGTCAACGCGCAGGCTGTGGCGGCCTACCTGAACGCGCAGATCGAAGCCGGCGCGCAGGCCGTGATGATCTTCGACACCTGGGGTGGCGCGCTCGCCGACGGTGCCTACCAGCGCTTTTCGCTCGCGTACATCGCGCAGGTCGTGGCGCAGCTCAAGCGCGAGCACGACGGCGAGCGCGTGCCCGTGATCACGTTCACGAAGGGCGGCGGCCTCTGGCTCGACGAAATCGCGAATACCGGCGTGGATGCGGTCGGCCTCGACTGGACCGTCAATCTCGGCCGTGCGCGCGAGCGCGTGGGCGATCGCGTGGCGCTGCAAGGCAACCTCGATCCCACCGTGCTGTTCGCTTCACCGGCCGCGATCCGCGAGCAGGCGCGCGCGGTACTGGACAGTTTTGGCGCGCACCCCGGCCACGTGTTCAACCTCGGGCATGGCATTTCGCAGTTCACGCCTCCCGAAAACGTGGCCGAACTCGTGGATGAAGTGCACCGTCACAGCCGCGCGCTTCTTGCGGCTCGCGCGTGACGTTTTTGTTGCGTCGCAGCGAGGTGGGCTCCGGGCATCAGGGTAAGACCGGGCTCCAGAGGCCATCCAGACGCCATCGCGGTCCTGTCAAGACTTGACTTATGCACACTTGCCACGTTGCGGCGCGCAAGAGGGAAAGATTGCCGCAGAGGGGCGCCCGAGTCTGAGCTGAATCAATCAGACCCTTGACAGACAAGGCTTTCGGCGCTCCACGGCGCTCTGTGCGGTATCCCACATAACGGCCACGCGTCGGCGCGCCACGGCGGCGCCCGGTGAGTTCTCAACAAAGTTATCCACAGGCGCAGATTCGGGGGCGCGATTGTTCTGCGGAATCCAAAACTTAGCGCGAAATCTCAAGTATCACTTTAGGTTTGCGTGTCTGTGCGGTGGCGTACGGAACTTCCCTGGGAGTGCGGTATGACGGGACGGTACGTGCGCGTGGCGCTGGATCATCCACTGGACGCGCTCTACGACTATCGCTACGGGCTCGACAGCACGCCCGAACCCGGCATGCTCGTGCGCGTGCCGTTCGGGCGGCGCGACGTGGTGGGCCTCATCTGCGAAGTGAATGCTCACAGCGACGTGCCCGCAAACAAGCTTCGCGACGTGAGCGCGGTATGCGCCGCCTGCCCGCCGCTTTCGGCGCAATGGCTCGCGCTGGCCGGCTTTGCCGCCGACTACTATCAGCGCGGTCTCGGCGAGGTTGCGTTGCCGGCGTTGCCCCAGGCGCTGCGCGATCCGTCGCGCTGGGCGCGCCTGCTCGCGCCTGAAGAGCGCTATCGCTTGTTGCCGGAAGGGCGCGCCGCGCTGCCCGACGCCTTGCCCGCGCGCGCCCAGGCGCTGCGCCGGCTCGCCGAGGCGCTGGTCGATGCGGGTGAACTCGACGCAGCCGAGGCCCGCGCGCTGCATCCCAAGGCGATTGCCACACTCGAAGCCTGGTGCGAGGCCGGCTGGGTGGAGCACGAACGCGTCGAGTTCGGCGCGGCTGCAAATGTGCCGGGCACCGCGACGCACTGCGCTTCAGACGCCGCCGGCGTCGAAGTCCCCCGTCTGAGCGACGAGCAGGCCGACGCCGTGGAAGCGATCGGCGCGGCGAGCGGCTTCGCGCCCTTCCTGCTGCACGGCGTGACGGGCAGCGGCAAAACCGAGGTCTATCTGCGCGCGCTCGCGGCGCTGCTCGAACGTGACCCGGGCGCCCAGGCGCTCGTGCTCGTCCCCGAAATCAATCTCACGCCGCAGTTCGAGGCGGCCTTTCGCACGCGTTTCGCGGCCACGCTCGCCGAGCAGGCCATCGTCACGCTCCACAGCGGTCTGGCCGAAGGCGAGCGCGCCCGCAACTGGCTCGCGGCGCACACGGGCCGCGCGCGCATCGTGCTCGGCACGCGGCTCGCGGTGCTCGCCTCGTTGCCGCGCCTCGCGATGCTCGTGATCGACGAGGAGCACGACCCCGCCTACAAGCAGCAGGAAGGGCTGCGCTATTCGGCGCGCGATCTCGCCGTATGGCGCGCGAAGCAGCTCGGCGTACCGGTCGTGCTCGGCTCGGCCACGCCGTCGCTCGAAAGCTGGTGGCAGGCCGAGCAGGGCCGCTACACGCGCCTCACGCTCTCGCGCCGCGCGATTGCCGACGCGGTGCTGCCGACCGTCAAGCTCATCGATCTCGAAGAGGAGCGGCGTCGAGGGCGCGCGTCGTTCGAAGGGCTTTCGGGGCCGCTGGTCGCGGCGATGAAGGCGCGCCTCGAGCGCGGCGAGCAAAGTCTCGTGTTCCTGAACCGGCGCGGCTATGCGCCCACGCTCGCCTGCGATGCCTGCGGCTGGGTGGCGGGCTGCCCGCGCTGCAGCGCGTACGTCGTGCTCCACAAGCCCGAGCGAGCGCTGCGCTGCCACCACTGCGGCTGGGAATCGCGCATTCCGCATTCATGCCCCGAGTGCGGCAACGTCGACATCGCGCCGATGGGACGCGGCACCCAGCGCATCGAGGAGGCGCTCGCGAGCGCGGTGCCGGGCGCGCGGGTGCTGCGCATCGACGCCGACAGCACCCGCCGCAAGGGCAGCGCGCAGGCACTTTTCTCCGACGTGCACGCGGGCGACGTCGACATCCTCGTCGGCACGCAGATGATCGCGAAGGGGCACGACTTCCAGCGCGTGTCGCTCGTTGGCGTGCTGAACGCCGACAATGCGCTCTTTTCGCACGATTTCCGGGCGAGCGAGCGCCTCTTCGCGCAGCTGATGC
>Ga0306920_100011845_pt1 | contig 11819 bp, 9 predicted proteins | sample flu12Cox44000170_FD_204666 | JGI IMG/M metagenome (GOLD analysis project Ga0306920, IMG submission 204666) | Lab enrichment of tropical soil microbial communities from Luquillo Experimental Forest, Puerto Rico - flux4day.12C.oxic.44.000.170 (v2)... | ecosystem: Environmental > Terrestrial >...
GCCCGACTTGGTTCCGGTGACAGTAGAGAAAGTGGCGATCAACGCTGTAATGGCGGGATGCAAGCCTGAGTATCTGCCCGTCGTCCTTGCCGCCGTGGAGGCCGCTTGCACGGACGAGTTCAACATGCACGGCGTTCTTGCCACCACGATGCCGGTTGGGCCGGTGATCATCGTGAATGGGCCGGTCCGGCGCGCGATCGGGATGAACACCGGCATCAATGTGCTCGGCCAAGGCAGCCGGCCCGGGCTTACCGTCGGTCGAGCGCTGCAACTCATCATCCGTAACGTGGGCGGCGGTCGGCCCGGGGAAGTGGACCGCGCCACCCACGGCAGCCCCGGCAAACTTTCCTTCTGCTTCGCCGAGGACGAGGAGGGCTCACCCTGGGAGCCCCTCTCGGTGGCGCGCGGGTTGGCCTCGGCCGTGAGCTCAGTAACCCTCTTCGCCGGGGAGGGGACTCGGTGCATCGTCGATCAGCGCAGTCGCAAACCCGAGTCACTGGTTTCGAGCTTCGCGCTGAGCTTGCGCGCGCTACATCACCCGAAGCTGATCGGATTCGACGCCGTACTGGTGGTTGGCCCAGACCATGCGCGGGTTTTTCGGGACGCCGGCTGGACCAGGGCGCGTGTCCTCCAGGAAATCAACGCCCGGCTGCAGATTCCAGGAGCTGAGATGGTGCGGGGCTCCGGCGGCATCGAGGAAGGAATGCCCGAGCATTTTGCCTCGCAAACGCTGCCGAAGTTCCGATCTGGGGGATTGCTGCTGGTCCATGCCGGTGGCAGCGCGGGCCTGTTCTCGGAAATCATCGGAGGTTGGCAAAGCGGGCCGGGCGGCAGCCAGCCCACCACGCGGGAGATACGGCCATGACGATCTTTTTGGATCCCACCAGTGAACGAAGCGTGGCGACCCGGACGCTGGTTTCGCGTCCCCCAGCGCTTAGGGGCAGAGTGGTGGGCCTGCTCGACATCTCCAAGCCACGAGGCAACGTGTTCCTTGATCGGATCGCGGAGCGCTTGGTCGCGGAGGGCGCCACCGCGCTGCGCTTTACCAAGCCCACCTACACCAAGCCCGCGCCAATTGACCTTCGGCAGGAGATCGCCAGCAAGTGCGCCGTCTTGATCGAAGCGTTGGCGGATTGAGGAAGCTGCACGTCGTGCAGTGTGCACGACATCAGCGACTTGGAGGCGAGAGGAATCCCGGCCGTATTCGTGGCATCGCGGGAATTCTTGAGGGCCGCCGAAGCGCAGGCTCAAGCCCTCGGCTTCGCTCCGGCCCGGGTATTGGTGCCGCATCCGATTCAAGACCGCACCGACGAGGAAATGCGCTCTTACGCGGATGCCGCTTACGCTGAGATTGTCAGGTCGCTCACTTCAGAGCAGCGCTAGGCTCGGATGGTGCTGTGGCTTGCGTTCGCCATAGTCGTGTTTGCGCTGTTGGCGCTTGACCTCGGTATCTTCCATCGAAGGCCGCATGAAGTTCGAATGGGCGAGGCCCTGGCCTGGTCCCTGGTGTGGATCACAATCGCCCTGCTGTTCAACGTCGGAGTTTATTTGTGGTTTGGGCGAGAGCGAGGGCTCGAGTTCCTCACCGGGTACCTGGTCGAAAAGGCCCTTTCAGTCGACAACATTTTCGTATTCTACGTGACGCTGTCGTTTTTCGCGGTCCCCGCGCAGCTGCAGCACCGGGTCCTCTTCTGGGGAATTCTCGGAGCCATGGCGATGCGAGGAGTCTTCATCGCGATCGGCGCCGTTCTGCTCCAGAAGTTTCACTGGCTGGCTTACCTTCTCGGTGCATTCCTGATGTTCACCGGCATTCGGCTTTTGACCCACTCCAATCGGCCGCTCCAGCCGGAGCGCAATTTTCTCTATCAGCTCATTCGCCGCGCAATACCCTCGATCGACGAATACCGAGGTGGGCGCTTCACCGTGGTGGAGGGAGGACGGCTTTACTTGACGCGCCTGTCTTTGGTGCTCATCGCCGTCGAAGGCCTGGATGTGGTGTTCGCCGTTGACTCCATTCCGGCAATCTTTGCGGTCACCCGCGACCCGTTCATCATCTACACCTCGAACGTTTTTGCGATCCTTGGCCTTCGAGCGCTCTACTTCGTGCTCGTGGGGATGGTTGGACGGTTTCGCTACCTAGACGTCGGGTTGTCGATCGTCCTGGTGTTCGTGGGCGGCAAAATGGTGTTCGCTCCGTTTTATGAGTTGCCCATAGGCCTATCCTTGGCCGTGATCGCGGCGGTGCTCGCCGTCGCCGTTGGGGCCTCGCTGCTTGTCCCTTCGCGCCCGCGATGATGGGCGGCGGTTTGAGAATTCCGCCGATCACCGACTTCTCTTCTCTCGCTTCCTGTCCAGTGCGAGCTTCTCCGCGATCTCGGCGCGGTCCCCGAGATCACTGAGAATCCCGTCGTCGGAAAGATCGAGGGGATGCGAATGCTTCCAGTCGTGTTGGGCCACCTTCACGAGGCGCTCCACCACTTCGTCGTCCCGCACCTCGATGGCGAGCTCGCGGCGACCGTCGAAGCTGCCAGGGGCGAAGTTGATCGAGCCCACGATCGCACTGACGCCATCGGCAAGGAGCATCTTGCCGTGGAGCCTGAGTTTCTTGAGCTTGTGGATCTTGATGCCCACGTCGTCCATGATCCGTAAGCCGCCGACGCCCTCGACGAGCTTGTCCTTCTTGAGCGTGTGTGGCGGTCGTGCCATCACGTGGACCTTCACTCCCCGGCGCGCTGCCCGAACCAGGCACTCGATGATCACCACGTCCTGGAATCGCTCGTTCTGAACGAACAACGTGTGCTTTGCCTCCTCAAGGAACCGGCAAAAACGGTCTCGCCCACCAGGACACCAGATAAGGTGCGCAGCTTCGGCCGGTGCGAAGTGCTTCCGATGCCAGTCGGCCTCGAAGCCCTCTACGATCTCGCGAACCTCGCGGGCTTGGGATGTCACCACCGCGTAGTCGCGAGTCTCGGTGAGGTTTCGGGTCGCCCAATTGAGGGACTTCACAAACGCGGTCTCTTCGTCCACCACCATCGATTTTTCGTGTGTGAGCTCAAATGCGGGGTTGCCGTCCAAGACCTCGACTCCGGCGCGCAGAAGTTGCCTGCGAGTTTCTTCGTTGTCGTCCTCGCCGCTGCGGCGCGCCGGGTTCAGCATCACCCGGACCTTCACCCCCCGACGGCGCGCCGACACAACGGCCTCGAGGAAGACCGGGGCGGAGAAAACGAACATTTTGACCCGCAGCGACTTCGAGGCCTTGCCGATGGCATCGAGGATAGGCTTGGCGGAATCATCGGGAAGAACCACAAGGAATCGGGAAGACATTCGGGCTCCTGCTACGCGGATAACGGCTTCGCGACCGGGGCGCTGCGGATGTCGCCAACCTGTATCTGGTGTAGCTCGGCATACAGACCCCCGAGCGCCACCAGCTCAACGTGCGTGCCTTGCTCGGCCACCACCCCGTTCTTGAGCACGATGATCTTGTCGGCGTCGCGGATGGTGCTCAGCCGGTGAGCGATGGTGATCACGGTGCGCCCTTTCATCAGCCGCTCCAGCGCATCGATCACCAGTTTCTCCGACTCGGTATCCAGAGCCGCGGTGGGCTCATCGAGGATCAGGATCGGCGAGTTGCGGATTAGGGCACGGGCGATCCCAATGCGCTGCCGTTCCCCACCGGAGAGCGTCACCCCTCGGTCCCCTACGTCAGTCTCATACCCATTCGGCAACCGCGAGATGAATTCGTGCGCATTGGCGAGCCGGGCGGCCTCGACGATTTCGTCCGAGGTCGCTTCCGGCCGCCCGTAGGCAATGTTGTCGCGTACCGTTCCGCGAAAGAGAATGGTTTCCTGCAACACGAAGCCGATTTGGTCCCTCATCCTCTGAAGCTTGTAATCGCGGACGTCCACGCCGTCGATCAGCACTCTTCCCGAAGTAGGATCGTAAAAGCGCGGGATCAGGCTCGCGACCGTCGACTTTCCTCCTCCCGTCATCCCCACTATCCCAACGAGCTCGCCTGGCGCGACGGAAAAGCTCACGTCCTTCAAGACCGGAGCCGAGGGACGGTACGAGAACGCGACGTGATCGAATTGGATCGCGCCCGCGAACTTGATCGGGTCACGGGCCCCGGGACGCTCGGGGATGCTCATGTCGATGTCCAGAATCCCGCAGACGCGTTCCATGCCAACCAACGCCTGAGCGACCGTACCGCTCATCTTGGCGACATCTTTCACCGGCTTGAAGAAATCCTTGAGGTAGCTGAGAAAGACGGTCAGCGATCCGACCGTCATTGCGGAAGCGGCAATCAGCGACGCTCCCCGCCAGAGGACAAATGCGGTGCAAACCGACACCGTCACCGTCACAACCGGAGAGAGGAGCGACTTTACCCTCCGAGCCTTGAGTGCAGCCTTGATCTCCTCCCGGCTTGCGTCCGCGAGATGCTTCTCCTCCAGCTCTTGTCGGCCAAACGCATTCACCACTCGCATTGACTCGAGCCCCTGCTGCACGACACCCAAGATGTCGCTCTGCCGACGCCGGACTTCCCGGGTTGCCCTCTTAACGGCTCTCCGAAACCGAGCGACGAAAAACAGCAGAAACGGGGCAACCGCGACGGCGATGAGCGCAAAGTCCCAGTTGAGCCAAAACATCAGGCCCAGCATCCCGACTATGGCCAGCAGATCGATAAGGATGCTGAGCGTGGCCTCCGAAGCAAAGCCCTGAATCGTCTCGATGTCGTCGATGATTGTGCTGAGCAGCGCCGAGGTCTGATGGGTGTCGTAGTACGCCAGCGACAGATGCTCGAGGTGATCGTAGACGTAGAGGCGGAGATCGTTGGCCACCCACTGTCCGACGCTTTCAGTGTAGTAGTTGTCGATATAGGAGGCGAGCGCCCCGATGCCGGCGATGAGCACGGTGGCGATCGCGGCGAAGGCGGCGAGCCGACCCACGTTGTGGCCGGGCATCCACTTTGCCAAGTGGTGCATCCAATGAGGCGCTTTATGCCCTCCGAGGACATTGTCGAGGATGATCTTGAGCGGCCACGGCGCGGCCAGATTCATCGCTGTTTCGATTAGGGTGGCGACGAGAACGATTGCGACCCACCCACGATAGGGCCGCAACAACCTGACGACGAGGCGAAGCATCTGCCTGGTTGTCAGCTTCTCGTCCTTGGTCGATTTCACTTGCATTAGCTACCGCGCCGAAAGGAGATAACCGTCCTTGGGCGTCGAACTCTACACCGCCGCACTGGATGCAGACAGGAGCCGCGGGAGGACCTTGGGGAGCTATCGACCGGTAGTCATTCTGGTAGTTCTGGCTGCCTGCAGCGCCCATGCCATCGCCGACCAGCCGCACACGGTCGTGGTGGAGTCCGGCGAGCACTATCGTGCTTCCTGGCTGACTCGCCTCCTCTGGGGCTCGCAATGGCGCGACCTCTGGACCACGCCCATCGAGGTGCCCGTGCTTGATCTCGGATCCTTCGATGGCGGTTTGACGCCGGACCGGGAGGGTGGGGGTCTCCAGACCAAGAATCTCCGCTTCAAGAGCGGCAATGGCCACCATTGGGTCTTCCGAGGTGTCGATAAGGACCCGAAACGGATCCTGGAACCAGAGGTCCAGCAGTCGTTGCTCGGCGACATCGCCCAGGACCTCACCAGCACCCTAAACCCGGGGGGTGCGCTGGTCGCTGCCGCGCTGGAGGAGACCGCCGGCGTGCTGCACGCAACGCCGGTGCTCTACGTAATGCCTGACGATCCGCGACTGGGCGAGTTCCGCAGCTCTTTCGCCGGGATGCTAGGAATGGTTGAGTCGCGCGAGGAGCGCAGCATCCCGGGCGTCGACAAGGTGCTTACCACCTTTGAGCTACTTGCTCGGCTCGAGGCGCGCAGCGACGAGCAGGTCGACCCACGCGATTACCTGCGCGTCCGCCTGATGGACATCTTCGTCGGCGACTGGGACCGGCACCTGGACCAGTGGCGTTGGGTGCGGTTCAAGGAAGAGGGCGCTCGACTCTGGCGGGCGGTCCCCCGCGATCGCGACCAAGCCTTCAGCCGCTTTAATGGGATCTTTCCCTCGATCGCCGAGTACTACACCAAGCAACTCACCTCGTTCAGCGACGACTATCCGTCGATCGAGAAGCTGACCTTTTCGGGCCGCTTTACCGATCGGCGGTTTCTGGTGCAGCTCGAGAAGCCCGAGTGGGACGCGGTCGCGGCTGAGCTGGTCGCGAAGCTGACCGACGCCGCCATCGCCGATGCCGTCCAACACTTGCCAAAGGAAATGTACGCAAAGGCGGGACCGACCCTGATCCAGGCGCTGAAAGCGAGGCGCGACCAGCTGCCTCGCGCCGCCGAAGAGTTCTACCGGCTGCTCGCGCGGGATGTGGACGTCAGGGGCACGGAGGGTCCCGACGATGCCGAGGTTCAGCGCAACGCCGACGGCTCGGTCGAGGTCTCGATCTATCCGCGGGACGAACGAAGCGGGCAAAGGCTCGGGCCTGCCTTTTTTCACCGCGCTTTCAAGGCCGACGAAACCGATGAGATCCGCCTCTATTTGCTCGGTGGCGCCGACCACGCAGTGTTGGAAGGCCCGGCGCAGACGAGCATTTTGGTCCGGGTCATCGATCGGGGCGATCAGACCCAGATCGTCGATCGGTCGCTCTGTTCAGGATGCACCAACATTTACCACGACCGCGCGGCGATTCCTGAGAATGACAGAGTCCGGTTCGAGACGCTGCGCGACTGGGGCCACGACCTCTATTTCTTCCCAGTGCTGGCATACGATTCCAGCCGCGGATTGGTGTTCGGCGCTACGGCAACACTCACCCGCTTCGGGTTCGAGCTCGATCCGTTCTCCGACCAGCACAACTTCGGAGCCGCGTACGCCACCGGCGTCAACCAGCCGCGCCTGGACTACGCAGGAAACTTCCGCACCCGCTCGCCGATCAGCGTTCTGGCATTCACCTCATACTCCGGCATAGACCAGGTGAACTTTTTTGGCCTCGGCAATGAAACCGTCCGCGATCCGACGCTCGCCGCCCAAAATTTCTACCGGCTTCAGCAGAAGACGTTCATCCTGCGTCCGCTCATAGACGTCGCGGTGGCCGGCCCACTGCACGCACGCGTGGGAGGGATGTTCAAGTACGTTTCGAGCGTGGAGAACGCGCCGATCGCGGCCGGCAAGCCGGGCTTCGGCGCGATGAGCCTGTTGGCGCCGGAGGTGAGCTTGGTGATTGACGCCACGAGAGGCACAGCGGTCGCAGAGCGGGGCTTCAAGGTCTCGGCGCTGGGGCGCTATTATCCAAAGACGCTAAGCCTCGACTCCGACTTCACCAAGGTGCGCGCGTCGGCTTCATACTTCATTGGTGGTCACCTGCTCACCGACGTCCTGTTGGGACTCCACGTCGCGGGCGAGAAGAATTGGGGTCAGTATCCTTATTTCGAGGCGGCGTACCTCGGCGGCATCCCAGGCGTGGCCGGATTTGATCCCGGCGCTGCAACCGGGAGCCTCCTGCGGGGTCATGATCTGAACCGATTCGCAGGAGATGCGTCCGTGGTGGGGAACCTAGAGCTGCGCATTGCGCTCTTCAGCTTCAACAGCATCGTTCCGATGCGGTTCGGCCTGCTCGGCCTCGGGGACTTGGGAAGAGTGTTCTACGCCCCAGAAACATCCAAGAAGTGGCACAATGGAGTAGGCGGAGGCCTCTGGACCACGATTCTCTTGGCGGTGCCCGGCTTCCGGGTTTCCACCACGCTCAACACTCTGGTGGTTGCCTCCGATGAGGGCACCAGCTTTTACCTTTCATCCGGCTTTGGCTTCTAGGCGAAGACGTAGTCCATGGCCGGTGTTCTTCGGAGGGATCCTCCTGACCTGCTATCCGGCAACGAGCTACGCTGGGTCGGACTCAGACGCCGGCTTCTATACACTCAAGGAGTGGGCTCCGATCCAAACCTGGGAGTATTTCGCTGTCCCCGGTGCGCTTGCTGTGACGCTGGGACTTAACCTCACCGTCAGCCCGCCCACGCGCTGGGAAGGAGGCATCCTGTTCGACAACTGGGTAAGAAGCGGGCTGAGGCTAAGCTCGGAATCCGCGCGCACCAACGCAGCGAACGTGAGCACGGTGTTGGTCGTCGCGGTCGGGGCAACTCCTTTCGTGCTGGATGCCGGCGTACTGACGGCATGGGTGCACCGACGAGGTGATCTGGCCTGGCAAATGTTCATGGTCGACGCCGAGGCAATGACCTTGACGGCTCTGGTCACCGAAACCACCAAACGACTCTCTGGGCGCGCACGGCCGTCCGGTCCCGGCGAGAACGACAGTTTTTTCAGCGGCCATGCCTCGCTTGCGGCCACTGCAGCCACGCTTGTCTGCTTGCAACATCTGGAGCTTGAGCTGCTTGAAAACAAAGCGGCAGACGCGACCGTGTGTGGAGCGGCGGCCACTTTCGCGTTCACCACTGGCGTGTTGCGGGTGATGGCCGATCGCCACTGGGCCTCGGACGTGATCGTTGGCGGTGCGGTTGGGGTCGGATCCGCCTTCCTCGTGTACAGACTTCACGTGCGGGGAGGTCAAGTCGAGCCAACGGCCCTGCGCATCGGTCCAATCCTAAGTCCCGATTTTCGTGGACTCTCTTTCGCCGGAGCTTTCTGACCTGCCGTCCGAGTGAGTCCTGTGCCTGTCTCACCTCTGACGCGCTATAACGGATCCGACTCGATGAAAGATGGTGCAGTTCAACAACCCTCCTTAGTCGATATCGACTCCACGTTTCTTCAAGTGTATCGAGGCGCAAAATCGCATCGGCACGGCGGCGGCCGGTTCCGCCGAGATTGACGCTAATGGTTTCGCCCTCGCCCACAGCGCAGGAAGGGGCCTCGTTAGCGGAGCGAATCCGGGCAGGCGATAAGGCGGCCGAGAAGGATCTGGTGGAGCGGTACAGCCGAGGCGTCCGCGTCATTCTTCGCAATGCAGGAGCGGATCGCTTCTCCGAAGACGATCTTCACCAGGAAACGTTTCGAATTGCCTTGGAGAAAATCCGAAAAGGAGACCTGCGCGACCCCGCGATGCTCAGCGGCTTCATCGCTGGGCTCGCCCGCAACCTTGCAACAGACCATTTTCGCCGCAAGGCGAGACTGCCTAGTGAGCATCCCGAGACTCTCGAGAGCGTTCAGTCTCCACACGCGAGCGCGTTGGAACGCCTGGTGGACTTCGAGGAAGCGCATTGCGTTCGACAAGTTCTTGAAGAGCTCGGCACCAAGCGCGACCGTGACCTTCTTCGCCGCTTCTATCTCTCCTCGGAGGAAAAGGACCAGATTTGCGCCGATTTCGGCCTAAGCAGCTTGCAGTTCAACCGGGTGCTATTTCGGGCCCGGGAGCGGTATCGGGAGCTTTATGAGCGACGGCGGCGCAAGCGCGATAATTGAGGCGCTCGGGACACTGTAAAGATGAGGGACCAAGAATTGATCCACGATAGCGACCTCGTTGAACGGTACGTCACCGGGCGGTTGCCGGCCGAGGAGCAAGCCAGCTTCGAGGCACACTTCATCGACTGCCCACAGTGCCTGGATCGGCTTGAGGCCGCGCAGGCTTTGCGCCGCGGAATGTCGGCGCTTCCGGTGCGGGAGGAACAGCCTCCAGCCAAGGTCCATTTCCTTCGCTCCAGTCGCGCGCCGGCGTTCGCGATCGCGGCTTCCATCATCCTGCTGCTTGCACTCGCCGGCGGCGCAGCGTTTCGCGACGCCCAGCGCACCAAGCATGCACTCGAGGCGGAGCGGGTCACCGCTGCTAGGTTGCAGCAGCAGCTGGACCACGCTCAGGCGGCTCTTCGGCAGGAGGAAGCAAGCCGGTCCGGGCTCGAGAAGGAGCTTTCTCAAAGCCGCCAGCCCCAGCTTCAGGTGCCGGTGTTCGCACTGATTGCGATGCGCGGCGACGACAGCGAGACACTTCAACTTCCGAGCGCTCCGCAGTGGATACTTCTCTCCTTCGACCGCGAGAGCCCGCCCCGGTTCGACCGTTATCGGCTCACGCTGTTGTCCTCCACCGGCAAGCAGCTTTGGGAAGGAGAGAGTAAAGCGACCTCGCGGGACACCCTCGCGGTTGGGCTGCACTCCAGCCTCGTGCCGCCTGGAAGCTACGTTTTTCAGGTCCAGGGGATCGGCAAGTCTGGCACCCATGTACTGGTCGCGCGCCATCGCGTCCACGTCGTCACCGAGTCGCCCAATTCGCCTCGGCGCTAACGCCTGCACAGGAGGTTCCAATGAGGGCTATCTTGGCAGCTGCGATCCTTGCTCTATGCGCCGTCGAGGCGCCAGCTGAGGCGCAGCAAACCGCCAAAGTTGTGAAGATCGGCTTCGTCGCGCCCCAGGGTCGTTCCCTGCCTCTCTTCGACGCCTTCCAAAAAGGCCTCGCCGATCTTGGTTACGTCGAGGGCAAGAACCTGGTTATCGAGCCTCGGTTCGCGGAGGGCGATTATCAACGGTTTCCCCAGATCTTTGCCGAGCTGGTTGGCCTAAAGGTCGACCTCCTGGCGGTGACCGGTGCGATAACGGCTCGGGCTGCCAAAAAAGCTGCCGGCGACATCCCGATTGTTTTCTCAATTGTTGTCGATCCTGTCGCAGACAACGTGGTGCCCAGCTTTGAGCGGCCCGGGGAAAGAATCACCGGCGTGACGAGCTTCGATCCGCGGCAAGCCACAAAGCAGTTCGAGCTTCTTAAGGAGTTGATCCCTGGGCTCAAGCGCATAGCAATCCTTGGAGATCAAGGAGTCTCCGACGCTTTGATGAAGGCCAGTGAGCAACAGGCGCGGGCATTGGGCATTCAGCCTCAACCGCCCAGACTGAGCGGACCAACCCCGGATCTCGAAGCCGCGTTCGCCGTGATCGCCTACGGAACCAGCCAAACGGAGGCGATCCGCCGCATGGCGGGCTACATCGACAAAATCCTGAAGGGAGCCAAACCGAGCAATCTGCCCGTAGAAGCAGTGACTCGCTATGAGCTGTTCGTGAACTTAAAGACGGCAAAGCAAATCGGGATCAGCGTTCCGGCGAGTTTGCTCGAGCGGGCGAACCGCGTCCTCCGGTGAGCCCGGCTCTCGGTGCGATCCCGAGATAACTCGCCGCACATTCTTCCCCGACTCTAAAACCCGCTGGACGTGCCTGGGAAGGAATCAATGGCCTAGTTACTCCGGCGTTTCGCTCGTTTCGTTCATTTCGTTCAAAGTCTCCGGCAAAGGGAAGAATTCTCAACGCGCCCAACCCCGCTCACCCATCTGCCGCGTTCGCGCCGGGCGATCGCTGCAGGGGCTACCCAGATTTGGTCGCTTAGTGCTCTGGCTTGATCGCCGCACCGCACGCTGCTTGCGCTCGGTCATCGCCGTTGCACGTCAATGCCAACACCCTGTTCCCCCGGCGCAGAGCAATGGTCCTGATGCTCGTCGCGGTGTCTTGTCCGGGGTAGGCGAGCTCCGCCCATTGCGCGTGCAAAAGGCCCAACGCCATCACGCCGCGAGAACCGCGTGCCTCGTTTCCGAAACGAGCGCGATGATCCTCAACAATCTCGTCGATATCCGCGCTCAACGGCCTATTCGCATTAGTGATACGGACTACGCCCGTCAAGATCGCACCGGTCTCAGAATCCGAAGCCACGAAGTCCGTTCCTGGTTGGCTTGGCCCGACATTCCAGGTGGAAGGAAGCGTCACCTGGACTCCGAACTCGGGGATTGCGACGGTATGCCGGACGATCATTGGATCCGGCCGGTGCATCCGTGCGCCAGCGGCTTGAACTGCCGAGAGTATCCCCACGAGCAGCGCCATCGGACCAACGATTCTCA
>Ga0306920_100011846_pt1 | contig 11819 bp, 13 predicted proteins | sample flu12Cox44000170_FD_204666 | JGI IMG/M metagenome (GOLD analysis project Ga0306920, IMG submission 204666) | Lab enrichment of tropical soil microbial communities from Luquillo Experimental Forest, Puerto Rico - flux4day.12C.oxic.44.000.170 (v2)... | ecosystem: Environmental > Terrestrial >...
CGACGAAGCCCCGCCCGAGGATGAAGGCATGGGCGAGCCCGATCGGGTTGTCCTGGACGACGTAATCGAGCTTGATGCCCCATGTGGATCCGTCGCCGAGCAATCGCTGATAGAACGGCAGGTGCTCGCGCGTCGAGATCAACAAGATTTGGCGAATTCCCGCGAGCATCAGGACGGACAGCGGATAATAGACCATCGGCTTGTCGTAGACCGCCAGCAGCTGCTTGTTGATGGCAAGCGTCGCCGGATGGAGGCGCGTGCCTGAACCGCCGGCGAGAATGATGCCCTTCATGGCAAGCCTTGGTTATTCAGCAAACGATCAATTGTATCTGCAAGAGCGTGCCGCCATGGCCGCAGCTCTACGCCGAATTCGCGAACGACTGCCGTGCAATCGAGCCTAGTGTCGGCGGGGCGCACCGCAGGCATGGGATAGTCGATGGTGCGGATCGGTAGGACCTGCGGCGATCGGGACAGCCGATCGGCCGCCAGCTCGACGACGGCTTTCGCAAATTCGAACCAGGTCGCTTCGCCGGCGCCTGCGAAGTGGTAGATGCCATACGGCGCTCGCTCGGGCTCCACCGCACAGCGCATAGCGACGTCGAGGCCCACCTTGGCGATATCCCGCGCTGCTGTCGGGCAGCCGCGCTGGTCGGCGACGACGGTCAAGCGCTCGCGCTCGGCGGCCAGCCGCAGAATCGTCCTGACAAAATTCTTGCGATAAGGGCTATAGACCCACGACGTGCGCAGGATGACGTGTCGCGGATTAGCGGCCTGGACGCCGCGCTCGCCTGCGAGCTTGCTGCGGCCATAGACGTTGAGTGGCGCGACCTCATCCTGTTCCACATAGGGCGCACCCTTGCGCCCGTCGAACACATAATCGGTCGAGATATGAACGAGCGGTATCCCACGGTACGCTGTCGCGGCCGCAAGTCGCGATGGCGCCTCGGCGTTGACCGCGAAAGCGACAGCTTCCTCACTTTCGGCGCGATCGACGTCGGTGTAGGCGGCCGCGTTGATGACAGCGCTCCACGGCTCCGCCGCGATCATCCGCGCGATCGCGCTCGGATCTTCCAAGTTGAGTGCGGGCCGACTTGGCGCAACAACTTCAACAGCCTCAGGCAACGCCAGCCCACAAAACTCCTCGCCGACCTGGCCGGTCCCGCCAAGCAGGAGAAAACGCATCCGTCACGCGCTCTTCTTTGACAGGCCACGGCGGACGCTGGCGTCGTGTGCGGACAACAACGGCTCCCACCAGGCTCTGTTCTCGAAATACCATCTCACGGTCGCGTTGAGGCCGGTCTCAAAGGAGTGCTTCGGCAACCAGCCAAGCTCTGAGTTGAGCTTGGCAAAATCAATCGCGTAGCGGAAATCGTGGCCCGGCCGATCGGGCACGAAAGTGATAAGCTCGCGATGCGACGCCCCGTTCGGACATTGCGTGAGGCGATCCATCGCGTCGCAGATCGCACCCACCACATCGATGTTGCGGCGCTCGGCCTTGCCGCCGATGTTGTAGGTCTCCCCCGCGCGCCCCCGTTCCAACACCAGCGTCAACGCCTGCGCATGATCGTCGACGAACAGCCAGTCGCGAACGTTGAGCCCGCGGCCATAGACCGGCATGGGCTCGCCCGCGAGCCCCTTGATGATCGTCAACGGGATCAGCTTCTCCGGAAATTGATGCGGTCCGTAGTTGTTCGAGCAGTTGGTGAGCAGGATCGGGAGCCCGTAGGTATGGCACCATGCCCGCGCGAGATGGTCCGACGCCGCTTTGCTAGCTGAATAGGGCGAGCGCGGGTCGTAACGGGTCTCCTCGGTAAAGCATCCCTCGTCCTTCAGCGCGCCATAGACCTCATCGGTCGAGACATGCAGGAACCGGAAGTTCTGGGCGCGCGAGCCGAGCTTGCGCCAATGCGCGAGCGCGGCCTCGAGCAGGACATAGGTACCAACAACATTGGTGTTGATGAAATCGGCGGGCCCATCGATCGATCGATCGACATGACTTTCCGCCGCCAAATGCATGACCGCGTCGGGGTCAAAACTCGAAAAAACGTCGGCGATGGCCGAACGATCGCAGATATCGGTGAGGCTGAAATGATAACGCGGATGGCTCTGCACCGAAGCGAGCGAGGCAAGATTGCCGGCATAAGTCAGCTTGTCGACGACGAGCACCTGGTGGTCGGTGTGAGCGACAAGATATCTGACCAATGCCGACCCGATGAAGCCCGCTCCACCAGTGACAATGACCTTCATGCATCATTCCATTCGGTCAACTGTGTCCGAGGTGCAGGCAGCACGCTCCCTCGCCGGCGTTTGAGGGCGCACGCCTGGCATTTGGAAGGCGGCGTCACCTTGCTATTCCATGGGGAGAGGGGCAAGAGGTAAAATACCTCGATGAGTTGGCCGAAGGCGTGAATGCGCTTCTGGCTGATGAAAGCGGCGACTTCCGTGTGGTGCAGGCATTGAGAGCCGTGGGCATGACGTGGTGGCCGTGGTTGCCGCGGGCGCAGAAGAGGACGCCGTCATCGAGATCGCGAGGCGCGAGGGCAGGATTTTCCTCCCCGAGGACCGTGATTTTGGGCAGCTTGTCCACGCGCCGCTAAGCCGACACACAGCGTGATCCCGCATCGAACGCCAGCCGATCTCCCGACCCTGGTGTCGGACTTTGTGGCGGAGCAAGATTGATCGCATGGATCACCTTGCTGCGTCACGTCGGCGCAGTGTTTGCGGCCCAGCGACGAGACCACTCTGTAAGCCCGAGCGGATGCCCATCATAGGCAAACGGACTCGCAAATGCGGCTTGCAAACGCTGGCGTCTATGCCGTTACCGTGACCAACAGTTTCGGCTCCGCCCTCGCTCCAACGCAACCCTTACAATCATTGACACTCTCGATCATTTTGCCTGGGGTGCCATTCCCTCGCCGCGTTTTGCCAACCATCCCTTTGGCGTCAGCATCCGAGCCATGGATTCGATCAACCAGGTGTTTACCAACTTTGCCGGCTCCGTCATGTTGACCGCCCCCGGCGACATGAGTTTGCAACCGGCGATTTCCGGCAACTTCGTTCAGGGCGTCTGGACAGGGTCGCTGACCGTTCCCCAAACCTTTACAAACCTGATACTGCAAGCCAATGACGGTGCCGGCCACATCGGTCTGGCCAATTCGATCAACATAGTACCGGCGCCGTCCCTGGCATATGCCCGCTCCGGAAACTCCTTGCTCGTGTTCTGGCCCGTTGATTCCATTGGCTTCATTCTTGAATCCTCGACCAACCTAACCCCTCCACAGGGTCGCCCGTCTCCAACCCGCCGTTGCAAATCGGCAATCAGTGGCTGGAGTCGCTGCAAATTGCCAACACCAACCAGACGTATCTGTACCGGCTGCGCTACACGCTGCCTTAGCATTGCAGCACACTGTTCGTTGACCTAGGACAACGCGCTTGGATAGGCTGACATATGAAACGCATTCTCGTCACCGGTGGCGCCGGGCTGCTGGCGTACCAGTTGAAAAAACTCCCGCCGCAGGATTTGGAACTGGTCTTCTTGGATCACGCACAATTTGAACTGACAAATCCCGTTTTGATGGCGGAGCGCCTCGCGGAATTGCGTCCGCAGGTAGTGATCAACACCGCCGCCTACAACCTGGTCGACCGTTGCGAAGTGGAGCGCGAACTTTCCTGGTCGGTTAATGCCATTGCACCACAGAAGCTCGCGGAGATTTGTGCCGAGAAAAACATCCGGCTCGTCCACTACAGTACCGATTACGTCTTTGACGGCGTCAAGAAAGCGCCCTATCTTGAAACGGATCCAACAAATCCACTAAATCATTATGCGGCAGGTAAACTGGCCGGTGAACAGGCTGTATTGCGAGCGTCACCGGCCCATCTCGTTCTCCGAACCAGTTGGGTGTTCGACTGGCACCCGACCCAGACAAAAACGTTCATTCATACGATTTTGAAAATGGCCCGCGAAGGAAAACCGATGAAGTCCGCCACCGACCAGGCGTCCGTCCCCACTTTTGCATCTGACCTGGCGGAGTGGTCCCTGAAATTGATGCGCGCCGGAGCCGGCGGCTTGTTTCACGCGGTCAACGACGACGGCCTGAGCCGGTATGACTGGGCAAAGAGCATCCTCGCCGAGGCGTGCCGCCAGCAGTTAATCCCCTCGGAACCGCCGGTGGAATCGGTGCTGAGTTCGTGTTTCAACACCACGATGCGGAGGCCGGATTATACCCTGATGAGCAACGCGAAATTATCCCGGCAACTGGGCTGCGAGTTGGGTTCCTGGCGCGCCGGGCTAAGAAAAATGCTCGCCCAGATGAAATGATTTCGAGTAGCTTTTTCGCCCATGTCCATTGTTTGGCAAGAAGTTGAAGTGCGCGGAATCGTCGAGATTCCGGGCCTGCCCGGCGTCCGCGTCGAAGCCCTGCCCGTTTATAAAGATGCTCGCGGCAGCCTTCACGAGCTGTTCCGCACGGACGAGATTCCCGCCGGTTTCAAGCCGTTGATGGCCTGTTCTTCATGGTCGCATGCCGGTGTGTCGCGCGGTCCGCATCAACACGTGGGACAGGATGATTACTTTACTTTTGCCGGCCCCTCGAATTTCCGCGTTTATCTTTGGGACGACCGCCCTGGTGCCGCCGGTCCAGCAAAAGGCTGGATCATCAACACCGGCGAACAGGCCCCAACCCGGATTCACGTGCCCCGCGGCGTGGTTCACGCCTACAAGAACACCGGCTCCACCATGGGCTTGGTCGTGACCGTCACCAGCCTTCTCTTCAAAGGTGAAGGCCGGCGTGATCCGGTCGACGAAATCCGGCACGAATTAAATCCCCAGTCCCCTTATCAAATTCCGCAATCATGATCCAAGAACGCACCCGTTGCCGCACTTGCGGCTCAAAAAATCTGAAACTAATCCTCGACCTCGGGAAGACCGCCCTGGTAAACGACTTTCTTAAACCCGAAGACGTTGCCGGTTATAAGATTTCGCTCCCGCTGCGCGTGGTGCTCTGTCCGGATTGTTCTTTGGTACAACTGGCGGACATGGTGGATCCAAAGATCCTTTACTCCCATTACGCCTACGTAACTTCCACGTCAAAGACGATGGATACGCATTTGAACAAGATGATGACCCATTTGCTTTCGACTGCGCGCCTCGGGGCCGGTTCCAAAGTACTGGAGATCGCCTCAAACACCGGCGTCTTTCTCAAAAAATTCAAAGAGCAAGGCTGCGAAGTTCTCGGAGTGGAACCGGCGGAAAATATCGCCGATGTGGCCCTCGCCACCGCCATTCCCACACGCAAAGAGTTTTTCAATCATGCCAACGCCAAAAGGCTGCGCGGCGAATGGGGAACGGCCGATTTGATCCTCGGGCGGCACGTTTTCGCCCACATCGACGATCTTCGCGACCTCATTGCTGGTCTCGAGGCCATTTCTCATCCCGAAACATTGATCGCCTTTGAGGTGCCCTATGTGGTGGATTTCTTCGAACACACCGAATACGACACCATTTACCATGAGCACCTCTCTTATATCTCAGTGGCGTCCGTTCAAGCACTCGTAAAGGATTCGATTTTCATGCTGTCGCGGCTCGACCATTACCCGATTCATGGCGGTTCTATTTTATTTCATCTGCGTCACCGCGCTTCCAAGATTCCACCGCATGCCAGCGTGGCCCAGACGCTTGAGAAAGAGAAGCAGATGAAACTGGCCGATCCGGAAACATGGAAAGCGTTTGCACAACGGGTTGCCCATATTCGCACTGAACTTCCTGCCTTGCTTCGCAAATTGAAAGCGAAAGGCAAACGAATCATCGGTTACGGCGCGTCCGCCAAGGGCAACACCCTTTTGAACACCTGTGGCATCACCACGAAGGAACTGGACTACATCATTGACAATACACCGTTCAAACAAAACAAGATCGCCCCCGGGTCATGGATTCCGGTCGCGCCGCCAGACCGATTGCTAGCTGACCAGCCCGATTATGCCCTGTTGCTGGCGTGGAATTTTGCCCCGGAAATCATCAAACGGGAAAGCGAGTTTCAGAAACGCGGCGGACGGTTCATTGTTCCCATTCCAGAGCCAAAAATCATAGAACCCTCCCTTTAACCCGCCAGGTGCGGATGGCGCGAATGCGCTCGCATAAGGACCTTATACCTCAGTTTTGGCCTTGCGCGACGTCGATAGATGCTACCTGCGAGCTCGCGAACGCCGCCCTCACCTGCGAGCTTGTTCCAGGCTTCCGTTGACGCGTCAATGATTTTGTCCACGCCGCCTAATATTTTAGGCGATAATACATGTATTTTAAGAATTCGGTTCGGAATGCGGCCAGTCCCTTCTGCGTTTTCCACCAGTTCCAACGGGTATAGCCAGGGGGTTCGACCGACGGGACCTCGATCCTGACGCCCGTACCCAAAAACTCGCGACGAAAAATCCAGCGCACTCGGCGAGCCGGAAAGATCTCACTTGGAATAATGAACGCCGAAGCGGCATTCCACTCCGACCACTCCCTGAGCGCGACTGCTTCATCTCTGGTGCTTTTGTTTGCGGTTCCGAATGTTTCAATAGAACCAACCGGTACGCCCAACTTCAAGAGTTTCTCGCGATTGGGTTCGCTGTGTAATACGATGTCACCCGTGTTGGCTGCCCGCTCCTCTGATCCCTGAGAGATCAGGATCTTGTCGGCAAAACCTCTTCGCCACAGCTCCGCCGCTGCGTAGGGCCGAGTTTCAACCCCTCCACCAAGAACTACAATCGCGTCCGCGCGAGTTATGGAGTCCGAGATAATCCATAGGTCTGTCGCCCCAACGAGCACGGGCTCACGCACGAGCCATCCACCTGCCGCAACGCTAGCAAGCATGAATATAGCTGCGGCATAGCGACCTAAACGGTGCTGCAGGGTCGCTGTCCGCCGGGATGGAGGAAAATGGCGCCTCACGTCTTCCAATCAGGGGACGCCGCAACGACCACTGATCTCCTCTTCCCCGCGCGCTGATATCAGACACTGACCATCGAACCCTGGCTTGCCGCTATTGGACAAAGAGCACACTATAAAAACTCGACAATCGACTTCGTTTCCATCCATCCGTCGGCTAGCCGCCCATCCTATTTTTCGGATGACTGCCGCACCCGATTTATCTGGGATGAAAATTATTTTCTCCAGCTTGTCGAGAAAAAATTTGTCAATTGCTTTCGTACCGCTCCGAGCTAGTTGAGGATCGTTGAGGACGAGGAAAACTCTCGACTTTCACTGATCAGCCCCTTGAGTGGTCCGATTGGAATCTTGGTTGGCCGCTTCGCCTGTTGGCGCCAACTGCCGTGATCTTGGTCAGGTCCGTTGTCGGACCGGATGTGACCGCGAACGCTCCGCAGGATGAACAGGTCAGATAGAACGTCGATGACATCGGTTGCCTTGAGCTTGTGGGCGACACGGATCGCCAGGCATTCGTGGGTGAACACGTCGACTACGTGGCTTCCGATACTTGCGGCTATCGTGGGTGAGGTCCTCGACCAAGTCGTAGGACGACATCGCAGGTGAGAACGGCGCAGGAGTACTGCGCTCGCAATTTCAGGCCATTGGCACTGCGGATCGTAACACCAGGGGCACCCTGGAAGGTCGTTTGTCCAATGCCGGTTTGCTGCACTTCAATTTTAGTGCCAACTCCCAGGCGATATGAATAATCGCTGTTCTTGAGCAGAGTCACGGTCTGGCGGTAGCGCCCACTGCTGGCTGTCGTCACTGCTTACGCGCTAGCAACAGAACCGCGTGCGAGCAGGCGCGAGTTGGAGCTATCCACGATAGCCACAAATCTTCCAGTGGCACTCGCCGTCACCGAACCATTGCTGAACGCCGTAGAGGCAACCTTACGCCTGGATGGTGACGCATCGACTGGTGATGTGAAGGCACCGCCCGCGCTGATTACCTTGCTGCCAAGCGCGAACGTGCTCGTAGCCTCGGTATACGTCGTCGGCTCAGCGCTGGCAAAGCCAGAACTGATCAGCTTCGCTGTCGAGCACATCGAGGCCAAAGTCGAGGACACGCGCGTCGAGGACCGGGACGCCAACGTAGGCTTGCTCATCGGTGAGGTAGCCGCCACCGCCCGTCGTCAAGTAAGCCGAGAGCTGGCTGATGAGGCGGTTAGCCATCAGGACGCAACGGGCGCCAGTGCCTTGAACATCGCGACGCTCCCGCCGACGTTCGCAAGCGATGGCCCCGCTGTCGTGCAAATCCAACCCGGCGAGCCCCCGGCGCCAACATTGTTCTTGAGAACATGATCTCCTACGGCATATTCGCGCACGATGCGCAGCGTGTGTGTGCCCGACTGAGAACCAGTGGTTTCGACGGGAGCGCCTCCTTTTATCCGTGATACTCGGAAGGTATTTGGTTGAGGGCTCGCACCATCGCTGAGGACGTAGTAGGTTTTGTCGGCGCTCAATCCGGTGGGCAGCGCGCCATTTGTCTTGAATGCAATGGGAAGACCGGGTCGTAAACCGTGGAGGGTGAGGTGAAAGATAGCTGGTTGACCAGCTCCGTTAATATCGACCGTGAACCCTTTTGAGATCGAACCTGAAATGGTGATACTGAGGCTTGAGTAGAGCACGCTGTCATCGCTCAGAGATGTCCCCTCGATGTCATACGTTCGCGTTCCTGCCGCGCTAATTCTCTTACGCCCCCAATAACCCGCAACGGAATCCAAGGGATTGCCGAACAGCGTTTGCGTGACCTCCACCTCGTTCTGTTCGATCCCAAGACCTCCTGAGGTCAGCGCATCCGTGCGGTGAAATAGACAATTATTGATCCTTAGAGGAGCCCCCACCGGATTGTAGGTTTCAATGCCGCCCTTCACTGATCGACAATTAGTTAGAGTTACCGGCGCACAGTACTTCAACGTCCCCCGACACCCCGGAGCGCTGCGCGCAACCATTTACCGCGACGCTCAACGCGGCATTTCCAACGGCAAGGAAATTGCTGCTCTCCGAGTTGCAACCGTTTATCGCAACAGCATAGTCTGCGCCGCCGCTACCCGCCAGCGGCGCCAGCTTCCAAAAATAAGTGGCTAAATAGTAAAATTTGGGAAGCCCACCCACCTTTATCTGGACTACCGTCTCCCACGAGAACCCAATCGCATTCTATAGCAGTGCCCCCGGTTCCTGCCTTGATATGAAATTCCTCGAAGGTCGAAAAAGCGACTTCATTGAGGTAAAGCGCCGTGGTGTTGAGGCCGGTCCATTGCTGGCTTGCGACTGCGGGGTGCGGCGACGTCATGTATGTGCCTGTTTGGCCCGCACCTGTTCCGTAATCCCCGACTATGACCGGGTAGACTGCTGATCCGATCCCACTGAGAATCATGCCTCGGTAGATGGTTCCAGAAGTCATCGCCGTGACGGTCAACACCGAATGATCGTAATCGGGAGCCACCGGAGCAGAGAGGGAAGCTGTAAAGACGGCATTCGTACTGCCTGAATTCCTTATTTTAGTTGAGAAAGGTCCGGCCCCATAAATATGCACGCCAGCAGAATTCAGAATGTAGAGCGGCCGCGTGATCCTGTAGTCGCCAGCAGGGAAGAACACTGGCTTGTTCAAAGTAGGAGGCAATTTTGGATCGATGCCGTATCGTCGGTCGAGCCATCACCGACCGCGCCGTAGTCCTGGACATTTTTGATCTCGCCTAACCGATCAGGCATCGTCCGAGCCGTGGGGGCGCCGGTCGCCGTGAACGGGAAGCTTGTAAAAGGCGTATCGGCCGAAGCGTGTTGCGGCAATAATGTCAATGCACCAACACCCAGTCCTGCCGACAGCGTGTGTTTGCCCAGCAGTTCGCGTCTGCTAATTTGCGTGCTCACGACGCAGTGACCTTCCCTCTTTCGAATCAAGTTTGGACCCGACCGATGCTGCATCAGCAGCGCAACTTACGACCGGAGCAGGTGTGGCACGCTTTAAACTCGTAGACAACGCCAACCCGGATACAATACCACTGGGCAGCCGACCGCTCGACCAACGCGTCGCCGCCTGAGGCGCCGAGCCACGCTGCGCAGCGGGGCCCTTGAGATAGCAGCGGCCGAGGTGGCCGTCCGAGAAGGACGATCAACAAATCGAAGGGTAGGAATGAGTCCATCCGACTACATTCCAGATGTCGGTCTGTCCATGTTTTAAAAGCCGTGCGGACGTTGACGGGCGCTGACTCGTCTCTGCTACAAGAAAGTGAAAAGGACGCAGCGACTCAAGAAACTGGAGACATTCGACAGGATCCTGTCCCGTTCGGTTCGCTACGGCGGGATGAGCTTCCAAGCTGACGACGCATTGACGAGCCGAGACGATCGTTTCTGCTGCACCCTTAAGGGCTTCCAATTCGCCGCCCTCAAGGTCGAGCTTAATCGCGACGTCGCTTTTACGCACGTGCATACTGTCAATTGTAGTCACTTCAATCACCTGGGACTAGGAAACGAGCATGGTCAGAACGGTCGTATTCGGGGCGCTCGAGTCGACCATACCCGTTGAAACTACCGACGGCCTTGGAAACCGTCTCAGACGCTATCGGCAAATTGGAAAGATTTGATTTTAGAAACTCGTTTACATCCCGGTTGGGCTCAAAAGCAATAACTCGGACGATCTGCTCCGCTCGCGAGCAGACAAGCGCCGAAAATGTACCAATGTCCGCCCCACAATCGAACAATACTACATTCTCCAATGGACTAACGGCTCGACAGAATGCCGCGATCAGCTTGGCCTCGTAGTTCTCAACGTCCCAAAAATCCCACGGAAGTCGATACAAAGGAACACCAAATTTCAGGCGGCCCAGTTGGTATTCTGCAACTACGTTAAGCGCGCCCAGGTCATCCAAACGGCTCATTAGAAAACTGCCACCTCGTACGTGCGATCTGCCCATACTTTTCGCAAGGCGGAACAGTAAGGGCCCTCCGGACACGGATTTCATGACGATTCTCCGGCTTTAATACAGGCGAATAAGATAAACCCAACTCTCACAACCGTGCGGAACTCATCAGACTCGGCCATTCCCGGGCCGTCGCTCAACAACGGTGTCACCCATCACTAGCACATCCATCCTGGTCCGTAGGAAACACTCGAGGGCCTCCTTTGGCTCACATACCGCGGGCTCGTTCTCGTTGAATGACGTATTGAGCACCATCGGAACGCCGGTCAAATTGCGAAAGGAATCAATTAGTCGGTAATATCTTTGGTTGGTCAGGCGCGATACCGTTTGCAGCCGGCCGGAGCCATCGACGTGGGTGACGGCAGGGATTGAGTTTCGCTTCTCATTGCGAATCTGAAACACCTGCATCATGAATGGGACGGCATCATCCTCCTCGAACCACTCCGATACAGCTTCCTCGAGCACCGAAGGCGCGAACGGACGAAATGACTCCCGACGCTTGATCTTGGCATTGAGCAGCGCCTTCATATCGACACGACGCGGGTCGCACAGGATCGAACGGTTCCCGAGGGCGCGGGGGCCCCATTCCATCCACCCCTGAAACCAGCCGACGACCTGCCCATCTGCGATCGCCGCAGCGGTGCGTCGGCATAGCGCCGCTTCCTCGGAGATCTCCTCGACCGTGCACCCCGTAGCGGAAAGCTCCGACCGGTGCGCTGCAATAAGCTGTGCGATGTCCGCAGCGCCGAACGCCGGGCCCCAATAGGCATGGTTCATTACAAACGACCGCTTACCGCCGAGCTTATGCCAGACAGCATAGGCTGCACCAATGGCGCCGCCCGCATCTCCGGCCGCCGCCTGGACGTACACGCGTCGGAACGCTGTCATCCGCCGCACCTTGCCGTTGGCGACGGAGTTCATCGCACATCCGCCGGC
>Ga0306920_100011847_pt1 | contig 11818 bp, 6 predicted proteins | sample flu12Cox44000170_FD_204666 | JGI IMG/M metagenome (GOLD analysis project Ga0306920, IMG submission 204666) | Lab enrichment of tropical soil microbial communities from Luquillo Experimental Forest, Puerto Rico - flux4day.12C.oxic.44.000.170 (v2)... | ecosystem: Environmental > Terrestrial >...
CCGACTCGCCCGACCAACGCGATCGTCTGGCGAACGCTTCCATTGCGAACGAAGGCTAGCGGAACTTGTGGTTGCGCCGCCGTTTCGAGCGGCGATCCATGAAAGAAAAAGAATCGCCACACCGCGTAGATGACGATAACGGCAACGACGGCGACAACCGCGATGCGAGCCCACGCCTTCACGGAACGATGACCTCCAATACTGCATACGCCAAAGCGCGCTGATATTCCGCAACCAGCGCATCGGCGGACGCCTGCACGTAGGTACGACGCGCGTCGGCGACGTCGAGACTCGAACTTGCGCCTTCACGGTATCCGATCTCGACGGCCTCGAGTGCGCGGCGGGCTTCGTCACGCCCACGCTCCGCCGCCACCGCGGCGGCGTCGTTCGCACGGGCGTCACGGATCGCACTGGCGATCTCGAGCGTCAGCACGCGCCGTTCCTCAGCCAACTGCGCGCGTGCAGCGTCGACTTGGGCGCGAGCAGAGGCGACCTGCGCGCCGCTCGGTGAGGCAAACGGCACGTCAAGATGTGCCGTCGCTTGAGGACCCCGCACCGGTATGCCGGTATCGACGCCGCTTTGGTATCCACCCTGGATGGTCGCCGTGGGAATGGCCGTACGTCGCGCACCCGCAACGTCGGCTTCGCGAGCGTCCATCGTCGCCAGCAGTGCGGCGACCTCGGGGCGCAGCGCGAGCGCTCGGGCAATCGCACGCTCTTGATCGGGTAACGGCAGGGTTGGGATGGCCGATGGAGTCAACGTCGCGAGCGTTGCCGGGCTTATCGATGTAGCTGAAGCAAGAGCGTCGACCGCGTCCGCCTTGCCGGCCTGAGCGCGCGCAAAGTCAGCGCGAGCTTGAGCGAGCGTTACGTCGGCCCGAACGACGTCGAGATGCGGTGCTTCGCCGCTGCGCGCGCGCAGTTCGGCCGCAGCCCGGTCACGCTGCGCGCCCGCGACCGCATCGGCACGCAGTCCCTCGATCGCAACGGCTTGCAATGCTGCAAAATAGAGCTTTGCCGCGTTCTGGCGTGCCGCGAGCGTTGCCGCGTCGGCGTTACGCTGCGCCGCCAGCAGTTCGGCGGCAGCTGCGCGCACGGCAGTCGAGCTCGCGATGAGATCGTTGATCGTGACGCCGACGCCGACGGAAAAGAAATGCTGCTCGACCGTACCGGTATTCGCAGCATTGGCTTGCGGCGAAAGCGCATAGTCTCCGGCCAGATGCGGAACACCGGTAATGCGCGCGACGTGCAACGAAGCTTCGCGCTGCTGTACGGTTGTCAGCGCCGTTTTCACGTCGACGTTGTTCGCAGTCGCGCGCGTTTCGGCATCGCTCAGCGAGAGAGCCGCGAAGGCGGGAATCGCCGCGATCAACACCGGCAAGATCACGCCGTCACCCGCCCGCGCGTGTAGAGACTTGCATAGAGTACCGGAATCAAAACCAAGGTGAAGAACGTCGCGGTCGAGAGGCCGCCGACGACGGCAATCGCCAGCGGCTGCTCCATGGCGGCGCCGGCGCCGATTCCAAATGCCAACGGCAGCAGCGCGCCAATTGCTGCCAATGTCGTCATCAGAATCGGACGCAGACGCTCGCGGCCGGCCAGTACGAGTGCATCGGTAACTTCGAAGCCTTCGCGGCGCCGCCGATTCGCGGCATCGATCAAGAGAATCCCGTTTTTTACGACCAGACCGACGAGCAACAAGAGTCCCATGAACGACACGACGTTGAACGTGGTACGCGTAATGGTGAGACCGATCGCCACGCCGATCGGCGCGAGCGGAACTGCTGCAAGAATGACGAGTGGCTGACGAAACGATCCGAAAGTTGCCAGCATGACGAAGAACACCAGAACAACCGCGAGCGCAATGACGAGCGCAAACTCGGCAAAGGATTGTTGCTGCGCGCGATACGCGCCCTCGATGGCGACGCGGTAACCCGGCGGCACGCCCGCGTGCGGGATTGCCGCGCGTATCGCGCCGATCGTCGACGAGAGCGATCGCCCGGTGGTGTTAGCGGTAACCAAGGCAACTCGCTCCCCGTTGATCTCGCTGACGTCGGTTGGACTGCGGTCGAGGTTGGTGCGCGCAAGCTGGTCCAGAGGCACTGCGCCGATCGCCATCGCAATCGTCCCAGGCAAAGCATTCGGCGCGTCTGTCCGCAGCGAAGTCGAAGGACCCGCGACGCGCACGCGCACCGGCACCAGCGTCGACGCCTGCGGCAGCTGAGTGGCAACGGTCCCTTGCATCGTGGCAGCAATACCGGCGGCGAGTCCGGCGGCATCCGTGCCGGTGCGCGCCATCGCTGCAAAATCCGGCCGAACGTGAAGTGTCGGATCGTCGAGATTGATGCCCGAAAAGACATCGGTAACGCCCGGAACCGCTGATATCGCATTCGCGACGCGTGTCGCTGCACGCGTAAGCGTCGCCTGATCGTTCCCGCTGACCACGAGCTCGATCGGCGCCGGGGCACCGGAGACATCGTTGATTAAATCTTCGAGAATCTGGTGAACGTCGAGTTTCGCAGCAGGTATTACAATGGAGAGCCGATCGCGCAAACGCTCGCTGATCGTTTCGAACGAGGCGCGCTCGTTTTGCGGTTTCAGTCTAATCCGTATGATACCGGCGCGCGCCGGCATAGGTGAGAATCCGTTCGTATCTATCCCGGTAACGCGCCCTTCGGATGAGACCGCAGGGTCCCCGAGAACAGTGCGCTCCATTCTCGTTGCAGCAGCGTCGCTCGCAGCCAGCGTCGTGCCGACCGGCATGCGATAGGAGATTTCGAACTGGCCCTCATCCAGTCGTGGAAGAAAGTCACTGGGGAGGAACGCGAGCAGCGCAACGGTGACGACGAGCACGCCGCCCGCCAGGCCGTAGACGACGGTCCGCCGCGCGAGCGCCCAACGCAGCAGCGGTCCATATCCAGCCAAGAGCCGTGCAACCGTCGGATTCTCTTCATGCGGCACCCGACGACCGAGCAGCCCACGAAATAACAGCGGCGTCACGAAGATTGCCAATCCGAGCGAAACCAAGAGCGCGCAGGAGAGCGTCAACGCCAGCGCGCGAAAGAACGCACCCGATACGCCGCTCAAAAGCGCCAGCGGAATGAAGATGACCGTCGTCGCGAGGGTCGACGCGGTCATCGGCGCGACGAGCCGTCGCATCGCCGCTACGATCGCTTCGCGCAGCGAAAGCTCGGGTTCGTCGTGCAACGTGCGAGCGATACCTTCGATGACGACGATGGCGTCGTCGATGATCAAGCCCACCGCGATCGCCAGCCCACCGACACTCATGATGTTGAGAGTCTCGCCGAAAACCGAGATCGCAAGAATCGCGATTGACATCGCTGCCGGAATGATCAACGCGGCGACGAGCATCATGCGGAAGTTGCGCAGGAAGAAGAAAATCACGGCTAGCGCGAGCAGCGCGCCGACGAGGATCGCGTCGCGCAAGCTCTCCTGCGATGCAACGATGAGATCGGTCGCATCCCAATAGCGGTGAGCGATCATGCCCGCGGGCATCTGATCTGCCAGGCTGGCGAAGCGCGCCTTGATCGCTTGTGCCATGCGCACGTTATCCGCACCGGGCAGGGCGTAGAAGCTGAGCGCCACGGAGTGTGCGGCATCGAAGGACATCTGGGAGGTCAATGGAGCAACGCCCAGCGCTACGCTACCGAGCGATCCGACCGTCTGTCCCCGTCCGCGCGCGCTCGGGACGACGATCTCTCCAAGCTGCGCAGCATCGCGCAAGCCTGCATCGATCAGGATCGCACTGCGTTGCGACGCGCTCTGCGCGAGGCCGGCGGCGGTAACGTTGTTGGCCGCACCGATCGCATCGCCGACGTCGCGCGCGGAGATCCCGGCCGCGGCGAGCGAAGCCGGGTCTAAGTCAATGTGGTATTCCCGCTGTGCTCCGCCGACGACCATGATCCGCGCGAGGCCTGAGATTCCATAGAACGCCGGGAGTAGCGAGCGGATCGCATATTCGCGCACGATCGTTTGCGACAGCACGCGTGAGGTCAATGCGAAAGAGATCACCGGCTCCGTCTGGGGCGTGACGACGTTTGCCTGTATTGCCGTATCGGTGGGTAACTGACTGCGCGCTTGCGAGATTGCTGCGTTGACGTACTGCAGATCGGTCACGCTATCGCTGTGCGGATCGAACTGGAGAACAAGGTCCGAGCTGCCTTGCGAAGACGTGGCGAGCACGCGCTGGATGGAGGGCAAACCCAAGAACGCGCGCTGAAGCGGCAGGGTGACTGCGACGCGCACTTGTTCGGGTGGGAGATTGCCGGCGTCGGCTGAGACCTCGACGCGCGAGAAATGCATCGCGGGGAAGATCGAAGCGGGCGTGCGGAGGTAGGCCCAGAGACCCCCGAACGTAAGCGCAACGATAAAGAAGAGAACGGCCCGTGCATTCCCCAGCGAAAACCGAGCCGGGTTCATACGATTAGCCTAACCGCGGACGATGAACGCTACGTGAACGCGGCCGGTTGCTCGAGAGGCGCGGCCAGCTTGATCGTAACGACCGCACCCCCCTGGGGAGCATTCGTGAGCAGCAGGCTTCCGCGGTTCGCCTCGACGATCGTGCGGGCGATTGCTAGGCCTAACCCGGTGCCCCCGCGCGGGTGCGCCGTATCGCCGCGCCAGAACCGTTCGGTCGCGTGCGCCAGCGCATCGTTGGAAAATCCGGGGCCGTCATCCGCGATCTCGATGCGCACCGTGTCCGCGTTACGCGAGGTCCGCAACCTCACGGTGCCCGCATCGCGTCCGTATTCGATCGCGTTGTGGACCACCGCCATTACCGCGCGCTCGAGCGTCGCGCGATTGGCTTGGGCTAACACCGCGCCGGGCGTTTCGACGCTTACGACCATGCCGCGCGAAGCAGCCGCGGGGCGAATGCGCTCGCCCAGCTGGCGCACGAGCTCGCTCGCATCGAGCGTTTGTTGCCGCCGAGCGTCAACCTCGGCGCGGGCGGCCGCCAGTAGTTCGTCGATCAGTTCTTCCAAGCGCGCCGCTTCACGCGCGATCGAGCTCAACGCGGCGCGATACTCGTCGTTGTTGCGCTCGCGGCGCAGCGCGAGTTCCGTTTCAGCTCGCAGCACCGCGAGCGGAGCGCGAAGCTCGTGCGAGGCATCGGCGACGAAGCGTCGCTCGCGTGCGAATGCCGATTCGAGACGGTCGAGCATTCGATCGAACGACGCGCAGAGACGTCCGAGCTCGTCCTTTCCGTCGGCGCGCAGCCGTCCGGCGAGATCGTAACCTTCGATACGTTCGGCCAGCGATGCGATATCGCCGAGCGGCGCGAGCACACGCTGGGCAACGCGACGCGATGCGACGATTCCCAACGCGATCAAGAGTGCGCCGACGCCAAGCGAAACTATTGCGGCATCGCGATCGAACTCGCCGATCCAGAGATCGGACTGCCAAACCGTTACCGTTCCGAAAGTACGGTCTCCGCGCCTTACGTCCACACTCGCGCGCTGCAGCCCTCCGGCCTGCGCGGAAGGCGACGTGTCGCCGGCGATTTGCTTGCCGTCAGTGTCGAATACGGCGAAGGGCGTGTCGGCGTGAATCGTGCCGAGCGCGCGCAGATCGCTCGGGTCGAGCGAGATGCGCCCGTGATGAACGTCGACTGCGGTGGCGATCGTCTGCGCGTCGGAGCGAAGGCGAGCTTCGAAACCTGAGCGCAACGCGCGATCCAGTGCGAGAATCGAAAGCCCGGCAAAGAGCGCCACAGTCACCGCGACGATCGTCGCGACGGTCACGGTGAAGCGAGTGCGGACGCTCACGGCAGATCCAGCCTATAGCCAAGGCCGCGCAGCGTGTGCAGGAGTTGCGGCTCGCCGCACTCACTCAGCTTCTTACGCAGCCGGCGCGCGTAGACGTCGAGGACGTTAGAGATTCGGTCGCTCTCACGGTCCCAGAGACGATCCTCGAGCATACGCCGCGTCACGGTGCGCCCCGCGTTGCGCATCAGAACCTCGAGAAAGAGCCCTTCTTTGGCTGTCAGCTGCAAGTCGCGGTTGCCGCGGTGCGCTTGGCGCGTCTTCAAATCGAAGATCAAATCGCCGTGCTTCAGCACGTTGTCGACCAAGTTTGGTGGCCGGCGCGCCAGCGATCGCAGACGCGCCTCGAGTTCGTCAAAGGCAAAGGGCTTACGAAGATAGTCGTCGGCGCCGGCGTCGAGACCGGCGACGACGTCGGTCGCACCGTCGCGCGCGGTGAGGATTAGCACGGGGAGCTGGTGACCCTCCGCGCGCACTCGCCGAAGGATCGAGAGGCCATCTTCATGTGGTAGGTTCAAGTCGAGCAGCATCGCATCGTAATGAGTTCCGGCGAGGTATTCGTGACACTCACGGCCGTCCGGGAGCGCGTCTACGACGTACCCGTCTTCAGCGAGCCCGCGCCGAAGCAGCGCGCGCAGTGGGTCGTCATCTTCAACGATGAGAATGCGCACATGGTGTTCCTACGGCGGAGCCTCACGGGCTCCATTTCAGGCGCTGAACCCAGTCGCCGCTGAGATCCGCATAGACTACCCAGATATCGTTGGTTGTTTCGTCAATCCCGACGGTGTGGAGGCCACGATGGCCGGTCTCGAGCCTGCCGACGACTCGCGGCGCTGCGCCCGTCTTAACGGCGAGGACCGTTACGATGCCGCGCCCGGCGCAGACGACCAAGTTGCCTTTCGACCCGGTGCTGCACTGGTCGATGTGCGGCTGCACCTGGACGTCGCCCACGTGGGTGCCGTCGGGAGTATATGCGGAGAGCACGCCGTTGACGCCGCCCACGATCACTTGATTGGCTCCGGTTGCGAAGGCGAGCGGATGATTGTCCTGGAGTTGAGGGGTTTTGACGACTCTAACGACTCGCAGCGCCGTCGGATCGATGACGGCGAAGCCGCCGCCGTTGGCAAGATTTTGGTAAAGAATCCCGGTCTTCGGGTCGACGGCCGGCGATTCGAGGTCGTCAGCGGGCATCCTTATCGTGCCGATCTGCTTCATCGTCGCCGCATCGATCACATAGACGGCAGGCCCGCCGTCTTGATCAGCGTAGATGCGCCGGCGCGACGGATCGTAGACGATCGCGTCGATATCGCCGGGGACGTCGACGCTCGGGCCAACCTTCGCTGCGACAGGGTCGACCTTTGAAAGCGACTTGTCCGTTCCGTTACCGGTGAAGACCTCGCCCGTACTTGGATCGACGGCGACCCCATGCATCGGACCGACGTCGACTTGCGCCAGGACTCGTCCGGTGCGCGTGTCCACGATCAGCAATCGCTGGCTGGCGGTATGCGCGGCATAGGCGCGATGGCGCGCTTCGTCAACGGCAACGTAATCGAAGCCGCTGAAGATCGGAACGCGTTGCGGCGGGGAGGCGACGGTAAGTGGCATGAGGAGCTCTCCTTAATTTGACGAGGATTTCTGCGTGCGCTGCGGACGAGGCGGGCGCACGTTGAAATTTGGAGGCGGCGTGGCCGGTGCATTCGGCAGCGTCACTGGAACGATGCCCAACGTTCGACAACTCATCGCCGCAGGGAACGCATTGACGACCGCGTCTGGAATCTCCGCGTCCGCGGCCGGGATTGGGGGCGTCGTGCCGCCGAGCCGCGCCGGATCGAAAGCGCCGAGCAGATCGGTGATCGCGGGATCGGCGTCGCGCGGTCCGCGCGGCATGTACGCGCTTTCCTCCGGCAGCGTCGCTAGCGGCGGCACGTCGAACAACGTTTCGGCAAACTTCAGAATCGAGGTTTGGTCGCCGGCATCGTGGACGATCGCGCCGCTGCGGGCATAGGGCGAGACGAGGATGAACGGCAAGCGCGGACCGTCGCCGCAGGGCTGCCCATCGGCGCACGCTTGAAGCTGCAGCGGTGGAACATGATCGTAGTAGCCTCCGGGGTCGTCCCAGGTGATGATGATTGCCGAGTCATGCCAATACTGGCTGCGGGCAATCGCGTTGAGGAACGTTGCCACAAAGGCTTCACCAATTTGGGCGTCGGTGTCGCCGGGCCCGGGGTGATCGTCATCGCCGAGATAGTTCGATTGCACGTAAGGATCATGGTTGGCAGGCTTCCATCCGAATCGGTTCTGCGTACCGCCTTTGATGTAGAAGATACCGCCGGCAGGAAGCGTACCGTCCCGGATCTGCCCCAGGATCGCATGAACTTCATGCACGTTTCTCCAGAAGATATCGTTCTGGCGCAGGTACGCGAAATATTGGGGTGCATTGTGATGCGTCTCGTAGCCGGGGAGCGAGAGCGTCGGCGAGACATATCCTTCTTGATACCAGCCCCAGGGAATCGGCGCGCGGGCGCTGACGACGACAGCGCCGAGATCGCGCCCGACGCCTTCTGTTTCGTTCGTCGCTTGGGTGGCGTCGCTTCCGGCTAGCTCGAGCATCAGCGTTGCGTAGCGCTGCGGTATTTGGAACTTCGTGCTCGACTCGGTGTATGGGCCGTAGGCGGGGTCGAGATCGTTCGTTATCGGAACGCCGGAGGCGTTATTGGCGGCCGGCGCGCTCTGCGGTTCGCGCGCCCACTGCGTCTCGCCGGCTTGGCCCGCGATGACCTCGATGGCTGAGGGCGTAGAAGGTCCAGTGAAGGCGCTGAAGATATGGTCGAAGAGCGCAAATCGCTGCGCGTACATCCAAAGGTAGGGGATCGTGTCGCAGTCGTAGTGCGACATCGTCAGTAAACCGACGTCGCGCGCTGCGGCCGGGTCGAATCGTTTAGCCGAAAACGTCTCCTGCGTCGAAACGAAGGCATCCATCTTGCCGCCGTTCATCTTGCCTTCGACGACCGGGCGGGACTGCGAGGGGCTCTCCGTATCGGGGTCGGTGATGCGGAACGGAGTCACCCAGCTCTTGCCGATCGGATCGTACTGGCGGAAACCGTGCGCCTGCGCTTCTGCCGACGCGAGATTATCGGCGCCGGGATAGGTCCCGAAATAGTTATCGAATGAGTGGTTCTCCTGATAAATCACAAAGACGTGTTTAACGTGCGCGCGCAACGCCGCGACGTCAACCTGCGCGGCAACGACCGGCGGCGCGAGCGCAAGGGCCACCGCGAGCAATAGCATCCCGCCATTCTACGGGGCGCAAATGAACGCAGAATGAAGCGCCCTTCGACGCAGCTTGTGCTGAGCGGAGTCGAAGCGCTCAGGGTGAGACACTTATGCAGTCGGTTAACGCCAGCATAACGCGTTCATAACCTTCGTGCGCCATTGTCGAAGCATGTCTTCCCGGACAAGCGCGTACCGGCGTCTTACGCTATGGCTTCTCGTTGGATTCGTGGCGACTGCCGTGCCGGCTCCGGCGGCCACTCCTTCGGCCCCTACGGTAACCGTGTCGGGCAGGATACTCGATACCCAGGGCGGCTTGCCGGTCCCGAATGCCACCGTGCAACTGCAGCGCGGCGGGGTGGAGGTCGCTTCCGGGCGAACCGATGCCGCCGGCAACTTCCGAATTCCGGGAGTGCCTCCGGGCACCTATATCGTCTTGGTGAATGCGACCGGATACCAAGCGACTCGCCTTTCACCGGACCTGCTCGTCACGTCCGAAGCGACGAACGTCTCCTTCCAAATGGCGATCAGCCGGCAGCGGCAGGGACTCAAACAGATCGGCTACGTCGTGGCCGGAGGACGCGCGGCGCTGCAAACGACGACGACTATTAACGCGCACATCGACACCAACGTCATTCAGAGCGAAAACTTTCAGCGTCTCGGAGACGTGCTGACGACAGTTCCCGGCGTTATTACCTCTACCAGCTCGTCGATCGGCGACGATATGTCGCTCTCGATCCGCGGCTACGACTCAACCGAAACTGCGACGCTGCTCGACGGACATCCGATCGGGCCGATCGGCGCGTTCGGCAACGGCTACAACTATAACGTTTCGCCCTTCTGGGGACTGAGCGCTGCCGACGTGATCTTCGGATCGGGCGCGACTGGCCTGTTCGGTGCGACGACGATCGCCGGAGCTGTCAACTTTCAGACGATCAACCCAACGCCGCAGAGTCACTTTTCCGTCACCCAGGGCGTGGGGAACAACAACAAGGCGATGACAGGGCTGCTCGGCACCGGAACGATCGGCAAGCTGGGCTACGCGATAGCCTGGGGCGTGCAAGGGACGACCGGAAACTTTCCCGGCGGCTTCATTCAGCAGACCGCGCTCTTGCAAACCAGCGTCGTCCATCCCGGAATCGGGTCGCCGTATCGACCCTCCGCAAACGCGAGCCCGCCACCGCCCGATCTGACGCACGCCAACGCTTACAACCTGGTCAACTACTACCCGGTCGTGGGGAACTACTCGCAATACAATTGGGTGGGCAAGCTAGTCTACAGCTTCTCGCCGAAAACGACGCTGCAGTTTACCTCGTATGCCGCCAACACTTGGCAGAACTCGACCGGCATCGGCGACAACGACTACCAGACGTTTCCGTACGTCCTCTACGGCGCGCAGCTCGAGCTGGCGACGATTCGGGCGAGCAAAGGTGGTCTCAACACGATCCTGGTCAACGGCAAACTACGATCCTGTCATAACAGCATCGCCGTGCTCGTTGACAACGCACAGGGTTTTACGTGCATGAACGCGGTGCAGTACGCTGAGAACTTTTACGGGCCGTTCGGAGGGAGCATCGATAAATGGCGGACGCTCGGTAACCAAGATTACGACGCAAGGGCAACGCAACAAATTGGCTCGGGCATCGTGACGCTCGAGGGCTTCGTCGACTCGTATAACTACAACGCACAGAAAGGTCCAGGTGTGGCGTTCGGCCCATACGGTCCGGGTCCTAGCTTCTTGAACCTGTATCGCAATCGCGGCTATTTGCTAAGCGACGATTTTCCAATGTCGAAGAACGACTTGGGCTTCGGGTACTCGTGGCTGCATCAATCGAACACCAATGGGCAGTTTCCATATAGCCTGCCGAACGGAACGACATACAACACCTTTGGAAACAATCCGCCGCTCTATCTCGCAACGGCCAGCTACTTCGTCCGCGACAACTGGGTGCCGAACGATAAGTTCTCCGCCTTCGCAAGCTTCTGGATTCAGCGCTCGCTCGACACAAGCTCGACGCACTTCGATCCGCGCATCTCGTTGATTTATCGGCCGGATAGCAGCGACGTGATTCGGCTCACCGGGGGCCGCTCGTATAGCGAGCCGGACCCCTCGTTGATTGCCTTCGCACCGCCGGTCTATGGCGCTCCCTCGGCGATCAACTGTCCGTACAGCACGACCGGAGCGGCGTCGCTCGTTCCAATTGCCTCCGTGGCGAACCCTGAGCTGCAGCCGGAAACGGCTGAGGACCTCGAGCTCGCCTACGGCCATCGTTTCACTGCGACGACAAACATCCAAGCCGACGTCTATCAATCCTGGGAGAGCCAGGCGTTGCTCAACGGTAACGTTTCCATTGTGGGATTTCCCGGAATCACGGTACCCACAAGCTACATCGACAAAGCGTTAGCCCGGCTCAACTCTTGCTCGGGGCTCCATCCGTCGATTCACAACTTGGCGTTTTCGACCACGTATAACGCCGCGGGAGCGAGGTACCGCGGCATTGTCCTATCGACAAACGTCGGCATCACGCGCAATGTTACGTTGAATGCCGCATTCGACATACAATCCGCAGCCTATGTCGGCATACCTCAGGATATCTTGCTCGCAAACACGAGCCTGCTCGACGGCGGGCAGATCTACGGAATTCCGTTGCGGCAGGGAACGGCCGGCATCGCCTATCAGGACAACCATGGATTCGGAGCGCGTATGGATGCGACGTACATCGGCGGTAATAACTCGTGGAACCGGAATCCCTTCTGGTTTGTCA
>Ga0306920_100011848_pt1 | contig 11817 bp, 8 predicted proteins | sample flu12Cox44000170_FD_204666 | JGI IMG/M metagenome (GOLD analysis project Ga0306920, IMG submission 204666) | Lab enrichment of tropical soil microbial communities from Luquillo Experimental Forest, Puerto Rico - flux4day.12C.oxic.44.000.170 (v2)... | ecosystem: Environmental > Terrestrial >...
GCGCGAGGCAGTGATGCAATAGTGATCGCGGGCGGCGTCTCTGTCGGAGAGAAGGATTTAGTTAAGCCAACCTTGCTGCAGCTCGGTGCTGAATTGCGCATGTGGCGGGTTGCGATCAAGCCGGGAAAGCCGTTTATGTTTGGCCAATGGGATCACACGCCCATATTTGGATTACCAGGGAATCCGGTTTCAGCGTTCGTCACGTTTCTGCTTTTTGTCAGGCCTGCTTTATGGAAGCTGGGCGGACGGATTTCGCTGGAGCCGCCGCGGTTTCTGGCGAGGCTTGATCAGGAACTCGTCAATGGCGGGGATCGCCCGCACTATCTGCGGGGGAGCTACAGCCAGGGAATCTTCAGACCTGTTGGCAAACAGGAATCACACGCGCTTTTTGGGTTGTCCCGAGCAAATGCGCTTTGCCGCCTCGAGTCGAATGAGACCATCGCGGCGAATTCCATTGTCGATATTATCCCTTTCTAAATCGGTGTTGCGTGCAGGGCCGGGCGGAATGATAATTTTGAGGAATGGTTGCACTCAAAGAAGGATATGATCTGGCTGACGAAGTTCTGCGGTTAAAACGGCAGCGAAACGCGATCATTCTTGCCCATAACTACCAGGTTCCCGAGATTCAAGATCTGGCCGACTTTGTAGGCGATTCGCTTGGGCTGAGTTATAAAGCAAAGGAAGCTGACGCCGACGTTATCGTGTTCTGTGGTGTGCACTTCATGGCCGAAACGGCAAAGATAGTGAATCCAACGAAAAGGGTTATTTTGCCTGACCTTGAGGCGGGCTGTTCTCTTTCAGAGTCGTGTCCCGCGGAGAGTCTGGAGAAGTTTCTCAAGGAGCGCGCGGACAAAGATTACTACGTCATTGCGTACATTAATTGCAGCGCGGGCGTGAAAGCATTGTCAGACATCATCTGTACGAGCGGTAACGCGGTAAAGGTTGTGCAAAACGCTCCTCGAAATCGCAATATCCTGTTTGTCCCGGATCAGAATCTGGGCGCGTGGGTGACTGAAAAAACAGGGAGGAAAATGGATCTCTGGCGAGGGACTTGTTACGTCCACGTTGAATTCACTCAAAACAGTATCAATGCGATTCGGGCGAGCTATCCGGCGGCGCCGGTCGTGGCGCATCCCGAATGCAACTTTGCCGTGCGCATGCTCGCGGATGAAGTCTGTTCAACGGAAAAAATGGTGAGTTACTGTCGGAACTCGCGAGCAGACGCGTTCATAATAGTCACGGAATCGGGAATGCTGCACCGGCTAAAGAAGGAAATTCCCGGCAAGACTTTCATTCCCGGGCCTACAGATACCTGTTCTTGCGCCGATTGCCGATTCATGAAGAAAAATACGCTTGAGAAGCTTAGAGACGTTTTGGAGCATCTATCGCCGGAGATAGAAATGCCTGAATCGTTGCGTAAGCGGGCCGAGTTACCAATCCTTCGAATGTTAGATCTCAGCCGTTGAAAGGGCCCTCTGTCGCTGTCATTGGTGGGGGACCGGCAGGGCTCCGGGCGGCTGAGGTTGTTGCCCGGCACGGCATTCACACCACCATTTTCGAACAAAAAGCGTCGCCCGGACGGAAATTTCTTGTCGCCGGAAGGGGTGGGCTGAACGTGACTCACTCTGAGTCGCCCGAACGCTTTGCGTTACGCTATGACGTTCCTGAGCGATGGGCTGCTCTGCTGGAGCGATTTTCTCCCCTTGACTTAAGAGAATGGTTTAGGCAATTGGGCGTCGAGACTTTTGTCGGGACGAGCGGACGCGTGTTTCCCCGGAACATCCGCACCCCGATGATTGTTGAGCTTTGGCTGGAGCGACTGGACAGATTGGGGTGTGATTTGCAGGTTGGACGTCGTTTTCACCAGATGCTTGGCAGCGGCCCCTATGATCTGGTGTTTCAGAGGGGAACAGAATATCAGCTGTTCACTGCGGATTGTGTGGTCTTTGCACTGGGCGGAGCTTCCTGGCCGCAGACGGGATCCGATGCCCTCTGGGTCGATGAGTTCCGCCGCCTTGGTATCGAGCTGAGAGATTTTCAGGCAGCGAATGTCGGTTGGGAGCGCACATGGTCCAAACCGTTTCTCCTTCTGGCGGAGGGCAAGCCGCTTAAAAATCTCGCAGTGTCCTGCTGTGGAAAGGTTGTTACCGGTGAATTGATGGTGACCGAGTATGGCCTCGAAGGGGGAGCGATCTATCAGTTGACCCGTGAATTGCGCCATTCGCCTGAGATAACGATTGATTTCAAACCTGACTTGTCGCGCCAGGAATTGGCGCATCGCTGGCAAACTCAAGCTCAGACAAATTTCAAGGAAGGGGCGTTGCGGTTTTGGCGGTTGAGTGCGGCGGCCGCCGCACTCATCGAAGAAGTTGCTGCCCCCAGGTCTCTCGAGGATTGGATAGCCGCGACGAAGGCTTGCCGTGTTCAACTCGAAAAGTCCAGACCGATCGAAGAAGCGATCTCCAGTGCCGGCGGTGTGGTCTGGGATGAGTTGAACGAAGATTTAATGGTGCGCCGGCTCCCCGGAGTATTTTGCGCGGGCGAAATGATCGACTGGGAAGCGCCAACTGGCGGCTATCTTTTGCAGGGCTGCTTTGTCACCGCGACGATCGCCGGTGAAGGTGTTGTGAAGTGGATTGCGAAGGGTCATCAACCGTGACAGCTTGGCGGACAGGTTATGACTACTGAACTTAAAGTTGGTGATCCCGCTCCTGGGTTCAAGGCGACGGCCGTCGGCGGCATCTACGGAGGCGGCCGGGAAGTGAAGCTCGCCGATTTTGCGGGGTCGACTCTCGTGCTTTACTTTTATCCGAAGGACGATACTCCCGGATGCGTCGCTCAGGCGTGCGGCGTGCGGGATTCCTGGCGCGAAATTCAATCGAAGGCCGAGCTGTTCGGAGTCAGTGTCGACAGTGCCGAAAGCCACGAGGCTTTCATAAAAAAACACGGACTTCCATTCCCCCTCCTGAGCGATCCGGACCGCGAAATAGTGAATGCGTATCAAGTGTGGGTTGAGAAGAGCATGTACGGTAAAAAGTACATGGGAACCGAGCGCACTACCTTTCTCATTGATCCGGCTCAGCGAATCAAAGCGATTTTGAGGAAGATCAAACCAGCGGACCACGTACCGCAATTGCTGAAGGCGCTCGCTTCCTAGTGTCCGTCCAGATGTGAGAGCATACACCCGAACGGTACCGAAAATATCGGCGCCCGAAGCGCTGACCGGGGTCGATCCGGGCCTCACTTAGTCACCTCGAAGCCCAAATGAACCATCAAACGCTACTTGCCATTTACCAAAGAATCGAGGCTCTGATCGCCAAGCTGCCCGGACCACTTCAGAACGCGGTGATGAAGGAATTGAATCCGATCAAGCAGATCTTTCTTTCCCAGAGGCTCGCGCGGATCGTCTTGCTCGGCGATCCCGGAGCCGACGCTTCAGCGCTCTTTTCTGCTCTTCTTAGCAGCGATCTTGGCATGGTCGACCCTCAGCAAGACGCGAGTTGGATCACGTACGAGCTGAAAGGGAAGGGGGGCTTCCGTGTTCTGGATGCGCGACGCCTAAACGAAACAAGTCTCACCTGGAGCGCTCTGGCTGGTGCCATTGCCGAACAAAGTCCCGATCTCTTTCTTTTTATAGCTGATGGAGCCAAACGGATCGATCTGGCATTGGCATGTGAACAGGGATCGCGCCTCGTAGAGATGGCGGAACAGCGCCATCAATCCAAGGCGGGTCTCATCGGCGTTATCGACCTGCCCTCAACCGTTTCGTCCTCCGAAGTAGAGGGCCGGCGTTTGGAACTTCAGGCGTGGTTGAACAGTTCGTCGAAATTATCGGGTCATTTCGTAAAAAGCATAGCCGTCTGTTCCTTTGTGAGATTTCGGGCGGATGGTTCAATCGATCTCGAGCGCGACGAAAGGCGCAATATCGATCTTCTGGCGGAAACCATTGCGCGAGAACTCCCCGAAGAAGCGCAAGTAGAGGCAGCGCGAATCTTCCGCGCAAAAAAGACCCAGTTGGATATCGCGCAAAAACTTGTTCGGTCGGTGACGACCATATGCGCTGCAGTCGGTGTTCAGCCGATTCCGCTGGCCGACTTTCCTATCCTGACCGCACTCCAGTTTGGGATGGTCACCGGAGTGATGCAGATCAGTGGCCGGGAACTCGGAGTGAAAGCGGCCGCAGAGTTTTTCGGCGCTTTGGGTTTGAATATAGGAGTGGGCATGGTTTTCCGGGAGGGGGCGCGCGCAGCAGTCAAACTCGTCCCGGGCTGGGGCAATGCAATTTCCGGCGGCATTGCCGCCGCCGGCACTTATGCGGTTGGCCGGTCGGCAATCGCTTACTTCATCGAGGGAGTGTCGATCGGCGAAGCTCGCAAACTCTTCAATCGACGCAAGTTGCCGAAATCGTCCAAAATCATCAGTTCGTGAGCGATATGAACCCCCCGGCTTTGAGCTGTGAATAACTTGTTAAGAGATCCCTGCTTTTCTTGAGGGGATCATGAGAGCAACTCCGAAAAACTGACGGCAGGTGCATGAATATAACCCAAATCATGTCAATACTGGGTGAAATAGGGGCATCTCCGCGTAAGTCATTTGGCCAGAACTTCTTACACGATAGGAATATCGCGGCATGGATCGTCGGTAAACTGGATCTGGAGCCGGGCGATCACATCATCGAGATAGGTTCGGGTCTCGGAGCTCTAACTGAAGAAATGCTGCGCACCGGGGTGTCGGCAACTTTGCTCGAAAAGGATAGAGCTTTCGCCGAATACCTTCGCAAGAAATTCGCGAGCGCGAAGATCGAGGTGATCGAGGGAGATGCACTCGAATATGACGTTCGTCGGGACTTCCTTCGGAGGCCCGCCAAGGTGATTGGAAATCTGCCTTACTATGCATCGTCTCCGCTTCTGTTTCATTTCTGTGCGGATCCCTGCCCCTACGATCGAATGGTGCTGACAGTTCAGAAGGAAATGGCTGATCGGCTGAGTGCGTCTCCAGGCACAAAAGAATATGGCAGCTTGACCGTTATCGTTCAGCATCGGTGGCGTGTAGCAAAGCTCAAGACTTTAGCGCCCTCAGTTTTTCTTCCGAAGCCCCGGGTAGATTCTGCTGTGCTTTTGATGACGCGCAGGGATGCCGATGGACTGGAAGAAGTGGACTCCGTTTGGTTAGCAGAAGTCGTTCGCGCGGGATTCTCAAAGCGCCGGAAGCAAGTGCGCAATGTGCTCCGTTTATACGGTAATTCCGAGTTGATTCTAGGTGCGTTGAATTCGGTTGGTCTTCCTCCGACGGTTCGGGCCGAGGATATCTCGTTGGAGAAATGGATCAAAGTCGTCAACGTCTTGCGTCCTCCAGTGATCCACGGGGCAAATCCCGATGAACGCTTAACGGTAGTGGATCAGAACAACGAAGTGCTCGAATCTCTCGACCGAAGGACGATCCACAGGGAAAACCTCTATCATCGTGCCACGCACATTTTCATCTTCAACCGTTTGGGCGAACTGTTTCTGCAGAAGCGGTCGCATCGAAAAGACAATTTCCCATCCCTGTGGGATTCCAGCGCCGCGGGCCACGTTGACGCTGGCGAGGGCTACCTGGAATGCGCTATCCGCGAGGTCCGCGAAGAAATCGGTTTGGATTGCAGTCTCTCAAAAATCGGCTTTGTTCCTGCATCGGAAAGGACCGGCAACGAATTTGTTGAGATATATCGGGGCAACTCCGATTGCCCGCTCACGCTGAATGTGCACGAAATCGAAACCGGCGGTTTCTTCTGTCTTTCGATGATCGATCGCTGGATAACGGAGCGGCCGTCAGATTTCGCGCCCGGATTTGTGGAGTGCTACCGAGCGGTCCGTCCTTCTTTGTAAGACGAACTGCGAGGTCTGCTCCCGCGGCTGCAAGGGACTGCATCTCCAGATTTGCATGTTCAAAGTGCGATCGGAGCTGCCAGACAAGAATCTGGAATGCCAAATCCGTCGACATAATGGAGCGCATCACGTCGAACCTCCTGACAGAGCTCATCAACCAGGCGTGTAATTGCCCTGGATTTCACAGTCCGAAGAGCGCCATTTTCCAGGAACCAACCCTTATCCCGTTCGATCTGAGATAACGCGAAAAGGTCGCACAGCCTTTTGAGGGCAACTCTTAATGGTTGGTCCGTGACCGCTTCGACCGTTTTTACAAACTGTTGGAGAACAACGCGGTCAATATAGGCGCCAGAAAGATCCAGTAACTCCCGCTGCATGAGCGAAAAAGCTGAAAAGGGATCTAATTTCTTTCTCAAGGTCAGCCGGCGAAACGTCTGCCCAGCGTGAAGAAGCATGCTCGACTCACGAAATTGCAGGATATCAAGCTGAAACTTCGCGTCGCGCAGGTGCGAATTCAACGTATTCAGGACAACCGCCGGACTACGCCTTACGATCGTGGTCAAGGCGTGATTCGCGATGAAAGCCGTAATTTGCGAGGGGCGCATTCCATTAAGTTTCTCGTTAAATTCGTCCAGTAAATTCTTGGCGACCAATTGCATCAGAACGGTGTTGTCACCTTCGAAGGTCGTATAAACGTCGGTGTCGGCTTTAAGTGCCGCTAAGCGGTTGACGGCCAGGTATCCCTCGCCCCCGCAGGTTTCGCGGCACGTTTGAATGACCTGCGTCGCGTTCCAAGTGGTGAATGCCTTGAGACCCGCAGCCAAGGTTTCGAGCGGTCGCGAATTTTCGGTCTGGCTCTTTGCGCTTTGCTCGATCAGATGCTTTAAAGCGAAATCCAACGCAAAAACATTTGCCAACAATGGGAAGAGCCGCCGCTGATGAGCCGGATAATCCAGCAACAAAGTCTCCTCCCTGGACCGTGGCGGGCCGAATTGGCGGCGGCGAGCTCCATAACGGATCGCAATTGTCAAGGCACTCTTCGCACCACTATTTGCACTGGTTGCGATACTGATTCGCCCGCTGAGGAGCGTACCGATCATCGTAAAAAAGCGAGCAGCCGGGTTTTGAATTTCGGTCCGATATTGCCCGTCTTCGGTCACGTCGGCAAATCGATTCAGCAATTCGACTCGCGGAACTCTTACGTGTCGGAACCAGATGCCACCGTTATCTACGCCGTTCAGACCCATTTTCAGACCGTTGTCTTGAATGGTGACGCCCGGCAGCGGGCGGCCTTCCTGGTCGCGGATCGGAACGACAAACGCGTGGACGCCGTGCTTTTTTCCATTGACTTCCAGCTGCGCAAATACGATGGCAGTTTTCCCATCCTGTGCGGCGTTGCCGATATAGTTCTTGCCGGCAGAAAAACTCGGGCTATCGAGAACGAAACAATCGCTTTCGCGCTCGTAAGTCGCGATCGTTTCAAGGCGTTGCACATTCGAACCATGCCCGATTTCCGTCATGGCAAAGCAACCGAGAAGCCGCCCTGAAGCAGCATCGGGCAGATATTTCTGGTGATGATAGTTCGTGCCGAGGCGTTGAATGCTTCCGGCAAATAATCCGAATTGCACGCCCACTTTAATGACGAGGCTGAGATCGTGGAACGCCAGCGTCTCGAAGGCGGCCATAAACTTGGGAAGATCCTCTTCGCCGCCAACCGTGCGGCTCATAAAAATGCGTCCCATCCCCGTATCGGCTATTTGTCGTGTCCACCGCAAAACCAGCTCGCGATATTCCGACAGATCGGTTCCTTCGTAGTATTTGAATTCCGGACGCCCTATGACTTGCTTGATCAAGTTTCGAATATCAGAATGGTTCCCGTCGAGGAGCTTTTGCAAGGCGAACGGATGAAAGGTTCCGGCCTCTCTTGCAATTGGCGGGTAACCCGGCTTCATCACGGGTGCGTAATTCTCCGATTGCCCTGTCACGGAGGGCTGCTCGATCGTCACATTCTTCGCAGCCACTTTCCTTCTATTCTTTGCCCGAACTTTCTGTAACCTCGACCCCTTTGTCGCGCGGATAAAAGGTCTCACCTTTTTCGGCCATCGTCGACAGAAGGGAACACGGGGCGAAGCGCGTTCCTATTCGCTCGCGAAGATTGTTCAAGCGGCTCACCACTGTGGCGACTCCGAGCGCGTCAGCAAAATGCAGCGGACCCCCGCGAAATGGTGCCCAGCCTGTGCCCATGATCATCCCAAAATCCACGTCTTCGGGCGCTTCGACCACTTTCTCTTCGAGCGTGCGAGCCGCCTCGTTAACCATGATCAGAACGAGCCGATCGCGCAAATCCCCTTCGTTTTGCACGCTTGGTTCGGCCGGCTGAAATCCTCGCAATTCGGGATTCGCCGATTCTTTGCCCCCGGCGTACTGATAAAATCCCTTTCCGGATTTGCGCCCCAGCCACCCTTTTGCAATCATTCGATCCAACGTATCATCCAGCGGCCCCAAATAAGGCAAACGACTCTCAAGTTCGCGTGCAACGTGGGCAGCCACGTCAAAGCCGACTTCATCGGTCAAACGCAACGGGCCCATTGGCATTCCGAAATCAAGCATCAGCCGGTCGATATTTGCCAGCCGATGTCCCTCCCTGAAGAGCCGCTCCGATTCTATCATGTATGGAAGCAGAATGCGATTGACGAGAAAACCGGGGCTATCTCTTACAAGTACGGGCAATTTGCCGAGACTTTTGACGAACCGTATGGCGGCCTCAACCGTGGGCGCACTTGTCTTTGGACCATGGACGATTTCAACCAGTTGCATGCGATGGACCGGATTGAAGAAGTGAATTCCCACCACCCGCTCGGGATGCTGAAGAGATGATGCTATCGCGTCAATGGAAAGGGCAGAAGTATTCGACGCCAGAATGATCTGAGAGGAAACCTTCGCCTCAAGGGCCACAAAAATCTTCTGCTTAAGCTGCAACTCCTCAACGGCAGCTTCGATCACCAGATCAATGTCGCGAAGCGGAACGTCATCGTAAACGGGAACGATCCGGTCAAAAGCGTTCCGTGCCTCATTTTCCGAGAAAATATGGCGCCGAACCGCGTCGCGATTCAGTTTGTCGATCGCTTGCATCCCTTTCGCCAAGCGAGAAGGATCGACGTCTTTAAGAAGGACCCGGATTCCACGCGTGCTCAGCCATTGTGCGATTCCGGCTCCCATCACTCCTGCGCCAATGACCATGCTCTTCTTGACGCTCTTGATTGGCAAAGCGCCTGATTCTCCGAGATCCGCCTTCAGCTTCTTGGCGCGTTCCTGCAGAAAAAAGACTTGAATCAGATTCCTTGCCTCGGTGCCAAGAGCCAATTCCAGGAATTTGTCCTTCTCGTTGGCAAGCGATTGTTCATGAGGAAGAGTCAGACCGGCGTAGGCAACCTCAAGCGCCTTGAGTTGTGCAGGGTAGTTCCCACGCGTTTTCGCCAGGACAGTCTTTTCCGCCTCGGCCTTGATGTACCGCGAAATGGGGGGGCGATTGACCACGAACTGTCTGAGGGTGCGTTTTTTACCATTGCTCTTCCGGATGAGCCCGGTCGCTAAACCGATGATTCTCTCCGGATAAGCTACCCCATCCACCATTCCAAGTTTGGCCGCAAGTTTGGCCGGAAATTGCCGGCCTGTCAGAATCGCATCAAGCGCCTTCTGAAAACCGATCAACCTGGGTAACCGGGTTGACCCTCCCCAGGCCGGCAAAATGCCAAGGAGAGTTTCCGGCAGCCCAACCTTTGTGGCGGGGTCGGAAGAAGCGACCCTGTAGTCGCACGCCAATGCGATCTCGAACCCTCCACCCAGCGCGACCCCGTGGATCGCTGCAACAGTCACGAACGGAAGCCGCGAAATCCGTTCGAATGTTTTCTGGCCCTGTTCAACCAAGAATGCGATGCGCGCGGCGTTCCGATCTATTGTGAAACCTTTAATATCGGCGCCTGCGATGAAAATCTTTGGTTTTGCGCTCCAGATGACTAGTCCGCCGAGACTCTTTTCGGTCTCCAGAAAATGGAGCTGCTCGTTTAATTCATCGAAAGTCGGTTGATCGAAAATGTTCGCCGTCGAGTCCGGCCTGTCGAAAGTCAGAAGCACAATCCCGTCATCGAGGATTTCACGTTTAAGATATTTGGTTGAAGCAAGCATTTTTTCAGTTGCGGCTCAGCCAGAGAGCACCTCCCTGTCCGCCGCCGACGCAGAGCGAAACCAACGCGCGACTGAGATTTCGACGGTGCAGCTCTTTGAGAGCGGTTAAAACCAGACGCGTTCCGGTTACGCCAACTGGATGCCCCAGAGCGATTGCTCCGCCATTGACGTTCAATATTTCGTCAGGGATTTCGCCGAGCGCACCGTCACGCATAAGGTGGTCGCGACAATAGGATTCGGATTTGGCCGCGCGTTGGCACGCAATCACCTGGGCGGCAAAAGCTTCGTTGATTTCGATTATTTCCGCGTTCGCCAGACCCAGCCCGGTCTTTTGTTCTGCTCGATGGATCGCGTGGACTGGGCCCAGGCCCATCCTCGAAGGATCCAGTGCAGCATAGGCGTAACCCTCCAGCCTGCCGAGAGGAGTTAGTCCCGTCTCCCGAAGAGCACGCTCGGTCATCAGCAGCAGTGCCGCGGCCCCGTCCGTGATTTGCGAGGAATTGCCTGCAGTAACGGTTCCGGTGCCCGGCTCGAATACCGGCTTCAGTTTGGCGAGAGCCTCCATTGTCTGAGGATCCCGCGGACCGTTATCCTGGTCCATAAATGCCTGGCCTTTTTTGGCCTTGGAGAGATAGACAGGAGTGATTTCCTCCTTTAACTTGTCGCGGCCGGCCACGGCTTTGTGATGTGAACCCATCGCAAAGCCGTCTTGTTCTTCGCGAGAGGTATCGAAATCGCGACTCAGATTCTCAGCGGTCTGCCCCATATTGCAACCGCTCACCGGATCGGACAATCCAAGTTGCAGTCCGACCCGGGGTTGAAAATCGGTAGCCCGAAAACTGGCAAGAACGCCTAACTTTTGCGAAAGATTTTTCGCGCGAGCCAATGCGCCAAACTTCTTTGCGGCGTCATACGAGAAGAAGAGCGGGATCTGAGACATGCTTTCGACTCCGCCCACGACGAAAATGTCGCCCCTTCCGATCAGCATTTTCTCGGCCGCCTGAGTCACGGCCTCGAAGCCCGAAGCGCAGTTGCGGTGAACCGTGATCGCCGGTACCGATTCCGGTATTCCCGCCCGAAGCGCAATCACGCGGGCAACGTTTGCGGCCTCCGGTGGCTGGCCAACACAGCCAAAAATCACCTCTTCAATTGTTGATGGGTCGATTCCTGTCCGCGCTATCAATTGGCTGACGGCAATCTTTCCAAGGTCCACGGCCTCTACATCCGCCAATATGGTACCAGCTTTGGCAAACGGTGTCCGCAGACCGTCGACGATGTAAATCGGTTCGCTCATCATATCCTCGAAACAAATCGAAACTTTTGTTTTCCACTCAGACGTGATCCCTTTCCCGCGCATCAGAAGCCGGGCCGGGAAGTTGCGTGACGCTTTGCATCTCTAAATCTGTTCCCGTGCGCTTTTCTAGAGCGTAGAGCGATTCAATCTCTTTTGCGTACTTTTTAAACAACTGCTTTCTCTTCAGTTTAAGCGTCGGCGTGAGATCACCACCTGCAATCGACCAATCCTGGGCGAGCAGGACGAATTTCTTGATTTGCGCGAAATGCCCCAAACGCTTGTTGAGTCTATGGACTTCAGATTCGACTAGGGCCTTTACGTGATCAGACGCTATCACCTCGGCGTTGGAGCCTAGATGGATACCTATCCCTTCAAAATGCTCAATCACCTGATTGAATGCGGGAACGATCAGAGCTCCTGGAAATTTTCGATTTTCACCTACAACCAATATCTGTGAAATATAATGCGATT
>Ga0306920_100011849_pt1 | contig 11817 bp, 12 predicted proteins | sample flu12Cox44000170_FD_204666 | JGI IMG/M metagenome (GOLD analysis project Ga0306920, IMG submission 204666) | Lab enrichment of tropical soil microbial communities from Luquillo Experimental Forest, Puerto Rico - flux4day.12C.oxic.44.000.170 (v2)... | ecosystem: Environmental > Terrestrial >...
AAGTCGCGGCCGTTTATCGGCAGGTTGGCGATCTTGGTCTCGTCCACGTAATTGTTTTCATTGGGCGACAGCTCGACCAGTGGTGCAGCCCCTTCGACTTCGACGGTCTCTGTCCTCTGTCCCACCGAGAGCGAAAAATCAGCATGCGTGAGAGCGCCCGCCTGAATCGTCGCGGTGCGCACGACAGTTTTGAATCCGGCGGCTTCTGCTGTGATCTTGTAATTGCCGATGGCGAGGTCGTTGATGCGGTAGTTGCCGCTGCCGCTCGTGTTGGCGGTACGAACCAGTCCAGTGTCGACGTTCGTGGCCGTGACGCTTGCGCTCGGCACGACCGCGCCACTGCTGTCGGTGACGTTCCCTTCGATGTCGCCAGTGATCTTCTGAGCGAACAACTCGGTGCTCGCGAGTAAACATCCCAGCAGACACACTGACACCAAGGCAGCAGTTCGGGCTCGACCCATGCTCGTCCCCCTCACGCGTGTGACTTAGATCACACTCGGTGGTGATTAGCGCTCAAGTGTAGCTACGTTCGGTTTGAAGTCAAGATCAATTCACACTTCCGTCACATTTCCTGCATGACTGCAAGTCAATGCAGGAGAATGGAATACGGGATTCCACAAACCGTATGTGTGATGGCGAAACTCTCTGAAGTTTGGAAGAAAATCACCGCCAGTCGCCGGTCGCGACCTTTGCACCATTCACCTCATCACCGCAAGGGCGCGCCGCCTAAGGTCGTGCCACCTAAATGATAGGCGATTCCAGCGGCGAGTCACTCATGCGAAACCGGGTTCGCACATGTTCGGAGATCAACTCAATGGCAGATCGGTTGGCGATTGGGTCAGTCTGCGTGAGGTACCGCATGGCTTCGACCAGTTTGCGCTGGCCGTCCACGTAGCGCGGGTCCGAGGTTCGTTCGGTCTTCGGGCGTCCCAACTTCGGCGCCACCGGGATCGTAAACACTTTCGCCATGCACTGCTCCCCACGGTCTCAGAAAAGCAGTATAGCGTCCCGTTCTGCAAATTTCAGCCTATATTCTTCAAGGGATTCTGATCCAACACCTTAGGGTACAGAACACACTTTAGTTCTTGGGGCCAGAGCCCTTCTTGTCGGCGTATGCGGGCAGCTTGAAGACGCTGTCGTCGATCTTTTGTTTGAGTTGGATGTTCGTGTATTTGGCCAGACGGTAATTGCCGGACTGCGGCTCGAAAAACTGCTGCTGTCGCGAGATACCGAGCGACGGATCAATCCAAAGCCAGATTTTCTCGAAGACCTTTTTTACGCGCTCTGACTTTGGCACCATTTCCAGTTTCGCCGTCTTGTTGCCGTCAATGGTTTCCTGTCCCAGATACTTCACATCGAACTGCTTGAGTAGGTCGTGGCCGCTGCCCCCGAACCCGAGCACCAAGAAACTCTCGACCGTCTCGCGATCTTTGCCCGCCTCGTAAGTCGCGACGCCGGTATTCGGCTGGGCCACCTGAATTTTCCCTTCGCGGAACAGGACGGCCTTCTTGGGTTCGCTCAAGTCGGCCATCATCTCGATCCCTTTCCCCTGCCGCCTGTAATAGATAGTTCCCTTTTGATCATCCTTGTCGTCGACGACCTTGGTGTACTGCTCCCAAACAAAGTCAGCCTGGACGGCGCGGAAGTTTGCGGCCGCGGCATCCACTTGCGCGAGCACTGGATCGAGCGCCTTTCGATCCGCGTCCGCTTTAGACTCGGCTTGTTTCGGAAGTCGGAACCGTGCGAAGGCCGCGAGAGCCGCGATCTGCCCTGTCGCAGTTGGAAGAGAAAGCATCGTGCAGCCGATGAGCAGAACCGCGAATTTTGATCCTACCCGGCCTGATGCGCTTCCACGAATACGCATCATTCTTTGTCCACCCACACCTTGTAGCTGAGCAGCCGTCCTTTGCCGTCTCTCATCTCTTCCACTCGGGAAATCGTCACAGCGCCCGAAATGGGCTCGATGATCTTCACGAATTGCTCGTGCAGCGCTTTATCTTTGCCGGCCACCGCCGACGCGTCGATCTGGTAGACAAATCCGCCCTGACCATCCGGAGCAACTAGAACTCCCGTCTGATGCGGCACGCGCTCGATGGGTTTGTCTTTGAAGTTGATCCAGCGTGGAGAAAGAAACACAAACACCAGGATCAGGGTAACCATGATGTCGTAATGGAGGCTTCCGCGCTCGTACGTCCAGAGGAAATAGCCGCGGATTGTGCGCCAGATAGAGTTCATCGGCAGCGTGGGTACGGGAACCGCCGGGCTCGCCTTCGCTCGTTCCAAGTCTAGTGACTGCTCCTCATCTTGGCAATTCCGCGTCGCGCTGGGTGCGATCGAAACGCGAAACTGCTTTCAGAGTTTCTTCGGTGTGATCCGATCCGTACCAATATAGGGCCGCAGAACCTCCGGAACCACCACGCTACCATCAGCCTGCTGGTAATTCTCGACGATCGCAACCCAGGTTCGGCCCACCGCCAGGCCGCTTCCATTCAAGGTATGCAGAAACTCAGTCTTACCCTTGCCTTCTGGTCGGAAGCGAATATTCGCCCGCCGCGCCTGAAACGCTTCAAAGTTCGAGCACGAAGAAATCTCGCGAAACAAATTCTGTCCCGGCAACCAGACCTCTAGGTCATACGTCTTCGCCGATGAGAATCCCATATCCGCGGTGCACAGCGCCATGACCCGGTAGTGCAGACCCAGTTTCTGCAGCACCGTCTCAGCATGGTGAGTAAGTTTTTCGAGTTCTTGGTACGACTGGCTGGGGTGCGCGAACTTGACCAGCTCGACTTTCTGGAACTGATGCTGCCGGATGATCCCGCGCACATCTTTCCCGTAGGATCCTGCTTCGCTTCGAAAGCACGGCGTATACGCAGTGAGTGATACCGGAAGCCGATCCCCATCGAGAACCTCATCCCGATAAAGATTCGTGACCGGAACCTCGGCCGTCGGGATCAGCCAGAGATCCTTCTCGCCATGCGGAACGCGGAACGAGTCGGCCGCAAACTTCGGTAGTTGCCCGGTTCCGTACATAGACTCGGAATTAACCAGATAAGGCGGGAGTACCTCGGTGTAGCCATGCTCGCGCGTGTGCAGATCAAGCATGAAGTTGGCAAGCGCACGTTCGAGTTTCGCACCCAAATCCCAATACACCGCAAACCGGGCGCCCGCCAGCTTGGCGCCCCGCTCGAGGTCGAGAGCACCCAGCTGCTCGCCAAGTTCCCAATGCGCCTTAGGCGTGAAGTCAAACTTTGGCTCCGTCCCCCACCTCCGCACCGCAACATTGTCATCCGCGCTCTTGCCGACAGGAACGCTGTCGCTTGGTAAATTTGGAATCCCTGCCAGCTGGTCGCGGAGCCGAGTCTCCAGATCCTGAGCGCTCTTCTCGAGCTCCTGAATGCGCTCGCGAAGGACTTTGCTCTCTTCCATCTGCGCGCTTGCATCCTGACCGGCCTTCTTCAGCTTCGCAATTTCCTCGGAAGCTCGGTTCCGCTGGGCCTTCAGCGTTTCGACCTCTGTAATGGCCTGCCGGCGCTCACGGTCGATCGCCTGGAAATCGCCCAGCACTTCCGCGGGATTCATGCCCCGCTGCCGCAGCTTTTCCTCTACCACCGCCAGATTGGTTCGGACGAAATTAAGATCGAGCATGGAATTGTTCAGTGTATCGGAAATCAGCCAATTGCCGCATCTGCACGTTGCCGGCCAGCAAGCTAAACGTTCTTCGGCTTTATTGTTCAACGCCCAGGTGGTTGGATGATCCCAACGCACCTTGTACACTAACTTCGCCATGCGAGGTTTCCGCCCGGTGTTCGCGCTGTTGTTAATCCCGATCCTCGCGCTACTCCCGCTCCAGCCTGCTCTAGGCTCCGCGTACAACGGGCATCCTCGTCTGATCGTGGTGATTGTCATCGATCAGTTTCGCGCCGACTATCTCGAACGTTTTCGCGACCAGTACGGAGAAAGTGGCTTTCGCACGTTCCTCGATAAGGGCGCATACTTCACTAACTGCTTCTATGATTACGCGAACACGAGCACTGCTCCGGGTCACGCCACACTGTTTACGGGCGCGTATTCGAATGGCCACGGCATCGTCGCCAACGAGTGGTGGGATAGTCAGAAGAAGAAAAGCGTCACTTCAGTAGAGGATGACACGACGCACATCGTTGGCGTGGCCGAAAAGGGGCCTGGAGCCTCTCCGCACAACCTGCTGGCCAGCACACTCGGTGATCAACTCAAGCTCGCAACCCAAGGAAAGTCGCGAGTATTTACGATCGCGCTGAAGGACAGAGCCGCCATTCTGCCCGGAGGCCATTCGGCTGACGCAGCTTACTGGATCGATCGTCAAAGCGGCGCATGGGTCACATCGAACTACTACCGCGACGAACTGCCCAAGTGGGCTGCCGACTTCAATGCCAACAACCGCGCCGGCAAGTATTGGGACCGCGAATGGCGCGATGCCGAAGGCGTTACGCTCCGCTCCACCGCGCACAAGAAACGCAAAGACGGCAAGGATGCCGGATTTTACGAGGTGATCGGCTCGACGCCATTCGCGAACGACTACGAATTCGAGTTCGCCAAAGAACTCATGCTCTACGAGCAAGTCGGCCTGGGCCCTTCCACCGATCTGCTGGCCATCAGCCTCTCGGCGAACGATATTCTCGGCCATCAGGTCGGCCCAGATTCGCCCGAGATGCACGCCATGGCGCTAGCCATGGACCATCAGCTCGCCGAGTTCTTTGATTTTCTCGGACACCAGGTCGGTCTCGCCAACGTATGGATCGCCCTCTCCGCAGACCATGGAATCGCGCCTGTTCCCTCGGTGGCAACGAAGCTTCGAGTGCCTGCGACGGCGCTCAATCCGAACGAACTGCGCGCGCAGGTGAACCGCGCGCTCGCCGCAAAATTTGGGCAAGGTCGCGCCACCGACTTCGTTAAGGCAATCGACTACCCAGTGGCATTTCTGAACGAGGAAGCATTCACCACCGCCAAGATCAAAGAAGACGACGCCGAGCACCAGACCGGCGAAGCGCTGAAGAAACTTGGCCTGCGTGGATACTTCACAAAATCCCAGCTCGCGTTAGGCGAGGTCCCCAACACCGAATTAGGCCGGCAATATCTTCACAGCTACTCGCCCGAAGGCGGGTGGTATGTTCTCGGTGTGCCCCCACCGTTTGCGGTCGGATCGTTGGAAGGAACCGAACACGCTACACCTTACTCGTACGATACCCAGGTACCGCTGGCCTTCTACGGGTTGTCGTTTCAGCCTGGAACCTATCGCACGCGCGTCGAACCAGTAGATCTGGCCCCAACCTTCGCGTCGCTGTTAGGGATTATTGCTCCCAGTCACTCGATCGGCCGCGTTCTCACCGAAGCCTTGGCACCGACGCACCGCGAACCCGCGCCGATTGAAAAGTCCCGTCCCGGATCGAAGCCGAGCGAACTACGACCCGCGGCGCTTTCCTTGGCCTCGCACCAGGAGGTCTCCCTTCGATGAGCGGCCCCCCGAATCGCTCCGCACCGGATCTATCCGTCAGCTTCGCCGGGATCTCGCTCAAGAATCCGGTGATCGCCGCCAGCGGCACGTTCGGCTACGGGCTTGAATTTGAAGACATCGTTCACCTCGACCGGCTGGGTGGCTTTGTTGTGAAGGGCCTTTCGCGCGAGCCCATGACCGGCAATCCTCCACCCCGGCTTTATGAGACGTCAGCCGGCATGCTGAACGCGATTGGTTTGCAGAACATCGGTGCGCGAGCGTTCCTTGACGAAAAGCTGCCCAAGCTGCGCGAGATCAAGGACACCGTCGTTTTTGTCAATGTATTCGGATACACGCGTGAGGACTACGAGCGCACCATCCAGATCCTCAACGAAGGCGAAGGCATCGCTGCGTATGAACTCAACGTCTCCTGCCCGAACACCCAACAGGGCGGTATTCAGTTCGGCAGCGATCCGCGCCTGCTCGATGAAGTCGTGCGCACTGCGAAGCGGACCGCGAACCGTCCGTTAATCGTGAAGCTCTCCCCAAATGTCACCAGCATTGCGCAGATGGCGCACGTGGCACAGGAAGCTGGGGCCGACGCGGTCTCTCTGATTAACACTTTCCTGGCTATGGCGATCGATCCGGGAACGCGCCGGCCGCGCATCGCCAACGTCACGGCCGGGCTCTCCGGCCCAGCCATCAAACCGATTGCCCTGCGCATGGTCTACGACGCCGCCCACGCGGTAAAAATTCCGATCATCGGCATGGGCGGGATCTCGCAAGCTTCTGACATCGTCGAGTTCCTACTGGCAGGAGCAACCGCGGTGCAGATTGGCACGGCTAGTTATTGGGATCCATGCGCGACGGAAAAAATTGTCGAGGAATTAGGGACGTACTGCGAGGATCACAACATCGAGCAGCTAGCAGACCTGACCGGCGGCTTGCTTACCGACTGACGCGCAAGCGCGCGGCTTCCGTTTTGAGACTGAGCCCGCAAGCAGCGCCCTATGCGCCCGCCCACTTCCCTAAGATCGCCCCCATCGCCACATACGCCGCGAGCTGGTATCCCGTATTGATCAAAAAGAGCTTGAAAGGCCGATGTCCGAACATCTGATCAGTTAACTGAACGGTCAATACAAATGCAGCCCAGACTGCCACGGCTACCTTCACCCCGTAGAGGGCAGAGTCGATTGTTAAGTGGTACTCGATCTTCCCCAGAACAAATGCTGCCAGCAGGCTTCCCAGCAGCGTGATCGTGTACGTGCGCGCGGCTCCTTTGCGCATCTCGTCCAGCTTGGTTTTGTCTTCTGGATCGTAGCCCATCGCCACCATCCAAGGCCGCGCAAACAGCAGCGGGGAGTACCACAGGAATCCGATGATCATGGTGGCAGCGCCCGCGCCCAGCACCGCCCAGAGATTCAGTTGCATCAGCAGCATGGCGTCTCCTTGGACCGAGGCAGACCCTCTGCACAGTGGACGCCTCTCACACTCAGAAAGTGTTGCAGGCGAAACCCATCTCAGAGGGAGTGCTCAGCACAAGAATGCACTAACGGCCGTGCGTATACCAGATGGAACCAGGTGACTCATAGGTTAACCCCTCCCCCCAGACCACCTGGGTATCGCCGCGACTATCGATATTCATCTCGAAATAGTCACCAAAGGGGAACTTGAAGCCATCGGGCTCAATGTAGGAGAAACCAGGAATGTAGCTGGAAAGTCGAGTTTCGGCGGACCAGGTCGCGCCGCCGTTCGTCGAGTTGCGGTAGTAGGTATTCCAGAGGGGTGCGTTGCGGGTGTCCATCCAGGCAATTCGCACGTCGCCCGCGGCGCCGGCCACAATCGTCGGGAAAGCATGCGTAGTGCCGATTCCCGCTCGTGAGACGTCGGCGCGTCGCGACCACGTCGAACCGCCGGTCGTCGATGACGAGAAGTAGATTCGCTCAATATTGCTGCCCGCTTGCCCTGCGTTCCAAAGGGCATACAGCGTGCCGGCGCTATCGGAAGCGATGGTGATCTGTGCTCCCAGGTAAGCCCAGCCGCACTCATCAGTCGCGCACTCCGGCGGAGCACCGGACACATCGAGCAGCATGGTGTTCCAGGTCTTCCCGTTATCCGGCGACTTGCTGACGTACAGTTCCACCGGTCCCTGCCCATGTTCTTCGCCACGCTGGTAGGCAGCCCAGCTGACATAGACCGAGCCCGCAGGATCGACCGTAGCTCCACCCGCCTGGGCCCATCCGCGGCGCGTTCTGGCGTTCACCAGCGTGGTTGTGAAGGTAGTACCGCCGTCATGCGAGGCAGATACCAGAACACTCGACGCGTGGTTGTATGCCACGAACACATCGCGCCCATGCACGGTCAGAACCGGCTTGTCGAGGTCGCCCGCGTCCCGCCCCGCCAGCACCACCGTCCAACTATCACCCAAGTCAACCGACTTGGCGACCACCACATCGTGCTTGTCGTTCTGCAACCACGCTGCGTACACCGTTTTGCGATCCAAAGGGTCGACCACAATCTGCGCATCGAACTGCGAGGTCCCCAGGGGAGCAATCTCGCGCGGTTTTTCCCAGGTCGTTCCATTGTTCGCGCTCACCACCAAGGCCATAGTTGGAACGGGGCAGTGCGCACATCCAGGAACCGTAACGTATTGAGGATAAAGAATGAAGACGTGTCCCAAACCATCAGCGGCAAGCGCTGGCTCCCACTGATCCCCGGTGGTGTGACCCACTCGCACTTGGGGCGGGAACCCGGGTTGTGCTGCCCATGCCTGCGCGCTGCAGGCAGCCAGAACGGCCACCCAAAACAGCGACTTCCATACCTTAACAGCTGAACGCACACCGACTCCTGGGGCGTTAAAGCCCGTGATTCTTGGACTTTATCGGGAAACCCCACGATCGGTCAACCAGCCGCAGGACACCACCCGTTTGGACTAACCCAGCGGACTATTCGTGACCACGCTGAGCCCGTCCGAACACCTTTCAAGCACGGGCCCCGCTCACCGGCCGGCGCGGACGAAAGAACAGCAAAAGGATAAATCCAGCAACGTAAAAGGGAGCCACCTGGGAAAGCGTAAAGCCGGTCAACCGCAGCACCAATCCGAACAGTGCAATCGCTTCGGAGAAGGCGTACGTCATGATGTACCCAGCCCGCCATCGCCCCAGCGTAGCCATGTCCGCGGGGCGCATGGCGAGTGCCACTGCCGACTGGGTCACGAGAGTGCGCCGCACCACCAGGATGATGCCCACTATCGTTACCGTCACCATCGAGAACACGTAGAACATGGTCGCATTGCTGACCGTGGAGACAGACCCCAGCACCTCACCGATACCAACGCTCAGCAGAATGCCCACTAACATCGCAGCCTGAAGAACCCGAATGATTTTGATCGAGCTGTCCATCTATGCTTGATTCTGCCCTACGCACTAACAATCGGACACATTTTCGGCAACGCTCAGTTCCTATTTCGACAACAGTACTAGTGGTGATGTTCAGATTTTCCGGGTCGAAGTCGTAGGAAGATGCGAAACGAAACCGGGTTGCTTCCATAACTGGCGTCGAGCACGCTGGGCTTCGAGTAGAACGTCACATCCGCGCCGAGCCCAAGTTGCCAGGCATTTTTCTGAAGAAGATCGCGCGTGCCGCCGAACGTATAGCCTCCGATGCGGTAGGCAGGATGAGTCGCCGCTTGCGGAAAGAGTTCATCCTTGTCGACCAGTTCGAGGCGCGTGTAGGCATAGTTGCGGTCCAGAAAATTCAGCGTCGATTCGAACAGGTAGCTGTTCAAAATTGTGTGGTCGGGAATTTTTAGTTTTCTGCCCCAGACTACGGACGAAGCCCAGTTGCCCCGGGCCAGGGGATGGTTGTACTCGATGGACGCTGTCTGCCGACGCTGGTCGCCGAGCTCAAGCGCCTCCGGATGCAACAACAGGCCATAGCTGTACTGTGCGGTCCAATTGCGGCCGGGCGCCACACTCACGCGCGCCGACCATGAATCCAGCGGATTCAGCTGAATGCTCCATCGCTCTTCGTTCGGCTCCCGGCCATTGAAGACCGACCCTTCTATCTTGAACCGCGAAATCACCAACCCCGTTGTGATCACGCCGAAACTGGTGTGGGTCGAATCCTGCAAGTGGTGACTAAGCGGAGCAGCCGGCAACTCCGCCGCGGAGGTGCGATGGATATAAGTCACCGGACCGAGCGCCGGTTCCGCCGACGGCCCGCCGTACACGAACCATGAAATCCGCTCGCCCAGCGGCATGGTGTAGTAAGCGGAGAGTTCTCCAAATACGTTGTGCGGGTGCTGATGGTCAACCAGCGACTGGCCGTGATACGTCTCGCCGGTTTGAAAGATCTGCGGAAAGCCGGGATGCGGCGAGGTCAGCGACTCCGCCGACAACATCTGCCGAAACAGAATCGTTCCGCGCCAAAGCTTGTGCTGCTCCATCAGCATGGCGTAATTGACAGACTCAGCCTTACCTACCCCGCGCGGGCCGCCTTGCTGGTTGTAGTCGAGAAAGATAACGCCGTGCACCATGAGGTCCCAGCCGCTCCGCGACCACATCCACGCGTGGCCTGGTACCGATGCCGGCTCCCACGCCGTGCCGGAACCGGCATGCGGAGATGGCATCCAGACGGGCATTGCCGGTCCCGTATCCATGCCGGGCATCTCCTCCATCGACATGCTCGATGCTGCTTGCGCATGCGCTTCGTGCTCGCTCTGCGCAAACGCACTTCGCGGGACTAGACCAGCCTCCAAAAGCAAAGAAAACAAAAGGACAATCGTTCCCACTACTACACCTCGGCAGAAGAGAACTGCACCATGAATCGATAGCAGCCGCGCGCACACGTGCGCGTGACGAAGCCAATGCTGGGAAGAGGTGGAGCGATCTAGATGCGAAGCGGAGAAAGCCCGGGAGGTTCTCCGGAATCGTACCGGGACGAAGGAGTGCGGAAAATCGGACTCTGATTTCGCGGAAGCTCGAACGAAAGCGCGCAAGTCGAAACCAAAATCAGCCCATGAGACCCAGCCTCGGCAGACTGTACAAGAGCCGAGCCATGGCCGTTCTGGCAGCACTGGTAGGTGGTTGGGGCGTTTGGCGCTTTGTGGTGACGGTGGCAGCCGGCATCCTGGACGGGAGCCGAATCCCGGTGCGGCATGGCGCTTGCCGTCAGCGTACCAAAGACGACCGCTCCGGCCACCAACAGCGCGTGGATTTTCGCAAGATGCCGCATCGTCTGAATATGAGATGCGCGAAAGGGAGGAACGTCACGCCTCGAACTTGATTCTAGCGGAAAAGGCGTGCTTCGGAAAGTTCGGCTTCGAAAAGGCAGAAAACACTCAGGAACCGGTAATCTTCAGCCGCAGATCCTCAGGCAGGCGCTCGCGGATCTCCGCCGGTAACCGGTCGTGCACGCGGCGGGCTCCAATCCGAGCAACATCAACCACCGCCATGGGAGCGGGCGTTGCCACCGCGACCGCCAGCCAAAGCAGCGCGGATAGCCCGAATCCAGCCAGGGCGGCCAATTCGAACCATAGCGCGTGGCTGGGCCCAAAGTGCCGGATCACGCCAAATGCCAGCAGGAACACTCCCGCAGACAGAGACGCCAACACGATCAGAGCGATATCGATGGTGCGATGCAGGCGCTGCCGGCTCCGGCAGTGGTCGCAGTCGATGAGGTGCTGCTCGTAGTCGGCGCGCATCTCAGGCGCTAAGCCAGAGATATCGTATCGCCAGCCAGCCAGAATCTTGCCTACAAGTGGATCGATACACTGGCTCATAGGAAACTGAACTACAGCCGGATAGGCTCCGTCGGTTCTGCCTGCGAAGCCAGCATGACGCGATTTTTGAATAAGGTTTGTCGCTTCCCCAGCGCCGCTTCCGCTGCTCCCCGTGCAATTTCAGGGATATTGTTCTGCTCCGACAAGTGGGCTAACACAATATAGGCCGCTTTCCCATCATAGTCGCTGCGGAAAAAATCCGCGAGCGCATCATTCGACAAGTGCCCAACCCGGCTCAGGACGCGCTGTTTCACCGACCACGGATAAGGTCCGTTCCGTAACTGCTCCAGGTCGTGGTTCGATTCGACGATCAGCACATCGCAACCTTGCAGGTGATCGCGCACGCTCGTGGGGAGATAGCCTAAGTCCGTCGCAAAGCCAATCTTGCAGCCCGCAGCGCGAAACGTGAAGCCGACCGGATCGGCAGCGTCATGCGGAGTGGTGAAGGGAGCCACTGCGATATCGCCGATCTGAAAACTCTTACCCGCTGCAAACACTTCGAGGCGCTGAAAGTTGCTGGGGTCGCCACATTTGTCACGCAGGCTCTTGGCCCAGGCATAGTTGG
>Ga0306920_100011850_pt1 | contig 11816 bp, 7 predicted proteins | sample flu12Cox44000170_FD_204666 | JGI IMG/M metagenome (GOLD analysis project Ga0306920, IMG submission 204666) | Lab enrichment of tropical soil microbial communities from Luquillo Experimental Forest, Puerto Rico - flux4day.12C.oxic.44.000.170 (v2)... | ecosystem: Environmental > Terrestrial >...
CTTTGCAGTTCGTTGCCCGAGAAAGTGGCCTCGAGTGGCTCCTCGCCGCGATCGCCCGCTCCGCCGCCGAGCTTCTCGTCGAAGGCCCCGCTGCTCCCATTCGCCGCTGCGCAAATCCTGCTTGTCGTCTTTTTTTCTACGACGACTCCCGGACGCATCGCCGCCGCTGGTGCTCCATGTCGACCTGCGGCAATCGCCACAAAGTGGCTTCCTTCCTTCGTCGCCATTCCGTCCGCCGCCGTTCCTAGTGCGTTCCGGTATTCCTTGCTTCCGTGCGTCCTTGCTTCCCTGTCACACCTATTTCAGGTACTTCGGCTCTTTCCCTTTTCCCCACGGATCATAATTGTGCGCAAACTCGACTCTCCTCGCGATCGGGGGATGGCTGTACAGCCAGAAGGTGATAAACGCCGACGGGTTCGGATCCGACAGGTCTTTCTCTCCCATCACCTGAAATGCCCTCGCCGCTTCCTCCGACGAATCGGGCACGATTCCGTGCGTCACCTCGAGTCCGTACACATCCGCGGCGTGCTCGACGATGCGGCTGAATCCGTTGCCCACGGGCTCCGCCAGGAATCCCAGCACCTCGACGATGAGCAGCAGCGTTGCCAGCGCCCCCCAGTCTTGCAGCCCTCGAATCTTCCATGGCGCTCCCCAGCGGTCCAGCACCCACTCTAGCGCGCGGTGCGCTACGTACAACCCCACGAGCAGACCGCCCAGAAAAAAGGTGAATCCTTTCACCACGTGCCCCAGCGCATAGTGTCCAATCTCGTGGCCGACAACGGCGAGCACTTCTCCCGGTGCCAACTCCCGGATCGTATTGTCCCAAACCACGACCCGCTTCGACGCTCCGATCCCGGTGACATACGCGTTGATCTGATTGCTCTTCGCGCTTGCTTCCATCAAGAACATGCGCTCGGCCGGTATCGGCATCCCCGCCTTCTGCGTCAGTTTTTCAATCGCTTGCACCAGCTCCGGATGCTTCCGCTCGAGTGGTTCGAATTTGTTAAACATCGGGTCGATCACCAGGGGAGTGACGAACACCAGAAAAGTCGCGAGCGGCACCGCTGCAAACCAGAAGTACAGCCACCACGTCCGCGGCTTAGAGCGGATCACCGCAAACAGAATCAGTGCCACCACGAGTCCAAGTCCCACGTTCAACAGTTCCGCCTTGGTGCAATCCCAAAACCACGACCCCCAACCTTGTACCGACTGCTGGTACCCGAGCGACAGCCCGTGCCCGTAAATTCTGAGCGGTAGACGCAACACCCCCAGCAGCAAAAGCAAAGCCGGCACAAAAATCGCCGCTTGCAGCTGCCAACTCCCAGCCCGCCGTTCTGCAAAGTCTCTCAACCTCGCCACCACTCCCAGTCTCAAAAGCAGCAATAGGCATGCAATGCTCCAGCCCACCGAAACGAAGTACAGCCTGTACCACGCCTTCGAATACGCCACCGCTTTCTCGTAGGTCTCTTTGTTCAATCGAAATTGATCGGTCTTGCCCCCCGGAGCCTGGCCCGCCCTCTCCGTCTGATTGGGCTCCGGCGTTTGAGCTGGGGAGCCTTGTGCCGTGGTTGCCTGTCGAGCCTCCGCTTTCTTGGGCAGGAATCCGCAGCACGCGAACAGGAACACTCCGGCACACACGAAGGCTCGGAGTCTTCTCACGGATCCCCGTTCACCTGCCAACGGCTCGTTGCGCCTCACCCGCCCTGCCTGCCCTTCGCCCCTCGCCGCTCCTCTCGATGTCTTGCCCATTACCTGTTTCGCTCCCCACTCGATTTGGCCCGTTGAGCCATTCCGACCCCAGCCGTATCCTAACCGGTAAGCCTCCAAATGGGAGCTGTCCGAGGTACCTGATGGGCCACAAAGGGATTGTTCGAACTTCTATCTTGCTCTTCGCCGCCTTGTCCTTTTTTACGCTGGGTGTTGCGGCTCAGGATGAGCCATCCGTCGCCGATGCGGCCCGTCGCGCTCGCCAGCAAAAGCAGGCCTCGGCCAAACCCTCTTCCGTCATCACAAATGATACGCTGGCTCCAGCTCCCGCCACCGCGGCTAGCTCCTCTGCGGCGACTGCCGACGGCCCGACTGCCAGCACCCAAGCCGGTACGGAAGCCCCGGACTCCAGGGAAAAGAAGTCTGAGGCCGAAACCGATGACGACGCTGAACAAAAAAAGCAGGAGGTCGCCAAACTAAAGGAAGAGATCGCCCAAAAGCAGGAGCAACTCAGCTTTCTAAAAAGCGATCTGGCACTGAAGCAGGACACCTTCTACAGCAATCCGAGCTATCCGCACGACACCGACGGCAAGAGCCGGCTCGATTCCCTGAAGTCCGACATCCAGCAGGCCCAGGAGGAACTCGCTCGACTCCAGACGAAGCTCGCCGATCTCGGTCCGCAGGGAGAGGCGAAGCCGGCTCCGCCCGCGAAGCCCTAACCCTTGTCCGGCCGACCGGCCGCGGTTCTCACTGGGGCCCCAGAATCAGCGGCAACCCATTCTTCGTGTTCCCTACCACAACGACCTTCGAATTTGAACTCGTCGCCAGCTTTTCCGTGGCCTCTATCCCTTTCCACTCCAGCAATTGTGTGCTGATCCCCTGCGCCACGATCTTCTGAAAATCCGCAATCCCCTGCGCTTCGATGCGCTTCCGTTCCGCTTCCTGCTTTTCCTTCTGCAGGATGAAGTTCATCCGCAAGGCGTCCTGTTCGGCTTGCTGCTTCGCTTCAATCGAAGTTTTCAGCATGGCCGGAAGTTGCACATCGCGTAGCAGGACATTTTCAATAACCACTCCTCGCGGAGCCAGTTGCGCCGTGTGCGCCGAGGTTGCCGCGCGGATGGCCGCGCGCAGCGTCGGCTCCACGATTTTTTCCGCATAGTTCGCGCCCACCCTTTGATAGACCTCGGCCGCTTTTGACCGGTCCAGGTGAAACAGCAACGAGGTGTCGAGCGCCAGAATCAGTCCCTCGTTTGACGGCACGCTGGCACTCTCTTTCACCGATTGCGTCTGAATCGAAAGCCTCTGCACCGACTTCAGCGGATTGATGAGGTGGATTCCCTCTCCGAGCGTTTCTCCCGTCACTCTTCCGAACAGGGTCAGCACGCCAACATGCCCCGTCGGTACTGAAACCACGCTCGCAAAGAACAAGATCACCAGAAAGACGACTGCCAATACTCGTAGAAACTTTGAGCCCAATCCTCCCAGGCTTGGCATCGCCGGCATATTACCTCCCAGATCAAACCCTCGCGCTCCGCTCGTCATAGCCATCCTCCGAAGTGCTTACACTCGCACACTCCTCTTTTTTTACTACGCACGGATCAGCCTTTTCTTTTCGCTTGCTTTCTTGCTGCGAATCCGCCAACAGGGTAACTGCTTTCGACTTGGCTCCACCCTTTGCCTCGAGTTCAACCCGCTTGTTTTCACCGCGTTTCTAGGGCCTTTTTTCCACAGATTTGCAACATTGCTACCACAGCTTGTGGTGCTTTTCCGTTGACACCATAGTCCCTTCGCCACACAATTCTCTTGTTTGTTTAGCCCGAAACTTTCAGCCGTCTCAGGGAGTTCACACCTAGTGAGCGGACGGCTGCTGGGGGATCGCGGATGTCCTTAATGCCGGGCTTGACGGTTCAATGTGTTAATCCAGATTGTGAAGCAAGGGGCCACTGGGTCCGGGCTGAGCTAGTCTCCTCGGAGCAATGTCCGATGTGCGGCGAATCGCTTCGCCATGTCCGCCCGCCCCTTGCTCCGCGCCATCATTTGCGCACCCGCCCAGTCGCGCCTCGCCCTCCACTCCGCCCGCGGTAGCCCAGCTCACTCACGTCCCGACACCACAGGCGGCAGACTCATGCCGCCCTTGGTGTGGGTCGGGCGCACGCGTCAAAAAAAGAAACGGCCGGAAGCTCTCGCCTCCGGCCTTTCTCATTCCAATGGTCACGGGCTTCGCGATACATCGAGCGATGGTTACGGATCACCAGTCACTGCGTTACGTCTGGATCATCCCTTTCTCGAGCAACTCTTCGTCGCTCAGCCACAGGTCCGGAATGTTCGCCGACCCGAGCCGCAAAATATCCTCCAGCGCGCCGCGCACTTCGCGCAGCCGGAAGTCCACGCCGACCTTTTCGAGTAGATCGATGAGCGACTGCGCCCCTTCGGCCAACATGGCCTTCGGGCGCGATCCGGACTTGTCGAGGCGGTGGTAGGTCAGGATGTAGAAGGCGTTCAAGCCCGATCCGTGCCGCACGATGTGAAGAAACCCTCGCGCCTTCGGTTGCTTGGGCCCGAGCTTTGCGGCCAGTGCGGAACCGCTTGGGAGTGCGCTCATCGCGTTTCCTCCTTGGTCCTTTCCCGCATCAGCTGCATCCGCTGGTGCTCCCGCAATTCTCGCACTTGTAGCAAGCCCCGTTTGGCACCATCAGCATGCCGCATTCGGAGCACGTCGGCGCACCCTCGTGCGCGTCGCGAGGAGAATTGCTGACCGACCCGCTCGCGCGCGGCGCCACCGGCACCGCCACGGTGCCGCTCGCGAGCAAGGTTCCGGCAATCGTGGCTCCTTCGGCTGGCGCGGCTGCGCTCAGCTTCAGATAATCCGAGGAGATGAATTTTCCGCCGAGCCAGCGCGCGATATAGTCCAGCACCGAAGTAGCGAATCGGATGTTCGGATTCGCGGTGATGCCGCTCGGCTCAAACCGGGTGTTCAGCAGCTTGTCGACCAGCACCTTCAGCGGCACGCCATACTGCAGGCCGATCGAAAGTGTCAGCGCCAGGCCATCCATCACGCCCGAAAGTGTCGAACCTTCCTTGGACATCTTGATGAAGACTTCGCCGGGCCTTCCGTCTTGATACATCCCGACCGTGATGTAGCCTTCGTGGCCGCCCACGCTGAATTTGTGGGTCACGGAGTCGCGTTCGACCGGCAGTTTTTCCCGCTGCGTCCGCGCGAACAGTTCGCGCTGCACGGGCTCGGCCACCGCTTCCGCTTTCTTCTCTTCCTTGCTGTTCCCGGCGGCGTTCAGCGGCTGCGAACGCTTCGAATTGTCGCGGTAAATCGCCACGGCCTTCAGCCCCAGCTTCCACGATTCAATATAAGCGTTCATGATGTCTTCGATTGTGGATGCTTCCGGCATGTTGATCGTCTTGCTGATCGCGCCCGAGAGGAACGGCTGCGCCGCCGCCATCATCTTCACGTGCCCGCGCCAGGCAATCGATCGACCGCCCGTCGTCGCCAGCGAGCAATCAAACACCGGCACGTGCTCGCTCTTCACGTAAGGCGCGCCATCGATTTTTCCGTTCTTATCGATGTAGCTGACAATCTCGCTGCTCTGCTCCGGCGTATAGCCGAGCTTCATCAGCGCCTGCGGCACGGTGTTGTTGACGATCTTGATGACGCCGCCGCCCACCAGCTTCTTCATCTTTACCAGCGCCAGGTCCGGCTCGATTCCCGTGGTGTCGCAATCCATCATGAATCCGATCGTGCCGGTCGGCGCCAGCACCGTTACCTGCGAGTTTTTGAATCCGTGCTTCTCTCCGAGTTCCAGGGCGCTGTCCCAGCCCCCCTGCGCGCCCATGTAGAGATCGGCCTGCACGTTCTCCGGCTTGATGCCCCGCATGGCGTTCCGGTGCATGCGAATTACGTCCAGCATCGCCTCGCGGTTCACGGCAAAGCCCGGGAACGGCCCCATCCGCCCTGCCACCCGTGCTGACTGCGCATAGGCTTCGCCGCACATCAGCGCAGTGACGGCTCCCGCAACGTCACGTCCTTCATCCGAATCGTAAGGAAGCGCCATCGACATCAGCAGCGCGCCCAGGTTCGCGTAACCCAGTCCCAGGGGCCGGAAATTGTGCGAATTTTCCGCAATCTTCGGCGTCGGGTAGCTGGCGTTGTCCACCAGGATTTCCTGGGCCGTGATCGTCACGTCCACGGCGTGCTTAAAGGCCTCGACGTCAAATTGTCCGTTCGAGCCGAGATACTTCATCAGGTTCAAGGAGGCCAGGTTGCACGCCGTATCGTCGAGGAACATGTACTCGCTGCACGGGTTGCTCGCGTTGATCCGCGCCGTCGTCTTGCAGGTGTGCCAACGGTTCACCGTCGAGTCGTACTGCATTCCCGGATCACCGCAGTGCCAGGTCGAATCCGCGATCTTGTACAGTAAATCGGTCGCGCCGAGTTTCTCGTTGGGCTGCCCGTCGGCAACGTTCTTCGTCCACCAGTCCTTTTTTCCTTCCACCGCGCGCATGAATTCATCGGTTACGCGCACCGAATGGTTCGCATTCTGGAAGAAGATCGAGCTGTACGCTTCGCCGTCGATCGAGGAGTCGTACCCCTGGGCGATCAGCACGTGGGCCTTCTTCTCCTCCTTTACCTTGCACTCGATGAACTCCACGATGTCCGGGTGGTCGATGTTCAGAATCACCATCTTCGCCGCGCGCCGCGTCTTTCCCCCGCTCTTGATCACGCCGGCGAAGGCATCGAACCCCTTCATAAAGCTCACCGGCCCCGATGCGATTCCGCCGCCCGACAACGATTCCTTGCTGCCCCGCAATGTCGAAAAATTCGTTCCTGTTCCCGATCCCCACTTGAAAAGCATCCCCTCGGTCCGCGTCAGACCCATGATCGATTCCATGCTGTCCTCGACCGAGTTGATGAAGCAAGCCGAGCACTGCGGCTTCGGCTGCACGCCGACGTTGAACCACACCGGCGAATTGAAACTCATTTTCTGCTCCACGAGCAGGTGGGTCAGTTCGTCACGGAACGCATCACGCGAAGCGGCATCCGCGAAATATCCGCCTTGCTCGCCCCAACGCACGACCGTATTCACCACCCGGCCGATCAACTGCCGCACCGAGCCTTCTCTCTCCGCCGTTCCGTGCTTGCCGTGGAAATACTTGCTGGCCACGATGTTTGTCGCGGTCTGCGACCAACTCTTCGGCACCTCAACATTTTCTTGCTTGAAGATCGTCGCACCCTTCTCGTTTCCGATCTGGGCCGTGCGCTTCTCCCATTCGACCGCGTCGAAGGGCGATTTTCTCCCATCGGTGAAATATCGCTCAAACACTAGACCGCTGCCCGCGGCTCTCACTGCCGCGTCCGCCGCCTCCATTGCCTTGCCATTCAATGCCGACTTCACCGTTGCCATCCTTGTTCCTCCCCGCCACGGGTCCCCATAAACCGCCGAGCGGGAACCCTTTTATTTTACTCCTCCGTTTTGCGGAGGTGCAGCACGCCACTCTCGCACTGCTGGTTGCTAGATTCCTGGTCGCGTCAAGCCGTCCGTGTTCCGAACGTGCCCCAAAAAGCGAAAGGCTGCCCCGTGCCGGTGAGTGTCACACGGCCGAACAGCTGTTCCGCGCCTCCCTCACAACGGCGCGGAGCCTTTACTTCGCGCTGGTTTTTATTCGGTGATCACGGGCGGGTTGCGTGGGCTTTGCCGGGCCAAGGCACGTCCCCGACTTGGTCCGTCTGGCGCTTCCACGTCCCCCGAATCTGGAATCGCAGTATCAATCCACGCGCCAAGCGTGTCAAGTGAAAATCGCAAAATCTGGTTAACTTTTTTCCCAAGACGTCTATATCTTGTGGTGCGATTTCACGGATGACTTGTCTTCTTTTTTCTGCTTTCCTTCGCCTTTGGGCCCTAAATTCTTTGCATGCAATTTACTATGCGTCTTCCTTCGTGGTTTTCTCGGCCCTTCGGCGTCCAGGCGCCGGGAAATCGAGCCGTCGGTTTTCTAGAATTGCAGTTTCAACGCGAACTGGATTTGTCTCGCCGACCCGAAGTCTCCGGTCGGGAACCGCGTGCTCTGAATGATCCCGAAAGACGTGCTCGTCGCCGTCAGCACCGGATCGCCAAAATTCGGATGGTTGAAAATGTCGAACAGTTCGGCGCGGAATTGCACGTTGAACCGCTCGGTTATTTTCGTGTTTTTGCTCACCGAAAAATCGGTGTTCAGGAAGTTCGGTCCGACAATCGTATTTCTCCCAAGGGACCCGGGATGACAGGTGCCGGGAACGATGGACCTTGAAGCTCGGCGAGGACGGGTTGCTGCTGGCCGGAATGTCACTGAAGGTGCAGGGGATCGCAAACGCCGCATTGGGCGTCGACGCGCACGGCGAAATCGCAGGGGCTCCTCCGGTGGGCGTCCCGTTGAACGGCTCACAAAGCACCGGGTTGCTGAAATACTGATTTGGACTGCCCGTTCCGGTCGCACCTTTCAGCAAGTCTGGCCGCACCGTGAGAGAGACGCCTGGCGCAGGTCCGATCGTCACGGTCGGGTTCAGCGGATTGCCGGACTGCAGTTGCCACCTGCCAGCCGGATACCAGCCGGTTGCGCGTGAACGGCAATTGGTAGAACCCACTCAGTACAAACCGGTGCCGCGCGTCGTATTCCGATGGTGCATAATCTGCCCGCGGATTGTAGACGTTCTGGATGAAGTACGTTTCTCCGGTCGACAACGAATTATAGTCGAGCGATTTCGAATAGGTGTACGAGGCCAGGAATTCGAGTCCATGCGACAGGTGCTTTGTCCCGGTGATCCACAGTGCGTTGTAATTCGAATTTCCGACGCTGTTGATCTGATTGATGGTTCCGTAGGGGCAAGCCGGATGGGGCGCCTGGCATTGTGCCGGCAGAATCGGGCTGGTCAGCGGCACCGTCAAATACGGCCTTGTCGATGCGTAAAAACCGTTGGTCACAAAGGGCTGGTTGCGGTTCTCAACCAGCTGCAGGTGCGTCCCCTTCGTTCCCACGTAAGCCACTTCGAGCCCCAGGCTCGGCGTGAACTCTTTTTGCACCGACAGGTTCCAGTCTTGCGCGTACATGTCGCTGAATCCCGAGTTGATCGCCGTCGGACCAATGCTCGTGCCGGCCACCGCCCATCCACTCTCTCGTTTTATTCGGCTAAGATCCAACAAATGTATCTATTGTTTTCCGAGAGGTCCGCTTTCTCAGTACTCTTCCTCCCGATTTACGGATTGCCTACGAAAACTTGCAATGCCCTTAAGGGTTTTTCGGTATGCCCTTTTGCGCAGAACGCTACGAGCTCGTCCGGCTGCCGGGCTCACCCGTCCGGGGCTCGGACTCCGTCGCCGCGGGCACTCCCAACCTGTTCACTAGCCTGAGGCTTAGGTGGTTTCTGCCATAAACCGCTTGAAGCTCGCCGCAACTTTGGGCACAATCGAAGGGCGACGGGGCCTTGCACTGTTTGCTCATCGCCTCCCCACTCCCCAGGGGGCCCGTTAATTTGCATTGGCGCCTTTATCATGAATATCTGGCTCATTTTCTCGATTGCCGTGGCTACCGTGGTCGTGGCGCTGATCCTTGCCTACGTCTTGAAATCGCGCCTCAGTGAGGACGACGTATGGGAGGAGCTGGTCGACGCGGACGCCGCGCCAGAAAACTCCGCCGAGTCCAATCCCTACGGTGATTCGCGCACGCCGGTTTCTGCCCGGGAACCTCATTTTTCGCGAGGAGAGCCCTTGCCGGACTCGATCCCTCTCGAATCTTCCCGCTCGCATCGCGAGGTTGATCTTCGGCGCAGCTCGCGGATCGAGCATCCTGTTTCGCTGATGGTCCTCGGTACAAACCGCAGAGGCGAATCGTTCCAGGAGAAAACGTCCGTGGTGTCGTTGAATCTCCATGGCTGTCGCTATTCTTCGCGTCATGACTATCCACTGGAAGGTTGGGTCACCCTGCAGGTGACGGGTACCGACGGTGCGCACTCCTCTTCGATTCGGGCGCGCGTCCGTTCCATCCTCTCCCCGCAGACTCCACGCGAACTTTGCCAAGTCGGCGTGGAGTTGGAGACCCCGGGAAATGTGTGGGGGATTTCGGCGCTCCCGGAAGACTGGCAGCGCATCCTCGGTGTGGACACGTCGAGCTCGGCAGTGGCCAGCTCCGCAGCTCTCGATGTAGAAGACTCTCTGTTCGAAGCGGCCCCGGTTGCCGCCGAGCGAAGAGCCGAAGTGACCGTCTTTCCGGGCCCCTCAACTCCTCCCCCGGCGGAGACTTCCGCCTCAAAGGAGCCTCCGGTGCAAAAAACTGAACGCGTTGTGCTAACTCCGGATCAGCTGCTGCAAGCCCTGCAGGGCAAACTTCAACAAGCCGCCGACCGCGCCGTGCAGACCGCCATCGCGGCTCACATCGACGATTCGGTGCGAACGGCGCTGGCCAAGATTGACGACGGCTGGAAGTCCAACCTCCGCCACACCGAGGAATTTTCTGCCTCACGTCTGGCCGAAGTGCAGAGCCGGTGGGAAAAGGAACTGGTGGTATACCGCACACGCGCCGAAGACACCGCTCGCCGCCTGGATACCCTGGCCGCCTCGACCCAACAAAGCCTCGCCGAATCGCAAAAGACCGCCGAGCGCATCAAGAGCGATCTGGATCCCGAACTCAGTGCCCGCATCAACCAGACCCTCGCGAAGGCCAACAACGATTTTGACGCCCACGCCGCGCAAGTCTCGGAACGCCACCTCGCCGCGCTGGCGCAATCTGCTTTGACCGCCGCGCGCGAAGCCCGTTCGAAGCTCGATGAGAGCGCCGCTGAAATTCGCTCCCTGCTGGGCACGGCTCCCGCTCCCGGTGTTGCCGAGGAGCGCATCGCCGCCATGATCAATTCCACGCGCGAGCAGACCCTCAATCGCGTCGAAGAACGGCTCACCGAGGTCACCCGCCACTTTGAACAACAGCACGAGGCTGCGCGCCGCCGCAATGACGAGCTTACCCAGCGGCTTGAAAACTTCGCCACGGTCCTTCGCGAAGCTCAGGCCCAGCACGTTCAAGCCTTTGCTGAGATTCGCCCGCTTTTGGCGGCCGCGAACAACAGCGCCTCCCAGGAAGCGGTCAATTCACAGATTCATTCGGCGCGGGAACAGCTTCACAATCACCTCGAGTGGCGTCTCGGCGAATTTTCCGGCCGCAGCGAGCAGCAGATCGATGCGGCACGCCAGCGCGTTGAAGAGTTGACGCAGCGCGTGGCGGCCTTGACCACGGAAGCGCGCGAGGCTCGCTCCCAGCAGGAACAGAGCGTGGGTGAACTGCGCGCGCTGGCCTCGAATGCGACCGCCGGCGTCTCCCAGGAGCGGATCGATTGGCTGCTCAATTCCGCTCGCGAGCAACTTCTCAGTCACTTCGAAGCCCGCGTCAACGAATTGGCAAGCAGCCTCGAGCAGCACAACAGCATGGCCCACAAGCGTTCCGAGGAGCTCTCGCACCGCCTCGACCGATTCGCGTTCGAGATGCACGCCCAAATTGAGGAAAGCAAGAAGGTTGCCGAGCGCGTCCCGCGCGAAGCTCAGCCGGAAGATTTCGCTTCCTTTGAACGGACGGCGGAGCGGGCCGCAAAAGAATTTGAGACCACGGCGGCTCGCGTTTCCGATCGCCAGTTGATCCGCCTTACCGAGCAGAAACAGGCTTTGGCTCGCGAAGCCGCTCTCGAACTGGAAGCTCGCGCGAGCGAAGCCCGCGCGGTTCTCGAGAAAGCCGCGAACGGTACGCTCGAGGAGTTCCGCCGGCGGCTCGAGACGCAGTTCGATCTGATCACCGCCGAAGCTACCGAGCGCGTCACCTCGGCGCTCTCTTCTCTTGACGCGGAGAGCCGCGCTGCCATCGATGCCCGCCGTCGCGCCGTCGAAAATGAAGTCGCCCGGGCTGCCGAGCAGTCCGCGACGGAATTCCGTTCCGGTATCAAGGCGTTTCTCTATTCCTGCCTGGTTGCCGCGGTCAGCGCTGTCGATCAGCACGCGCAAAACACCCTCGCCGGGCTCGAAAAGGATCCGGCGGCTCCTCCTCTTACGCTTGATGCGCCCGTCAATCTTACGAGACCGGACGGGCTT
>Ga0306920_100011851_pt1 | contig 11816 bp, 11 predicted proteins | sample flu12Cox44000170_FD_204666 | JGI IMG/M metagenome (GOLD analysis project Ga0306920, IMG submission 204666) | Lab enrichment of tropical soil microbial communities from Luquillo Experimental Forest, Puerto Rico - flux4day.12C.oxic.44.000.170 (v2)... | ecosystem: Environmental > Terrestrial >...
CCAGGTAACCGGCCGTCCTGGTCAGCCCTTCCCGGTTTTCCTGACCCGCTAGCGGGAGCCGGAACAGGTAGGTGCGGTCGGCCGGGCGGTCGAGCTGGGGATAGGAGTAGTGGTCGGCGTTTCCGTCGCCGCGGATCAGGCCGCACAGGTACCCGCGCCGGTAGGCGGCGGTCTGCTTGGGCGGCTCGGCGAAGCCGCCGGTGCCCATCAGGGCGTGGCCGGCCGACAAGTGCGGGCGCCGGCGCAGCCCGCCCGCGGTGACGTACTTCCACCCGCGCTCGGTCAGGAAGCGGTGATCGCCGCTGCAGACGAGCTGGGTGCCGTCCTCCAGGAGGACCCGGTAAGCGGGCTTGACCGTGGACCAGTGCGCCCGCACCATGGTGCGGACGTATGCGCGGCCGCCGTCCCGCCGGACCGTTCCGTAGATTCCGTCGCCGGCCCGCAGCTCGGCCAGCGGCTTGGTTCGTCCGTCCGCCATCAGGATCGGCGTCTCGCCTTCCAGGCAGTACACACAGGCGTGCTGGCAGCCGCGATAGGGGTTGATGGTCCACTTGAACGGCATCCGGGATGCCTCGGGCACCCGGTTCACCACGGACCTGGCCTGCACCTCGAAGAAGGTCATGCCGCGGAAACCCGGCGTATCGAAGGTGCGGGCGACCGCGCCGCGCTCGATCAGCGGGAGCGCCCGGTCCCGGGCCGCGGTGAACAGGTCTCCGCCGCCTCCGGTCTCCAGCGGCTCATCGAGCCGCAGATTGTCCCAGCGCATAACCAACACGATAGAATGATTGTTCGATGATGGCAAGGTTACCGGTTCTCGGATCGCCGGAAGTATTCAACCCGCCCTGGCCCGGCACGCCGGCCCGGCGAAGGGTGGTCGCCACGAAAACGGGCAAAGTACAAAGCCGGAACAATTGGATAAAGACCGGCTCCTGAGAGATAGTGAGAGGGTACCTAGCCGGGTGCACGACGTGGAGGTAACTGAATGGCGCTGTCGGCGGACGAGCAGCGCGCGCTCGCTGAGATCGAGCGGCGGCTCGCGTCTGACGATCCCGGGCTAGCCAGCTGCATGACGGCATTCCGGCGCCCCGGGCCGGGCCGCGTCCTGCGCTCGCCGCGGGCGCGCATCATCGGCTCGCTATTCACGGTCCTGCTCGTCGCGATGGTCTCGCTGATGGTTTACGCGATGATCCCGTTCCGCGCGCACAGCGCGCGCACGCCCGCCACGCCGGGCGCGTCGACCTCGGGCGGCGTGTCGATCGCGGCCACCGGGACCGCCATCCAGCCCCGAAGCGCTCCGCCCGCGTCGGCCCGCGCAAGCGCGAGCGGATCGGCTACGGCCAAGTCCGCGACGCCCTCGGCCGGCCAGAGCGCGGCCACCGGCCAGGCGCAGGCGACGGGGAGTCAGGCGGCGGACCAGGTCGCCTCGCCAGCCGCCGGCCCGTGACCACCGCCGGGACCGCCATCAGCCCGACGGGCTGCAGCCGGCCGTTCGGCGCTAAGGAGTCCCGCCACAACTGGACGAGATAGCGTTCGAGGCCCTCAAGGGTCTTTTTCTCCTGCTGGAACTCGTCGCTGAGCGGGTTGCGGTGCCGGTCGAAAAGCTGTGCGTAACGGCGGGTCACCTGATCGCGGTTGCCGGCGTAGACGCGGACCGAGTAGTCCCCGACTCCGCCCGCGAGCCGCAGGCCGCGCACCGCGGTGCCGGCCAGACCCATGCTGATGCTCAGCTGCCCGCGCAGGTAGATGCTGCTCTTGGCCTCGTCGTCCCACGCGTCGCCGCACGGCGGCGGTACCTCATCCCATTCCTCGAGGACGAGCCGGACGTTAATGTCCTCTTGCAGGCTGCCGACCCACAGTTGCTCGCGGTTGGTACTGATCAGCGTGCCTACCGGGGCCAGCGGACCACCCGGGGCATCTGGGTCGACAGACGGATCATGGATCCGGAACATCCTGCGCTCCGGCATCACCGGTATTACCAGCTGTAGAAGTCTGCGACTCATAGCTTACCCCTCCCCCCACGGCACGTTGCTAACTCGGACAACAGCCCCAGGCTAGTAAATCTAGACCGCGGACGCCGATCATGCCGGGCGAACCGGCGTGGAAATGCTGATCGTAACCACTTGACTACATGCTGCTGCGGTGTACCGTCAGATCTGCCATGAACCTTTACGGGATCGACAAGCTCCCGGTCATCTGGTCCGGTTCACCCATCGTGGGCCCGAACCACCGTCCGGCGCCGGACGTGTCATAGGTAGGCGGTACTCGTCCGCGGCGAGTACGACCTGAGGGGTTCGCACGATGCAGGCACCAGCGAAATCCACTCACCGGAGGTCACTTAACGTGCCCGCGCGGGTACCGGAACGGGAGCCTGTGCCCGTTCCGGGTCTCGAGCTCGTCGCGCGCCAGCACCCCGGCTCCCTTCCGGGCGCCTACCCAGGGCCGGCCGCTGGCCGCGGCCGGCGCGGCCTCATGCTCGCCGTCTGCTGCATGAGCCTGTTCATGGTGGGCCTGGACAACACGATCGTGAACGTGGGGCTCCCGGATATCGGCCAGGACCTGCACGCCGGCGTCTCCGGCCTGCAGTGGGTGGTCGCTGCCTACACGATCACGCTGGCCGCGCTGCTGATGTTCTCCGGTGCGGTCGCCGACCGGATCGGGCGCCGGACCATCTTCCAGGTCGGCCTCTCGCTGTTCACGCTCGGCTCCTGGCTGTGCAGCCTGGCACCCGGCCTGGGCTGGCTGATCGGCTTCCGGGTCCTGCAGGGCGTGGGCGGCTCGATGCTCAACCCGGCGGCGCTCGGCATCATCACGAACACCTTCACCCGTCCGGCTGAGCGCGCCCGTGCCATCGGCGTGTGGGACGGCGTGTTCGGCCTGTCCATGGCGCTCGGCCCGGTGCTGGGCGGCGTGCTGGTCGGGGCGGTCGGCTGGCGCGGCATCTTCTGGGCGAACATCCCGGTCGGGCTGGTCGCGGTCTCGCTGACCGCACTGTTCGTCCCGGACTCCAGGGCGCCGCGGTCCCGCCGCGCCGACCCGGTGGGCCAGTTCCTCATCATCGTCATGCTCGGCACGCTCGCCTACGCGATCATCGAGGGTCCCGGGCTCGGCTGGCGCTCTCCCGAGATCTTCGGCTTCTTCGCGCTGTCGGTGGCCGCGCTCGTGGTGCTCCTCGCCTACGAGCCCCGCCGCGCGGAGCCCATGGTCGACTTCAGGTTCTTTCGCAGCGTCCCGTTTACGGGAGCCAATCTCAGCGCGGTCTGCGCGATCGCCGCCATGGCCGGCTTCCTGTTCCTGTCCACCCTGTACCTGCAGGACGTGCGGGGCTTGTCCGCGCTGCAGGCCGGCCTGACGATCCTGCCGATGCCCGTGGTCATGGCGCTGTGCGCCCCGCTGGCCGGCCGGATGGTGGCCAGGCGGGGCCCGCGGATCCCCCTGGTCATCGCGGGGGCCGCGCTGACCATCAGCAGTGCCGCGCTGTCCCGGCTCACCGGCACGACCGAGCACGCCTACCTGGTCATCACCTACGCCCTGTTCGGCCTCGGGGCCGGCATGGTGAGCTCGCCGATCACCAACGGGGTCATGTCCGGGGTGCCGAAGACCCAGGCGGGCATGGCCTCAGGCATGAACTCCTCAAGCCGCCAGCTCGGCCAGTCACTGGGCGTGGCCATCGTGGGCTCGGTGCTGGCGGCCAGCATGCGCGGGTCGATGCAGACCGGCTTCGTCCGGGCCGCGCACGCGGGCTGGTGGATCCTCGCGGGCTGCGGCTACATCGTGCTCCTGCTCGGCCTGGTCTGCACCACGCGGTGGGCCAGGGCCACCGCGGCCCGGACCGCCGCCATGTTCGGCACTAGCGGCCCCGGCACCGGCGGCCCCGGCACCGGTGGCCCCGGCACCGGCGAGCCGAGAGCCTCCGGGCCGCTACGGCTGCTGCCCGGCGATCTTCCGCAGGGCCGCTAGGTCGGTGATGGTAATGTCCCGCTGGCCGGTGCGGATGATGCCCCGCTGCCGCCAGTTGGCCAGCGCGCGCGTCACCGTCGCGCGCGATGCGCCGGTCAGGCTGGCCAGTTCCTCCTGAGTCAGCATCGCCATCTGGACCTCGCTGTTGCGCTGGTCCGCCAGGTCGAGCAGGAGCCCGGCCAGTCGCTGCGCGCCGTTGGTCACCGAGCGGGTGCGCAGCATTGATTCCGCGTCGTTCCAGCGCCGGGTGACCATCCGCCGGTAGGCGCGGTCCGCCCCGTCGTGCGCGTCGAGGAACGAGCTGAACCTGTCGTACGGCACGACCAGCGCGCGCACCATGCCGATGGCCTGGACGGTGGCGGTCCGGTGGCCGGTGGTCTCGCCGGCCATCTCTCCGACCGTGTCCCCGCGCCCGCGCAGCGCCAGCGTCAGCTCGTGCCCGTCGCTGGTCACGCCCACGATCTTGACCCAACCCTTCACCAGCACGAACACGTGGGTGGCCGGGTCGCCCTCGACGCACATCACCGTACCCGGCGGGTAGACGGCGGACCGGCCGAGGCCGGTCAGGACGGCCCGCTCGTCGTCGGTGAGCAGAGCCCAGAAGCCCTGGGCAGGTCCCGTCCCGTGCAGGTTCATATCACCGAAAACCGTAAAAGCGCAGCGGTCGGCCGGCGGGTTGGAGCCGGTCTTGCTTCTACGATGGGCCATCCCGGCACGGGTTGACAACCCCGAGGTCATACGCGCCTTCCCGGCCCGCTGAACCCTTTGGGGAACGCTGCTCGGCGGGCCGGGAAGGAGCCGGTGATGCGGGAGTGGGAGGCGGCCGGCCCGGCAAGGTAGCGGCCAGGACGCCGGGCCGGCCGCCTCCTCACGCCCCCACAAGGACCGCCGCGGTCCAGAGCAGGAAGCACGCGACGGTGATAAACGTCCAGGTTCCGGCCAGGTGGATCCGCTCCCGGCGGACGCGGGCCGCGCCGAGCATCATGTCCACCCGCGCCCAGGACCAGGCTGCGTCGCTGTCCCCGGCGGCCGGAGTGCTCAGCCACCGCACCCGGGGATCGAGCGGGGCGCCGGTCCGCCAGCGGTGGTCGTTGAGCTGGTCGAGGACGGGCCGGCCGGCCAGCAGCAGCAGCGCGACCGCCCGGAGCCAGCACACGATCACGCAGCCGAGCAAGCTGACGCTCACCACGCCCGCCAGCCCCGGGCGCAGTACGGAGGGCGAGAACGCGGCCTCGATCGCGATGCCGATCGTCAGCGCGCTCAGAACGCTTCCGCCCAGGATCGTGCTGCCCCGCGTGCTGCTCAGCAGCGTGGCCATCTCAGCGATCTGGTTCTGGGCAGGCCCCCGATCTGGCGCCTCACGGTCCGCATTGAGACGATTGTCACCGTAGCTGTATCGCCCTCTCATCGCCTCCGCCGGTACAGCTACGGTCACGGCCATCGCCTTCGCCTCCGCACGTGCGCTTAACCTTCCAGTCAAGCGAATCAGGCGAGAGCGCCGGAGCGCTGCGCCACGCGAGACAGCTTCGCTGTCTCATCTGACGCACCGGCAATCAGCGGCAGCCGCAGGCCCCGCCGCAACAGCCTCCGCCGGCGGAGGGACCGCCCGGGCGGCCGGACGCGAGCCCGCCCACCGAGATCGTGGACAGGAGCTTCACCGTGTCGTCGTGACCCTGCGGGCAGGTACACGGAGCCGAGGACTCGGCCATCGGCCGGTTCAGCTCGAACGTGTCGCCGCAGGCGCGGCAGCGGTACTCATAGCGGGGCACGGTACCAGTCTAGCGGGGCCAGTTTAGCGGGCCAGTCTACGCGCCGGGAGCGGCCTGGTTATCCCTCCTGGCCGGGGCGGGCGTGTCCGCGGCGGGGGAGGGAAGGCCCACTCCGTTCGGGACCAGGGCGGCGGAACCGGCGGCGGACGGCACCTTGTCGTCGTAGTAGAACCGCTTGCCGCGCAGCAGCGAGACCAGCGCGCCGGTCAGCGACATGACCGCGGCCGCGGTGAAGACGATGACCAGGCCGTGGTGGAACGGCGCCGAGATCAGGTGCGGGAAGAACTGCCTGCCGGTGAGGACCTGCACGTGGTTGGCGGGCAGGTGCTGCAGGACGCCCGATGGCCTGAGCAGGTTCTGGATCGGGTTGTAGCCGAGCAGCGCGGCGAACATCGTGCTGACCGGCGGCAGGTGGCTGACGTGCGTGGCCACCGCCGTCGGCACGCCCTGAGCGGTCAGGCCGCTGGTCAGCGTGCGGGGCAGGGTCGAGGCCAGCCCGGCGATCATCAGCGAGAAGAAGATGCCGATGGACAGCGACATGCCGGAGTTCTGGAAGGTTGACCGCATGCCGGAGGCCGAACCCCGGTGCCTGGCCGGCACCGCGCTCATGATCGCGGCGGTGTTGGGCGAGGCGAACAAGCCGGAGCCGACCCCGTTACCGAAGATCAGCAGCGCGAACAGCCAGTAGGAGAAGTTCACCGGCAGCAGCATCAGCCCGCCGAAGCACAGCGCGGCGAGCACGAGCCCGGCGGTGGCGAACGGCCGCGGGCCGTACCGGTCGGACAGCGTGCCGGAGATCGGTCCGGCGATCAGGAACCCCGCGGTGAGCGGCAGCATGTAGATCCCGGCCCACAGCGGCGTGTCCGCGAAGTTGTAGCCGTGCAGCGGCAGCCAGATGCCGGCCAGCCAGATGACCAGCATGAACTGCAGCCCGCCGCGGGCGATCGCGCCGAGCAGGCTGGCCAGGTTGCCGGCCGCGAACGCCCGGATCTTGAACAGGCTCATCTGGAACATCGGCTCGGCGATCTTGGTCTCGAAGACGCAGAACGCGACCAGCATCGCGGCGCCGCCGGCCAGGCCGGCGATGATCCACGGGTTGCTCCACCCGGTCGGATGCCCGCCGTACGGCTGGATCCCGTAGGTGATCGCGACGAGCAGCGCGCCCAGGCCGACCACGAACATGACGTTCCCGACCCAGTCGATCCTGGCGCGCCTGGTGGTCGCGATCTCCCGCAGGCTCTTGTACGCCCAGACCGTGCCGAACAGCCCGAACGGCACGTTCACCCAGAACACCAGGCGCCAGTCCCAGGCGGCCAGCAGACCGCCGAGCAGCAGCCCGACGAACTGCCCGGAGATCCCGGCGATCTGGTTGACGCCCAGCGCCATGCCGCGCTGGTTGGCCGGGAACGCGTCGGTCAGGATCGCGGCCGCGTTCGCCATCAGCATCGCCCCGCCGAAAGCCTGCACGAAGCGAAAGCCGATCAGCCACATCGCCCCGTCGGTGCCGGTCAGCGGGTCGAGGGAGAGCGCGATCGAGGCCAGCGTGAAGACGACGAAGCCCAGGTTGTAGATCTTCACCCGGCCGAACATGTCGCCGAGCCGGCCCAGCGTCACCACGCACACCGACTGGACCAGCAGGTAGCCGATGATCATCCAGAGCAGGTAGCTGATGTTGCCCGGGTCCAGGGGATTCAGGTCGATGCCGCGGAAGATGGCCGGCATCGCGATGATCACGATCGAGGCGTCGATCGTCGCCATCGTCATGCTCAGCGTGGTGTTGGACAGGGCGATCCACTTGTACCGTCCCGGCCGGCCGCCGAGGGCCGCGGTTGAGCCGTTCACGTGTCCCAGGTCAACGCTTCGCCGCACGTTAACCCAGTCTAGCCCCAGACACTTGCTTAATGGCAACTATTTATCTGGGTGCCTTGTCAGGCCACCGGCTGGTCGTCGCCAGGCCATTGCGGCCCCGGCGCGGTCGGCGTGCGCTCGACGATGTAATACACGGCGACCAGTGCGATCAGCACGAACGAGGCGATGGCGTTGTACAGCGCGACCAGGATGGCGATCACGTAGACCAGCCCGCCGCCGACGAACCGTGCCCGGGCCGGCCAGTGCCGCTCTGGCGGCAGCGGCTGATAGACGCGCTGCCCGTGCAGGGTCCATTCGAAGATCGCGCCGAAGCCGATCGACATGCCGAGGAAGACCCCGCCGTAGAGCATCATCGCGACCTGGGTGTCCCAGTCGTGCCGGGTGAAGTAATCCGACACCGTCGCGGTGGCGAACGGGATCAGCACGACGAACATGAGCAGCACCAGGTTGAGGAACAGCAGCGTGCGGTCCACCGTCCTGATCGACCTGACCAGAGCGTGATGGTTGACCCAGACGATGCCGATCATGAAGAAGCTGATCAGGTAGGCGAGGAAGGCCGGCCACTTCTCGGTCAGCTGGTCGGTCAGGGAACCATGTCCGGTGGGCCCGGCCACGGTGAGGTCGAGCGCGAGCAGCGTGATCGCGACGGCGAAGACGCCGTCGCTGAACGCCTCGAGCCTGGACCGGTCCATCGGCTCCCCCAATCTTCAGCCGGACGCGGACCTGGGATCGGCCGTGGCCAGGATCTGGTCCACGCAGCCCTGGCTCTCAGCAGGCGATATCGTCTCGGTCATCCTGGCCCTCCGTGCTGGCAGGCGCAGACGGCCCGCCGTGACCAGCAAACTAGCGCACGAGAGCGCTGGGCCGCCTGGCTGCGGCCGCGGCGTGCACCGGAAACGAGCTTCCGTCACACTCATCACTCCAGCACCAAGCCGTACTGCATGAATGCCGCCGCCATGTCCTTGGGAACAACATGAACGAGGCATCCATGCAGTATCAGCAAGCCGCCGGCCCCGGTATGACCCAGTTTCTCACCCCAACGGGTTGACGACTCCCATCGCTCCCGTCTTTAGCGTCTAGAACAAGCCTCCAGACAGTCTCGGCCAGGGCTTGGACCGGAGGGACTCAGGACGACCATGTCCATCTCGGCAGCCATCAATTCGCGGCACTTCGATAGGAGAACTCAATGTCGGAACCAACCGAACCTGATCCGGCCGACGAACTAGGCCCGATCGACTTCCTCGCGATCGAGTTCCCCGGCGGGAACATCAGCGCCGCTGGCTTTGAGCAGCTGCTGTCCCTGGCCGACGGGGGGGTCATCGACATCCTGGATCTGGAATTCATCGCCAAAGATTCCGCGGGCAACACCGGGAAGGTCGACGTCGGCGAGCTCGCCAACCCGGGCGGCGTCGACCTGAGCGCCTGGAAGGGGGCGTCGTCCGGCTTGCTCGACCGCGCCGACGTCGACGAGATCGCCGCCGCGATACAGCCCGGCAGCGTCGCCGCGGTCGTCGTCTACGAGAACCGGTGGGTGCTGGGCCTGGTCAGCACCTGGCGGCGCGACGGTGCGCGCTTCATCGCCGACGGGGGGATATCAGCCAGCGATGTGGTCGCCGCACTGGATGCGACGGAACCTACCTGAGAAGAAGAGGGGATCACGATGGGCCTACTGAAGACAGCAGCCAAGGTGGCCGTGGCCAGCTCCGTCCACGGCCGGATACAACGCAGGCAGCAGCAACGCTGGGCTGCGCAGGACCAGATGGCGGCGGCCACCGCACCGCCACCGCCGGCCCCCGCGGCGGCGCCGGCCCCGCCGGCCGATATGAGCGACCGGCTCGCCCAGCTGAAGCAACTCGGCGAGCTGCTATCGGCGGGCGTGCTGACCCAGGCCGAGTTCGAGCAGCAGAAAGCCAAGATCCTCAGCGGATGACAGCAGGTCTGCCGTGTTCACCTCATCGGGGTGATGATGTTCCGGGTCGCGCGTGAGAGCGTGGAAGCGCAGTCAAATTGAGCTACGGCCGCGCTGCACGGGAAAAGACGGTGACCACGCCCAGCCAGCCAGGAGCACCAGAACAGGAACCTTCTGACGGGGCAAAGTTGGTACCCGGCGAAGCGGCTTCAGGCCGACCTCGGCGCAGCGATAGGAGGCGGCAGAGTGACCGCGGTCGAGAGCGGCGTACCTTTTTCCCCGGCCGAGCTGGTCATCTGCGTGATCGCGGTGGCCGGGGCCATGACCGGGATCGCCGCCCTGGCGACCGGCGCGATCACTATTTAGGGAGAACCGGATGACTGACACCACCGCGTCGCCGGCCGGCCAGTATGGCGTGCATTCCGAAGTCGGCCAGCTGCGCAAGGTCCTGGTCTGCGCGCCGGGGCTGGCCCATGAGCGCCTGACCCCGTCGAACTGCGATGACCTGCTGTTCGACGACGTGATATGGGTGCAGAACGCCCGCCGCGATCACTTCGATTTCGTCAGCAAGATGCGCGAGCGCGGTGTCGAGGTGGTGGAACTGCATAATCTCCTCACCGAAATCCTCGCCATCCCCGAGGCAAAGAAGTGGCTGCTGGACCGGAAGATCATCGCCAACGAGGTGGGCCTCGGGCTGGTCGAGGACACGCGCGCGTACCTGGAGGGCCTCGAGCCCCGGAAACTGGCGGAGTTCATGATCGGCGGACTGGCCACTGTGGATCTGCCCGATGATTTCCGTCCCGGCTACATCGCCCTGGCCCGCGAGCACACCGGCGTCCGCGAGTACCTCATGCCGCCGCTGCCGAACACCCTGTTCACCCGGGACACCACCTGCTGGATCTACGGCGGGGTGACGCTCAACCCGCTGTACTGGCCCGCCCGGCACGATGAGACCCTGCTGATGAAGGCCATCTACACCTTCCACCCGGACTACACCGGGGCGCGGATCTGGTGGGGCGATCCGGAGAAGGACTGGGGGCTGGCGACGCTGGAGGGTGGCGACGTGATGCCGATCGGCAACGGCGTGGTGCTAATCGGCATGAGCGAGCGTTCCTCCCGCCAGGCGATCACGCAGGTGGCGGCGGCGCTGTTCGAGCACGGCGCGGCCGGGCAGGTGATCGTGGCCGGCATGCCCAAGCTGCGCGCGGCGATGCACCTGGACACGGTCTTCACCTTCGCCGACCGCGACTGCGTGACCACGTTCCCGGACATCGCCGACGGCATCCACGCGTTCACGCTGCGGCCAGGAGACAAGACCCCCGTCGACGTCACCGCCGAGAAGGACCCGTTCGTCCACGTGGTGGCCGCGGCCCTGAACCTGCCGCGGCTGCGGGTGATCAACCTCGGCGGCGAGGCCTACGTGGACGAGCGGCAGCAATGGGACAGCGGCAACAACCTCGTCGCGGTATCACCCGGCGTGGTGTTCGCCTACGACCGCAACACCCGCACCAATTCCCTGCTGCGCAAGGCCGGGATCGAGGTCATCACGATCGTCGGCGCCGAACTCGGCCGGGGCCGCGGCGGCGGCCACTGCATGACCTGCCCGGTCATCCGCGACGCCGTGGATTACTAGCAGGGCGGGACACCACGGTGAAACCCGTCGCCGCCGCCGTCCTGTACCCCCTCACCTCGAACTGCCGTTGACATGGCCACCCAGGCCAAGGAGCAAGAGGCGCCGGCACCGGAGGCCAAGCGGTCGTTCCAGTTCCCCTCGGCGGTCACCACCCTGGTCATCGTCACGCTGCTGGTCTGGATCGCCGCCTTGTTCATCCCGTCCGGCGTCTACAAGGAGACGCCGGACGGGACGCCGATCCCGGGCAGCTACCACCGGGTCCCCTCGCCGCTGAGCTTCGGCGGCAAGGTGAGCCAGCTGGTCCTGGCCCCGGTCAACGGCACCTACGGGCTGAAGAACCCCACCACTGGGGTGGTCGACACCGAGACGGTGGGGCGCCTGTTCGGCCAGATCGGCGTCATCTTCTTCATCATGGCCATCGGCGCCTTCATCTCGGTGTCGTTCTCGACCAAGGCGCTGGATACCGCGGTGGCGGCGCTGGCCAACCGGCTGCGCTCGAAGGGCTGGCTGCTGATCACCGCGGTGATGGTGCTGTTCTCGCTGCTCGGGTCGACCATGGGCTTCTCGGTCGAGACGCTCGGCTTCTACGCCCTGTTCATCCCGCTCATGACCGCGCTCGGCTACGACCGGATGGTCACCTCGGCCATGATCATCCTGGGGGCGCTGGTCGGGGTGATGG
>Ga0306920_100011852_pt1 | contig 11816 bp, 8 predicted proteins | sample flu12Cox44000170_FD_204666 | JGI IMG/M metagenome (GOLD analysis project Ga0306920, IMG submission 204666) | Lab enrichment of tropical soil microbial communities from Luquillo Experimental Forest, Puerto Rico - flux4day.12C.oxic.44.000.170 (v2)... | ecosystem: Environmental > Terrestrial >...
GGCTTTGTATCCACCGAAGGGTGAGTCGGCGCCGTACCAGACACCGCCGTTGACCGATACCGTTCCGCTCCGCATCCGATGGGCGACCGCGAGGGCTCGTTCCTCCGACGCGGACGTCACTCCGGAGCCCAGGCCGTACTGACCCTCGTTGGCGATGCGAACGGCGTCATCGTCGTCATCGAACGGAATCACGACGAGCACCGGCCCGAAGATCTCCTCGCGGGCGATCGTCATGGAGTTGTCGACGTCGGCGAAGAGCGTGGGCTCGACGTAGTAGCCCTTGTCCAGGTGGGATGGCGTCCCTCCGCCGGTGACGAGGCGCGCCCCCTCCTCCTTTCCTTTCGCGATGTACGACAGCACTCGATCCCGTTGTTTGGCACTGATCTGCGGGCCCTGGATGTTGGCCGGGTCGGTGGGGTCGCCATAGGGGACGCTTCGGAAGCCCGGCTCCATGAGGGCGATGCCTTCGTCGTACCTCGAGCGGGGCAGCAGAAGCCGGGTCAGCATCACGCAGCCCTGACCACCGTGAACGCACACCGTCCACGCCGACGCCAGCTTGGCTTCGAAATCGGCGTCATCGAGGACGATGTCGGCCGACTTGCCGCCGAGCTCGAGAAAGAGTCGCTTCAGCGTCGGGGCCCCTTTCTCCATAATGCGACGACCGGTCGCGGTCGACCCCGTGAACGAGATCATGTCCACCCGGGGATCGACGACCAGCTGCTCGCCGACGAGGTGGTCGGACGAAGTGACAACGTTGAAGACACCCGCCGGGATGTCGGTCTTCTCGGCCACCAACCGGCCAAGCCGGGTGGCGTTCCATGGGGTGTCAGGGGCCGGCTTCAGGATCACCGTGTTGCCGGTCGCGAGGGCCTGACCGACCTTGTTTATGCTCACCTCGAAGGGATAGTTCCACGGCACGATGGCGCCAACCACCCCAACCGGTTCCCTCACGACGCGGCGCCAGCTCCGCGTACCGAAGGCGGTTCCTTCGGGTAGGTCCCGCTGCCACTCGAACTCGTCAATCGCCCTGGCCGGCCACAGGAGGCCGTCCGACAGCGGTGCGTCGAGCTGGGGACCGTAGGTCAGCAGCACGGGTGTACCGACCTCTGAGACGAGCTCTGTCCGGAGCGCTTCCCGTTCCGCCTCGAGAGCGGCCTGAAGCTGCTCCAGGCACCGCCGCCGAAGCCCCCGATTGGTGGGCCAGTCCGTCTCGTCAAGGGCGCGCCGGGCGGCCCCGATCGCCTGGCGCATGTCGTCCACATCACCGTCGGCGACCTGACCGAGCACGTCCTCGGTGGCGGGATTGATGTTGTCGAAGCGGCGACCTGACCGGCCTTCGGTCAGCTCCCCGTCGATGAGCATCCGCAGCTCGCCGACCTGAGTCGTTTCCCTACCGGTGGTCGTGCTCATCCCTTCTCCTCTCGGCTTGTCGGCAACCCTGCCGATTATGATCTGACCGGCTGCGAAAAGAAAAAATCCGGGTCAAAACACGCCGCCCAGGCCGCCTCCATCGATGCGGATAAACGCTCCCGTCGTGTAGCTGGACGCGTCGCTGGCGAGATAGATCGCACCTCCGACGATCTCATCGGGTCGACCGATGCGGCCCCACGGACTGAACTTTCCCGACCGCGCCTCTTCACTCCAGTGAGCCACGACGTCGGTGTGAAAGGCGCCGGGCATGAGACAGTTCACCCGCACCTTCGGCGCGAACGCCTGCGCCAGACCCACGGTCATGGCGTTGAGACCGGCTTTGGCACAGGCATACACCAGGTCGGAGGGATTGGGCCGAAGCGATCCCATGGTGCTGACATTGATGATCGAGCCGCTGCCCGCTCCGTACATTCTCGTTCCGGCCATGACCGCCAGCCGGAAAGGGCCTTTCAGGTTTACCCCCTGCACCTTGTCGTAGTAGTCCTCGGTGATGGCGCTCAGGTTCGGGTAGAGGGGCGACATCCCGGCGTTATTGACGAAGACGTCGATGCGGCCGAAGCGGTCATAGACGGTATTCACCAGACGGTCGCACTGATCCCAGTAGGCCACGTGACAACTGACCGCGAGCGCCTTGCGGCCGGTCGCCGCCTCGACCTCGGTCGCCACCGCTTCGCAGTTTTCCAGCTTGCGACTGGCGACGACCACATCTGCGCCCGCCTCGGCCAGTCCGAAGGACATGGCCCGTCCGAGTCCACGGCTGCCGCCGGTCACTACGGCCACCTTGTCGGTGAGGTCGAACAGTTCAGCTGGCGCCGCCATGATCGTCGTCTATAGCCCGTAGAGCGCGACCGCGTTGCCCGCGAGGAGCCGGTGACGTTCGTCGTCGGGGACTCCGGCGAAGGCCTCATCGATGTATTTGTGGGAATGGGGCCAGGTCGAGTCGGAGTGGGGATAGTCGGTCGACCACAGCAGGCTGCCCATCCCCACTTCGTGCCGCAGGCGGATCGCGGCGGTGTCCTCAATGAACGTGTTGAGGTACTGACGTTCGACGTAGAAGCTGGGAGGCTCGCGGAGCGCCGAACGCGTCCAGTAGCGGTGCCTGCGATACACGATGTCCATCCGTTCCTTGAAGTACGGAAGCCACGATGCCCCCGCTTCGGTGAAGACGAAGCGGACGTCTGGATAGCGCTCGGGGATTCCCGCGAAGGTGATGACCGCCATTGTCTCCATGAGGCCGACGGGGGCAAGTGAGATGAAGCTCATCGCGGTCCCCTGCTGATTGGGTGCGAGCGAGCCCATGGTGAAGGCGTTGCTCCTTGGTTGACCGATATGGAAATGGACGGCACGTCCGAGGTCGTTGGCCAGCTGCCAGAAGGGTTGATAGCAGTCATCCCAGTACGGCACGGCAGGAAAGGCGTCCATGAGAAAGGCGCGAATCCCGGGCAGCTTCGCGGCCCGGGTCATTTCTTCTCGTGCTAGCTCCAGGTTTTGCAGCGGCACGGTCGCCGGGCCGATCAACCTCTCAGGGGCCTGGCTGCAGAACTCCGAGAGGAAGTTGTTGTACGACTGGATGACCGCTCGCTGAAAGCCGGTGTCGATGCCATCACCGGTCGGCGTCGCTCCTCCGCTGATCAGGACCTCGGCATCGACACCGTCGAGGTCCATGTCGGCCAGCCGGGCAACGGGCTCGTAGGCGCCGGGCCGGACGTCGTCCTCGCTGATGTCCTTCTCCTGGTAGTCCTCGACTCGCCGCCCGGCCATGTGGGCCAGTCCCATACCCGCCTGCTTCAGAGCGTTCTTCTGCATGCTTTCGATCGCCCGAACCCATTGATGGTCGCGGTACTGGGCCGGCAGGTAATCACGGAAGAAGCCAGGCGGTACGGAAAGATGGGAATCGGCGGACACCAGTCGATATTCCATGGATCACCTCCGTTGTCCTGTGCCGTCAACCCGACATGGCGATGTGACTGTATACCCGTGTATGACAGGCTCATGCTGTTCCGCGGTTGCCGCCTTCAGTGGACGGATGGGTCTGCCCGGCCAGAGGTTCCGGCCGGCGCGGTGTCGACGCCCAGGTACGCGGTGCGCACGGCGGCGTTGGTGCGGATGTGCTCGGGCGGGCCGGTGGCGATCAGCATCCCGAAGTCGAGGACATAGACGGTCGTCGAGACGCCGAGAACCACCGCGACGTCATGCTCAACGAGGAGAAGGGACACGTCGTGCTCGTTCACGGTCCGGACGAGGCCGGCCAGCACCTGTTCGGTCTCCCGCGCATCCAGTCCGGAGAAGGGTTCGTCCAGCAGCAAGACACTTGGTGAGCGCGCCAGGGCACGACCCATCTCGACGCGGCGCGCCACTCCGAGGGGGAGACCGGCGACCGGTTGCCTTGCCACGTCGGTCAGGCCGAGCATGTCGAGCAGGGTTTCGACGTGCTCGACCTCCGCCGGATCAGGTGGTCGCCAGGCGCGCCAGTCGATGAGGTCGGCCCAGAGGCGTTTGCGGGCGTAACGGACCCGGTGGGCCAGGATGAGATGCTCCTGCACGGTAAGGCCAAGGAACAACTCCACTTGCTGGAACGTGCGGGCCAGGCCGAGGCGGGCCCGGGCCTGTGGCGTCGAGTCGGTGACGTCCCGACCACACAGGTAGATGCGGCCACGGTTGGGACGGAGCAGGCCGGACAGTGCGGCAAACATGGTGCTCTTGCCGGCGCCGTTCGGCCCGACCAGCCCGACGATCGTGGTCGGGGGAACCGACAGGCTGACGTCGGCCAGCGCGGTGATCCCGCCGAATCGGACGGTGATGTCGTCAGCCTGGAGCACCGGCGGAGCGGTGACCTCGTCGATCCGGCTCTCGCCACTGGCAGTCATGGCTCGTTGACGAGTCGCCGGGCGACGTCCGCTTGCGGCCCTTGCGGCCCTTGTGGTGTTGGCGGCGCTGGCGGTGCCGCCCCGGCTACGGCTCCGGCTGCGGTGGCCACTGCCGCCATGGCGGCTGGCTCGGGGGTCGGCTCTGGCGAGTCGCCGCGGCGACTCGAGAAGAGCGCCTGCACCTGGCGGGCGTAGTACGAGACGACACCGTCCGGGTTTCGGGCGACGAAGATTGCGCCCAGGCCAAAGAGTGCGGGCGGGACGCTGCCCCATCGGACCGGCACGTAGTTGAGGAAGATGGCCGGGATGAAGGTGAACGTCAGTCCCGCCAGCATGGCGGCGGGGTTGGACCGAATGCCGGTCGTCACGAGAATGGCCAGCCAGACGAGGCCGGCCAGCGTCGCGTAGTTGGAGGGCAGGGCGACTTTGGAGTACGACGCCAAAAAGCCCCCGCCGATGCCGGCCACGGACGCCGCGATCGCGGAAAGGAGAACCTTCATCTGCAGCACACTCAGGCCCAGGGTGCGGGACGCTGGTTCGCTCCAGCGCACCGCGTTGACACCCAATCCCGTCGTGGATCGCCGCAAGTTCACGATGAGCACAGAGACGATACAGACGACGCCGAGCATGAGATAGCTGAACGCCTGATCGCTCTGGGCGAACGACGGGCGGCCCAGGTTCACCCCGACCCCGAACTGGAAGAACACATTCCGGGAGAAGACCAGGTTCTCCATCAGCAGGCCGAAGGTCAAGGTGACGAGGGCGACGTAGAGATCGCCGAGCCGGATGGTGAGCAACCCGATCACGGTGCCCATGGCTGCAGCCAGTACTCCTCCTGCCAGGATCCCCGCCAGGATGGGCCAGCCGTGGCGGGTGGCAAGCTGGGCGGCGGCGATCCCTCCGACCCCTGCGAAGGTGATCTGGCAGAGCCAAATCATCCCTCCCTCCCCGGTGACCAGGGTGTAAGAGAGGAAAATGACGGCGAAACACATTGACTCCCCGACCAGGCCGACCCAGAACCCGTGCAGCACCAACGGGAGGATGGCGACGATGGCCACCGTGGCGAGCGGGGCAAGCCAGTTGTCGCCCAGGCCTCGCTGAGCGCTCAAACCGAGGGCGGTGCTCGCCTGCATTCCGCCATGAGGACGGATAGCTCTGTCCAGGGGTCCTCCGATGGTGCTTGACTCGACGACCCGGCCACTACGGGCAAGGTGGTACAGCAGAAAGACCACGATGAAGGCGAAGGGGATCGACGGCAGGACGGCAGCGGTAAACGAGCTGTTCGAGGGCAGAAATCGCTGAACAATGGCGCCGGCCACACCCATCAACAGGCCCACCACCACGGCGGTCGGCAGGCTGCGCAACTTGGCGGCGATAACCGCCGCGAAAGCCGCCGCGATGAGGAGGGTGTAGTCCGCCGGGTCCAGCCCGATGATGGGAGCGGCCAGCACCCCTGCCAGCCCGGCGAAGAAGACGCTGACCGCCCACACGCCGATGGCAACGCGGGAGGGGCTGGTCCCGCACAGGGATGTCATCGCTTCGGAATCGACCACGGCGCGAACCCGCAGCCCGACGTCCGTGTAGCGCAACACCAATCCTCCTACGACCACGGTGGTGAGCACGCAGGCGTACACAATGAGCTGATCCAGGGTGACGGCCACACCGGCCACGTGAAACGTGTGGACCGGTTCGGGAGCCAGACCGGGAACCCGGAGGATCGACTTGTTGCCGAACAACAGCGTCCCGATCGGCGGAATGGTGACCGCCAACCCGATCGTTGCCACCACCTTGATGAGCGGCGACGACATACGGAGATGCCGGAACAACAGGGCGTAGAGCACGATGCCCAGCGCCGGCGCCGCGATCCCGATCGAAACGATCGCGGCCGGCGCGATGGCCCACCCCTGCTGGACGTGGAGGTAGTAGTACAGGCGGGCGATGAACCAGGCCAGCGCGCCGAAGGCGAAGTTCAATATGCCCGCGGACACATAGGTGATGACCAGGCCGGATGCCGCGATCGCATAGATCCCGCCCAGGACCAGTCCCGCAATCGCATACTGGAGCACAGCCATCCCCCTGGACGGAAGCTCAGCCGAGTATAAGCACGCCTTCTGTGGATGGCGGTCCGGCTCACAGGCTCACAGGATGACTCAGCCGCTTGACACCGGCGAGACTGGTACATTCCCTGCTCTCTCGCCGATCCCTGGAGGGATGAGCACGCCGATTCTTCAGACCGAGGCGTTGTCGGTGTCGTATGGACCGGCCAAGGCGTTGTTCGATGTCTCGATCGACGTTGATGACGGTCAGGTGGTCGCGGTGCTGGGGGCGAACGGCGCCGGGAAGAGCAGTCTGGCCCGAGCCGTGGCGGGGCTGGTCGCCCCGGCGTCCGGACGGGTGTTGCTGGCAGGAGAGGACATCACCGGCCGGCCTGCCCATGTGGTGGCCCGGCTGGGGCTGAGCTACGTGCCCGAGGGGCGTGGCATCTTCCCCGGGCTGTCGGTGATCGACAATCTGCGGATGTTCGTGCGCCAGATGGGCACTGACCAGGATGCTGACGTCGGGGTCGAGCGGGCCTTCGAGTTGTTTCCGGTGCTGGGCGAGCGTCGCCATCAGCGGGCCGGGACGCTGTCGGGCGGCGAGCAGCAGATGCTGGCACTGGCTCGAGTCCTGGCCTGCCGGCCGAAGGTGGTCATCGCTGACGAGCCTTCACTCGGTCTCGCCCCGCTGTTGATCGACGTCGTATTCGAGAGCCTGGCCAAGGCCCGAGAAGAGGGCGTCACCATTGTCTTGATCGAGCAGTTCATCCATCGAGCCTTGACGTTTGCGGATCGGTGCCTGATCCTTCAGCGGGGTCGGTTGACCTGGTCGGGGCCGGCAGCCGACGCAAAGGCTGAGGTCGTGGCGCGCTATCTGGGCGCTGACGTCGCCGCGGTGGTAGGAGAGGCGGAGGCCGTGGCTGATTTGATGACGCCCCCCGTCAATCCGGAGCAGTCAGCGGGCCAGTAGCCGTGTGGGCCAGGAAGCGAAGGAGCTAGCTCGTGCAACTCGACCTCACCGCTGACCAGGAGCTGCTGCGCAGCACCGCGGTGAGGTTCATGGAGAATGCTTGGCCGCTCGCCAAGCTGCGGCAACGAGCCGGCACCGATGCTCACCTCGAGCCCGAGTACGTCCGGCAGGCAGGTGAACTGGGTTGGTTTGCCATGCTCGTGCCGGAGGAACTCGGTGGCGGCAGCGTCTCGGGCGCGGGGCTGCTTGACGCTGCCGTCGTGGCGGAGGAGCGAGGCCGGTTGCTCCAACCCGGGCCGTTCGTGCCGATGAACGTGGTTGCCTGGGCCCTGTCAGCCGCGGGTGATGACCGGCAGCGGCGAGAGGTACTCCCGTCTCTCGTTTCGGGTGAGTCCCTTGCCACGTGGGCAGTCGCCGACGCCGGCGGCGACTGGACACCTGCAGGTGGCGTCGCCGCTGAGAGGAGTGGTGGCGGTTTCCGGCTCTCGGGCATCAAGAACTTGGTCCAGGACGCCCACATCGTCGACTGGATCCTGGTCACGGCTGCGACCGACGCGGGCCCAAGCCAGTTCCTGGTGCCGGTCGAGACGCCCGGCCTGAGCGTGGCCCGGCTGGACGGACTCGACCTGAGCCGTGATCTGTGCCAGGTGCAGTTCCGCGATGTCGAGTTGCCCGAATCAGCGCTGGTCGGAGGCATGGGACGCTCGACCGACCTGATCGAGCATCAGCTCGATGTCGCAGTCTCGCTGACCGTGGCCGAATCGGTCGGCGCCATGGATCGCGATTTTGAGGTCGTGGTCGAGTACGCCAAAGCCCGTACGGCTTTTGGCCGCCCGATTGGATCGTTCCAGGCCGTGAAACACCTCCTCGCCGACACCGCTCTCCTGGTCGAAACCAGCAAGAGCATGGCGTTCGCGGCCGGGCGCGCCGTGCAGGAAGGGCGGCAGGACGCCTCCCTTGTGGCGAGCATGGCCAAGGCCTTCATTGGGGACAGCGGGATCGATGTTGCCCAGAACTGCCTCCAGGTTCTGGGCGGGATCGGGTACACGTGGGAGCACGACCAGCATTTCTACCTTCGCCGGTTGGCCACCGATGCCAGCCTGTTCGGTGAGCCGGCCTGGCACCGCGAGCGGGTCTGCCGGATCTTCAACCTGTAGTCAGCCTGTAGGCCCCCACAGGCTGACTTCTACCTGACTTTGCCCGTCCAGTGTTCGGCGTCGCGGATGACCTGGTTGAAGGGCTTGTCGGTGTCGAAGCTCGGCTCTCTTGGCAATCCCAGCACCCGCTCTCCGATGCCGTTGCGCTGCATCTCGTTGGTGCCGCCGGCGATGGACATGACTCGAGCGTTGAGGTAATTGATCGAGGTCACCATCCCGTCGAAGTCGTCGCGCTCCCAGAGCAGGGCCGCGCCGCGGCCGACTTCCATGCCGATGCGGGCCCGTATGGGCGTGAACGTGCCCATGGCCAGCTTTCCGTATGCGGCGACACCGGGATCGATGCCCCCGGAGTTTCGCATGATGCCGGCCAGCCGGTCGAGGAGCTGGGTGTAGGCATAGTCGTTGATGTGAGCGCGGGCGATCAGCTGGCGCACGGACGGGTCTTTCTCCCGCCCGAGTCGCCGGGCCAGGGCCACCAGGTCGGGGGCCAGCTGGCGTGTCCCTCCTGGGCCCGTCCGGGTGTTACCGCTGCCTCGTTCGTACACGAGCATGGTCTGTGCGACCGCCCAGCCATGGTTGACCTCGCCGATGATGTCGTCGTCGGACAGTTCGACGTCGTCGAAGAACTCCTCGCAAAACTCGGCGTCCCCATTGATCTCCCGGATGGGCTGTATCGTCACGCCCGTGGCGTCAGTGCGCACCGCGAACCAGGTGAGGCCCCGGTGCTTCGGCACTTCCCAGTTGGTCCTGGCCAGGCACATGCCGTAATCGGAGTAGTAGGCCCCGCTGCTCCACACCTTGGAACCGTTCAGGATCCAGCGATCGCCGTCACGGGTGGCGCTCGTCCTCACGCCGGCCAGGTCGGACCCCGCCCCCGGCTCGGAGAAGAACTGCGCCCACAGTTCTTCCCCCGCCAGGATCCTCGGTATGTGGTACCGAAGGAATCGGGACGACGCGTGGGCGAGCATCGTCTGGGCGCAGACCCCGAACGTGGTTCCGCCCGCCACCCCGAAGTCGGGTAACGCGTATCCCTGGGCGACCTGGTAGAACGCTCGTTCATGAGCCGGGGTCAGCCCCTGGCCCCCGTACTCCGCCGGCCAGGAGATACCGGCGTACCCCGCGTCGTACAGCTTGCGCTGGACCCCTCGCTGGGACGCGATGCCCTCGATCGTCTTGTGGTCAGTTCCGCGGGGACGAACGGCCGGCGTCGACGGATCACGCTCGGGCAAGTTCTCGGCCAGCCAGCGGCGGGCCTGTTCGCGGAACTCCTCGACTTCGCTCGGTTGCGTGCTCATGGGATGACGGGAAAAAGAGGGTGAAGGCATTGTCCCTCACGACCGGGGAGTCCCTCCACTCGGGGGATATGCTCGTCGGGCTGGCCCCGGTTCTGGATCACCGGAAGGGGAGGTAGTGATGGCTGACAATGGCGAGCGCATTGGTGAGCGCATCACCAAGAGTTTCCCGGTCTTCGACTGCGACGCCCACGTCAACGACCCCCTCGAGATCTGGGAACGCTACGTGCCCCGTGAGAAGCAGGACCTTGTCCGCCAGACCTACTTCCGCACGGACGAAGCGGCGTTCGTCAACGGCACGACCCGTTGCATCGGCGGCGGCAATGCCGAGTTCGCGCCGATGTACAACCCCATTCTCATCGCCGGCCCACAGATGAACAAGAAGATCATGCGGAAGCTCATCTCGATGATGCCGCTGACTGACGAGCAGCGAGAGTACGTACGTCATGCAGGCGGGTTTGACGCCGCTGCCCGGCTGAAAGAGATGGATCTGATGGGTATCGACCAGGTCCTGGTGATCCCGACGATGGTCATCATGAACCTGCCGTTCGCGGAAAACCCCGAAGGCGTCGACGTGTTCTGCCGTGCCTACAACGACTGGGCCCAAGACTGGTGCACCCAGTACCCCGACCGCCTCTTCGCGGCCGGTCTGTTGCCGCTGCAGGATCCCGTGCGAGCGGAGAAAGAGGTACGACGCGTCAAGGACCTCGGCTTTCCTGTGGGACTGGTTCGGCCCATCGATGCACGCGGCGCCTATCCAAATGACATCGGGCGGGTGCTCGCGAGCGGGGCCCAGGAGGACGGGCCCATGGAACCGTTGTTCCGGGCGTTCGAGGAGACGGGACTCGTGCTCGGCATGCACACCTTTCCCGCTGGTGTGATGGGCCGCACCGCGTTCCCGGGCGCGCTGAGCTCGCCGGGGGAGCTCCTCAATCAAGCCGGTGTCGACTCGCAAACGCTGTCGTTCATCTTCGAGATGCAGACGTGGCTGGCCCAGGTCTTGCTCGGCGGATTCCTTGACCGGTACCGGAACCTGAAGATGGCATTGTTCGAATCCAACAGCCAATGGCTCCCCTACATGCTCGAGACGTGTGACCGCCTCTTCCGGCTCTATGCCAATGAGCGCCAGGTGAAGGCCGAACGGCTTCCCTCTGAAGCGTTCTACGAGCAATGCGTCATCTCGTTCGAGTCGGACGAGGAACCGACCATGGTCCAGTGGGACCGTTTCGACAGGATCGGTATTTGGGCGTCGGACTGCTACCACCACGACGGAGCCGATGCATGGAGTGCGATTCGCGCCATGCGGAGGGTCGGCGTCCCCGAGGACACTCAGGCCCGGCTGATGGGTGGCAATGCCTGCCGCATCTACGGCATCGAGCCCAGGTCCTGCGTCAGCACCGAGCCACCGCCGATCGTCCGGCCCGACTGGTTCCCTCAGGGTCGGGAGCTGGAAGAGTGGGCAGACATCGTCGCCCACCCTCGCGAGCACATGGTCGATATCGAGCAGGGTGGCATCGTCGCCGGTCAGCCGGTGGATATCGCCGCATCGGCCCGCATGCGCCGTCAGGGCGCCTACTAGGGCGCGACGGGTCGATGATCGTCGACGTGGACAGCCATGTGTATGAGCCGGAGACGATCTGGACGGAATACCTGGAGGAAAAATCCGCCGCGGGGTCGTTTGCGCTCCGGCCCGAGGGCGTCGTCCTCAACGGCACCATCGCCAGGCCGCTGAACCGGTCCAATATCAACCGCCGGGCCATCTGGCGTCCGGGAATGACCCCAGAGTCGATCGGCTGGCTGGATCTACACGGCGACCAGCCCCCTAATCCCGGGGCGTGGGACCCCCGCGCCCGGTTGGCCGATCTTGATGTCCTCGGCGTCGACCGGCAGGTCGTTCTGCCCACGTTGTTCGGGGAGTACTTCCCCGCGGTGCAGGATCCTGAAGCCGCGGCCAGCCTGGCTCGGGCCTACAACAACTGGGCCCACGACTTTGCCCAAGCGGGCGAGGGGCGCCTGCACCCGACAGCGGTCGTTCCTCTTCAGGCGATCGACGACGCGGTGGC
>Ga0306920_100011853_pt1 | contig 11815 bp, 13 predicted proteins | sample flu12Cox44000170_FD_204666 | JGI IMG/M metagenome (GOLD analysis project Ga0306920, IMG submission 204666) | Lab enrichment of tropical soil microbial communities from Luquillo Experimental Forest, Puerto Rico - flux4day.12C.oxic.44.000.170 (v2)... | ecosystem: Environmental > Terrestrial >...
CCCCAGAAATCCTGGCTCTTGCGGAACTCTTCGTGCTCCGCCTCCGACATGCCCTTGAGACCACTCTTGCCGTATCCGACTTTGAAGTCGCTGAACCAGGTCTCCCCGATAGCGATCGGGTGGTGGGAGAACTCGGCGTTGATCCCGATCTGATAGAGCACCGCATCGTTGCCCATACGGAGTTCAAGACTCGGATCGTGCTTGAGCCCGGTGCCGGTGTTCTCGATCCCGAAGATGCGCGCGACTTTCTCCTTCGACTCCTTCTTGAATCTGTACAGCGTAGGGACCCGGTCGACCTTTTCCCGGCGAATCGCGCGTTCGAATCGCTCGCGAGGTTTGAGCTCGCTCATATCGCTCCCCCTTCCTGGCCGGACCCGGACGGATATCTTCGCGATATACAAAGTTCTGCGACGGATGCCGCCCACGAGTAGTCCACCGGACCGCTCCTAGAACCCGCGCAGCGCCTGGCGCTGCCGCGCCACTGCCGCGATGTGCGCCGGCACGGACCCGCAGCAGAACCCGATCAGATCCGCACCGGCGGCGACTAGCCGGCCAAAACGCGCGGCGACGAATTCCGGATCCTCGTACGTCATGGTCGCCATTACCTGCGAATTCGGTTTGACAGACACGAAGACGGTGTCCAGCAGAGCGTGCTCGGAGCAATAGCGAGTGAATTCGTCGGCGACGCTGACCGCGTCTTCGACCCCGATCGAGCAGTTGGCGCCGACGATGTCGACCCCAAGGGCTCGCATGCCTGCGAACCGACGCTCGGCCAGAAGGTCTTCGTTACCTTCCATGATATGGCGCACGGTGTCACCGAAGAACGTCCGGAACTCCCCCGCGCTCCCATTGGGCCGGTTCATGAAGGCGAACGTTGCACACAGTGGTATCGAGATCCGCTCGGCGGCAAAGACTTCCCGGGCCGCTTCGACCGCGACCTGCCCCTCGAGCGACTGCAGCATTGTCTCGATACAGATGAGATCTACGCCCGCCCGAACCAGGGTCCGGATCTGGCGCACCATCGAGTCCATGACCTCGTCGTAGCTAGCCGACTGCCCGATGATCTTGCCCGTGGGCCCGACGTTACCGCCAATGAAGATCTCCCGATCAGTCTCGCGCCTGACGTCCTGCAGGAGCCGCACGCCAGCCTTGTTAAATCCATCGGCCGCCTCAGGATCGACGTGAAACTCAGCCAAACGGAGGGGGGTGGAGCCGAACGTGTTGGTGAGGACCATGTCCGCGCCCGCCGCCACCTTCGCGCGGTAGAGCTCGCGCACGAGCTCGGGCGCTGTCACATTGTACTGATCGCAGCATTCCCCGCCGACGGTGGCCGGTCCCAGACGCTGTTGAAACCAGGTGCCGGTGGCGCTGTCGCTGAGCAACGGCCGGCGCACGGCGAGACGCTCTAGGATACTCGCCACAACTCAATATACCATGAATATACGCACGAGTTCATGCGCCTCGCGCCGCCGCCTTGCTCCGGTGATACGCCAGGTAGTTCAGCGAGTACTCGTCCTTGCCCGTCAGAGCCTCGGCGGCCAGCTTGAACTCGAGATACTCCTTCGGGGGATTCATCAACGGATCGACCATCAGGGTGTCGCAGCCGGCCATGATCGACAAGATGAGGAACGCATCGTTGAGGACCTTCCGCTCCGGCAGCCCGAACGAGACGTTGGAGTGCCCGCCGAAGATGTGCGCCTCGGGGAACGTGTCGCGGAGTTGACGGACGGCGTCGAGGTAGTGTTGGCCGTACTCCGGGCCCGCGCCGACGGGAAAGACGAGGGCGTCCAGGAACCGGTCTTCCATCGCAATGCCGTGCTCGTCCATCTGCTGGCTGAGCTGGAGCAGGTTCTCCACCCGCTCCTGGGCGCTGTACGGCATGCCAGAGCGGCCCGAGGCGTTCCCCGCCAGGTAGGCATGGTACTCCGTGGCCATCGCGTGCAGGACGCTCCGACCCTCTTCGAGGTTGACCGAGTTGATGAACGGGCGGCTCTTCTTCGGATCGTGGACCTGAAGCCCGGCTTCGATGGTCAGTGGGTCGGACGAGTCGATGCTCACGATGGCATCGGTCATCCTCTGGACCGTCTGGACGAGCCACCGCATCCATTCCATCCGCTGCTCGGGATAGGGCGACATCTCGTCGACGCACAGGTCGATGATGTGAGCTCCGGCTTCGATCTGCATGTCCACGGCCGCTTCCAGGTAGGTCAGGTCCTTGTTGCGCAAACATTGGGCAACGTAGGGGATCATCGCGCCCGCATGCTCCGCGGCGTCCGCGGGAAACGCGTCGGTCAGATCCAGGCCCCGCTTCGTGCCCGAGAGGTCCGAGTACGGCAGGTAGCGACGATCGCCCTCCTGTAGGATCCGCGGGCTCGAGCCCTTGATCTTCCGGGTGGCGTTCAGGTTCTCGCCGATAATGATGAGCCCGTTGTGTTCGATCATGAACGGTCCTTCCTCGCCCTGAACGCGGAGAGGCGGATGACCGGGGGATCCTCTGCGCGAAAGTGGTTCGTCCAGGAACAGGTCCCCCGCTTCTCGGCGCCGACGGGAGGAATGAGAAGTTCTTCGAGATCGTGCAGCCGTCCAGCCGCTTTCGCTACTCGATACTTCCGGTTGTGGATGCACTCGCGATCGCCGAATTCACAGGTGTTCTCGCTGGTTCCGCCACAGGGCCCATTCGCCAGTCCCTTGGGGCAGGTTTCGGGGCACACGTAGGCCGTGTACGGGAGCCGGCAGAACCCGCACGTCTGGCAGCCGACCATCGGCCCCTTGACCCGTCGCTCGAGCCAGTGAAGCCCCCGCTCCACGGTAGAGCCCGAGGGCACCAGGCGCGTGATCGGCGTGAACAAGGCCGCGCCAGGCGATCCCTCCTTGAAGACCAGGTGGTCCAGCCGATCGAGGCGCCGGAACGTCACGTACTCCGCGCTGGGCGAGGCCGCCGGGCCAAGCTCGCGCATAGTGAGCCGCTCCGATGGCACCATCCAGCCACCGAGGCGGCCAAGCTCCTCAAAAAGATAAAAGGGCCGGGCCGGCGCGGTGGCCGTCGGCGCCCTTCCGGGCCGGCGCAGGTTGTGCCACCACGCATCCCACCAGGCGCCCTCGTTTTGTAAGCCGCGATCGAGTGCTTCCACCTGTTGAAACAGCCGGTCGAGCCTGCCGAAATGGTGAACGCCCGTCAACTGGAAGCCGGCAAAGCCCAGCCGCTTCAGACCCACGATCTGCAGCGCCAGGCGGCGATACGCCGCAGCGACCCCCCGGTCGGGTTGTTTCGCCTCCTCTTCGAGGTGTTCCTGCAACTCGTCCGTGACCGTGACGCCGGCGAGCCTCCTCGCGCGGATGAAGCGCGCCCGCGCTGCCGACAGGAGCATCACGCCCGCCAGGACCGGGGCGGTGAGGCCGCGCCGTTGCCGATAAGCCATGAGCTCCTTGCACTTGAGCATATCCCAGCCGACCTGCGTGATAAAGCAATCGGCGCCCGCACGCGCCTTCTTCATCATCTTCAGGTACTGATTCATCAGTTCCTCTTCGCGATACTTGAACGGTGACACGACCGCGGCGATGTGGAACCGCGGGCTCGCCGTCCGCGCCTGGCTCACCATATTGACGGAATCGTGATACCGAACTGGCCGATCCGCGGGGTCGCTTCTCACTTTGTCCCCGGTGATCAAGAGGACGTTTTCAAGGCCAGCCGCCTCCGCTCGGCCCAAGGCGTCCGCGAGCCAGGCGGGGTCCCGATCCTTGCCCGAGAGATGCACGATTGGAGCTTTGCGACAGGATTCCGCAACCCAAGAGGCCACGACGACGGGATCATGATCGTCATCGGATTTCACCCGATCGGTGAGGGCAATGGCCGCAAAGCGTGGATCCCCCTTGATGTGCTCGGCCAATTCGATGGCGGGGGCGATCGCGGCCTCCAATTCTTCGGAGGCGTTGGGCGTGACGAACTCGATGGACGCGACGAACTGCCCGGACCTGAGACCGTCCCGCCAGAGGTTCTGGTAGTCGGCTCGCTCCACGGCCGCTCTCCGCTAACTGTCCGAAAGAAGCCCGAACAGGCCCGAGATAGATTTCTTGGGGGTCATCACGGAGTACTCGCTGAGTGTGACCGGCAGTGAGTCCTCGGCAAAGAGCCCCAATAGAGCGGTCTGCTCGCCGAGCGGCCAGTCGAGATAGCCCGGACCCAATCGCGGACTCAATCGCAGCCCCCGGGGCCGCACGCGACCGCGGAGGTGGGACCGGAACGCACGCGCGGCGTCCTCGATCGCGAGCCAGCCGGCCGTGTCGAGGAACAATGCCTCGAGCAGCTCGTGCCCGTCCGCCATCTCAGCCACGCGCTCGTCGAGGGCGCCGCCGATGGTGACGACGAAGCACACCACCTCACGGGCGGAGACGACGTGCGTCCGGAAGCAGCGGCCGTGAAAGGTAGGCCCTCCGGAGAGCGTGAGGGTGTCCGGGCCGACGCGCTCGACCTCCTTCGTGAGAAACACCACCCGCGGGTCGGCCAGCTTCTCAGCCATCGCGGCCATGGCCTCGGCCGCCTCCCGGATCGGCGGCGCGATCTGGCTCAGGTCGCGGTAGTGCTGAAACCGGAGAATCGGACCGAGGCGAAGGCCCGGGGACGGCGGAAGGAACGTCTCGGTCTGCACTAGCCGGTGGACCCCTCAACCCTCACGGGCATCTGGCCCAGGGTTCGGGCGGCCGGCGACCGGGAGATGCCACGCCGCCGCAGCAAATCCTGGGCTCTTCGATGGGCCACCCATCGCTGGCTCCCTCCTGCTAGCCTCGATGCGTCCGGGGAGCGGATGGTCTTGCCCTTAGAAATATATTGTGAGTATATTTCTGAGTCAAGGGCAAAATTCCGACCCCTGACAGGGACTCACGTGGACCCCAACGCCTCGATCGGCATGACCGTGAACAGGACTGGGTCTCAGCCAGAATGCGACTGCTCGGCATCTCTCGCCCGAGCGCTGGGCGGATGGCCCTCAGCCTACGGCGTCAACTCGATAGAGCCCCTCGCACCAGTGCTCGAATGCCGTTGGTGCGGCGAGTTGACACCCGAGCCGGAGTTGGCGGAGGAGGGGCTCGCTCTTGGCGCCTAACCGAACGATGCGGCACGAGGCTCCCCCGGCAAGCATGGGCGGGTCAAGCATCCGGGCGTGCGGCGGGCGAACCCTCCCGACCCCGGCGGAGGGGCCCGGCCTCAGTCCGTCGGCGCCGCCTTCCCGGCTTAGACTCACGATCCGTCTCGACATCCGGCCGGTGAGTCATGTTCGAGGGACCAAACGGTGTGTGCTTCAGGACCGGGTCGAGCTGAGCACCCAATTTCGGCGGCGTCGCGCCGATCGCAAAAGCCCAGCCAGGGGGGGAGTGATGGCCGTGACGATGACCCTGCGATGCGATGACCTCCTACCAGGCTGCCAGGCGGTCATCGAGGGCCACGACGTAGCGGAGATCATGCGAAGGACTGCCGACCACGCGCGACTGACTCACGAGATGGCGTCCATGCCGCAGGAGTTCGCGGCGGAAGCTGAGGCCGCGATCACCGAGCGAGAGTCACCCGCGGCCGAGGAGCCGCGATCGTGAGGAAGAGCCGAGACGCGCGCGCCCGGGGCTGGAGTGGCGAGAGCCGGCGGTATGGGGAGGACGCCTCCATCGCGCGAAGATCCCCAGGAAAGAGGCGACCGCCCAGTTCTGTCGAAGCCGGCCTGGCCCCCGACGGCAGACTCTCCCCAGCTGAATGGCGGCCCGGCGGGTGGCTCAAGCTCAACGCCCTGGATGACCACCTCGAGGCGCCCTCATGCCGCCTGCCCGGCCTCGCCGACTTCGCGGCCCCCGATGTACTGGAGCAGAATTAGCGCGGGAAGCAGCATAACCATGAAGATCGTTGTGGCGGCGCTCGACACCTGAAAGGAGTCGAGGTTGTAGGTATCGTAGAGCGCGGCCGGATAGGTCTGGTTGGTCGGGGTGTTGAGAAGAAAGCTGGCGTTGAACTCGCCCAGGGAGATCGCGAACACGAGCAGGGATCCGACCAGGATCGCGTGCCTGAGATTGGGCAGCACGACCCAGCGCATGCGCTGCCACCACGAGGCACCGAGGCTTGCCGCCGCCTGCTCGAGGGCGACGAAGTCGAAGCTGCGGAGCGTGTTCGTCACCACGCGTAGCATGAAGGGCATCGTATAGAGCAGGTGGCCGATGAGAATGATGTACCAGAATGGCCGGATCGTTCTGTGGGCCTGGATGAGCGCGATCGCCACCGCGATGCCGGGGATCGACATCGGTAAGAGAACGACCTCCTCGATGAGGCCCCGCGCCGGAAACCTGTAACGGACGAGCGCGTATGACGCGGCGACGCCGATCGCCGTCGTGAGAACAACCGAGAGCAGGGCCAACTCTAGCGTGAACAGGATCGTGCCGCCATACACTCGCAGGACGTACCGGTACCACAGCGAGGTGAAATACCTCGTCTGCACGCGAGTTCGCTCGGCGAAGATATCCCCCGCCTTTCCGGCTTGCTGCTGCCACCCCGGCCCGACCTCGCTCGCGGTCCCCATCGCCCTCGATGTGGTGATGCCACCCCAGAGGGAGATGCCAATCGGCGACAGGATTGCCAGGACGAGCAGGCCGCTCACGCAATAGGCCACACCCGATAGCACCCGCACACTGATGCTAGTCAGCGAAACGCCCCGTCCCATCGCCACGGCTGCGGTCGCGTTAGCGCTGACGGAAGACATACAGGCGCTCCCCGAGCCGACGGAGGTACAGGTTGGTGGCCAGCGTGATCACGAGCATGACGACGCACAGCGCGCTGGCGAACTCGAAGTTCGCGTACCCGGTGATCTCAAGAAAGATGTCCACCGGCAACAGGTTGAACTTCTTCGCGATGATCAGCGCCACGCCGAAGGATCCCATCGAGACGGCAAAGGCCAGCGCGACCGTCGAAATGATCGCCGGCAACAGCAACGGAACGAGGACGTACCAGAACCGTTGCCCCAGGGTCGCCCCCAAACTCCGGGCCGCCGCGTCAAGCTCGAAGTCGAACTTCCGGATCGCCGCCTCCAGCGTGAGCGTCGCTCGTGGGATCTCGAAGTAAATGTAGGCGACGACGAGCCCGGACAAGGTGTACGCGACCATAGACAGGTAGGCCTCGCCGGTCAGCCAGTGAAGGAAGGCTGGAACGACGCCCCACCGCCCCAGCATGATCACCGCCATGAAGCCGACGATGACACCCGAGAAGGCCATCGGGACCGTCAGGATCGCGCGGAATAGCCGCTTGCCCGGAAACTCCGCGCGGACGAGGACCCAGGCGGGGGCGAGGCAGAGCAGGACCGACCCAATGGCGACGCCAAGCGAGAGCATGACACTGTGGAGCAGAGACTCCACGAAGTAGCGGTCGGTGAGAACCTTGACGTAGTTCTCGAGGGTGAGCCCGGCCCACCACTGACCCGCGGTCAAGGCGCCGACCGCGCGGGTCCGCCCCTCAAGCACTCCCCCCCCTGCCACGAGGCTGTTGGCCGCGAGGTAGGCGAGCGGGTAGAGGAGAAAGACCACGATGAACACGACCAGTGGCAGCACCAGCAGCGGCGCGAAGGCACGCTTCACCCGGGCGGCGCCTCGTCGGCGTGGCCGCCGCTTCCTAGCGGGAACGCCGGACTTGCTCGACCCACGCCTTCTTGAAGGCGTCTACCATCTTGACCTTCTTCGCCAGGTCGTAGGACTTGATCTTGTCATAGGAGCCGTAGAGCGGCTTCATCTTCGCCTCGATCTCCGGCGTCAGCGCCCCCGGGTGAATCGGGCGGAAGAACGCCTCGGCGAAGATGCGCTGGGCCTCCTCGGTGTTCAGCCAATCGAGCGCCAGTTTGGCGAGGCGGGGCGTGGGCGCGTTTCTCACGAGCGCGACGTTGAGGGGGAAGGCCGTCGTGCCCTCGCACGGGATCACGACCTCGATAGGACCCCCGTCGTGGTACTTCATCTTGTAGCCGCTGCCATCGGCGTGGATCCAGATGGGAATCTCGCCGCGAAGTGAGGGGTTGTACGACGTTTCCTTGTTGTACGAGATGATGTTCGGATGTAGCTTCTTGAGATACTCGAGGCCGGGGGCAAAGTTGTCATATGAGCCGCCGTGGATCCAGAGCGCGGTGAAGATCGCGTCGAAGGCGGTTCCCTGGACCGTGGGGTCGTCGTAGGCCACGAGGTTCCGGTACTCGGGCTTGACGAGGTCGCTCCAGCACTTCGGCACCGGGACCTTGGTCTGCTCAAGCGCCTTGGTATTGACGACGAACGCGATCGTGCCGTAGTGGATGTTGAACCAGCGACCGTCCGGATCCTTGTGCTCTGGCGGAATCAGTTCCCAGCCCTTCGGCTTGTAGGGCTCATGTAGTCCACGCTCGGCCGCCTGCACACCGATCGCGGCGTTGTAGTACACCACCGACGCCTGCGGCTTTGGCTGCTCCGCAATCAGCGCCGCCATGGCCGTCACGCTCGACTTCATGTCGGGCGGCCAGATGACGCCATACTTGTCGGTGAAGAACTTCTGCACGCCGCCCCAGTTGGCATAGTTCGGTTGGTGGTCGTATCCGATCAGCCTGTTGCCCTCGGCCTTCTTCGCCTCTTCCAGCGCGGCCCTGAACTCCGCTTGCGCCTTCGCGTCAAAGTGCGTGGCCTCGGCCGTCTGGACGAGCCCGAGCAGTGCGAGGGCTAGCACGGGCAGCAGCGTCCTCATCGGTCCTCCTTGTCCAGCAGATGGACTTTGTCGACGTCTAAGCGGACGGGCAGCACGTCGCCGACACCCGCCTGAGAGCCATTGTCAACGTCGATCGAGACACGGTAGGAGCCGTCAACGTACCCGCCCAAGCGGCGCCGGCTGCCGAGAAAGACCACCTCGTCGATCTTGACGGCGAAATGGGTGTCGGGGCCGCCGCGCGTGACCACCACATCCTCAGGCCGAAACATCAGCACTCGCTCGCCCAGCTCGTCGCCTCGGCAGGGTATGTGGATGTGGCCGAAGGGGAGTGAGATCCGCCCAGCGCCGTCCACCACACACGGCACGAGATTGGCATTGCCGATGAAGCCCGCGACAAACAGGGACGCGGGACGGGCATACACCTCCGCCGGCGCTCCCACCTGCATCACACGCCCGCCTCGCAGGATCACGACCCGATCGCCAAGCGCCATCGCCTCGGCCTGATCGTGCGTGACGTAGACCGTCGTGGTCCCGAACGTCTGGAGAAACCGCCGCAGTTCGCCCCGCAGGCTCTCCCGGATTTGGGCGTCGAGCGCAGAGAGCGGCTCGTCCATGAGCAGGATCTTCGGATTGAACACCATCGCACGGGCGAGGGCCACGCGCTGAGCCTCGCCGCCAGAGAGCTGCCGGGGCCGCTTGCTGCGAAGGGGCTCAATTTTGACGGTGGCGAGCATCGCCGAGACGCGCTTCCGCCGCTCGGCCGGAGGGATACGGCGCACCTTCAGCCCGAACTCGACGTTCTCCTCCACCGTCATGTTGGGAAAGAGGGCGTACGACTGGAAAACAATGCCGGCGTCTCGCTTCTCCGCCGGCAGGGCGGTGACGTCGGAGCCGCCAACGAAGATGCGGCCGGCCGTGGCCGGCACCAGGCCGCCGATGACCTTCAGCGCCGTGGACTTGCCAGAGCCAGAGGGGCCGAGGACCGCCGTGACCTTGCCTTCGGGTACCGTGAGGCAGACACTGCTGAGCGCGTGGGTGCCGTCCGGGTACACGACGCTGACGTCGCGCAACTCGATCGTCGCCATGACATTAGTCGCGTATGATCATTCGGCCGTCAACCCGAGTTGGAAGGATCGCCGCGACCAGCCGTCAACAGGGGCATTCTCGCCGCCGCCCCCCACAGCCGTTCGGACGAAGTCAGGCGCCATCCTCACTCGCTCAGCACGCACCTCGGGCGCCCCGGCGATTCGAATGCTGTCACCTTCAGCATCGGCGAGCGGCGACCGCGCCTCGAAATAGGCCATGAGCGTGTTCGAAACCCGCCGTCACCGTCGAGATCTCGTCAGAATGTGGTCATGCGCTCCGCGGTCCTTTCGTTGTAGTGGGGCGCGCGGGCGGTCGCATCGGACATCGGCGCCAGGCGAAAGATGGTCACCCCGGAGGTGGTCGTGATGATGTCCCCTCAGAACCAGTACCAGCGCTGGGAGTCGCGGGACGCGTCGCCGAGCGTCGGCATCGGCGCCGTGAAGACCGTGATGACGTACGCAACGAGCGCGACAGCCGCCGCCCCTGTGACGAGCCAGAAATCGCGCGTCCCGATGCCGACGTACGCCGTGGCCGCCGCGACGAGGCCCACCTCGATCGCCAGGAAACTCCCCCATGCGAGCCGACGCACTCCCGGTGGCATCTCAACTCCGCTCGACCCGCGGCCGAAGCAGCTCCTCCATCACGCCACGGACCTTCGCCTCACGCAGCGCCGGTTGGGCGTAGAAGAGCCGCCCCAGTGGCGCGGCGAATACGTGGATCATGCGACTCCAGCCGAGATAGGCGAGGAACGCCGACGCCAGCAGCGCGTGTGCGATCCAGAAGACAGAGTAGGAGGCTCCGTACGGCGCACCGCCGCGGATCGTCTCGGCGAGCCAATGCCCGAGGAGCGCCCAGCCTCGCCGGGGGTCTGACGGCAGGTTCGCGAAGTGCATGGCCTCGGCGATGAACCCCGTCACGACCACCAGGAGCAGAAACACAGTGCCCGGGGTGTCATTGAACTTCGCCTCCTCCGTACTTGCGGTGGTGACTGCTCGCCCCAGCGCGATGAGCAGGCCCACCAGCAGGACCATGCCGGAGAGGTTCAGGCCAAGCTTCAGAAAGAGCCATCCCGGGTGGCCTGGCATGAACGGTTCCGACGGGAGGTACTTGGTGAACACGGCCGTGAGGACGTCGAAGGTGAACAGGACTGAGAACCCCCACGAGATCAGCATGTGGCGCGCCCAGGGAAGCCGTCCCCGCGGGCGAATGCGCCGCTGAAGGACGACCTCATCGACGTAGGCTTGGCCGAGGGCGGCGGCATTCACGCTCCCGAACGGGATGAATCGCCCGGAGGCGCCGAAGATAGCGGCAAGCTTCGCGAACAAGTTCCGGTACAGGCCGATGAACAGCACGCCCACGAAGAGAGGGATCAGGACCCAGAACAAAGCCATCAGAGTCATCGCCGCCTCCTACCGAACGAGAAAAAGCGCGGGTCTAGCTGGTCCACCTACCCGCTCGCCGCCGCGTTGGCGGGCGATTGGTTCGAGCGTCTCCAGGTCCCCCGAGACGATTGCCTTGGTCGGACACACCTCCTCGCAGGCCCGGGGAAGACCGTCCGGCCGATTGTCGCAGTACGTGCATTTCGACATCTTCCCCTCGGGCCCGATCTTGGGGACCCCGAAGGGGCACGCCCAGAAACAGAGCGTGCAGCCGATGCAGGTGGCCTGGTCGACGAGGACGACCCCGTCGCTCGCCCGCTTGCTGATCGCCTTGACCGGGCACGCCTGCATGCACGGGGCGTCGGCGCAGTGGAGGCACGGCATTGACAAGTTCCGCAGCACCACGTTGGGATAGGTCCCCCGCTCGATCGTCGCTACCGGGCGCCAGAACACCGAGTCGGTTCCGTTCCACGTCGCACAGGCCACCGTGCACGCATGGCACCCGATGCACCGATTGATGTCAAAGAGCCAGCCCTTTTGCCCCATGGCGTCTCCTACGCTACATCTTGCGAATCCGGACCTTCGACTCGTTGTAGCCGATCCCGCCCGAGATCGGGTTCACATTCGTATCGTTGAGCTGATTAATATGTGTCCCCTTCCCCTTGGGGAC
>Ga0306920_100011854_pt1 | contig 11814 bp, 10 predicted proteins | sample flu12Cox44000170_FD_204666 | JGI IMG/M metagenome (GOLD analysis project Ga0306920, IMG submission 204666) | Lab enrichment of tropical soil microbial communities from Luquillo Experimental Forest, Puerto Rico - flux4day.12C.oxic.44.000.170 (v2)... | ecosystem: Environmental > Terrestrial >...
TCTTGAGCGACGCCTCGCTGCGGTAACGGGCGAACCCCTGGAACGCCTGGATGAACGTGTTCTGGACCAGATCCTCGAGGTCGGGCGTGGGGCCGGTGAGGCGGCCGATGACCCGCTCGACGTAACGCACGTGGTCGCGGAAAAACCGGTCGAGCGCGGCCTGATCGCCCGCCTTGCAGCCGGCGACGAGCGCGGGATCGTCGCCGCCCGACAGCAATCGAGCGCCGGGGCGCGACCGGCCGGGCACGTCTTCCACGTCCACAGCCCTGATTGTGCCCCGAATGCGGCCCCTGGTTGAAGCTAAGGGGCCGGGAAAGCCAGGCCCGCGGCCAGGCCCACGCGCGATCCGATCTCCAGGGTGGGGGTTTCGCGCACCCAGAACCACGTGTTCGGGAGCCCCGCCTCGGCGTAGGCCCGTAGCTCGCCGGCGAGGCGGTCGCCGAGCTGGAAACGGGCCAGCGCCTCGAGCCCCACGCCCCCCGCCAGCGTGAAGGCGTCGCCGTGCGCGCCGCCGAAGTCCGTGGCGTTCCCCGACGCCCAGAGCAGATGCGCGGCCGCGAACGCGCCGCCGCCCGCCGCCCACCGCCCGCGCCGCGCGACGAGGCGGCCCGTGAGCGCGAGCGGCAGATCGAACACAGAGATGGAGCCGTCGGCGGCGGTCGCGGTCGAGCGCGGCGCGACCTCGACGTTGAGGGCGAGCTCGGCCAGGCCGCCGAGGCGGAGCCCGGCCTCGCCCCAGGCGGCGTTGCGCAGCGGCGCGGTCCCGAGCGGCGCCGAGAAGCGGTACCCGACGGCGAAGAGAAGCGAGCGAGGCGATGGTGTGGAGGTCGGACGAGCCTCGGCGCGGGGGACGGTGGTCGCTGCAATCGTCGGCGGCGTCTCGATCGGTGGTGGGGCCGGAGGCCGGGGGGCTGCTAACACCTCCATCCCCACCGCCGCGACGACGACGGTGCGGACCTTGAGCGCGATCGCCCGGTAGAGATCGGGCTCGCCCGTCGCGGCGTTCTCGATCGCGTGAGACTCGACGTGCGCGCCGCGGTCGACGGTGGTGATGACGATGGTCCGCCGGTCCGCGTGGGCCTCGCACCAGAAGCCGAGCCGGGCCCGCCGCGCGCGGAGGATCGCCGCGGGACCCGCCGCGCCCGCGGCGTCCGCCGGCGGCGGCGTCGGGTCGGCGACCTCGACGGCGAGGCGAAGGTCGCGCGTGTAGACGGTGACCGCGTTCAGCAGCGCCACGCCATCGATGCCGGGACCGGTCGCGCCGAACCAGAGCACGGTCTCGGGGGCGGTGGGCGACACGGACGCGGCGGGCGACACGGACGCGGCGGGCGACATGGACCCGGCGGGCGGCGCGGGAGCGGGCGGCGCGGGAACGGGCCGCGCGGGAGCGGCGGGCGGCGCGGGGGCGGGGGCCGGCGCCGCTTGCGCCAGCGTCAGGAGCAGGACCCGCGCCATCACCGCGAGGCTCATGCGGCCTCAGCGTATCACGCCGGGATCAGGGCGCTCGGCGCCCGCTTCAACCGGCGGCGCGCCCCGCGGCACCAACCGGACATGAAGCGCTGCCTCCTCGCCCTGTTCGTCGCCTCGGCCTGGCTCGCCTCGTGCGGCGACATCACCGTCGTCAGTCCCACCAACAAGACCGTGGGCTCGTCCTGCACGACGAACGCGGACTGCGCCCAGATGTGCCTGCAGAGCGGCCACTTCCCCGCCGGCATGTGCACGATCCCGTGCACCTCGAACGCCAACTGCCCGTCCGGATCGATCTGCGCCGACGAGGAAGGGGGCGTCTGCCTCGCCGCCTGCCACACCGACGCCGACTGCACGCCCTTTGACGCCACCTTCGTCTGCCACACCGAGACCACGACCACCGGGGCGACGGTGGGCTTCTGCCGCGCGCCTTGACGGCGCGGCCGTGACGGCGGGCTGACCTTCCCCGTCAGCCCGCGAACATCTCGGCCGCGATCGTCCCACGCGCGACGGCGGTCACCGGCCCGGTCATCCCGACGTCCCAGTGCTCGCCGACGGTGATCGCCAGCTGCCCGCCGGGCATGTGCACGGTGATGAGCCCGTCGCAGGCGCCCATCCGCCGCGCGACCGCGGCGGCCGCCGCGCTCGAGCTCCCCGAGGCGAGCGTGTAGCCCGCGCCCCGCTCCCAGATCTCGATCCGGATGTTGGCCCGGTCGAGGATCTGCATGAGCTGAACGTTGGTCCGATTCGGGAAGCGCGGATCGGTCTCGACGAGCGGGCCGAGGCGCCGGGCGCGCGCCGGCGATACCTCGGCGAGCGGCAGCACGCAGTGCGGGTTGCCAATGGTCGCGGCCGCGTAGACCAGCTCCTCGCCGCCGATGACCATGCGCCTGTCGATCACGTCGCCGGTCTCGCCGCGCACGGGGATGCGGGCGGCGTCGAAGCTCACCTTGCCCATCTCCACGTCGACGAGCCCACCGCCTGGGTGCACGCGGCAGGTGACCGGACCCCCCCGCGTGAGAACGCAGAACGGCGCGTTCGTGACCAGCCCTTCGTCGTGGAGGTGCCGGGCGAAGATGCGCAGGCCGTTGCCGCTCTTCTCGGCCTCGCTCCCGTCGGGGTTGAAGATACGCAGGCCGAACGCGGTGCCGGCGACCTCGTCCGCCGGCAAGGGGCCCCAGAGGATGCCGTCGGCGCCGACGCCGAAGTGGCGATCGCAGATCCGGATCACCTCGGCGCGCGTGAGATCGCGCCCGACGTCGTCGGGATCGATGACCAGGTAGTCGTTGCCGAGACCGTGGTACTTGCGGAACTCCATGTCGTTCAAGGGGTCTCCATGGCGTTCAGGGGGTCTCCATGGCGCTCGCTCAGTCGGCCCTCGATCGCGCTCAGTGGCCAGGAGCGGCGCGCGGCGGGGCGCCGGGCGCGGCGCGCGGCGGGTCGGCGGTCCCCGCGGTCCGCTCGCGCTCCTTGCGCAGGAGGGCGTCGACGGGATCCTCGTGGGCCTGCCCCGGCCCCTCGGGCGGCGCGCGGGGCGCGATCTCCTCGTCCCCCTCGGTGACCTCCTCGCCGGCCTCGAGGTCGGTGCCGGCCGGCGCGCCCGGGGCCGCGCCCGGCGCGAGCGGCCCGCCGCGGGCCTCGTACACGTAGCGCATCATGGCGTTCACGCAGCCCACCTGGGCGCCGCGCACCGCGGCCAGGCTCCGGCCGCGCAACCCCTCGACGAGGATCGAGAACGCGAGCACGTCGGGCCCGTCGCCCACCAGGCCCGAGAGGCACGACTTGCCGCGCAGCGTGCCGGTCTTGGCGCGCACGCGCTCGGCGGCCAGCGTCCCCTTGAAGCGGTTGCGCGTGGTGCCGTCGATCCCGCCGACGGAGAGCGACTGCAAGAGCTCCGGGCCCACCCGCGGATCGAGGTAGAGCGTGCGCAAGAGGGCGGCCATCGCGTCGGCGGTGATCCGGTTGGCGTGGCCGAGGCCCGAGCCGTTGCGAGGGACGTAGCTGCCGGGCGGAAGCCCGAGCTCGCCAATCACCTCGCGCAGGAGGCGCACGCCCTTGTCCTGCGTCGGCGCGCCGCCGTAGACCTCGGCCCCCGCCGCCTCCAGCACCCGCTCGGCGTAGTCGTTCTCGGAGTCCTTGTTGATCTTGCGCAGCAGGATCGCGAGCGGCGCCGACTCGTGCGCCGCGAGCAGCGGCACGGCGCGCCCCGGCTTGGGCGGCGGCACCGCCTCCACGCGCGCGTCGTCGCGCACCACGATCCCCGCCGCCCCCAGCGACGCCCGCATGAGCGCAGCCGCGTACAGCGCCTGCTGGGGGACGCGCCGGCGGAAGAGCAGCCCGGGCCGCCCCGGCGCGATGCGCCCGTCGACGTCGACCTCGATGCGCGCGCCCGCGACCTTGAGCCGGACCGTGATCCGGCTGTGCCGGTGGAGCTTGGTGCGGGCTTCGTTGTGGATGACGAACGACGGATCAGCCGGCGTGGTGGTCACCTCCGCCGGCAGCCCGACCTCCGCGCCGGGGCGCACGCGCACCAGCATGAGACCGTGGTTCACCACCAGCGGCACGCGCGGCGACAGCTTGCCGACGGGAGTGTCGCGCGAGGCGTCGGCGGCGGACGCCGCCTCCTCGCCGGCGTCTCCTTCCTCGTCGGCGACCGGCTCGTCGGCGCCGATGCGGCGCGGGTCCGCCACCACCGCGCCGATGATGCCGCGCACGCCGCGGCGGGCGAGGGCGGTGGCCAGGGCGTCGAGATCGCCGCTGCGCAGGGTCGGGTCGCCGCTGCCGCGGAGGACGACGTCGCCGACGATGATCCCGTCGGCGTTCGGGAGCGGCCCGGACAGCTCGGTGCGGAACCGCCAGTCGGCGCCGAGGCGCACGAGCGCCGTGGTCGTGGCAAGCACCTTCTGGTTGGACGCCGGATCCATGAGCACGCCGCTGCGCTGAGCGAAGAACAGGCGCCCGTTGGCCGCGTCCATGACCCGGATGCCCACGCGCGTGCGGCGGAGCGCACCGCCGTGGATGATCTCGCGCAAGGACTCCTGCAAGCGCACGATCCGGTCGCGGTCGCGATCCCCGTCGAGCGGCGGCGGCGCCGCCTCGGCGGCCTGCTTGAGCGCGGGAAACGCCGACGCCGCCGGAATCGGGCGAGACGCACCCGACGCCCGCCCGGGCGGCAGCGCGGCGGCGACGGCGACGGCGCCCAGCGCGGCGAGACGGACGCGTCTTGTCACGGCGCCCAGCGCGGCGAGACGGACGGGTCCTGTCACCGTTTGCCTCCGGGCTCGGCGGGGCCGGCGCACCGAAAACCGAGGTCCTCGTCGCGGTGCTCGGGGGCCCAGGCGTTGCGGTTCGCGGCGCGCGGGGCGACGAAGTAGCTGCAGCACGACCCGCCGCGCACCACCCGGCGCTTCGGATCCTCGTCGTACTTGTCGGCGACCCACTCCCAGACGTTCCCGCCGAGATCGAGCACGCCGTACGGGCTGGCGCCGTTCGGGTAATGGCCGACGGCCACGGGGCGACCCGGGTTCTTGCCGGCGCATGGCCCTTCGCCGTCGAAGCTCCCCCAGTTGCCGCGCGCGCAGTCCGCCTCCTCGCCCCACGGGTACTCGCGCCCGTCCGTGCCGCGAGCCGCCTTCTCCCACTCGCTCTCCGTCGGCAGGCGCCCGCCCGCGAAGCGGCAGTAGGCCTGCGCGTCGCTCCAGTCGACGCCGGTGACGGGGAGCTTCGGATCGTCCGACGTGGACGCCGAGGCCGACACGACGGCTCCGGGCGCCGCCGTCGCGGCTCCGGGCGCCGCCGTCGCGGCCGCCGCGGCGGGGGGCGCCTTGCAGCGGTGGGCGGCCACGCAGGCGGCGTAGTCGCCGCGCGTGACCTCGGTGCGATCGATGGCGAACGCCTTCAGCGTCACCTTGCGCATCGGCCGCTCGTCCTCGTCCCCCTTCGTGCTCCCCTGCGTGAACGGACCGGCGGGGACCGTGACCCGGTCGGCGCGCGGCCCGTGCGACGCGGCCCGCGCGGACGGCGCCAACGCGAGCGCGGCGGCTAGCGAGAGCGCGGCAGCCAGCGCCGCGGCGACGGAGGTGGAGCGGGGGGCCATCGCTCGGGTCATCATACGGCAGTCCCCAAGTATGGCTCCGGATATGATGGTGCGGCTTGCAGAGACGCACGCTCCCCCGGCGCGCCATCTGGGTGATCCTGCACCTCGCGATCACCGTCGCCTTCGCCCGCCTGCTGGTGGCGCCGCTCGTGGACCGGGCCGAGGGGGGGGCCACCGACTTCACCGTCTTCTATACGGGGTGGTCGCTGGTGCTCCACGACCCCGCCCACATCTATGACGTGGAGGCCCAGCGCCAGGTGCAGGCCGGCATCCTGCGCGACCGGCAGTTTCTGGGCGGGGTGATGACCTTCTACTACCCGCCGCATGCGGCGGTCGCCTTCGCCCCCCTGGCCTGGCTCGATTTTCACAACGCGTTCCGAGTCTGGATGCTGCTCGAGCTCGCGGCGGCGGTGTGGCTCGTCCGCTGGCTGATCCAGCTCTCGGGGCTCACCGGGAAGCTCGACCGCTGGGTGTTGGCCACGGCGGTCACCGCCTTCCTGCCGCTGCTCTACGCGATGCAGATCGGGCAGCTCTCGATCGCAATGACGGCGGCGCTCGTCGGCTTCTGGCGGGCGTTCGACCGGCGGCGCGACGCCGAGGCCGGAGCCTGGCTGCTGGCGCTGACGGTCAAAGCGCAGCTCCTCCCCGTCCCCTGCCTCCTCTTGCTGGCGGCCCGCCGCTTCCGGCCCGTCGCCTGGGCGGCGCTCTGGGCGGCGCCGATCGTCGCCCTGGCGACGGCGGTGCTCGGCGCCGGCGCCTGGCGCGCCTACCCCGAGGCGGTCCGCCACCTCGAGGGCTTCGTCGCCGGCGGCAGCCACGACCACATGCTCAACCTGCGCGGGCTTCTGAGCCGGCTCTTCGGGCTCGGTCACGACCGCGCGATCGTCGCCGTCTGCGCGGTGGCCTTCGCCGCGACGACGGTGCTCGCCTACATTCTGTTGAGGCGGCACGCCCGCCGCGGGCCGATCCCGGTCACGGCGTTCGCCGCCGCGCTCGCGCTCGAGCTGCCGACCAGCCTCCACCTCCACCTCCAGGACGCGCTCGTCTGGGCGATCCCGCTCATCGTTTTTTCCACGCGCGGCGGCGAGGCAGCGGCCTGGTCACGCCGGTTCGCACCGTTCGCGCTCGCCTGGCCGCTCGCCTTCGTGGCCGGCTACGCCGTGGAGACGGCGACCGGGCGCCTGTTGCCGATCCCCGTGCCGCTCGTGCTGGCCGCGATCCTGATCGTGTGGATCGCGCCGGATCCGGCGCTTCGAGGCGCCCGATGAGGGCGCGCGTCAGGCGGGATCCGGCGCTTCGAGGCGCCCGATGAGGGCGCGCGCCTCGGCGGCCCAGGCGGTGCTCGCCGGCTCGAGGGCCAGGTAACGCTCGAGGTGGGCGCGGGCCTGCGCCCGCCCGCCCAGGCGCTCGAGCGCGATGGCGAGGTTGTAGTGGGCGTCCGCGAAGTCCGGGGTCGCCTGCAGCACGCGCCGCAGCTCGGCGACGGCGAGCTCGAGGTCGCCGGCCTCGAGCACGAGGTTGGCGAGGTTGAAGCGCGCCTCGGGCTGCTCGGGGTCGAGGGCCAGCGCCGCCTCGAACCCCTGGCGGGCCGCCGACATGTCGCCGCGTCGGTAGGCGAGGCCGCCCAGGTTCGTGTGCGCGGCGGCGAGCCCCGCGTCGAGCGCCAGGGCCTGGCGGTAACAGCGCTCGGCGCGGGCGTCCGCGTCGTCGCCGCCGACGGTCTCGATGCGCGTCCCCTCGACGAACCACTCGTAGGCGCTGCGCGCGCGCCCCTCGGGCGGCACCGCGGCCGGCGGCTCGCGCGTGGCGCCGTCGGGGGCCGCCATCCGGCGGGCGAGCTCGCCGAGGCCGAAGGCGAACACCTTCTGCCCGGTCGGCTCGTAGGCGCTCCCCTCGTCGACGATCACCAGCTTGGCGCCGTCGAACGCGACGCGGATGCGATCGAGCGGCCGGTCGAGGTGCGGCAGCGTCGCCCGCACCTCCTCGATCGCTCTCCGGATCTCCGCGGGCTTGAACCCGCGCTCGGTCAGCTCCTTGGCCGCCTTGACGCTGATGAGGTCCTGGAACGAATAGACCGGCTTGCCGGCCCGCCGGCCGGAGGGTCCCACGAACCCGACCTGGGCCCAGTAGCGCAGCTTGCTCTCGGCGACGTCGAGGATCTTCGCCGCGTTCGCGAACGTGTACATCGCTTCGTGGCCGGTGGGGAGCGGGGTGGGGGTCGCTGCCGCCGCGCTCATTCTAGAACTCGGCCTCGACGTCTATGTCGATGAAGACCTTCGCGGCTTGCGACCGGATGGTGACGTGCGTGCTCACCTGCTTGGGTTTGGCGCCGGCCACGCGCGCAGTCTCCTCGGCGGCGAGGGCCTCGATGTGGGCGTGCGCCGCGGCGTCGGCGTCGAGCAGCTCGGCGAGGCGGCGCGCGGTCCCAGCGTCGCAGGCGTCGCGGAGCACGAGCTCGAGCGACGGCAGGTCGATGGTCAGCATCGTCGAGCCGAAGTAGGCGTCGCGCCCGCCGCGCACGTTCCGCTGCCCCTCCGAGATCACCTCCGCCCGTCCGAGCACCAGCTCGAACGCCGCCCGCGACAGCCGCTCGCGCACCTCGCGCTCGAAGAGAGCGACGCGGGTCGCCCGGGCCATGGGCCGCCGGGTGAGGCGCGGGCCGTCCGCCGCCGGCGTCTCCGGAGCGCCTTCCGGCGGGTCGGGGCGTGTGGGCTTCGTCATGGCGGCTGGCGGCAAGAGGGGCCGATCGTATCAGGACAGCCGACCAGATCGCAAAAACCGCGGAAATCACCGGGCGGAAATCGCCGGGACGCGGCCGGTGTGTGCTACCGTGGCGTCATGGCTCAGGCGCTCGAGCTGAGCAAGTTCCCGGTGCTGGTCGTCGACGACGAGTCGGACAACCTCGACGCCTTCCGGTTCAACTTCGGCCGCGCCTTCCAGCTCTACTACGCCGGCAGCGGCGAGGAGGCGCTGGCGCTCGCCCGCGCGCACGACGTGGCGGTGATCGTCACCGACCAGCGGATGCCGAAGATGAACGGCCTCGACCTGCTCAAGGCCGCGCGCGAGCTCCGCCCCGACGCGGTCGGCATCATCGTCACCGCCTTCACCGACGTCGACGTGCTGATCGAGGCCATCAACCTCGGGCGGATCTACCGCTACATCACCAAGCCCTGGGACTCGAAGGAGCTGCGCGGCGTCTTGACCCACGCCGTGGAGCGGTTCGCGCTGGTGCGCGAGAATCGGCGCCTCGAGGAGCAGCTCGCCGCCTACGTCGGCATGCTGTCGAAGGAGGCGCACGGCGCGTTCAACTTCGGCGCCATCGTGGGCGAGGCCCCCGCGCTCAGGGACGTGCTCGCGCGCGTCGAACAGGTCGCGCAGACGTCGTCGACGGTCCTCTTGCGCGGGGAGACCGGCACCGGCAAGGAGATGGTCGCGCGCGCGATCCACATCAACAGCGCGCGCGAGGCCAAGCCGTTCGTGCGCGTCAACTGCGCGGCGCTGGCGCCGGGCGTGCTCGAGTCGGAGCTGTTCGGTCACGAGAAGGGATCGTTCACGGGCGCCGTCGCGCGGCGGCTGGGGCGGTTCGAGCTGGCGGACGGCGGCACGCTGTTCCTCGACGAGGTCGGCGACCTGCCGGCCGACGTCCAGGTCAAGCTGCTGCGCGTGCTGCAAGAGCGCGAGTTCGAGCGGGTCGGCGGCTCCGAGACGGTGAAGGTCGACGTGCGCGTCGTCTCGGCCACGCACCGCGACCTCGAGAAGCAGATCGCCGACGGCACCTTCCGCGAGGACCTCTACTACCGCCTCAACGTCTTCCCGATCACGCTGCCGCCGCTGCGCGAGCGGCCGAGCGACATCCCGCTGCTCGCCGAGCACTTCGTGCAGAAGTACGCGCCGGGCGCCGGGAAGAACGTGCGCGGCATCGACGCCAGCGCGGCGGTGGCGCTCGCCGCCTACCCCTGGCCCGGCAACGTGCGCGAGCTCGAGAACGTGATCGAGCGAGCGCTCATCCTGACCCGCGGCCCGGAGGTCACCGCCGCCGACCTCGAGTTCACCCGCCGCACGCCGGCCGCTGCGGCGGCCCCCGCGGCGGCGGCGCCGGCGGCCAGCGCCCGGCCGACCGACGGTGCGCGGCCGCTCTCCGAACGCCTGCACGAGCAGGAGCGGGCGGCCATAGTCGCCGCCATCGACGGCGCGCAGGGGAACATCGCCCACGCCGCCCGGGCCCTCGGCATCAACCGCTCGACGCTCTACTACCGGATGCGCAAGCACGGGCTCGAGCACCTGCTGCCCATGAAGGAAACGACGGGGACGGTGACGACGCCCGGCCCGAGCTCGACCTCCTCCGATCCGGCGGGCGCCCCGCGCCCGCCGCAGTCAGAATGAAGACATGAAGTTCCTGTTCGTGATGGACCCGCTGGCGCGGCTGCAGATCGCCGGCGACACGACCTTCGCCATCATGCTGGCGGCTCAGGCCCGCGGCCACGACATCTGGTTCTGCGAGCCGCGCCACCTGTCGCTCGAGCACGCCGACGCCGTGGCGCGCGCCTGGCCCACCACCGTACGCCGCGTCCCCGGCGACCACTACCTCCTCGGCCCGCAGAGCGCGGTGGCTCTGAAGAGCTGCGATGCGGTGTTCATGCGCAAGGACCCGCCGTTCGACCTCGATTACTACTTCGCGACGCTGCTGCTCGAGCGCGCGCGCGGCCAGACGCTGATCATCAACGACCCGCGCGGCCTGCGCGAGCAGAACGAGAAGCTCTCCGTGCTCGAGTACCCCGACCTCACGCCCCCAGCGGTCGTGACCCGCGAGGCCAACCGCCTCCGGTCTTTCCTTGCCGAGCAGGGGGGCGAGATGGTCGTCAAGCCGCTCGACGCCTCGGGCGGCTTCGGGGTCTTCCACGTCCGCCGCGGCGACCCCAACACCGGCGCCATCCTCGAGCAGGCGACCAACCTCGGCCGCCGCTGGACCATGGCCCAGAAGTACCTCCCCGAGGTCCGCCGCGGCGACAAGCGGATCCTCCTCGTCGACGGCGAGTTCCTGTGCGCGGTGCTGCGCGTGCCGGCTCCCGACGACGCGCGCGGCAACCTCCACGTCGGCGCCAAGCCGATGGCCACCAAGCTCGACGAGCGCGACGAGGCCATCATCCGCGCCCTCGGCCCGCGCCTGCGCGAGCGCGGCCACTTCTTCGTCGGCCTCGATGTCATCGGCGGCTGGCTGACGGAGGTCAACGTCACCAGCCCCACCGGCATCCTCGAGGCCAACGCGCTTTACAGCGCGAGTTACGAGGTGGCGGTCGTCGAGCGCCTCGAGCAGAAGATCGCGAGCGCCCGCGCCGGCGGATGAGGGGGGGGCCCGCGCGTACGACGACGCGTGGGACGATCGCGCTCGCGATCCTGCTCGGCACCCACGCGGCCGCGGCGGAGGAGACAGCGCCGAAGCTGCGGGAGACGGCGCCGCTCGTCCTGCTCGTCCAGGGCGACGCCGTCCTCGCCTCGACGCCCGGCGCCCCCGACGATCCGCCGCCCGGTCGCGAGCTCCGCCTGCGCCGCGCCCGGGTGGGCGAGGATGTCACGCTCGGCGCCTTCCGCCTGCGCGCCCTCGTCGAGGGGCAGTCCAAGAACGCCGACGGCGAGAACTTCACCCCGATGGAGGGCGGCCGCCTCGCCGGCGCCATGCGCGTCACCGACGCCTTCGTCTCCTTCGCCCCCTTCGCGCTCCTCCGCGCCACCGTCGGCTCGATGCGCGTGCCGTTCTCGCTCTCCCGCCGGGTCGACGCCGCCGACCTCCGCCTCCCGGAGCGCGCGCCCATCATCGACGCCGTGGCCCCCGACTACCGCGTCGGCGCCAGCCTGACCAGCGACGCGGGCGCGCTCGCTGGCGCGGTCGCCTTCATGGCCGCCGACCCGAGCCTCGACGGCCAGCTCTTCTCGCGGGGCGGGTTCGTCGCCGCCCGCCTCCTCGCCGAGCCGATCGGCCCCGTCGGCATCGCGCCCTGGCGCCGCCGACCGAAAGACCCCTGGTACGACTGGTTCCGCTTCTCCGTCGGCGCCTCGATCCTGTACGGCTCCCTGGTCGAGCCCCACACCACCAAGGCCGGCGCCGATCTTCAAGCCCAGTGGCGCTCCCTCGTCGTGAGCGGCGAGTACGTCTACTCCCACGCCCCCTCCGGCATCGAGCAGGGAGCCGTGATCGAGCCCGGCCTCGATCTGCCGCGCCGCCGCCTCATCGACTTTGGAAACGGCAAGGGGCT
>Ga0306920_100011855_pt1 | contig 11814 bp, 10 predicted proteins | sample flu12Cox44000170_FD_204666 | JGI IMG/M metagenome (GOLD analysis project Ga0306920, IMG submission 204666) | Lab enrichment of tropical soil microbial communities from Luquillo Experimental Forest, Puerto Rico - flux4day.12C.oxic.44.000.170 (v2)... | ecosystem: Environmental > Terrestrial >...
CGCCGGTGAGCAGCAATCCGCCGCGCTCGGTGTGGTCGAGTAGCCGGCCAGGCGTCGCGATCAGCACGTCGACGCCGCGGGTCAGTTTGGAGTCCTGATCGCCGAATGAGACGCCGCCGATCAGCAACGCCACATTGAGTTTCTGTCCAGCGCCGTATCGATCGAAACTCTCCTTGACCTGGGCGGCGAGTTCGCGCGTGGGCTCGAGAATCAGAGTGCGCGGCATCCGCGCCCTGGCGCGTCCCTTTTCCAGCATCGTGAGCATGGGAAGGACGAAGGCCGCAGTCTTGCCGGTGCCGGTCTGGGCAATGCCGAGAACGTCTCGACGGGCCAGAACGTGGGGAATCGCCTGTTCCTGAATGGGGGTAGGGGTGGTGTAACCGGTGGCCGCGACGGCGGCGAGCACCTTTTCGGACAAGCCGAGATTGGAAAAAGACATTTAGCCTCTGGCAGATACCGCCGCTTGGAATCTCGAAAAAGACTGTCGCGATCAATCCCGGAACGGCACGCAAATTTGCACGGGATTTTCGGATACGCAGACAGGCGGCTTATTCAAGATATCGCGCTTCGATACCGGGCCGCGTCGAACGCGAACATAGGCACGAATTGGCCAAAGTCAATGGAGCACGCGCGGGAAGTGTTGAAAAAGCTTAATGTTTTGGCACAAATGCAAGCTTTCATGGCCGTTCCGGACATAAGATGGCCGATCGAACGTGCTGGAAGGAGAGCCGTGCTTGTTGAACCGCCGATCCCAAGCCATCGACTACAGCGCATGCGAGGCAGCGTCCCGTCAACAAGACGAGCTTTTCTTGAAAGTTGGGGAACACGGATGAGAGGCCGGCTGTCGTTGAGGAACGCATTCGCACTGAGTCTGGCGGCGCTACTGCTGGCGGCGCCTGCTCACGCCGAGAAACGCGTGGCGCTTGTGATCGGCAACAACGACTACAGGAATGTCCCGAAGTTGCAGAAGGCGGTCAACGACGCCCGCACCATGGGCGAGGCGCTCAGGCAACTCGGCTTTTCCGTGATGGTTGCGGAGAATCAGACCCGCCAGGCCTTCAGCGAAACTCTCCTCGCCTTCGACAAGACGGTCGAACCGGGCGACACCGCGTTCTTCTTTTATGCCGGCCACGGCTTCGAAATCGCCGGGCAGAACTTTTTACTTCCAACCGATGTGCCTGCTGCGACCGAAGGTCAGGAAGAGTTGGTGCGGGATGCCTCGATTCTTGCCGATCGCATCATTGAACGCTTGCAGAACAAGAAAGCGCGCACCGCAATCCTGGTGTTCGATGCCTGCCGCAACAATCCGTTCGAGCGGCCAGGCACTCGCGCGGTTGCCGGCGGCGGTGGTCTCGCGCCAATGACGCAATTGCCGGAGGGCGTATTCTCGGTGTTTTCGGCGGGCCCCCGCCAGACCGCGCTCGATCGTCTCTCCAACGACGACACCAACCCCAATTCGGTGTTCACGCGCACCTTCGCCAAGGAGCTCTTGCAACCCGGTGAAAACCTCGTCCAGGTCGCCCAACACACCCGCCGCATCGTCAGCGAAATGGCCGAGACGGTGAAGCACAAGCAGATCCCGGTCTATTTCGATCAGATGGTCGATGACGTGTTTTTAAATGGCATGGCGAAAGCGCCGGCGGAAGCCGCCAATGAAGCAAAGCCGGCGGAGCCATTGCAGAAGGTTGCCGCATTGCCGCCGGTTTCCGTGCTGCGTCCTCCGTCCGCCAACGATAGCGTCAATGCGCCAATCGCCGCGTTCTCGCGCCACAATGGCGGATGGACCGTTGTGTTCTCGATCGCCGATCCCACCCTCGGAATTTCATGGCGCATGGGGGATAGCGGCGAATTCCGCGAGACCGGCTTTCTCGATGCGCTCGATTCACGAACTCGCAAGCGGATGCCCAATCCCTCGATCGAACTCGCTGCCGACGCGCCCGCCGCTACCATCCAGGTACGCTATGTCGACGTATCGGGCGAGATGCAGGGGCCATTCCCGATCAGGTTCGATCCGGAAGCAGCGCTCATTCACGATCAGCGGAAAATCCTGGACATGACGGCCACGAGCTGGCTGTCGTTTCGCGAGTTCAATGGGTTGCTGGTCTACTATACGCATTTGATGTCCTACCGCTGCGCGATCCGCCAGGTGAAAATCGGCATCGACACCGCGGTTCCCGACCGGGTGTTGAACATGCCGCCCTGCGACATGAAGGACCCCAGCTCGATTCCCTACGATGCCAGGCCCTATCTGAAACTTTTGCCAACGAACCAATTCGTATCGGTCGAGTTGACCTACCGCGACGGCAGCGTGTCAGAGATCAAGAGCTTCCGGCGCTGATCAACGAGACAAGAATCAGGTCATGGACGCGGTGAGTTCTGCCGAACAATCCGTCCGGCGCATCCATACAGGGTGCTGCATCGTGGGCGGCGGTCCCGCCGGCATGATGCTCGGATATCTGTTGGGACGAGCTGGCGTCGAGACGCTGGTGCTGGAGAAGCACGCCGATTTCTTCCGCGATTTCCGCGGCGATACGGTTCACCCCTCGACCTTGCAGGTGATGGACGAACTGGGACTGATTGACGACTTCCTGAAGCTCCCACATCAAGAACTGCGGAAAATGGAGGGCAAGTTCGGCGAGACGACCATTCGCCTTGCCGATCTCGGCCGGCTCCACGTCAAGTACCCGTTCGTCGCGTTGATGCCGCAATGGGATTTTCTCAATTTCCTGCGCGTGAAAGGCAAGCGATTTCCGTCGCTGAATGTGATGATGAATGCCGAGGCCACCGATCTGATCCGGTCGGGCGATAGCGTAGTCGGCGTCGTCGCCGCCACGTCGGCAGGACGATTGGAGATTGGCGCGGAACTGACGATTGGTTGCGATGGTCGGCACTCCACCGTGCGACAATGCGCCGGGTTGGAAGTCGATGAAATCGGCGCACCGATGGATGTGCTCTGGTTTCGCGCCGGCAGACGCCAGAATGAAAACGAAAGCCTTGTGGCGCGGATTCAAACCGGCAAAATGCTCGTCACCTTCGATCGCGGCGATTACTGGCAATGCGCCTATGTGATCCCCAAGGGACAATATGATGCAGTGAAGGCGCGGGGGCTGGACGCTTTTCGCGACGATGTGATTGGCATGGCGCCGATCCTCGCATCGGGAATTTCAGACGTGCGGTCGTGGGATGACGTGAAGCTGTTGACGGTCGCGATCAACCGGTTGAAGCGCTGGACGCTGCCCGGCCTGCTCTGCATCGGTGATGCCGCACATGCGATGTCGCCGGTCGGCGGCGTGGGCGTGAACCTCGCCATCCAGGACGCGGTTGCGACCGCGAATTTGCTCGCCGCCAAACTCGCCACCGGCAGCCCGTCGGAAGCCGAACTCGAGGCCGTTCAGCGACGTCGCGAGTTCCCGGTACGGATGACGCAGGCCATGCAGGTGGTCGTTCAGAACAACATCATCAGCGCCGCCATCAGGCCGGGAGATCAACCGATCCGTCCGCCGATGATTGTACGCATCGTCAACGCGATACCCTGGCTGCAAGGTGTGTTCGCGCGGTTTGTCGGCGTCGGCGTTCGCCCGGAGCATGTACGTTCGCCTGCGCGGTGATCGCCAATCGTTTTCGAACTTGCCTGCCCTTCCGTCATGGCGAGGAGCGATTGCGACGACGCCATCCGGATTCCTTGATAGCCGTCACGGTCTTTTCCGCGAACTGGATCGCTTCGCTTTCGCTCGCGATGACGGCTGCATCAGCGCTTGCTCTGCCAGATCAACACCAGGCCGAGAGCCGCGAGTGCGGCACCATACCCGGCCCACTGGATTTGCCTGATCATGAAACTCGACGCCGGCCAGGCGATCATGCCAGTGCCCTGGCCGATCCAGAGCAGACCGATCACGAGTGCGATCAGACCCAGGATCAGGAGCAACGTGCGCATGGGCTTTCCTCGGTTGGCAATTTCCTGGTTTCGCGATGTTCTCGCGTGATGGGCGCGCTCGCCTATCGACCGCTGATAACTTCGCGACGGAGCCTAGCTTCCGATTGCGGGGAATGCCAGCCGTGCGGCTAGGTTGATGCGGTATTTGGCGCGCGGAGACATCGCATTCATCAGGCACAAAAAAGCCCCGGAGCATGCCGAGGCTTTTGTTCGCCGCTCGAAGGCGAAAAGCTCAGTACTTCGAGACCACCGGAGCGCCGGTCCAGTTGAAACGATAGACCAGTGAGGTGCTGATCGTCTGCACCAAAGGCTTGAAGGTGATGCTGTTGGGAGCCAATACACCCGTGGTGTCGAATAGCTCGTTGACGGTGTGGGTGTTGTAGTAGGCGGCGCGATATTCGGTCTTCATGAACCAGTTGGGGCCGAGGAAGCCGAAGAGGGCGAGCTTGTTCTCAACACCGCCGCCAACGAACCAGCCGTTCTGGTTGAACGAATTGGTGTGGAGGCCCGACGCAACGCCCGTGAATGAACTCACCAGGCTGGTGCTGTTCCAATGGGATCCGCTGTATCCGCCATTCACGTAGGAGTAGACGGTCGGCGCAACCAGATAGCCCAAGCGAACGCCAGCAGCCCAGTTGTCCTCATTCTTGATCGAACCGGTGACAGATCCGATCGCGTTGGCTTGGTCAACAATCGAACCCTTGAGGCTTCCGAACTGGCCGTCACCGAAGATGCCGGCGACCCAAGCGCCGCTGAACTGCCAATCATAACCTGCGCCGACCGTGCCGTACCAGCCATCGCCGCCCTGCTTCTGGATGATGCAAGTCTGGCAAATGCCGGTCACCGTGGTCACAGCCTGGGTATTCGCGTCCCACACGCCGCCGCCTGCGCCGCCGAAGAAGTAGAAACCGGTCCAGCTTGGTGCAGGTTCCAACACGGGGGGAGCTTTGCTGTAGGTCCGCGCCGGAAGGTCAGCTGCCAAGGCCGATCCACTGAAAGCTGCGACCGCCGTCAGGGCCAGAACCAGTTTTTTCATTTCAAACTTCCTCAGGAGAGCGCGGCAGGCACGATAGGCGCCGAATCTGTAGCTATTTATAGTCAAACCCGTCGAAAAAGGTGTTGCCGGGGGAGCACACCGGGCGGAAAACAACTTGCCCGAGCTGGTTATCATACAAGTCATTGATTAATGTGAAAAATCTCTGAAGCTCGATGGCGGCAAGTGACTCTCAGACGTCCAGCAGGTCCTCGCTCGCGAACTCCGCCTTGTCGGAGATGAAGGCGAAGCGGGCTTCGGCCTTGGTGCCCATCAACCGTTCGACGGAATCGGCCGTACCTTCCCGGTCGTCGGCAAGGAGTACCACCCGCAACAGCGTCCGCTTCGCGGGGTCCATCGTCGTCTCTTTCAATTGCGAGGGCATCATCTCGCCCAGCCCCTTGAAGCGGCCGACATCGACCTTGGCGTTGGCGTTGAATTCGCTCTTCAACAGCGCGTCCTTGTGGGCGTCGTCGCGCGCATAGACGGTCTTGCTGCCGTGCGTCAGCCGGTAGAGCGGCGGCACCGCAAGGTAGAGGTGACCTTCATCGATCAGGCGCGGCATCTGGCGGTAGAAGAAAGTGATCAGGAGCGAGGCAATATGGGCGCCGTCGACGTCGGCGTCCGTCATGATGATGATGCGCGAATAGCGCAAATCCTCTTCGCGATAATGCGCGCCGGTACCGCAGCCGATGGCCTGGACCAGGTCCGCAAGCTGCGCGTTGGCGGTGAGCTTGTCCTTGGTGGCGGAGGCGACGTTGAGGATCTTGCCACGCAAGGGCAGGATCGCCTGGGTCTTGCGATCGCGCGCCTGCTTGGCGCTGCCACCGGCCGAGTCGCCTTCGACGATGAACAGTTCGGAGCCCTCGGTGGCCGTATTGGTGCAATCGGCGAGCTTGCCCGGAAGACGCAGCTTCTTGACGGCCGTCTTGCGCGAAATCTCTTTTTCGGCACGGCGGCGCAGCCGCTCTTCGGCCCGCTCGACCACGAAATCCAGAAGCTTGTTGGCCTGCAGCGGATTGCCGGACAACCAGTGGTCGAACGGGTCCTTGATCGCCTGTTCGACGATGCGCTGGGCTTCCGCAGTGGCGAGGCGGTCCTTGGTCTGGCCCTGGAATTCCGGCTCGCGGACGAACACGGACAGCATCACGGCCGCACCCACCATCACGTCTTCGGAAGTGATGGAGGAAGCCCGCTTGCCCTGACCGACGCGTTCGGCGTGATCCTTCAGTCCGCGCAAAAGCGCGCTGCGCATGCCGGATTCGTGGGTGCCGCCGTCCTGGGTCGGAATGGTGTTGCAATAGGAGGACAGAAAGCCGTCGGCATCGGCGGTCCAGGCCACCGCCCATTCGCAGGCACCGTGAGCGCCGACGCGTCCGGATTTTCCGGAGAAGATATCCGGATGCACCAGCGTGTCGGCGTGGATCGCCGCGGCCAGATAATCCTTCAGCCCGCCGGGGAAGTGAAAGCTGGCTTCCGCCGGCACGTCCTCGACGCCCTTCAGCAGCGAAGGGTCGCAGCGCCAGCGAATTTCCACACCGCCGAACAGGTAAGCCTTGGAGCGCGTCATCTTGAACAGGCGCTGAGGCTTGAACGTGGCCTTGGCGCCGAAGATGTCTGAATCCGGCTTGAAACGGATCCTGGTGCCGCGGCGGTTGTTGATCTTGCCGAGATCTTCCAGCTTGCTCTTGGGATGGCCGCGCTCAAACGCCATGCGGTAGAGTTTTTGGCCGCGGGCGACTTCGACCTCGAGCCGCGAGGACAACGCGTTCACCACCGACACGCCGACGCCGTGAAGTCCGCCCGAGGTCTCGTAGACCTTGGAATCGAACTTGCCGCCGGAATGCAGCGTACACATGATGACTTCGAGCGCGGATTTCTTCGGGAATTTCGGATGGGGATCGACGGGAATGCCCCGGCCGTTGTCGGTGACGGTCAAAAATCCGTCGGCGTTGAGTTCCACCTCGATGAAGGTGGCATGGCCGGCCAGCGCCTCGTCCATCGAATTGTCGATGACTTCGGCGAACAGATGATGCAGCGCCTTTTCGTCGGTGCCGCCGATATACATGCCGGGCCGGCGCCGCACTGGCTCCAGGCCCTCGAGTACCTCGATGTCGCGCGCGGTATAACCGGCTTCCGCGCTGGTTGAGCGCGAGGCGACCTTCAGCGGCGCGCGGCCCTTGCTGCCGGCAGCGCCGAACAGGTCGTCGGCAGTTTTTGTTTTTGCACTAGATTTCAATGGTTTGGTCATAGTCTTTCATGTGTTGCGCGCGATGCGGTCGCGGGCGAATCGGTCTGTCCGACTATGCCACGGATGAACTTAAAAAGTGACCGCAGTGGGAGGGCCACTTTCAAGGGTGAGCCCAAACCACGCAGCCCAAACCACGCGATGAGCGGTCAAGCCAGCGTGGTCCTGAACACGATGACTGCGAACAGCGTCATCGCAACAACGACAATCAGTGATCCCAGAACCGGCGCGATCATGAACGAGGTGCCCTTGAGGATCACTATGGCAACGCCGGCCGGAAACAGGATTCCGCCAGCGATATGGAGCCAGCCCTGCAGTTTCGCAAGCGAACTCTCTCCCGCCGCGGGGACCAGCTCGTAGTAGAGCCCGAACAGGAACAGAAGAACGCCGCCAACCAGATTGAAATGCGCGTGCGCCGCCGAGAGCGCAAAGTCCTCCCGAATGCCCATCGCAATTCCCGCAAGCATGCCGACCAGAAGAATCACAACGCTCACGCACATCATCAGAGATCCAATCATTGATCTTCCCATGTTTGATTTGTTGGTAATTGAAAACTGCAACCAAGCGACAGCTCACGAATCTGCGCGCTAGTGTCCGGTTCCGACATTCGTATCATGTTGCTGCGAGGGCGTTTACGAATGTCAAAACCAAATGGACACCAGCAAACCTAAGATTGGAGTAGCGGTTTTGGATTTGACATTCGCTATCAGGACTCGCCGCGATACTGAAGCGAATGTCAAATCCACCGCACTCATTGTGACTTGATGTCCTCGATCAAGCCAGCTTAAACAGGGGTCTTTGCCGCAGGAGGACCCCTTGGAATGGAAGATCTCACGCGCGCGCTGGCCGAATTCGTGCGCGACCATCAAGCGTGGGCCTCACCGATCGTCCTGTTGCTGGCATTCGGCGAATCGCTTGCCTTCATCTCGCTCTTGATCCCGGCCTGGGGGGCGCTGGTGGCGATCGGCGCGCTGATTGGCGTCAGTGGCATCAGTTTTTGGCCGGTCTGGATCGCTGGCAGCATCGGTGCGGCCCTCGGCGACTGGGTCTCCTACTGGTTCGGCTTCCGCTACAAGGAACAGGTCGCGCAATTGTGGCCGCTGTCGCGTTATCCGGAAATTTTGCCGCGCGGCGAGGCGTTCGTGAGAGCCTGGGGCGTGCCAAGCATTTTCATCGGGCGATTTTTCGGACCCCTGCGCGCCTCGGTGCCGCTTGCGGCCGGGATTTTCGAGATGCCTTACTGGCAGTTTCAATTTGCCAACTTCATATCGGCATTCGTCTGGTCGGCGGCGCTGCTCTTGTTCGGCGACGTGATCGCGCAAATCGCCGAATGGCTCTGGCGCGTTGTCTGAACTCGGGCAGGCCAGGACTTCCTCAGACCAGGACTTCCTCAGACCAAGACTTCCTCAGACCAAGGCTTCCTCAGACCAAGGCTTCCTCATCGACATGGTTGGCGTCGATACTACCCACCTCCCGCAGCCGCATTTGGGACAATTTCAAGCCCGGTTGATCCGATTCCGCCTCAAGGCGTCTTGACGCCAACCGGGCGTGGTCTTATAGCCCGCGCCATGATCAATGCTTCGACCCTCATTGTCCTGGCTCGCCGCCGCCGCACCTCTGCGGTTTGGGCGGACGTCTGCGTTTAAGATCAAGCCTCTGCCGCCGGATCTCCTGCCGCGGCTCTTCCTTTTCCAAGATACGCGGTTCGATCGGGCGGCTCCTACCGGAGCTGAATATGTACACGCCACCGATGTTCAAACCCGATCGCGCCGAAAGCCTTGCCTACGCGGAGGCGCGCGGCTTTGGCACCGCCTGCGCCTTCGACGGCGAGAGGCCGATCGCATCACTGCTGCCGTTCTATCTCGACTATGCCGAGGACGGCACACCCCGCGCTGCCTTTCATCTCGCCCGCGGCAATCCGCTCATAAAACTTGCGGACGGAACATTGTCCTGGCTGCTCGCAGTCAGCGGTGCGGATGCCTATGTATCGGCGGATTGGTATCTATCGCCGGATCAAGTGCCGACCTGGCTTTACCAGGCCGTACATTTGAGCGGCCCGGTGCGAAAATTGTCCGACGACGAACTCGCGGTCCAGGTTGATAGGTTGAGCGCGAAGTTCGAAAACCGGCTGGCGCCGAAAAAGCCGTGGACGTCGGCCAAGATGACGGCCGGACGATTGGAGGCGATGAAGAAGGGGATCGTAGGCCTGGTCATGACTGTTGTTGACGTCGAGGGCAGCTTCAAGCTCAACCAGCACAAGTCGGAGGCCGATTATGCGGCCGTCGCGGCCGCTCTGGCGCTGCGAGAGGACAACGGCTCGCAACAGATCGCTGGCTTGATGCGAGAGGCGCGGCCGGAAGCTTTTGCGAACAAAACCACGAGCTTCGAAAGGAGCGCGCCATGACGCTTTCCGATACCCGCCAGGCTACGGCCAGGGGCGCCACAACAAGGCCTTCAGTATTCGTTGACGGTGCCTCGGGGACTACCGGGCTTGGCATTCGCGAGCGCCTGCGGTCGCAGGACGACGTCGTGGTGAAGGGCATCGCCGAGGAAAAGCGCAAGGATGCGAGCGCAAAACGCGCCCTGATGGAAGAGGTGGATCTCGTAATCCTCTGCCTGCCCGATGATGCGGCGAAAGAGACGGTTGCGCTGATCGACGATATGGGCGCCCAGGCGCCCAAGGTTCTCGACGCGTCGACGGCTTTTCGGGTCGCCAGCGGCTGGACCTATGGCTTTCCGGAGCTCGCGCCGGACCAGGCCGACAAGATCGGCGCGGCGCGGAAGGTCGCTAATCCCGGTTGCTACCCGACTGGCGCGGTGGCACTGCTGCGGCCGCTCGTCGACGCCGGTGTTGTGCCGGCGGATTATCCCGTCACCGTCAACGCGGTCAGTGGCTATTCGGGCGGGGGAAAGTCGTTGATCGCAAGCTTCGAGGATGGCAGCGCGCCGGCCTTTGAACTTTATGGGCTGGGCTTCGAGCACAAGCACATTCCGGAGATGCAACTCTATTCGAAGCTTTCGCGCCGGCCGCTGTTTGTGCCCTCCGTGGGCAATTTCCGGCAGGGCATGCTGGTCTCCGTACCCCTGCTGCTCGATGCGCTTCCGGGTAAGCCGTCAGGCTCCGATCTTCACGCGGTGCTGGCCAAGCGCTACGCCGGCAGCGCTTACGTCTCGGTCGTGCCGCTGGAAAATCCGGCCGCCAAGACCGGGCGGATCGAGCCGGAGGCGCTGAACGAGACCAACATGCTCGAACTGTACGTCTTTGCCAGCGAGAAGCATCGCCAGGGGGTTCTCGTCGCCCGGCTCGACAATCTCGGCAAGGGCGCCTCCGGCGCTGCCGTGCAGAACATGCGGCTGATGCTGGGATTGGCGGATAGATAACACACTCGGACGAAGATACGCCGCAGCTCCGCGCAATGCGGCGTTTCGTGGCGATCCACGGATGCGCCTCGATCTTATTCTAGTGTGGTTTTGGATTTGACATTCGCCTCGGGGACTCGCGGCAATACTGAAGCCGATGTCAAATCCACCACACCAGTCAAACCACTTTGAAGATCGCCAGCACCAGCACCACCTGCGCGAAGAAGCCGACAGTCCAGGCGAGAGTTCGAAATACCGGCACGCCCAGCATGTAGACGATGAGGTGCGCCACGCGCGCCCAGAAATAAACCGCGGTGGCGTAAACGGTCCATTTGGTCGAATAATCGAGTTCGGCGAGGATCAGGACCAACGGCGCAAAGATCACGAGGTTTTCGACCGCGTTGTCGTGAGCGAACATCAACCGCGTGGCCCATTCCGCATGCGGCTTGTCGGTGCGCGACGGATTGGCCATCGCGCCCATCATGCCGCGGATGGAAATTCGATTGAGGATGTAGGGAACCCACAACAATCCCGTCAAAATCACTGTCAAGGTGAGCCAGAACAATTCGGGTGTCATCAATCCAGGCGTCATCTTTTCCCCCTGCCAATCATGCCGATCATCCGGTCGGGACGTTCACTTATACCCGAGCATGCGTGGTTGCGCTACGCGCGAACGCGGACGTAACTGCCAGGCGCGTCCTCGATCGGAGGCATCGCGGCTGTCCCGACGGCGCGTGCGGGCACTTGCCCCGGGTCGATCGACTGAAGCCATTCCCGCCAATCAGGCCACCACGATCCCTTGTGCTCTCGCGCGCCCTTGAGCCACTCCGCAAGTGTCACGTCCTTGATGGTGTCGTTGGTCCAGTACTGGTACTTGCCGAGCGAAGGCGGATTGACCACGCCGGCAATGTGTCCCGACCCCGACAACACGTATTTCACGGGTCCGCCAAAAAACTGCGATCCGTAGAGCACCGAATCGGCCGGCGCGATGTGATCCTCTCGCGTAGCCAGATTGTAGATCGGCACCTTTACCTTCGACAGATCGAGCAGCGTGTTGTCGAGCACCATGGTACCCGACGACAGGCGGTTCTCCAGATAACAGTTGCGCAGGTAATAGGAATGGTTCGCCGCCGGCATCCGGGTCGCATCGGAATTCCAGTGCAACAGGTCGAATGCCGAGGGCTGCTGTCCCTTCAGATAATTGCTGACGACATAGGACCAAATCAGGTCGTTCGATCG
>Ga0306920_100011857_pt1 | contig 11814 bp, 11 predicted proteins | sample flu12Cox44000170_FD_204666 | JGI IMG/M metagenome (GOLD analysis project Ga0306920, IMG submission 204666) | Lab enrichment of tropical soil microbial communities from Luquillo Experimental Forest, Puerto Rico - flux4day.12C.oxic.44.000.170 (v2)... | ecosystem: Environmental > Terrestrial >...
CCCGCTGCCGAGCAACATGTAGGCGGCGAGCGGCGTGGTCGCGCTGCCCATGCCCTGCACCGACATAAAAAGGGCCTGCGACAGGGCCAGCACCGCCACGTTGCGACGCCGAGGGATGGAGGCGGCTGCGGGGCTCATATGCGGGTTGGTTGCTCGATGGCCATTGCGCTAGGACCCGATGTTGGCTTGCGCTGCATAACCCGCGTCGGGCGCGAGAGGCAATCGCCGACAGCCAACGGCTGCGCGCTCCTGGATTGCGATTTGCACATTGGCCGCACAGCCGCACATTGGCCGCGCAGCCACACAATGGCCGCGCAGCCTCGGCAGCGCCATTTTCTTGGCTTGCAGCCGACGCGCTCGACGGATGCGAGGTGGTGGCAGCCCTTCGAACGGCGCGGCCGGCGGATCCCGGCCTTCGCCCGCAGACCAGCGTCTTCATGGTCAACAGCCCCACCGCCGGCGTGCCGACGCTGGTGAGCGGCCACGATCGTCCTCGGCCGAGGGAGCCTCGACTATCGCGACAAGCGAATGAGCGCCGAGCCGCTGGTGCTGGTCAACCGCACGCTCTGGCTGTTGCCGTTGACGACCACGAAGATGGTGCCGGATATGTCGTATTCGGCATTGTGGAAGCTACCGCGGTAACGGTTCTCACCGACGCGATGCACGGTAGCAGTCTGCGCCGCCTTGCCCGAGGCCGTGGCGCAGGTGGCGTTCAACGCGTAGCTGTCTTTCGACCTACGGGTGTAGTGCGCCCGGCAGCGGGCGCGCTCTCTCGCTCCCGTGCCGGCAAAGTCCACCTCGCCGCCGCCGCTCCAAGAGCCTTCTAGGCCCACTTCGGCCTTGGCCTCTTTGACCGGCTCCGTCTTGCCCTTGCTGGTATCCGACTGCCCGATGCCGGGATCGGCTAGACCGAACATTGCCAACGTCATCGCCAGGGCGCATGCAACAAGCTGCGCCAGTCGAGACGCCCGGCGGCCGCCTCGGCTCGCGCCCATCTTGACGCGCGATGTCGAAGGCTGAAGTGCTCGCGAATTCATCACCGATCTCCTGCGGAAGATCTCGCCCCAAGCCACGAGAGCAGGCGGAATATAGGATGAACGGCATCGTTGCGCATCAGCCTAAAGGTGCGCAAGCACCCCTTGGCGCCGCTTCTTGCCTTGACAGTGGTTAGCACACATCAGCGGCCGGTCCATAACCTAGCTGCGCACCATCAGTCTCTCTAGCAGCTTCAGGAGCTGCTCGCGTCCGCCGCCACCCAGCCTGGCATCGAGCCGAGCCTGGCCTCATGCGCTGCCTCAAGCCGGCCGGCACGCGCGAGCAACTCCTCGCCGGCCTCGGTCAAATAGAGCGCATAAGAACGGCGATCCTTGGGCGCGGGGCAGCGGCGGGCCAGCCTGCGCCGCCGAGGACTGACTGCTTGCCCGCGTGTATATGCAAGCAGCACAAGCACGGCGTATTGGGCGGGGCGCAGCTCTACTTCGGCCAGGGCGGCGATGAAGTCGTCGAACACGGCAAGCTGAGCTCGGCGGAGCACGTAGCCGAGCTTGCAGGCCAGCGGACCGACGCTGACAGGCTTGCCGCCGGCTGCCTTCTCCTTGTCGGCTTTTGAGCTCATGACCCCGGCTCCAGATGGGAGACGCAAGAGTAGTAGACGATCGTTACTTACAACTACAAATTGCCGTAGCGCGATCTCATCAATGGCGCATGACAACGGACGAGCACGTGCCGCCAAGCCCGACTGGATGTCGCAAGGCGTGAGGCTGCGCCGTGATGACAAAAAATGCACCTGGCCGAACGGAATGGGATCGGGATGCCGCCGCCTGCCACCATCACTGGCTGCAGGTGGCATTGGGCCTGCCGCGACCACGCTCCCGCTCCGGCCGATCTGGAGCATTCCTCGAGGGGCTGCGGAAAGCGGGAATTGCGCGCGTGACAGGACAGCGCCGGTGGCAAACGCGCAAGCTTCGTTCACGAACGGCCAGCGTGCCCCAACAGGGCGCCTACCGCACGCTTCCAACCCGCGTACTTGCGCTCCCGTTCGCTCGCCGGCAGCGCGGGCTTGAAGCCGCGCTCGAGCTTCCACAACCTGGCGAACCCCAGGGCGTCGGGCCACACCCCGGCCCGGTGACCGGCGAGCCAGGCCACCCCCAGCGCCGTCGTTTCGCCGATGGTGGGCCGCTCCACCGGCGCGTCCAGGATGTCGGCCAGGAACTGCATGGTCCAGTCGCTCGCCACCATGCCGCCGTCGACGCGCAGCACGGCCTTCGCGCCCGGCGACCAGTCGCTGTGCATCGCCTCTAACAAATCGCGGGTCTGATAGCACACGGCCTCCAGCGCGGCGCGGGCGAGCTCGGCAGGACCGGTGGCGCGGGTCAGGCCGAACAGGGCGCCGCGCGCCTCCGGTTGCCAGTAGGGCGCGCCGAGCCCGACGAAAGCCGGCACGAGATAGACGTCCTGCGCGGGATCGGCCTGGGCGGCGAGCGCACCGCTCTCCGGCGCCGAGGCGACAATGCGCAGCCCGTCACGCAGCCATTGCACGGCCGCGCCGGCGATGAAGATGGCGCCCTCGAGCGCATAGGTGCGCTTGCCGTCGAGCTGATAGGCAACCGTGGTGAGCAAGCGGTTGTGCGAGGCGACCGGCCGATCGCCGGTGTTGATGAGCGCGAAGCAGCCTGTGCCGTAGGTTGCCTTGACCATGCCGGGCGCAAAGCAGGCCTGGCCGATGGTGGCCGCCTGCTGGTCGCCCGCGACGCCCAGGATGGGAATGGCGGCGTCCAGAATGGAGGGCTCCGTGACGCCGAAGGCGGCGTTGCAGTCGCGCACCTCGGGCAGCATGGAGCGGGGCACGTCGAAGAGCGCGAGGAGATCCGCATCGAAGGTGCCCTTGGCGATATCATAGAGGAGCGTTCGCGCGGCGTTGGTGGCATCCGTGGCGTGCACCTTGCCGCCCGTGAGGTGCCAGATGAGGAAGCTGTCGATGGTGCCGAAAGCCAGGTGTCCGGCCCGGGCGAGCGCGCGGGCGCCCTCCACGTTGTCGAGCAGCCAGCTGATCTTGGTGGCCGAGAAGTAGGGATCGAGCAGCAGGCCGGTCTTGGCCGTGATGGCGGGCTCGTGCCCGGCCCGCTGCAGGCTGCGGCAGACCTCCGCCGTGCGCCGGTCCTGCCAGACGATGGCGCGATGGATGGGCTTGCCCGTGCGCCGGTCCCAGATCACGCAGGTCTCGCGCTGGTTGGTGATGCCGACCGCGGCGATGTCGCCGGCCCCCAACTTGGCGGCCGCGAGCGCCTGGCGCGCGGTCTCGACCGTCGTGCGCCAGATGTCGTCCGGATCGTGCTCCACCCAGCCCGAGGCGGGGTAATGCTGGGCGAACTCGCGTTGCGCGAGCGCCAGCAGCGACAGGTTGGCGCCGAACACGATGGCACGGGTCGAAGTGGTGCCCTGATCGATCGCCAGCACCGCGCCTGCTTTGGCCATGGTGCGTCCTCCGAGGCATCAATGGGGTGAGAGCCTCGCCCCCTGCTCTGAGCCTAGGCGGAGCATGCGCGACATGCCAGCCCTTCCGGCTCAAGCCGATGTTGGGCTACCCTTGACCGGGCGCATCCTGCGGCAGGGCTGACATCCCGGTGTCATGGGTTAGCTGCAAGAAGCGTCCCTCAGATGACGCCAGGGCAGCCGGTGAGGAGGACAACGATGCGAAATGCGATTGGCTGGCTCGCTGCTGGCGCGCTGGTGCTTGCGGCCGGCGATGCCTCGGCGCAGATGGAGATCCAGTGGTGGCACGCGATGACCGGCGCCAACAACGACGCCATCGTCGGCCTCGCCAACGATTTCAATGCCAGCCAGAAGGAATACAAGGTCGTCCCAACCTACAAGGGTAGCTATGCCGACACCATGAACGCCGGCATCGCCGCGTTCCGCGCCGGCAATGCGCCCCACATCATGCAGGTGTTCGAGGTGGGCACCGCCACCATGATGGCGGCCACGGGCGCCGTGAAGCCCGTGCACGTGCTCATGAAGGAAGCGGGTGAGGCGTTCGACCCCAAGATTTATCTGCCCACCATTACGGGCTACTACTCGACGACCAAGGGCGAGATGCTCTCGTTCCCCTTCAACTCATCGAGCGCGGTGATGTGGTACAACAAGGACGCCTTCAGGAAGGCGGGCCTCGACCCCGATCGGCCGCCCAAGACCTGGCCTGAGGTATTCGATGCCGCCAAGAAGCTGAAGGGTGCGGGTTATGCCAATTGCGGCTTCAGCAACGCCTGGGCGACGTGGCTCAATCTTGAGCAGCTTTCCGCCTGGCACAACCTGCCGCTCGCCACCAAGGCCAACGGCATGGACGGCTTCGACACGGAGCTCAAGTTCAACTCGCCCGTGCACATCAAGCACCTGCAAACGCTGGTCGAGCTGCAGAAGGACAAGACCTACGACTACTCGGGGCGCACCAACACGGGCGAGGGACGTTTCACCTCCGGTGAATGCCCGATCTTCCTCACCTCGTCGGCCTTCTTCGGCAACGTGAGAGCCAACGCCAAGTTCGAGTTCGCCAACGCGCCGATGCCCTATTACCCCGACGTCGCCGGTGCGCCGCAGAACTCCATCATAGGCGGAGCATCGCTGTGGGTTATGGGCGGCAGGAGTGCGCAGGAATACAAGGGCGTCGCCAAGTTCTTCACGTTCCTGTCCGACACGGACCGCCAGGTGGAGCTGCACAAAAAATCAGGCTACCTGCCGATCACCAGGGCGGCCTACCAGAAGACCAAGTCATCGGGCTACTACCGTGAATTCCCGTACCTGGAGACGCCGCTGCTCGAGCTCACCAACAAGGAGCCGACGGAGAACTCGCGCGGCCTGCGGCTCGGCAACATGGTGCAGCTGCGCGACGTGTGGTGCGAGGAAATCGAGGCGGCGCTGGCCGGCAAGAAGACGGCCAAACAGGCGCTGGATGACGCGGTTGCCCGCGGCAATCAGATGCTGCGCCAGTTCGAGCGCACGGTGTCGCGTTAGCAGATGCTCTCTCCCCACCGACAGGTGGGGAGAGAGGAAGGGGCCCATGCAGAAGCGCGCGATCTTTGGCGGTCGGATGCTGCCTTTTCTGCTGCTCGGGCCGCAGCTCGCCATCACGCTCGGCTTCTTCTACTGGCCGGCCAGCCAGGCGGTGTGGCAGTCGTTTCTGCTGCAGGATGCGTTCGGCCTGCGCACCGATTTTGTCTGGCTCGAGAACTACCAGGAGCTGTTCACACAAGCCGACTACTATCGCGCCATGGCCACGACCGCGATCTTCTCCCTGGCCGTGGCGGCGCTGTCGCTGTCCATCGCACTCTTGCTGGCGGTGCAGGCCGACAAGAGCATCACGGGCGCCGGCGCCTACAAGACGTTGCTGATATGGCCATACGCCGTGGCGCCGGCAGTCGCCGGCGTGCTGTGGCTCTTCATGTTCCAGCCGTCGTTGGGCCTCGTTGCACGCGGCCTGCGGTCGTTGGGCATCGATTGGAACCCGCTCCTCAACGGCGGCCACGCCATGATGCTGGTGGTGCTGGCCTCCACCTGGAAGCAGATCAGCTACAATTTCCTGTTCTTTCTGGCCGGGCTGCAGTCGATCCCGAAGTCGGTGATCGAGGCGGCGGCCATTGACGGTGCCCGGCCGACGCGTCGCTTCTGGACCATCATCTTCCCGCTTCTGTCGCCCACGGCCTTCTTCCTGCTGGTGGTCAACATCGTCTACGTGTTCTTCGACACCTTCGGCATCATCGACGCCACGACCGGCGGCGGTCCCTCCAAGGCCACCGAGACCCTGGTCTACAAGGTCTTCTTCGACGGACGCCTCGGGGGCAATCTCGGCAGTTCGGCTGCGCAATCGGTGGTGCTGATGGTGATCGTGGTCAGCCTTACCGCGGTCCAGTTCCGCTACGTTGAACGCAAGGTGATCTACTGATGTCGAACTCGGTGATGTGGAAATTCCTGAGCGCGGCCGAGTTGCGGGCGAAGGCGCAGGAAGGCGCCATCGTCGTGCTGCCCGTGGCCTCCATGGAGCAGCACGGGCCGCATTTGCCCGTCGGCGTCGACACCATCCTGAGCGAGGCCGTGTGCCAAGCGGCGGCCGAGAGGATCGCCGGCGATACCCCGGTTGTCGTGGCGCCGACGCTGTGGTGCGGCATGGCCGAGCATCACATGGCCTTCGGCGGCACCTTTACGTTCGACATCCCAACCTACCGAACCGTGCTGCACGCAATCCTCAGGAGCATCGAGCGGCACGGCTTCAAGCGCGTGCTGATCGTCAATGGTCACGGCGGCAACATCGCCGCGCTGTCGGCCTTCTTGCCGGACATCGCCCGCGACAGCGGCCTCAAAGTTCGTGTCACGACCTACTTCGAGCAGGCCAAGGCGGCCCTGGCGGAGGTGCTCGAGGATCAAGACGGCGTGCATCACGCCTGCGAGGCCGAGACCTCCATGATGATGGTCGTCGCGCCCGACCGTGTGCGGCGCGACAAGCTCACCGAGGCATTCGGGCCGGCCCACTCGTCCGCGCCGCCGGCGGGGATCGCGCGCTATCGCTCGTTCCGGGACATCACGCCCTCGGGCGTCATCGGCGATGCGCGACGATCCAGCGCGCAGAAAGGTGCAAAGCTCATGGCCGCCTGCCGCGACGGCATCGCCGCCGTGCTCAGCAATCCCCAGACCTGGAGCTGAAACACCGATGGTCGATCGGCGGCGCTTCGGCGATCTCATTGCGCACTCAATTCTGCTGTTGGGCGTCGTCGTCGTCGCCTTCCCGGTCTACCTCTGCTTCGTTGGCTCCACGCATGAGCAGAGTGTCATCGCCAACGGCCGCATGCCGGTCACACCCGGGTCGCTGCTCTGGCGCACCTACTATCAGACCATCTTCGTGGGCTCGAGCGGCTCAACGCGCGAGCCGGTCGCCACGATGCTCTTCAACAGCTTCGTCATGGCGAGCGTGATCGCCATCGGCAAGATTGCCATCTCGATCCTGTCGGCCTACGCGGTGGTGTACTTCCGCTTTCCCCTGCGGATGACGGCGTTCTGGTTGATCTTCATGACGCTGATGCTACCCGTGGAGGTGCGCATCTATCCAACCTACAAGATCGCGTCTGACCTCAGCATGCTCGACTCCTACGCGGGCCTCACGATCCCGCTCATCGCCTCGGCGACGGCCACCCTGTTCTTCCGCCAGTTCTTCATGACCATCCCCGACGAGCTGATCGAGGCCTCCAAGCTCGACGGCGCAGGCCCCTTCCGCTTCTTTAAGGATACGGTGCTGCCCCTATCGCGGACCAATATCGCGGCCCTATTCGTCATCCTCTTCATCTACGGCTGGAACCAGTATCTGTGGCCGATCTTGATCACGACGCGCGACGACATGCAGACCATCGTCATCGGCATCAAGAAGATGATCGTGACGGCCGACGCGCTGACGGAATGGAACGTGGTGCTGGCGACCGCCATGCTGGCCATGCTACCGCCGGTAGCCGTGGTGGTGCTGATGCAGCGCTGGTTCGTAAAGGGCCTGGTGGAGACGGAAAAATGATGCTCCGCTTGCACGGCCTCACGGCAGCGAGCCGGCACGCTTGGACCGACGCGGACCCATGGACGTCCTGCAGCTCATCCTCAACGGACTGATGGCCGGCACGCTGCTGGCCGTCCCGGCGATCGGCCTCACTGCCATCTTCGCCGTTCTGCGCTTCACCAATTTCGCGCTCGCCTCGCACATGACGGTCGGCGCCTTCGCCGGCTTCGTTGCCAACGTGACGCTCGGGTGGCCGGTGGCGGCATCGCTGCCCGCCGCGTTCATCGTCGCGGGGCTCGTCGGGCTCGCGACCGACGAGCTGATCCTCAAGCCCTTTCGCGCGTCGGGCTTCATCACCACCGCCATCGGCTCAATCGCCCTCACCATCGCGCTCGAGAACATAATTCGTTTCGCGTTCGGCAACGAGCTTCGCGGCTATGATCTGCCGATCCGGCGCGACTGGGTCTGGGGCGGCCTGCACGTGGGCCCCCAGCAGGTTGAGAACCTCGTCATCGCCGTCATCGCCATGGGCCTGCTGTTCGCCTTCCTCTCCTTCACGCGCACCGGCAAGGCCATGCGCGCGGTGGCCGACAATCCGATGCTCGCGGCCATCAAGGGCGTCAACGCCGACATGGTGGCAAGGCTCGTTTCGTTTGTCGCCATGGGGCTTGCGGGCCTCGGCGGCATGCTGATCGGCCTCGATACGACCATCGATCCCCTGATCGGCTTCAAGACCATCCTGTCGATCTTCGCCGCCGCAGTTCTGGGCGGTCTCGGCAGCCTGCCCGGTGCCGTGGTGGGCGCGCTGGTGGTGGGCGTTGGTGAAGAGCTGAGCCTGCTGGCGCTGTCGCCGGCCTATCGCAGCGCTGTCGGCTTCCTGGCCATCCTGCTGGTCTTGACGCTGCGGCCGCGCGGCATCCTTGGCGCCAAGGCCTACTGAGGGCAACACCATGGAGCACTACCTCGTCGCCATCGCCGTCACGGCCGGCATCTATGCCCTGATGGCGCTCGGTATGAACGTGATCTGGGGTATGGCGGGCCTCATCAACCTGGGGCTCGTCGGTTTCTTCGCGGTGGGCGCCTACGTTTCCGGGCTGCTGACCTTGCGGCTCGGCGTGCCGATCCCCATCGGCATGGCGGCCGGTGCCGCGACGGCGTCGGCCTTCGGCGTGGCTGTGGCGCTCATGACGGTACAGCTGCGCGGCGACTATCTTGGCATCGTCACGCTTGGCTTTGCCGAGACGCTGCGCATCGTCATGTCGAACGAGCTATGGGTCGCCAACGGCACAGACGGGCTGTCCGGCATACCGGGGCCCTTCCGCGGCGCACTCGGGCCGCACCTCTTCAATTTGTTCTACCTCGGCATCGTGGTGGCGGCCGTCATCGTGCTGTTCTGCCTTGTCGATCGCCTGGGGCACGCGCCTTTCGGCCGGGTGCTGCGCGCCATCCGCGACGACGAGCAAATTGCACAGGTGGCCGGCAAGAACGTCGTGCTGTTCAAGGTCAAGGCCTTCGGCTTCGGCACGGCGGCGCTGGGGCTCGCGGGCGCACTCTACGCGCATTTCACCAGCTACATCGCGCCCGATCTGTTCGCGCCGCTGCTCACGCTCTATATCAAACTCTCCCTGTTGGCCGGCGGCCTCGGCAACAGCATGGGGGCAGTGGTCGGTGCCGTGCTGGTGGTGGTCTTCCTTGAGTCGACGCGCTTTATCGTGCCGTTGCTAGGCGGCATCACGGCCGTGCAAGGTGCCGCGCTGCGCGAGCTCATGATATCGGTGGCGCTGCTCGTCATTCTGCGCTTCTGGGCCAAGGGCTTGCTGCCGGAGCGCATGGCGCAGGGGGCGCTGCCGGTCGAGGCCGCAGCGGCGCCGGCGCGCGCCTGAGCAGCAAGGGAGCCTGAGCAGCAAGGGAAGGAGAAGACGATGGGCGACAAGCGCGAGCTCACGCTCGACGACGTGGCAAGCCTCCTTGCCCTCACGGCCGACAGCGCCGATCCGCAGCCGGCCTTCGGCGCCGCCCAGCGCATTGCCGCCGAAACCATCGGCTGGCGGCTGTTCACGATCCTGCGCTACCGCGAGGCGGATCAAGCCGTCGAACGCCTCCACTCGAGCGATGCGGTGGCCTATCCCGTCGGCGGCCGCAAGCCGCTCGGCAAGATTGCGGCAAGCCACGGCGCCATGGACAAGGGCGAAGTGTTCCTGGCGGCCACCAAGGAAGACGTGCGCGAGGCCTTCTTCGACCATGAGCTGATCTTCTCGCTCGGGATAAGTGCGATCCTCAACGTGCCGATCCGCCATGCCGGCCGGCGCCTTGGCACCGTGAACCTGTGCGGCGAGGAGGGCATGTATGGGCCACCCGAGATCGTCCGCGGCAAGGTCTTGGCCGGGCTGCTCGCGCCCGTGCTGCTTGGCTGAGAGGATGCGCGCCCCCGCGCCCCACCGGGGGCTCGAGCCCTTGCAACCGAAGGCAGCCGGTCCCGGCGCGATTGACGGCGGCTTGTGATTTGCCGATGCTCGCCTGATGCCACAGCCCCGGGGCGCTGCGATGACGCAATTCCTCTTCAAGAACTTTCAGATGCTTGATCCAGAGCACGACGAGCTGCGCGGCGGCTACGAGTTGCTCGTCGAAGGTGAGCGCATCCGGGACGTGTCAGCCAAGCCAATCAAGGCGCCCGATGCCGCCGTGCTCGACTGCGGCGGGCGCACGCTGATGCCGGGGCTGATCGACAGCCACGTGCACGTGGTGCTGTCGGAAGTTTCCATCCCCCGCCTCGAGAACGTGCCTCTCACTTTGATGACGGCCCGGGCCGCGGTCCTCATGCGCGGCATGCTCGACCGCGGCTTTACCAGCGTGCGCGATACGGGCGGGGCCGACTGGGGGCTCAAGGAGGCGACCGACAAATGGCTGCTGCCGGGCCCTCGGCTCTTCATCGCGGGCAAGGCGCTGGGACCAACGGGCGGTCACAGCGACGGGCGCCGCCGCACCGATCATGGCACGCGCTGCCATTGCTGCGATGCCCTGCACTTCGCCATGGGTCTTGCGGACGGGGTGGCGCAGGTGCGCAAGGCCGTGCGCGAGGAGATGCGCCAGGGCGCGGACCAGGTGAAGATCATGATGTCGGGCGGCGTGGCCTCGCCCTACGACCCACTGGACAGCCTGCAGTTCTCGCCCGAGGAGGTGGCGGCGGCAGTCGAGGAGGCGCACGCCTTCGGCCGCTACGTGTGTGCCCACGCCTATACGGTGGAGGCCATCACGCGGGCGGCCCACGCCGGCGTGCGCACCATCGAGCACGGCAACCTCATCGACGAGGCCAGCGCCCGTCTGATGGCATCGAAGGGCATGTTCCTGATCGCCAACCTCGTCACCTACTATGAAATGAAGAGGCGCGCCGCCGAGTACGGCATGAGCTCCGACATGCTGGCCAAGAATGATCTCGTCATCGAGGGCGGCCTCAGGTCGCTCGAGATCTGCAAGCGCGCCGGCGTCGCGGTCGCCTATGGCACGGACTTGTTGGGCCAGCTGCAAAGCGAACAGTCGCGCGAGTTTATCATCCGCTCAGAGGTGCAAAAGCCCATCGAAATCATCCGTGCTGCCACGCTGATCGGGGCTCAGATCGTGCGCCAGGTCGACAGGATCGGCTGCCTCAAAGCGGGCGCTTTCGCCGACCTCTTGGTGATCGACGGCAATCCGCTGGCCGACCTCGGCGTCCTGCAGGAGCAGGGCAAATACCTGGCCGTCATCATGAAGGCCGGCCGCTTGCACAAGAACCGGCTCAACTGAGCAGCAACCCGAGTGGGCTCAGGTCTCAGCCTGCGGGTGCCGCTGGAGCCCTTCCTCCCATGCCAGCTGCGACAGCCGGAGCCGATCGCTCGGCTGCCTGCGGGCGCCCAGGAAAGTTGGGCTGGGGCCAGGCAGTATCGACTTGTGGCCGCCGGCCGATGGCGATGGCGGCCTCGACACGGCAGTTTGATGGCCGACTGCGCTTTTTGGGTGCGCGGCACATCGAAGCGCCATGCCGTGTGGCCCCGCCCGAGCGCGAGGTCTGAAGCGCGAGGCTTGCCCGCCCGGGAACCGGGTGCGCGCGGGTTCAGCCGTCGAGCTGCCAGCGGCCGTCGCCCAGGCGGCAGGCGATGCCTTCCGCCCTGCCGGACGCGGCACCAGTCGTGATGATCAGCAGGATGTGCCGGCACACGCGGCCGGCCCGGTCCTTGAAGGAGACGGTCGGCTGCACGATGCCGCTCAGCCGTCCGCGCCGTCGATACCACACGTAGCTGTTGCCGTCGCCGACC